>Ga0233385_1000311_pt1 | contig 26746 bp, 26 predicted proteins | sample ElkDunMinimDraft_16_FD_191543 | JGI IMG/M metagenome (GOLD analysis project Ga0233385, IMG submission 191543) | Fecal eukaryotic communites from dung pellets of Tule Elk in California, USA - Elk Dung G36 | ecosystem: Host-associated > Mammals > Digestive system > Large intestine > Fecal | place...
CGGAGCCAGGGTCAGCGAGAGATCGAGCGGTCGGTCCGAGGTGTGACGGAGGCTGATGCGCTCGTCGCGGCCGGTCAGCACAGACCCACGCTACGCCGACCCGCCGCGAGCCTTGCGAGGCGCGGCGTCAGTCGAACAGCGTGCCGAGCTCCCACGTGGGCTCACCCTCCGCCGTCGGCTCGTCGCGGGGGGCCGCCCCACGGCGTGCGGCGACGGCCTCCCGGTCGCGTCCGTCCTCGACCCGGTGCCCGCCGTCGTCCGCGGCGTCCACCAGCAGGCCGTCGACGCCGCCTCGGCCGGCCGCCCAGTCCTGGGCGGCGAGCCCCGCGAGCTGGTCGGCGCGCTCGTTGAACGGGTTGCCGACGTGGCCGCGGACCCAGCGGAACCGCACCGGCCCGGGCCGGGCCGAGATCGCGCGGTCGATGGCCTGGACCAGCTCGAGGTTCTTGACGGGCCCGCCGGACGCCGTCCGCCACCCCTTGCGCTTCCAGCCCTCGACCCATTCCGAGGCGCAGCGGATCGCGTACTGGGAGTCGGACTCGATGAACAACGGCTCGTCGCCGGGGTGCGCCTCGATCGCCTTGAGCAGAGCGGTGAGCTCGGCGACCTGGTTCGTCCCGGACGCCGCGCCGCCCGAGTCGAAGCGGCCACCCTCGTGAGCGATCCACGCCCATCCGATCGCCCCGCCGGGGTTGCGCAGGCACGAACCGTCTGTGCTGACAATGATCACGCCGTTGTCCCTCGTGTGGTTCCGCCGCCCGGCAGCCCGGACGTCGCAGTCATTGTGCCCTGCCCTGCCGACACCGGCACGAATCGCACGGTGCGGACGTCCGAATCCACACCGGCGCGCTACCGGATCCCCCACCGCCGGATGACGGTTCATCATGGGCCCATGGCCTCTCTCACCCCGGACCAGCGCGCGCAGGGCCAGCATCCCGCGCGCCGGCGCACCCCCGCAGACGTGCGCCGCTGGCGTCGTTATCTCGCCGACGAGCGGGCCGAGGCCGCCACGTACCGGGACCTCGCGCGTCGGCGCACGGGCGAGGAGCGCGAGATCCTGCTGGCGCTCGCGGAGGCCGAGAAGCGGCACGAGAAGCACTGGCTCGACCTGCTCGGCAACGACGCGGGCAAGCCCGGCAAGGGCGACCCGCGCACGCGCATGCTGGGCTTCCTCGCGCGGCGGTTCGGCGGCGTGTTCGTACTGGCGCTCGCCCAGCGGGCCGAGGCGCGCTCGTCGTACGAGCGCGAGGAGTTCGCGACCGCGACCATGGCGGCCGACGAGCAGATCCACGAAGAGGTCGTGCGCGGGCTCGCCACGCGCGGCCGCAACCGGCTGTCGGGAACCTTCCGCGCGGCGGTCTTCGGCGCGAACGACGGCCTCGTCTCCAACCTCGCCCTCGTGCTCGGCATCGGGGCCTCGGGGGTGGGCCACCAGACCGTGCTGCTCTCGGGGGTGGCAGGGCTGCTCGCGGGTGCCTTGTCGATGGGGGCCGGCGAGTTCGTCTCCGTGCGCTCGCAGCGCGAGCTGCTCGAGGCCTCGACCCCCGACCCGGACGCGGTCCGCGCGCTGCCCTACCTCGACGTCGACACCAACGAGCTCGCGCTGGTCTATCGCGCGCGGGGGATGGCGCCCGACGACGCGCAGCGCCGCGCCGACCAGGTGCTCGCCCGCCTCGCGGCGAGCGGGTCGGTCGCCGTCCCCGGCGTCACGGGCGACCTCGGGACCAACACCGAGCGGGCGGCGGACGAGGCCGACCAGGCCCACGAGGCGGACGACCGGCCGGCCTCCGGACCGGCCGAGGCAGCGGCCGACGACCTCGAGACCCACGGCACCGCGTGGGGCGCCGCGGTGTCGAGCTTCTGCTTCTTCGCGTCCGGCGCCCTGATCCCCGTCCTGCCGTACGCGCTCGGCGCGACCGGGATGCGCGCCGTCGTGTGGGCCGCGTCGCTCGTGGGGGTCGCGCTCCTGATCACGGGGGCCATCACGGGTCTGCTCTCGGGCACGTCGCCGCTGACGCGCGCGCTGCGGCAGCTCGGGATCGGCTTCGGCGCGGCCGGTGCCACGTACCTGCTGGGGCTCGTGTTCGGAGCGACGGTGTCCTGACGGCGGGGTCACGCCAGGCGCACGGGGTCGCCCTTCCTGAGGTGGCCGGGCCGGGCCACGCGGGCGTACACGCCCACGCACGCCTGGGGCTCCAGGTGCAGGACCGGGACCCGGTTGTGCCGGGACACCGTGCGGAGCGCCTCGACGTCGCGCGGAAGCGAGCCGTGCGCCAGGGTCGGTACGGCGCAGCGCGGGCTCGGGGCGAGGACCTCGAGCACCACCTCGTCCCCGATGTGCAGTCGCCTGCCCACCCAGTCGTTCTCCGGGAACCCCGCCTCGTCCGTCGCGACCACGAGGTTGGGCCGGTAGCGGACGGCCTCGACGCGCCCGCGCGGGCTGAGCGCACCGATGCGCTCGACGGCGGACGTGCTGATCAGGTGGATCGGCGCGAAGTCGAAGAAGGTGCCCTCGGGTGCCGCACCGCCCAGCGTCCCCACGGTGTACGGGACCTCTGCCTCGATGCCCTCGGCCAGCACCGCCTCGGGCACGGAACGCTCGTAGGTCGCCCCGGCCGGCGGGGTGTCGATCACGCGCACGTCTCGCCCGAGCAGCCGCGAGAGCTCCTCGTCCCCGGGAGCACCGGCGCCCTGGACCGTGAGCAGGCCGCCCCAGAGGCGCGGCGACTTGGCGCTCGCGATCCTGCCCGTCGCGACGTCGAGCACGGCTCGTGCGCGGTCGCCCGCGAGCCCGCGCTCGGTCACGTCGCTGCGGGCGACCTCCTCGCCCAGCATCGACTTGACCGGGTACCTCCACAGCGTCGCGAGATGCACGCCCGGCAGCCTAGGGAGCCGGCACGCCGGTCCTCCACAGGAATGTGGGCGGCGCCGGACCGGCAGGCCCGCCGGCCGGCGGGAACGTACCCTGGGTGACCGTGCCCCGTCTGCTCGCCGACCTCACGCCGCTGCGGGTGTCGCCGGCGTACCGGAGGCTCTGGTGGGGCCTCGGGGTGTCGAACCTCGGCGCGCAGCTCACCGTCGTCGCGGTCGGCCTGCAGGTCTACGCGCTGACGGGCTCGACGCTCGCGGTCGGCACGCTCGGCCTGTTCGCCCTCGTCCCGCTCGTGGTGCTGGGGCTGTACGGCGGGGCGCTCGTCGACCACTACGACCGGCGCAAGGTCTCGCTGCTGGCGTCCGGCGTGCTGTGGGTCGTGACGATCGCGATCGCGCTCCAGGCGTGGCTCGAGGTCGAGTCGGTCGGCCTGCTGTACGGGCTGACGGCGGTGCAGTCGGCGGCCTTCGCGCTCAACAACCCGGCACGGTCGGCGATCATCCCGCGGCTGCTCGAGCCTCACCTCATGCCCGCCGCGAACGCGCTCCAGACCTTGCTCCACAACATCGCGCTGACCGGCGGCCCGCTGCTCGGTGCGGTGCTCGTGGCCTGGGGCGGGTACGGGGTCGCGTACACGCTCGACGCCGTGCTGTTCACTGCGGCGCTCTGGGCCGTGTGGCGGCTCCCCGACATCCCGCCCGAGCCTGCCGAGACACGTCAGCCAGGGGGCGTCGCACCGGGCCGCCGGGTCGTGGGGCTGCGCTCGGTGCTCGACGGCCTGCGCTACCTCGCGACCCAGCCGAACGTGCGCACGACGTTCGTCGTCGACCTCGCCGCGATGATCCTCGCGTTCCCGCGCGTGCTGTTCCCCGCCGTGGGCGTCTGGTACCTGGGCGGCGGCGAGGCGACGACGGGAGCGCTGGCCGCGGCCTTCGCGGCGGGCGGGATCCTCGCGACGCTGTTCTCGGGCGGGCTGAGCCGGGTGCGCAGGCAGGGGCAGGTGATCGTGTGGGCGATCACCGCGTGGGGCCTGTTCGTCGCGGCGTTCGGCGTCGTGCTGCTGCTCGTGGGCCGCGAGCGGCCCGACGGCGTCCTGCTGACCGCGCTCGTGGCGGCGGGGGTCGCGCTGGCGCTCGCCGGCGCGGCCGACAGCGTGTCCGCGGTGTTCCGCCAGACCATCCTGCAGACGGCGACCCCGGACCACCTGCGCGGGCGGCTGCAGGGCGTGTTCATCGTCGTCGTGGCCGGCGGGCCACGGCTGGGCGAGCTCGTCCTGGGGGCCGAGGCGTCGTCGTGGGGCGAAGGCTGGGCGGCGGTCCTGGGCGGTCTGGCGTGCGTCGTCGTGCTGTGGGTCGTGGTGCGGCTCCAGCCGCGGTTCTGGCACTACGACGCCCGCCACCCCGAGCCGTAGCCCGGGCCGCGGCCCTTCAGCCGTCGGCCGTGGGTGCCTCGACGGTGACGGGCCGTTCGGGACGACGGCGCAGCACCGGCAGCGCGACGACGGCGAGCGCGGCGCACAGCCAGCCCGCGACCATGACGACGAAAAAGCCCGCGTGCGAGTCCACGGCGTCGATCCGCGCACCGGCCAGCCAGGAACCGGCCGACACCCCCACGCCGAGCGCCGTCCCGACCCAGGCGAGGCCCTCGGTGAGCTGGTTCGGCGCGACGAGCGCCTGGACGAGCGCGTTGCCGTTGATGAGCGTGGGCGCGATCGAGAACCCCGTGAGGAACATGACCCCGGCCAGCGCGGGCAGGCTGTCGACGAAGAAGAACAGCGTCACGCCCACGGCCATCGCGCACGACCCGATGACGAACCGCCGGCTGAGCGGCGAGACCCAGTGCCGGGCGCCGTAGCCGAGCCCGGAGAGCATCGAGCCGAGGGCGAAGCACGCGAGCACCAGACCCGCGGAGCCCTTGGCGCCCTCCTCCTCGGCGAACGCGACCGTCGCGACGTCGCTCGCGCCGAACATGACGCCCATCGCGACGAAGACGACCGCGAGCACGGCCATGCCCGGCATCCGGATCGCCGAGGTGGTGCGCCCCGGTGCCGCACCCGTACCGCGGCCGTCGCCCGAGGCGGCCGGGTGCGCCACCTTCATGACCGGCGGCTCGGTGGCGCGCTGGGAGAGGAACCAGGCCGCGCCTGCGCCGCCCGCGGTGAGCGCGATCACCAGACCGGCCGACGGCGTCAGGCTGGTCGCGAGGATGGTCGCGAGGACCGGCCCGATGATGAACACGAGCTCGTCGAGAGCGGACTCGAGGGAGTAGGCGGTGTGCAGCCGCTTGGCGTCGGCCACGGCGAACGACCAGCGCGCGCGGACCATCGACCCGTACGAGCCCTGGCTCGCTCCCGCGAGGGCGGCCAGCGCCCACAGCACCCACTCGGGCGAGCGCAGGATCGCCGCGACCACGAGGCCCGCCAGGCCGAGCGCTGTCGAGACCAGCAGGGGCAGCATGACCCGTCGCTGCCCGGCCCGGTCCACGAGCCGCGCGAGCTGCGGCGACGCGATCGCCTGCGCGACGACCAGCACCGCCGAGACCCGCCCTGCCATCGCGTACGAGTCGTAGAGCCCTTGCACCATGAGCACCGTGCCGATGCCCGTCATGGACATGGGCAGGCGTGCGATGACGCCCGCTGCGGAGAACCTCGCGGCCCCCGGCACGGTCAGGATGTCGACGTACGGATTGCGTGCGCGATCGGTCGGACGGAAGGTGGGCACCCGGAGATTCTCCCATCGGGAAGGTACGGTGCGGAGCATGGGCACCTGTCCGGACTACGACATCGTCGAGAACGCACCGCACGGGCGCTATGAGGCGCGGGTCCGTGAAGGGCTGCCGGACGGCGGCCGGGTGATCGGCGTCCTGCGCTACGAGGAGCAGGACGGCGTCGTGGTGATGGCGTCCACGGTGACCGACCCGCAGTACCGCGGCAACGGCATCGCCTCGGCCCTCACGCAGCGCGCGCTCGACGACGCGCGCGCCGCCGGGGCGCGGGTGCAGCCGGACTGCTGGTACGTCGAGGGCTGGATCGAGCGGCACCCCGACTACGCCGGACTGCGCGTCTGAGACCGGGTCGCGCCACCGGACGCCCAGGCACCACGATGGGCGCATGAGCGACACCCGACTGCACGTCACCGTCACCGACGACCCCGGCCGCCACGTGTTCGTGGCAAGGCTCGACGACGGGACGGAGGCCGGCGGCGCCTACTACCAACGGCACGCCGGCGTCGTCATCTTCACGCACACCGAGGTGGACCCGGCGTTCGAGGGCAAGGGCATCGGGTCGCAGCTGGCCGCGGGCGCGCTCGGGCTCGTCCGTGACGCCGGCGCCACGACGGTGCCGCTGTGCCCGTTCATCCGCGCCTACATGGGCAAGCACCCCGAGTACGACGACCTGCTCCAGGCGTACACCGACTTCGGCACCCGCGCGGCCGGGCCCGGCGGCCCTGCCGCGGGCTGACGCGCCTCAGTCGGCCAGGGCGTCCGCGACCAGCTCCTTGGCCGCGGCCTGGACCTCGGCGAGGTGGTCGGCCGAGACGAACGACTCGGCGTAGATCTTGTAGACGTCCTCGGTGCCCGAAGGACGCGCGGCGAACCACGCGTCCGCCGTCGTGACCTTGAGCCCGCCGATCTTGGCGCCGTTGCCCGGAGCCTCGGTCAGGGTCGCGGTGATGTCCTGGCCGGCCAGCGTCGTCGAGGTCACCTGCGACGGCGAGAGCGCCGCGAGCTTGGCCTTCTCCTCGCGGGTGGCCACGGCGTCGACGCGGGCGTACCACGACTCGCCATGCTCGGCGACGAGCTCCCGGTGGTGGGCCGAGGGCGAACGGCCCGTCGTGGCGAGGATCTCCGAGGCGAGCAGCGCCAGGAGGATGCCGTCCTTGTCGGTCGACCACACGCTGCCGTCGAGCCGCAGGAACGAGGCCCCCGCCGACTCCTCGCCGCCGAACCCGACCTCACCGCTGAGCAGCCCCGGCACGAACCACTTGAACCCCACGGGCACCTCGTCGAGCCGCCGCCCGAGCCCGGCCGCGACCCGGTCGATGAGGGCCGAGGAGACGAGCGTCTTGCCGATCGCCGCGTCCTCGGGCCAGCCGGGCCGGGCACCGCCGAAGAGGTACTGGATCGCGACGGCGAGGTAGTGGTTGGGGTTCATCAGCCCGGCGTCGGGGGTCACGATGCCGTGCCGGTCGGAGTCGGCGTCGTTCCCGGTCGCGATGTCGAACGGGGCCGGGCCGCCGTCGGGCGCCTGCATCGTCGCGACGAGCGACGCCATGGCGTACGGCGACGAGCAGTCCATGCGGATCTTGCCGTCCCAGTCGAGCGTCATGAACGACCAGCGCGGGTCGGCCTGCGGGTTCACGACCGTGAGGTCGAGGCCGTAGCGCTCGCCGATCGCGCCCCAGTACTCGACCGACGCGCCGCCGAGCGGGTCGGCGCCGATGCGGACGCCGGCCGCGCGGATGGCCTCGACGTCGACGACCCGGGCGAGGTCGTCGACATAGGTCGTGAGGAAGTCGTGGCGCCGGGTGGTGTCGGCCGTCAGCGCCTCGTCGAGGCTCACCCTCCGGACTGAGGCCAGGCCGCCCGTGCGCAGGATCTCGTTGGCACGGTCGGCGATCCAGCCCGTCGCCTCCGAGCCGGCCGGGCCGCCGTGCGGCGGGTTGTACTTGAAGCCGCCGTCGCGCGGCGGGTTGTGCGACGGCGTGACCACGATGCCGTCGGCGAGCCCTGGTCCGGACGTGCGGACGCCCTCGGACGTGCCGGCACCGTTGTGCAGCAGGATCGACTGGGACACGGCCGGGGTCGGCGTGAAGGAGTCGCGCGCGTCGACCATGACCGTGACGCCCGCCGCGGCGAGCACCTCGAGGGCCGTCTGCCACGCGGGCAGCGACAGCGCGTGCGTGTCGCGGCCGATGAACAGCGGGCCGTCGGTGCCCTGCGCCGTGCGGTACTCGACGATCGCCTGGGTGATCGCGGCGATGTGCGCCTCGTTGAACGCGGCGTCGAGCGACGACCCGCGGTGCCCGGACGTGCCGAACACGACCTGCTGGGCGGGGTCACCCAGATCGGGCGTGAGGTCGTAGTACGCACCGACGACGCTGTCGACGTCGATGAGGTCGTCGGGACGGGCGGGCTGGCCTGCGCGCTCATGCATAGGTCGATACTGCCAGCACGAGAGGGACCCCGCCGCGCACACGGGGTGCCTGCCGGATGGAGCCCTGGTTGAGTGGGCGTGGGGCATCCGAACGGGCCGCGGGTACGACCGAGGAGGCAGCGTGGCGAACCGGCTGGCCGGCGTGACGAGCCCGTACCTGCTGCAGCACGCCGACAACCCGGTCGACTGGTGGGAGTGGGGCGACGACGCCTTCGCCGAGGCACGGCGCCGCGACGTCCCGGTGCTGCTCTCGGTCGGCTACGCGGCATGTCACTGGTGTCACGTCATGGCGCACGAGTCGTTCGAGGACGACGTCGTCGCCGCGGCGGTCAACGGCCGCTTCGTCGCGGTCAAGGTCGACCGCGAGGAGCGGCCCGACGTCGACGCGGTCTACATGAGCGCGACGTCGGCCATGACCGGCCAGGGCGGCTGGCCCATGACCTGCTTCCTGACCCCCGACGGCGAACCCTTCTTCTGCGGCACCTACTACCCGCGTGACGTCTTCCTGCGCGTGCTCGACGCCGTCACGGAGGCCTGGACGCAGCGCCGGGACGCGGTGCTCCAGCAGGGCGCGCAGATCGCGGACGCGCTCGGGCGCATGACCCGGTCGCTGCCGGGCGAGCCGCTCGACGACGCCGCGCTCGACCAGGTGGTGGCGGTGCTGGCGCGTGACGCCGACACGGTGGACGGCGGCTTCAACGGTGCGCCCAAGTTCCCGCCGTCGATGACGCTCGAGCACCTGCTGCGCCACCACGCCCGCACGGGTGACGCCACGTCCCTCGCCCTGGTCGAGCACACGTGCGAGGCGATGGCGCGGGGCGGGATCTACGACCAGCTCGCGGGCGGCTTCGCCCGTTACGCGGTCGACGCCGGATGGGTCGTGCCGCACTTCGAGAAGATGCTCTACGACAACGCGCAGCTCCTGCGGGTCTACCTCCACCTGTACCGCGCGACGGGGTCGCCGCTCGCCGGGCGGGTCGCCCGCGAGACCGCCGACTTCCTGCTCACCGACCTGCGGACCCCCGAGGGCGGGTTCGCCTCGTCCCTCGACGCGGACACCGCGGGCGTCGAGGGCCTGACGTACGTCTGGACGCCGGAGCAGCTCGAGGCGGTGCTCGGGGCCGACGACGGCGCACGCGCCGCCCAGGTGCTGTCGGTGACGCCCGAGGGGACGTTCGAGCACGGCGCCTCGACGCTCCAGCTGCTCGCCGACCCCGACCCGGGCTGGTGGGGCACGGTGCGCGCACGGCTGCTCGCGGCTCGTGCGGAGAGACCGCAGCCGGCCCGCGACGACAAGGTCGTCACCGCGTGGAACGGGCTGGCCATCGCCGCGTGCGCCGAGGCGGGCGTGCTGCTCGGCGAGCCGGCCCACGTCCTAGCCGCACGCGAGTGCGCCGACCTGCTGCTGAGCACGCACGTCGTCGACGGCCGGCTGCGGCGCGCCTCGCGCGACGGCTCGGTGGGTTCGGCGCCGGGCGTCGCCGCCGACTACGGAGACCTCGTGGAGGGCCTGCTCGCGCTGCACCAGGCCACGGGCGAGCCGCGGTGGCTCGACGCCGCGGGCGAGCTGCTCGACGTCGCGCTCGCACGGTTCGCCGACGGCGCGGGCGGGTTCTTCGACGTGGCCGACGACGCCGACGGGCTCGTCGCGCGGCCCAAGGACCCGACCGACGGACCCGAGCCGTCCGGGCAGTCGTCGCTCGCCGGGGCGCTGTGCACGTACGCGGCGCTGACCGGGTCGTCGCGGCACCGGGAGGCGGCCGAGGCGGCCGTCGCGACCGCCGGCGGGCTGACCCGGCAGGCGCCCCGGTTCGCCGGGTGGACGCTCGCGGTCGCCGAGGCGCTCGCCGCGGGCCCGCTGCAGGTCGCCGTCGTCGGCCCCGACGACGAGGCGCGCGCCGCGCTGGAGCTCGCGACGCGGTCGGCGTCGTCGCCCGGCCTGGTGGTCGCCGTGGGCGAGCCGGACGCGAGCGGCGTGCCGCTGCTCGCCGACCGCCCGCTCGTGGACGGGCGAGCCGCGGCCTACGTGTGCCGCGGCTTCGTGTGCGACCGGCCCGTGACGAGCGTCGAGGAGCTTCAGCGGGCTCTCACGGCGTGACCCGCGGTTACGCCTCGACCTCCGCGAAGTTGTCGTCGAGCCCCAGGGCGACGTCGTCGCCGGACGCCTCGACGATCGTCGCGACGACGTCGGTCACGGCCCACGTCTGGTGCACCTCGCCCTTCTCCCAGACGACGGCCTGACCAGCGGTCAGCGTGCTGCGCCGCTGCTCGGGCCCCGTGCCCGAGGAGACCAGGGCCTCCCCGGACGTCACGGCGAAGACCTGGAGCGACGTCGCGGGGTGCTCGCCCAGCGTCCCGCCGGCCGCGATGCGTGCGACGTTGACGGTCGACCTGGTCGAGCCGTCGACGAACGGCAGGAACGTCATCGTGACGCTCGCGCTGTCGAAGCGGGTGATGTCACGGGCGGGGAGGCGGTAGATGCGCACGGCGCCATCGTGGCACCGCTGGCACCGATCAGGTCGGCACTTCGGTTTCTGTTCGGCAGTCCAAGCTGCCGAACCGACGCCGAACTGCCGACCTGACGGCGTGGTCGAGCTGCGTCAGCCCGCGTCGAACCGGTCCTCGTCGTCCGCGGCACCGTCCGCAGCACCGTCCGCAGCACCGTCCACAGCACCGTCCACAGCGCTCTGCTGAGCGCTCGTCTCGCCCGGCCCGACGTCGTGGACGGCGGGGTCGGCGGCCAGCAGCTCGTGCGCGAAGGCGTTGTGCTGCGGCTCTGCGTGGTGCTCGGCACCACCCGTCGATGCCGTGTCCGGTGTGCCCATCGCGACCTCCCGTGCGCTGCCTAGGGTGGCTGGTCCACCCACCCTAGGCAGCCCACGGGCGTGTTCGCAGGGCGGGGTGCCTCCGGTCAGACGCGACGTGCGCGGCTCGGCGACGACTCGTTCCACACGCGGTCGAGGGCCGTGACGACGTAGGTGTACTCGGCGCCAGGTTCGGCCGTGGTGTCGGTGAAGACGTGCTCGACCGACCCGTCCGAGCGCACCGTCGCCAGGAGGTTCGTGGCGTCCTCGATGTCGACGGGCCCGTGACCGGCCGCGCGGTACACCGCGAACGACGTCGCCCGGGTGCGGCGCGGTCCGGCGTCGAGCCACTTGAGCCGGACGCCGTCCGGCGCGGGCTCGGCCTCGGCGAGCACCGGGACGCGGACGCCGGTCGCCGGCAGGTGCGGCATCGCGGGGACGAGCGCCGGGTGCTGGTAGTGGTCCGCGCGCACGCGCGACATCGCGCCGTTGACGTCCAGGGGGATGTGGTTCGCCGAGTACCAGACGTTGCCGTGCACCGGCGTGCCGCTGGCCGTGACCTGCGTGCAGAACGTCACGTGGTTGGTCAGCTCGGCGGGATCGGTGAAGACGCCCGAGGTGACCTTGTAGAGCGCCTCGCCGATGTAGAGCTGGGTGCCGGACTGCGCGGCGACGTCGGCCCACCACGGCACGAGCTTGAGGTAGTCGGCCACCGCGAGCCCGAACTGCCAGTACACCTGCGGGTTGATGTAGTCGAGCCAGCCCTCGAGCACCCACTTGCGCGTGTCGGCGAACTGGTTGTCGTAGGACTGCGAGCCGGCCGTCTCCGAGCCCCGCGGGTCGGTCGCCTTGTTGCGCCAGATGCCGAACGGGGAGATGCCGAACTTGGCCCAGGGCTTGGTCTCCTTGATCCGCTCGCTCATCGTCCGCACGAACGTGTCGACGTTGTCGCGCCGCCACGCCTCGATGCTGGTGAAGCCGCCGCCGTACCGGGCGTACGTCGCGGCGTCGGGCAGCACCTGGCCGGCCGCGGGGTAGGGGTAGAAGTAGTCGTCGAAGTGCACGCCGTCGATGTCGTAGCTCGCGACGGAGTGCAGGATCGCGGCGTAGATGTGCTCGCGCGCCTCGGGGATGCCCGGGTCGAAGTAGAGCTTGCCGCCGTAGGCCCAGACCCACTCGGGGTGCTGACGGGCGGGGTGGTCGGGCACGAGGGCGCCGGGGTCGGCGCCCATCGAGACGCGGTAGGGGTTGTACCAGGTGTGCAGCTCGAGGTTGCGGCGGTGTGCCTCGGTGACCATGAACTCGAGCGGGTCGAAGCCCGGGTCGCGGCCCTGGACGCCGGTCAGGTACTGCGACCACGGCTCGTGCGGGCTGGGCCAGAAGGCGTCCGCTGTCGGCCGGACCTGCACGAACACCGCGTTGAGCCGGTAGGACACGGCCACGTCGAACCAGTGCAGCAGCTCGGCCCGCAGCTGGTCGGCGCTCAGGCCCGTACGGGACGGCCAGTCGATGTTGACGACCGAGGCGATCCACATCGCCCGGAGCTCTCGTTTGCGCGGTGCCGGTACGCCCGGCGCCGCGGCAGCGACGTCGCTGGTGACGGCGGGCATCGTGTGGGCTGCGGCGGGCGTCATCGACCCGATCGTGACGGTCAGTGCCGAGCCGGCGACGCCCGCGGTCGCGAGCGTGAGGAAGCTGCGGCGGTCGAGCGCCGGCTTCTCGCGGGCGGTGGGGTGCGTCATTGCATTCCTCCGAGAGTGGGATGGCTCCGATGCGTGTGGAAGAGAATTTCACATCTCCACGGTGATGTGAAGGATGTTGACGCCATCGCGCGCGCTTCCCGGTGCCTTGTGTCTACCGTGCGAACGGAGACTGCGCGGACATGCCAGATACAGGGGATCTGGCGGACGCCGCGTCATGACGATGGGGGCTCGCTCATGACTGGTCGACGTGGATTCGCCGTGGCGCTTGCGGCAGCACTGGTGCTGACGCCCGTCACGGCGGTGGCAGCGGCTTCACCGGCGGCAGCGGTCACGCGTCCGCTGCCGGACGACAGCTACGGCCTGTCGTCGTACTACGGACCTCGGTGCATGCCGATCCGGGGCGCTTCCGTGTGGCACCTCGGGCAGGACATGGGTGCCAGCCGAGGCACCGACATCGCCTCGATCACCAAGGGCAGGGTCGTCAAGGCAGGCGCGGCGACCGGCTTCGGGCAGGTCGTCGTCGTGCGCCACAACCTCGACGGCAGGCGCATCTACTCGGTCTACGGCCATGTGATCGACGGCGACCGGTTCGTCCAGGTCGGCGACTGGGTGCGGCACGGGCAGCGGATCGCGGAGGTGGGGTCGTCCGGCACGTCGACCTCGCCGCACCTCCACCTGGAGCTCTGGCGCAACGAGTACAAGGGCAGCGGGACGACCGTGGACCCGCTCGTCTGGATGCGCGACCACAGCGCCTCGCTCGAGGCGGGTGCCGCGTGGCGACGCGCCCGGACCGTGCCGTCGTCGTGCACCTACTACACGACGACGAACGTGAATCTGCGCACGGGCCCGGGGACGGGCTACTCCACGATCCGGACGGTGGGCGTCAACCGCATGCTGACGGCCGAGCCGGGAGCCGGCTCCGGGATCTGGCGGAAGGTGACGTGGCGCGGGACCACGGGGTGGATGCACGGCTCGTACGTCTCGCCGTACCTCACGTCCCTCGGCACGCGGTACGTGCGGGTCGACGGGCTTCGGCTGCGGGCGCAGCCCAGCACGAGCTCGGGCGTGCGGGCGACGCTGAGGAAGGGCACCGCCGTCCGCCTGATCTGGCCGGCCGCCTCGGGCTGGACCAAGGTCTACGTCAACGGCAAGCAGGGGTTCGTGGTCACCAAGTACCTGACGACGACCCGGCCGTGACCCGGCCGTGAGCCGGGAGCCCGATCAGTCGAGGTAGGCCTCGACCAGCTCCTGCGCAAGCCCGGTGTAGCCCGCGGGCGTCAGCTCCGTGAGGCGCTCGGCGACGTCGTCGGGCAGGCCCAGGCCGGCGACGAACTCGCGCATGCGCGCCGCATCGACGCGCTGTCCGCGGGTGAGGTCCTTGAGCCGCTCGTAGGGGTTCTCCATGCCGGGGACGCCCGCGACCGACGCCGCACGCATGGCCGACTGCACCGGCTCGCCGAGCACCTCCCAGTTCTCGTCGAGGTCCTGCGCCATGAGGGCGGCGTTGACCGCGAGAGCCTTGAGCCCGCGGCGCACGTTGTCGAGCGCGAGCAGGGCGTGACCGAAGGCGGGGCCGATGTTGCGCTGCGTCGTGGAGTCGGTGAGGTCGCGCTGCAGGCGGCTGGTGACCAGCGTGGCCGAGAGCGTGTCGAGCAGCGAGCACGAGATCTCGAGGTTCGCCTCGGCGTTCTCGAACCGGATCGGGTTGACCTTGTGGGGCATCGTGGACGACCCCGTCGCGCCCGCCACGGGGATCTGGGTGAAGAAGCCGAGCGAGATGTACGTCCACACGTCCGTCGCGAGGTTGTGCAGGATGCGGTTGAAGCGGGCGACGTCGGCGTAGAGCTCGGCCTGCCAGTCGTGCGACTCGATCTGGGTGGTCAAGGGGTTCCACGTCAGGCCCAGGCCCTCGACGAACGCCTTCGACACCGCGGGCCAGTCGACACCCGGCACCGCGACGGCGTGGGCGCCGTAGGTGCCGGTGGCGCCGTTGAGCTTGCCGAGGTACTCGGCCGCGTCGATGCGGCGCAGCTGGCGGCGCAGACGGTGCGCCAGGACGGCGAGCTCCTTGCCCAGGGTCGTCGGGGTGGCCGGCTGTCCGTGCGTCCGGCTCAGCATCGGCACGCCCGCGTGCTCGTGCGCCATCTCGGCGAGCTGGTCGGTCAGCGCCGTGGCGGCCGGCAGCCACACCTCGCGGACGCCGCCCTGCACCATGAGCGCGTAGGAGAGGTTGTTGATGTCCTCGCTCGTGCACCCGAAGTGGACCAGCTCGCTCGCCGCGGGCAGTGCCGTCTCGCCCAGGGCCGCGGTCGCGACTCCGGCGTCGAGACGGCGCTTGATGAAGTACTCGATCGCCTTGACGTCGTGCACCGTCTCGCGCTCGATCTCTGCGAGCTCGGCGATCTCCTGCGCCCCGAACGTCGCGGGGATCCGGCGCAGGTAGGCGATCTCCTCCGCGGTGAGCGTCGGGGCGCCGGGCACGACGGGACCGTTCGTGACGCCGTCGACCCCGGTGCACAGCGTGACGAGCCACTCGATCTCGACGTGCAGGCGGGCGCGGTTGAGCGCGGCCTCGCTCAGGTGGTCGACGAGGGGTGCCACGGCGGCCCGGTAGCGGCCGTCGAGCGGGCCGAGCGCGATCGGCGGGGTGACGTCGGCAAGGTTCACACGGGTCTGCGGCGCGGGGGAGGTCACGGCCGCCATTCTCCCACGGTGCCCGGGAGCCCTTCCCGTGGCGGCGCTACCTCGAACGTCCGGGTGAGAGCCAGAGCTCGTGCAAGGCCGCTGCGACCTCGGCGACGGTCCGCCCGTCCGTGCTGGCGCGGTGGACCCCGGATCCGGTTTGGGCGTCCAGCGTGCGTGCGGCAGCGTCCGAGCGCTGCACGTGGGCGGCGAGGGCGCCTCCCGTCTCCCGGCCGCTGAGCCTCGCGTGGGCGACGTCGTCGGACGCCGTCAGCAGCACCGACGTGACGACCGGGTCGTCGCCCATGGCCGCCGCGATCTCGTCGGCGTGGAGGACCGAGACGGTGTTGGTGTAGATCAGCCTCTCGTAGCCCAGCTCCCGGTAGTTCGCCCAGACCGCGGCGAGGTTGCGCTCCGCAAGGCGGTGCTCCCACGGCGCCGGCCACGCGAGGTCCAGCAGGTCCCCTTCGATCACCGCGTGGCGGACGCCGTCCGCCGTAAGCCTGTCGTGGAGCGCGAACGCCGCGGACGACTTGCCGACGCCGGACCGGCCTGCGATCAGGAGCAGATGGGAGGTCACGCCGCGCGACGATACGGCCCGGGCCGTCGGGCGACGACCTGATTCTGCGGCCCAGGAGAGTCCGTCCGGGCGGTCGCGTCGTCCGCGGAGGCCGAAGGCCGCCCCCAGCGCGACGCCGTGCACAGGGTGCCGCCGGGCGAGGCGGCACGGCATCGCCGGAATCTACGGTCCCGTGCATGTCCTTCTCGCCACCCTTCGGACCGCCGGACGTGCCCGGCCGGCTGACCGACGCCAGCCGTCTGCTGGACGACGCCGACGCCAGCGCGAGACTCGCGGCCGCCGTCCCGTGGGCATCACCCGCCGCCGACGAGTTCCGCGTCGCGCTCGCGCGCTGGCGGGCGCTTCTCGACGGCGACCGGGCCGCGGTCGCCGCGACCCTGAGGCTGGCTGCGGGCGGCACGCCGTGACGCCCGCGTCCGGCGCCGAACCCCGTGACACTCTCGTGGTCGTGGGCGGGCCGGCGCTCTCCCGGGTCGATGCCGATGCGGTCGCCCTTGCCGCGGCACGCCTCGACGACGCCGCAGCGAGCCTGCGCGCGGCGGCGATGCTGAGCATCGGCGCGGCCGCCGACCTCCGGCACGCCGCCTGGGTCGGCGACCCGGTCCCCGACGGCGCCGCCGCCGACCCGGCGGTCCTCCGGCAGTGCGCGGCGCTCGCGGCGGACGTCGCGGACCGCCTGAGCGAGCGGGCCTCGGCATGCCTGCTCATCGCGCAGCGGCTCCGGATCGCCGCAGGCCTCTACCGGCACACCGAGTCGACGGCCGAGCGGGTGCTCGGCGGGCTCGTGTCCGCGCTCGCCGCGGGCGCCGCGCACGGGGTGACGGCAGCGCTGCGGTCGCCGGCCGGGCGGGTGGTCGTCGACGTCGCCGTGCCTGCCGGCCTCTGGATCACCTCGCGGCCGGGCGCCGGGCCGGACGCCGGACCAGACAGCCGACCAGACACCGGACCAGACCCGGGAACGATCCGGGTGCTGCGTGAGCCAGGGCCTCGGCCGGACCCGGCCGAGGGGGTGATCCAGGGTCTGACCCGCGCGAGCGCACCGATCACGGACGAGGTGGTCGCCGGGCTGGCGTTCGGCGTCGCCAGTGCCGAGATCGTGCGGGCGGGCGGGAGCCTGGGCGTCACCGGTGGAGCGCGCGTGCTCAACTCGGCCGTCCACGACCTCGTCCCCGCCTCGCGGGTAGACGTCGACCCGGTGGCGGACCTCCCGTCCTGGCGGCCGGTCTGGGCCGGGCAGCCGTCCGGCACCGTCGCCGAGGCGCTCGCGAGGACGGCCGACCTCTACCCCTGGGGCGGCGGCATCGCGGGCCGGCCCGTCCCGGGCGTCCCCGAGGGGACGCTCGCCGTCGAGCAGGTCGAGCACGCCGACGGGACGACGTCGTGGACGGTGCTCGTCCCGGGGACGCAAGGGCTGCTGCCGGCGGACCACCCGTTCGACGCCGTGACCGACCTCGACCTCATGGCGCACCGTGCCGCGGACGTGACGGTCGCCGTGGAGCGCGCCCTGGCCCAGGCCGGCGCACGGCCGCACGAGCCGGTCGTGGTCGTGGGGCACAGCCTGGGCGGGATCGCGGCGATGGCGCTCGCGTCGTCGGACGGCTTCCGGCACCGGCACCGCCTGGGCGGGGTGGTGACCGCCGGGTCTCCCACGGCGACGTTCGCCGCGCCTCGCGGCGTCCCGGTGCTGCACCTCGAGAACGACGAGGAGCTGGTGTCCCAGGTCGACGGGCGCTCGTCCGCCGAGAACCCCGCGACGCGCGACCGTGTCACGGTGAGCCGCGCGCTGCGGGCGTCGTCCGCGGCCGGCGACCGGGCGGCGTCCGGGAGCGTGGCACGAGCGCACGGGATGGACACGCACCTGCGCACGCTCCTGTTCGCACGCGACGCGGGCAGCGCGCAGGTCGCGGACGTCGTCGGCCGCCTCGAGGCGCTGCTCGACGGCCAGAGCGCGCGTTCGCGGTTCTTCACCGCCCGGCGCCGGCTCGACGTCGATGCCCCGGTGGTGCTCGCGCCCGGTGCGCCCGAGGTCAGTCCCGCTTCGGGGCGAACAGCCCGATGACCGTCTGCAGCACCGCGAGGATGAGCGCGATCCAGACGTACCACCAGAAGCCGCCGTGGACCTGGAGGCCGAACTCTCCGAAGAGCTCCCGGCCCGTCAGCCAGGTGGTGATCCACAGCATCAGCGCGTTGACCACGAGGATGAACAGGCCGAGCGTCAGGACGTACAGCGGCAGCGACAGGAGGTTGACGACCGGCTTCACGATCATGCTCACCAGCGAGTACACGACCGCCACGATGACGACCGCCAGGATGCGTGTTCCGACCGAGTCCCCGCCGAGGATCTCGAGGTGGTTGGGCACCAACAGGCTGGTCAACCACAGTGCCAGGGCGGTCACGAGGATGCGGACGATGAGGTTCACCCTGGCATCGTGGCATGCTGACCGCGTGGAGACACCCCCGACACACGGTCCTCGTGTCCGGCTGCGCGACGCCGTCGCCGCGCTGCCGCCGTACGTTCCCGGAGCCCGCGTCGCCGCAGGCGGGCAGGCATGGAAGCTCTCGTCGAACGAGAACCCCTACCCGCCGCTCCCGTCGGTCGTCGACGCGATCGCCGCGGCGGCCGCCGAGGCGAACCGCTACCCCGACATGTACGCCACCGAGCTCGTCGAGGCGCTGGCCGAGCACGCCGGGGTCAGCGCCGACCAGGTGGTCGTGGGCAACGGCTCGGTCGCCGTCCTCGCACACGTGCTGCAGGCCGTGGTGGACGCGGGGGACGAGGTGGTCTTCCCGTGGCGGTCGTTCGAGGCGTACCCGATCGCGGTCGCCGTCGCGGGTGGCGTCGCGGTCACCGTTCCCGTCCGGGCGGACGGCAGGCTCGACCTGCCCGCCATGGCCGCCGCCGTCACGGAGCGCACGCGCGTCGTGCTGGTGTGCACCCCCAACAACCCGACCGGACCGGCGGTGCACCGCGACGAGCTCCAGGCGTTCCTCGCGGCCGTCCCGGCCGACGTCCTGGTGGTGCTCGACGAGGCCTACCTCGAGTTCGTCCGCGACCCGCAGGTGCCGGACGGCGTCGAGGTGCTGAACTCCCACCCCAACGTCGTCCTGCTCCGCACCCTGTCCAAGGCGTACGGCCTGGCCGGCCTGCGCGTGGGGTACGCCGTGGCCGCACCGGTGCTCGCCGTGGGCATCCGCTCGGTGTCGACGCCGTTCGGCGTCTCGCACGTCGCGCAGCGTGCGGCGCTCGCCTCGCTGCGGCCCGCCGCCCAGGGCGAGCTCATGGAGCGCGTCGAGTCGCTCGTGGTCGAGCGCACGCGCGTGACGGAGGCGCTCGCCACCCAGGGCTGGGACCTTCCGGGCACCCAGGCCAACTTCGTCTGGTTCCCGCTCGGCGAGGTGACCACGGCGCGCGCCGCCGAGGCGACGTCCGCCGGGGTGCTCGTGCGGCCGTTCGCGGGTGACGGCCTGCGGGTGAGCATCGGCGAGACCGAGGCGAACGACGCGTTCCTCAAGGTCGCCGAGGGCTGGCGGTCGTCCTAGGCGGTGAGTGTTGACCTCAACGGAAGTTGAGGTTGCAGCATCGCTGCATGACGACGACGGTTCCACCGCAGATCCTCGACCTCGTCTCCCGCGTCACCGGGGACGAGAAGCACGACCCGAGCGCGCACTCGACGCTCGACGTCCTGTGGGTCCTCTACGACCAGGTGCTCGACGTCGCACCCGACCGGGTCGACGACCCTGACCGCGACCGCTTCCTGCTGTCCAAGGGCCACGGCCCGGCGTCGACCTACGCGGTGCTCGCCGCCCGCGGATTCTTCCCGGTCGAGTGGCTCGACGACGTCGCCTCGTGGGACTCCCGGCTCGGTCACCACCCGGACCGCACGCTCGTGCCCGGCGTCGAGATCGGCAGCGGCTCGCTGGGCCACGGCCTGCCGATCGCGGTCGGGACGGCGCTCGGCCTGCGCGCCCGCGGGTCGAGCGCCCGCGTCGTGGTCCTGGTCGGCGATGCCGAGCTCGACGAGGGCAGCAACGCCGAGGCGATCGTGGTGGCGGCGCGGTTCGGTCTCGGAAACCTCACGTGCGTCGTCGTGGACAACGACAGCGACCCGCTCGGCTGGCCGGGCGGGATCGGGGCCCGGTTCGCGGTCGAGGGCTGGGCGACGGCCGAGGCACGCACGAGCGACCACGCGGCGCTGCGGGACGCGCTCCTGCGGACCGAGCGCGACCGCCCGACCGTCGTCGTGGCCGACGCGTCCCGGCGCGCGACGGGGGTGGCGGCATGAGCGACATGCGGGCGCGCTTCTACGCCGAGCTCGATCCGGTGCTCGACGCCCAGCCGGACGCCGTCGTCGTCCTGGCGGTGATCGGTGCGGAGGGCGCGGCCCCGGCGGCGGCCCGGCACCCCGGCCGCGTGATCGACGTCGGCATCCGCGAACAGGCTCTGGTCGGCGTCGCGGGCGGGCTCGCGCTCGCCGGGCTGCGGCCGATCGTCCACACCTACGCGCCGTTCCTGGTGGAGCGCGCGTACGAGCAGCTCAAGCTCGACCTGGGGCACCAGGACGTCGGTGCGCTCCTCGTGAGCACCGGGGCGTCCTACGACGCCAGCACGGCCGGGCGCACCCACCAGGCGCCCGCCGACGTCGCGCTCGTGTCGGCGCTGCCCGGCTGGGAGGTCCACGTCCCCGGTCACGAGGACGAGCTGGCGGGCATCGTGCGGCGCGAGGCGGCGACGACGCGCCGGGTCTACGTCCGCATGTCCGCGCTCCAGAACGACCGCGCCTACCCGGTCGACGGGCGTCTGCACCTGGTGCGCGACGCGGCCGGTGACGCGCCCCTCGTCGTCGCGGTGGGGCCACTCCTCGGCCCGGCCCTCGAGGCGGCCCGCGACCTTCCCGTCCGCGTCGCCTACACCGCGACGCCGCATCCCCTCGACACGGCAGGGCTCCGGGACCTCGCCGGCGGCACGCCCGTGCTCGCCGTCGTCGAGCCCTACCTCGAAGGCACCAGCGCGGCGCAGGTGTCGGCGGCCCTGGCGGACCGGCCGAGCCGGGTCCACCACGTCGGCGTCCCGCGCGACGCCGAGCTGCGCCGGTACGGGACGCCCCGCGACCACGCCGCCGCGCACGGGCTCGACGCCGCCGGGATACGCCGCCGGGTCAAGGGGCTGCTGGGCTGAGGCCCGGCCGGGGGTTCCGGCGCGGGGCCTCAGCGCGGCACGTTGCGCAGGTTGGACCTCGCCATCGCCATGACCTCGCCCATCCCGCCCCCGAGGATCTCCTTGGTCATGGCGGTCGCGAAGCCGCGCACCTGCCCGGCCGTGATCGAGGGCGGGATCGACAGGGCGTTCGGGTCCGTGACGACCTCGATGAGCGCCGGTCCCGGCCGGTCGAGCCCGTCCTGGAACGCCCGGCGCAGGTCCCGCGGCCGCTCGACGCGGACGGCGGGGATGCCGAGGGCGAGCGCGACGTTCCGGTAGTCCACCGCGGGGGAGTCGGTCGCGTGCGAGGGCAGGCCCTCGACGAGCATCTCGAGCTTGACCATGCCGAGCGTCGAGTTGTTGAAGACGACCACCTTGATGGGCAGGTCGTAGGTGCGCACGGTGATGAGCTCGCCCAGCAGCATCGACAGGCCGCCGTCGCCCGCGAGCGCGACCACCTGGCGCCCCGGGTCGGCGAACGCCGCGCCGATCGCGTGCGGGACGGCGTTGGCCATCGACCCGTGCAGGAACGACCCGATGACCCGGCGTCGGCCGTTGGGCGTGATGTACCGGGCGGCCCACACGTTGTTCATCCCGGTGTCGACCGTGAAGACGGCGTCGTCGGCCGCGGTCTCGTCGAGCATCACCGCCGCGTACTCGGGGTGGATGGGCGTGTGCTTCTCGACGTTGCGCGTGTACGCGCCGACCACCTTGGTCATGATCCCGGTGTGCTTGTCGACCATGGTGCGCAGGAACTTGCGGTGACGCTTGCGCTGGATGTGGGGGTTGAGCAGCCGCAGCGTCTCGCCCACGTCACCGTGGACGGGCAGGTCGAGGCGGGTGCGCCGGCCCAGGTGGGAGGAGTCGATGTCGATCTGGGCGGTCGGCACGCCGGCGGGCAGGAACGAGTCGTAGGGGAAGTCGGTGCCGACGAGCACGAGCAGGTCCGCCTGCTGCATCGCCTCCTGGCACGCGCCGTAGCCCAGCAGGCCGGACATCCCCACGTCGTACGGGTTGTCGTACTGGATGATCTCCTTGCCGCGCAGCGAGTGGCCTACCGGTGCGGCCGCGAGATCGGCGAGCTCGAGCACCTCGGCGCGGGCATCACGCGCGCCGGCGCCCACGAACAGCGTCACGCGTCGCGCCGAGTTGATCGCGTCCGCGAGAGCCAGCACGTCGTTCTCGTCCGGCACGATGCGCGGCCGGCCGGGCTCGGGGATCACGGACGGTTCGCTGTCGCCGGCCACGCGCTCGTCGGCGACGTCGCCCGGCAGGGTCAGCACCGCGACGCCCGGGGCCGCCAGCGCGTGCTGGATCGCGGTCCGGGTGACGCGCGGCACCTGCTGGGCGGTCGAGATCATCTCCGAGTACACCGAGGCCTCGTTGAACAGCCGGTCGGGATGGGTCTCCTGGAAGAACGTGGTGCCGATCTGGTTGCTCGGGATGTGTGAGGCGATCGCGACGACGGGCAGCCGCGACCGGTTCGCGTCGTACAGGCCGTTGATCAGGTGCAGGTTCCCGGGCCCGCAGGACCCGGCGCACGCGGCGATCCGGCCCGTCACCTCGGCCTCCCCGGCCGCCGCGAAGGCGGCCGCCTCCTCGTGGCGCACCTGGACCCAATCGATCCCGGCGGTGCGCCGGACGGCGTCGACGATCGGGTTCAGCGAGTCCCCGACGATGCCGTAGATGCGCTGCACGCCGACGGCGACGAGCTGGTCGACGAGGTGTTCGGAGACGGTGCTGGCCATGGTCGAGCTCCTGGCTGGTCGATGATCGGCTGGTCGGTGATCGGCGGCTCGGTGATGGGTCTGCTCTCGATCCTGCCCGAGCGGGTCGCGGGGCGCGCGGGCGGAAATGCGTTGCTCGCCGGGCGACGACCCGATGTGCTGTCCGGCATGACGTCATTCGTGTCGCATACGACCGTCGACTGCCGCAACGCCTACGAGCTCTCCGAGTGGTGGAGACAGCTCCTCGGATACACGGACGTCGCGGACGATCCGAACGCCCCGGGCCATGAGGAGTGCATGATCCTCGACCCCGACTCCGGCCACCGCATCCTGTTCATCGAGGTCCCCGAGGCGAAGTCCGCGAAGAACCGCCTGCACTTCGACCTGCGCCCGCGCAGCGGCACCCGGGACGAGGAGATCGAGCGGGTCCGCGCGATGGGCGCCGTCGAGGTCGCGGACCGGCGCGGCCAGTGGGGTCCGGGGTCGGGTTGGGTGGTGTTCAACGACCCGGAGGGCAACGAGTTCTGCATCCTGCGCTCCGAGGCCGAGCTCGAGTCGGCTGCCGCCGGTCCGGAGGTCTGAGACCTCAGCCCCGCAGTGCGTCTGCGATCGGCGTGTCACCGGTGACGAACCGGATGAACCGGCCGACCGTCGCCGGCTCGCGCAGCGTCGCGGCCACGACCTGCGCGACGTCGCTGCGTGACACGCGCGCGCCACCGTCGCGGGGCGGCGCCGCGCCCTCGGGCACGACGGCGATGCGGCCCGTGGGCGGGTCGTCGGTGAGCGTGCCCGGCCCGAGGATCGTCCAGTCGAGGAGGCTCGCCCGCAGGTGGTCGTCGGCCGCGAGCTTGGCGTCGGCGTAGGGGAAGAAGCTCGAGTCCTGCGGGACGCCGTGGTCGGGCGTCGAGCCGATCCACGACACCATGACGTACCGCCGCACGCCTGCCTGGGTGGCCGCGTCCATCGACCGGATGGCGGCGTCGCGGTCCACCGCGTAGGTGCGTGCCGGGCTGCCGCCGCCCGCCCCGGCCGACCACACGACCGCGTCGGCGCCGTCGAGCGCCCCGGCGATGACGCCGGTCGAGGCGTGCTCGACGTCGAGCAGCACGGGCTCGGCCCCGAGGTCGCCGACCCGGTCGAGCTGCTCCGGCTTGCGGACGATGCCGACGACCTCGGTCGGTTCCGAGTCGTCGTCGGCGAGGAGCGGGACGAGCACGCGGGCTACCTTGCCGAGCGCGCCGATGACGACGACCTTCATGACGACCTCCTGCGACGTGGGACGGGGACGCCTCACAGGCTGCCCTCCGCGCCCTCGGGACGCCAGGGGAGCGGGTCCGGGCGCGGGCTCGGACGGGGGACCTGGCGGCCCGCACTTGGAGGAAACCTCCAAGCCGTGATGAAGGACATTGGTCGCCCCACCGGGGGGTTCTCCCCCTGGTCGAGAACCTACGCTGGCGTAGGCTACGAAAGCGTAGGTTCAGGCCGGTCCGCTCGCCGATCCGCGGAACCTTGCGCCAGCCGGAGCAGCCAGGTCCCACTTCTGGACCGACCAGCGAAGGAGTCCGCGTGCCGAACGACACCTCAAGCGGTGGCGACGTCGCCACCGCCGATGTCACGCCGCTCGTCCAGCTCGTCTCGCCCACCGGCGAGCGTGTCGTCGAACCCGACAACGCGCGCTACCGCTCGCGTGCCGACCACCTCACCTCCGAGGACCTGCGTGCGATGTACCGCGACATGGTGCTCACGCGGCGGTTCGACGACGAGGCCACGGCCCTGCAGCGTCAGGGCGAGCTCGCCCTGTACGCGCAGGGCCGCGGCCAGGAGGCCGCGCAGGTCGGCTCGGCGTTCGCGCTCGCGCCGCAGGACTACGTGTTCCCGAGCTACCGCGAGCACGGCGTGCTGCACGTGCGGGGCGTCGACCCGGTGGACCGCCTCAGGCTCTTCCGCGGCGTCGACCACGGCGGCTGGGACCCGGCCGAGCACAACGTGCACCTGTACACGCTGGTGATCGGCTCGCACGTGCTGCACGGCACGGGCTACGCGATGGGGATCCAGCGCGACGGCCTGGTCGGCACGGGCGACGCCACGCGCGACGCGGCCGTCGTCACCTACTTCGGCGACGGCGCCACGTCGCAGGGCGACGTGAGCGAGGCCCTGGTGTTCGCCGCGGTCAACAACGCGCCGGTCGTGTTCTTCTGCCAGAACAACCAGTGGGCGATCTCGGAGCCCACGAGCCGCCAGGCGCGCGTGCCGATCTACCGTCGCGGCGAGGGCTTCGGCATCCCGAGCGTCCGCGTCGACGGCAACGACGTGCTGGCCTGCTACGCCGTGACCGCCGAGGCGATCGAGCGGGCGCACAACGGGGGCGGTCCGACGTTCGTCGAGGCGTACACGTACCGGATGGGCGCGCACACGACGTCGGACGACCCGTCGCGCTACCGCGACCGGGCGGAGGAGGAGTACTGGCGCCTGCGGGACCCGATCGACCGCCTGGCGGCGCTGCTCAGGTCCGAGGGCGCCTGGGACGAGGCCTGGGCGACGTCCCTCGATGCCGAGGCCGACGCCTACGGCGAGAACCTGCGCGCGGCCGTCCGCGAGCTCGGCGCCCCGCCGGTCGAGTCGATGTTCGACCACGTGTACGGAGGCCCGCACGCCCAGGTCGAGGCCGAGCGCGCCTGGTTGCGGGAGTACGAGCTCCAGACGAGCCAGGAGGCGGGGCGATGACGACGACGACGAAGCCGGCGGCGTCCACGCTGAAGACCGAGACCCTCACGTTCGCCCGTGCGATCACCGAGGGCCTGCGAGCGGCGCTCGAGGTCGACGACGGCGTGATGCTCATGGGCGAGGACATCGGCCGGCTGGGCGGCGTGTTCCGCGTGACCGACGGGCTGCAGAAGGACTTCGGCGAGGACCGCGTGGTCGACACGCCGCTCGCCGAGTCGGGCATCCTCGGCACCGCGATCGGCCTCGCGCTGCGTGGCTACCGGCCGGTCTGCGAGATCCAGTTCGACGGTTTCGTCTTCCCGGCCTACGACCAGATCACGACCCAGCTCGCCAAGATGCGGTACCGCTCGCGCGGGCGCCTCGAGGTGCCGGTCGTGGTGCGGATCCCGTACGGCGGGGGGATCGGTGCCATCGAGCACCACTCGGAGAGCCCGGAGGCGTTGTTCGCGCACACGGCAGGTCTGCGGGTCGTGTCGCCGTCCACGCCGCAGGACGCCTACGACATGATCCGCGCGGCGATCGCCAGCCCTGACCCGGTGCTCTACTTCGAGCCCAAGGGCCGGTACTGGTCGAAGGGCGAGGTGACGCTCGGCGGTCCGGTCGACGTCGCGGGTCTCGACGGCGCGCGCGTCGCGCGTGCGGGCGGGGACGTCACGCTCGTCGCGTACGGGCCCACGGTCGCCACGGCCCTGCAGGCGGCCGACGCGCTCGCGGCCGAGGGCACGAGCGCCGAGGTCGTGGACCTGCGCACGATCTCGCCGCTCGACGTACCGACCGTGGTCGCGTCCGTGCGGCGCACCGGTCGCTGCGTCGTCGTCCACGAGGCGCCCTCGTTCCTGGGCGCCGGCGCGGAGGTCGCGGCACGGGTCACCGAGGAGTGCTTCCACTCGCTCGAGGCGCCGGTGCTGCGCGTGGGCGGGTTCCACTCCCCGTACCCCGTGGCCAAGCTCGAGCACGACTACCTGCCGAGCGTCGACCGCGTCCTCGACGCCGTCGACCGCGCGCTCGCATTCTGAGCCGTACCCAGAGGAGGACGATGAGCACCGAGCGGTTCCCGCTGCCCGACGTGGGCGAAGGTCTCACCGAGGCGGAGATCGTCGAGTGGCGGGTCGCGGTCGGCGACACCGTCACCGTCAACCAGGTCGTGGTCGAGATCGAGACGGCCAAGTCGCTCGTGGAGCTGCCCTCGCCGTGGGAGGGCACGGTCAGTGCGCTGCTCGTCGAGCCGGGGACCATGGTCGACGTCGGGACGCCGATCATCGAGATCGCGACCGGTGCCCCGTCGTCTCCCGAGCCGTCGGA
>Ga0233385_1000315_pt1 | contig 26473 bp, 19 predicted proteins | sample ElkDunMinimDraft_16_FD_191543 | JGI IMG/M metagenome (GOLD analysis project Ga0233385, IMG submission 191543) | Fecal eukaryotic communites from dung pellets of Tule Elk in California, USA - Elk Dung G36 | ecosystem: Host-associated > Mammals > Digestive system > Large intestine > Fecal | place...
GACGCCCGCGACCGCGTACACCGAGAACGTGGGGTTGCCGAAGCCGTAGAACCGGGCGCCGAACGTGGGCGCGGACCCGAGCGGCGAGGCCCGGTTGAGCGGCGTGCCGACGAGCGCGTCGAGCGTCAGGACGATGAACGTGATCCCGGCGACCACCCCCGGCGCGAACCACACCGGACGTCGTGGCACGAGCGCCGCGAGCGCCGCGACGATGGCCGTGACGACGACGGTCGCTGCCACGAGGGCCGCCAACGGCGCCGGGAACCGCCACCAGCTGGCGAGGCCGCTCAGGAACGAGGCTGCCGGTACGGCCGCGATGGCGAGGGCCGCGCCCTCGGCCCAGCGGACCGCGGTCCGGGGGACGGCCACCCGCCGGCGCCGGGCGCGCCACGACACGAGCCAGCAGAGGCCGGCGAGGACGAGTCCCGCGTAGAACGGGCCGTCGACCATCGCCGTGTACACCTGACGCCGGACGTGGTCGCGCGCGGTCAGGTCGGCGAGCTCGTCCGCGGTAGCGACGGGGTCGGCGGGTCGGGCCGCGGCCCGCAGGAGCGGGGTGTCGTCGATGCCGGCCGGCATCTCCGCGCCGGCCGCGTGGAGCAGCGTCGCGGGGATGTCCTGGATCCGCGCCACGCCGTCCGTGCGGGTCGCGGCGCTCGACAGGAAGCGGGGCCGCCCTTCGACGTCGGGTGACGGCCGGACGAGCGCCACGCCCAGCGCGGGCGCCGTCCCCGGGGTGTTCGCGACATCGGCGACCAGCACCGTGCTGTCGGCCGGCACCGCGTCGAGCACCTCGCGGACGACGGCGTCCACCTCGGCCGCGCCGGCCCGCCGCAGCTCCTCTGCACGTTCCCGCCGTTCGGCCGCGGGGACCGTCTTGTCCGCGAGCACCGGGTCGTCGGCGGGCGGTTCCGCGCTCCCGGCGTCGACGACGGTCACCGCGCAGTCGAACGCGTCCGAGCCGGGAGCGAGCGCCTCGTCGAGGTCGCGGTACCGGGTGACGCTGCCCGTGGGGTCGGCGAGCGCGACGGCCGCACCGGGCCCCACGGCGGTGGAGCACACCGCACCGTCGGCCGCGACGGCCTCGCCGAGCACGCCGAGCCGGGCCTGGTAGCCCGCGCCCCGCTGGAGCGCCACGAGCTCGTCCCATCCGGCCACCCGGACGCCGTCGTCCGCATCCTCGTCCGCACCCTCGTCCGTACCGGTGGCCGGTGCCTGGCCGGCCGGTTCCACCGCGAGCTCCGGGCAGACCCAGCGACCGTCGGCGTCGCGCGTGTCCGCCACCCCCGCGAGGCGTCCCGCCGAGAGCGCGAGCCAGCCGCCCTCCACACAGCGGGCTGCCGCGCCCGTCGGCAGGGTGATCCCCCCGGCGTCCGCGCCGTCGACGAGCAGGCCCGCCAGGGTGGGTGCGATGGCGCTCTCGGGCGTCGCGTGCTCCCATCGCAGGCCCGCGGTCCCCACGAGGACGATGTTCCTGCCCGGGGTGGCCGCCCCGTCGTCGGCGACGTCGCCGACGGCCGGAGCCTGGGCCCCGGCGACCGCAGGCCGCTCACCACCCGTGGGCAGCATCCCGGTGACCACCAGCAGGGCGACGAGCATCCCGCCGCCGACCGCCACGAGCGTGGTGGGCATGCGCCGGATGGCGGGGCCCGTGTCCGCCTCGGCGGCCGGCTCGCCGTGCGAACGGGTGCCGGAACCGTCCGCCGCGCTGGCGGCACCCGCGGCACCCGCGACGAGGGTCGCGACCGCGGACCAGAGCACGACGAGCGCGACCACGGTCCCGGAGTCGTTGACCAGCGAGCCGACGACGGCCACCACCACGAGGGAGAGCACGGTCGGCCGCAGCACGGGCCAGGAGGCGTAGGCGGCGGCGAGCTCGGGCAGCCGGAACCGGTCGGGTCGCAGGGCGACGACGACGGCGGCGACCACGACGAGCGCGCCGAGCGCGCCGAGCGGGCTGGCCACCGTCGCCCACGCGCCCGCGGCCTTGCCGCCCAGGACCCCGACGATCTCGCCGTCGAGCACGCGCTGGACGAACCCGCCCAGGTGGGAGGACGGCCCCGGCAGCAGCCAGTCGACCACGGCGATCCCGGCGACCACGACGAGCGTGGCGCCCGCGACCAGGAGCGTGCGGCGCACCGTGATGCGGGCCTGGGCCACCAGGAGCGCGATCAGGGCGAACGCGGGGACCAGGGCGATGATCCCGCCCAGGTCGGCCCCGAAGGCGGGCCCGCCGTCGACCACGACCGTCACGACCCCGACCGCGACGACGAGCCCGGTGGCCAGCGGGCGCCGGCCCCGCGCGAGCGCGAGCGCGGCGAGCCCGCCCGCGAGGACGATCCCGGCGACGGCGTACACCGCGAAGGTCATGTTGGTGAACCCGTAGAACCGGGCACCGAGGATGGGGGACGGGCCGAGCAGCGAGCCCTGCTGGAGCGTCGTGCCGGTCAGCCCGTCGACCGTCAGCACGAGCCAGGTGATCGCGGCCACCGAAATGGCCAGGAGCCACGGTGCGGTGTCGTCCGGTGCGGTGCCGTCCGGTGGCGTGCGCTTCGCCAGGCGCGCCAGCAGCCGGGAGAGCAGCCACGCGGCCAGGGCGACGACGACGGCGGCGGCCGTGAGCGAGGCGGTCAGGACGAAGGTGGGCGCGGGCCACACCCACCAGCGCGACAGGGTCGCGAGCGAGGCCGCGACGGGCGTGGCCGCGACGATCAGGCAGGCGGCCGTGAGCAGCCGCCGGCCCACGGGCCCTGGTCGCACGACCGGAGGCGTGGCGGAGGCGCCGCGACGTCGCAGCCACAGCGCCGCTCCCGCCGTGAGGGCGAGGAGCAGCACCTGGACGCCGACGAGCCCGGGCAGGAGGCTCGGGATGGTCTCGGAGAGCACGCTCGCGTATTGCCGGTTCTCCACGGTGCGGGCCACGCTCAGGCGTCGCTGCTCGCCGCGCTCGAGCGGGAACCCGTCGACGTGCTGCAGCGTCGTCTCGCCTGCGGAGGCGCCCTCGAGCAGCGCCGGCGTGGCGAGGGTCGCCGTCAGGTCGACGAGCTGGACGAAGCCCGTCCGGCGTGTGCCCTCCGACGTCAGCCACCGCGGGTCGGACGTCCCCACGGTCCGGTCGACCACCACCTGCAGCCCGGGCTCGGTCAGGGGAGCCTCGGCGACGCCCGCGACCAGCAGGCGCGCGCCGTCCGGCAGCGCCGCCGCGACCTCCCGGAGGGTGTGGTCGAACTCGCTGAGGGCCTCGCGCCGGTCGGCACCCGACTCGGGCAGCATGCCCGCGTCGACGACGGTCACGGGGCACGCGGTGAGCGCGCCCTCGGGCAGGTCCTCGACCGCGGACGCGTACCTCCCGACCTGCCCGGAGGTGTCGGCCAGGGCGACCGCCCCGCCGGGGCCTACCGCCGTCGCGCACACCCCGGCGGCCGCGAGGGTGGACCCCAGGGTCCCCGGCACGCCCGGGTTCGACGTCGGGACCTCGCCGTCCGCCGCGGGGACCAGACCCGACCAGCCCGGCACGTCGACCGCCGTGGGCACCTCGGTGACCGGCATGCTGGGCAGCGGGGCGCACTCGGTCGGGCCCGCCGCGCCGTCGGACTCGTCCGACCCGTCGGTCTCGTCCCCGGTGTCCTCCGGGGCGGTCGTCGTGGCCGCCGCGACCCGTCGGCCCGCCGAGAGGGTGAGCCACGCGTCCAGCGGGCACGTCTCGGGTGCCGCGGTCCGCACGTTGAGGGAGGCGACCGAGCCGCCCGCGATGCTGCTCCACAACGTCGGGGTCACGACGCGCGAGACGTCCGTCCACCGCAGCCCTGCCACGCCGACGAGGACGACCGGGTCCGCCGCCTCGTCCGTGACGCGCACGGGCTGGGCGGGCTGGGCGGCCTGCGGGGGGTGAGCGGTCGTCGTCGTCGACGCTGCCGATCCGGGCACGGCGACGCCGAGCAGCACGACGGGCGCCGTCAGGACGGCGGCGAGCAGACGAGCGGGAAACCTCACCACGACAGCCTAGAGGGGCAGGTAGGGCCCCTTTCGCGACCGTCCCGCGTTCTCCACAGCCTGCGGTGCACTTTCACTCGATCAGCGCGGAACGTGACCAACCCGAAGTGACCAACCCGAAGTGACCAACCCGGAGCTCAGGGCGCGCGGATCACCAGCGCCCGCGGCTCGACCCACATCTCGAGCTCGCGCGCGCGGCCGAGCGCGTCGCCGTCGACCTGCGCCTGCTCGCCCCCGGCGACGCGGACCAGGACCCGCTTGGCGCGCGCGTGGTCGATCCTGCCGATCTTGCCCGGCAGGTCGTTGCGCATCCCGAAGCCCTGGAACACGACCTCACCCAGGAGCTGCGCCCAGCCGGCCAGGCCACCGCGCGTGTCGACCGCGGCGACGTCGAGCTCGCCGTCGTCGATGACCGCGTCGGGCAGGAGCGTGATCCCGCCGGGCAGGCGTCCGCAGTTGCCCACCATCACGCTGCGCAGGCGGGCGTCGACCACGGGCTTGTCGTCGAGCTGGATCTGCGCACGCATCCGCCGCCCGTGCAGGTGCCGGAACCCCGACACGAAGTACGCGGCCCACCCGACCTTGGACTTGAGCTGGTCGTCCGTGTCGGCCACCATCGCGGCGTCGAACCCCAGGCCCGCGATGACGAGGAAGATGTGCGGGACGCCCTCGACCTCGGGGTCGCCCGCCGAGTCGACGGGCGGGCCGCCGCGCTCGGACGGGGGGTCGAGCGGCGGGTTGGCCTCGTCGTAGGCGTCGTCCGCGCGGTCGCTCTCCGCGTAGTCGTTGATGCGCGCCCACCCGACGTCGATCGGGCGGTCGACGCCGCCGAGGATGATCGCGAGCGCCTCCTCGGTCGACGTGAGCGGGATGTCGAGGTTGCGCGCGAGCAGGTTGCCGGTCCCGACCGGGATGAGGCCCATGGACCGTCCGGTGCCCACGAGCGCCTCGGCGACCGCACGGACCGTGCCGTCGCCGCCCGCCGCGACCACGACGTCGACCCCGGACTCGAGAGCCTGCCGGGCCTGGCCCGTGCCCGGGTCCTCGACCGTGGTCTCCAGGAACATCGGCTCGGGCAGCGCGGCCTCGGAGCACATCCGCCGGACCGTGGCCTTGACGTCGTCGGTGCCGTCCTTGGAGGGGTTGATGATGACGGCGAGCTGCGGGCGGTGGGTCTCGGACTCGGCCTTCGTCGACGCCTCCGCCTCGCGCCGGGCCCGGCCCAGGGCAGCACGTTGTCCGAGTGCGACGGCGAGCGCCGCGAGGGCGATCAGGATCGCCACGACGCCGAGCACGAGCTCCACAGGCATGACCGAACGGTACGGCCCCGCCCCGCCCACCGCTCGACGGCTACCGGACGTTAGGCTTTCGGCGTGATCGACCTCCGCCTCCTCCGCGACAACCCCGACGTCGTGCGCGCCAGCCAGCTGGCCCGCGGCGACGACCCCGAGCTCGTGGACGCGGTCCTCGACGCCGACGCCCGCCGCCGTTCCTCGCTCACGGAGTTCGAGCGCCTGCGCGCCGAGCAGAAGGCGATGGGCAAGCAGGTCGCCGCGGCGCAGGGTGAGCAGAAGCAGCACCTGCTGTCGCGGACCAAGCAGCTCGCCGAGGAGGTCAAGGCGCTCCAGGCGGAGTCGACCGCGGCCGCCGACGAGCTGGACCAGCTCCTGTTCCGCATCTCCAACGTCATCGAGGGCGCGCCCCCCGGGGGCGAGGACGACTACGTCGTCCTGCGGGAGGAGGGCGCGCACCGCGACTTCGACGCCGAGGGCTTCGCACCGCGCGACCACCTCGAGATCGGGGAGGCGCTCGGCGCGATCGACACCGAGCGCGGCGCCAAGGTCTCGGGCGCGCGCTTCTACTACCTGACCGGCATCGGTGCCCGGCTCGAGCTCGCGCTGCTCAACGCCGCGATGGACCAGGCGGTCGCCGAGGGCTTCACGCCCGTCATCACGCCCACGCTGGTCAAGCCCGAGGTCATGCGAGGCACCGGGTTCCTCGGCGCGCACGCCGACGAGGTCTACCGCCTCGAGCGTGACGACCTGTACCTGGTCGGCACGTCGGAGGTGGCGCTCGCGGGCTACCACGCGGGGGAGATCCTCGACCTGTCGGCCGGGCCCAGGCGGTACGCCGGCTGGAGCGCGTGCTACCGGCGCGAGGCCGGCTCGTACGGCAAGGACACCCGGGGCATCATCCGGGTCCACCAGTTCCACAAGGTCGAGATGTTCAGCTACTGCGCGCCCGAGGACGCCGCGGCCGAGCACGAGCGCCTGCTGGCGTGGGAGGAGGCCATGCTCCGCAAGGTCGAGCTCCCCTATCGCGTCATCGACACCGCCGCGGGCGACCTCGGGTCGAGCGCGGCGCGCAAGTTCGACTGCGAGGCCTGGCTGCCGACGCAGAACCGCTATCTCGAGCTCACCTCGACGTCGAACTGCACGACGTTCCAGGCCCGCCGGCTCGGCGTGCGCGAACGGGTCGACCGCGGCGGCAAGGCCGAGACCCGGCCCGTGGCGACGCTCAACGGCACGCTCGGCACCACCCGCTGGCTCGTCGCGATCCTCGAGAACCACCAGCAGGCCGACGGCTCGGTCCGGGTGCCGGAAGGGCTGCGGCCCTACCTGGGCGGGCTCGACGTCCTGACGCCGGTCGCGTGACCGGCGAGCGCAGGGACGCACCCGGAGGAACCGCCGCCGAGACCTGGTTGGTCGCGCTCGACATCGACGGCACCCTCCTGACCTACGACGGCGTGCTGTCCGAGGGCGTCCGGCAGGCGGTCGCGGACGTCCGCGCCGCGGGACACGAGGTGGTGCTCGCCTCGGGCCGCTCGCTCATCGCGATGCTCCCCGTGGCCGATGCCCTCGGGATCCGCGAAGGCTGGATCGTCGCCTCGAACGGCGCCGTGACCGTGCGTCTCGACCCGGCGGCCCCGCAGGGGTGGACGCTCGAGGACATGGTGACGTTCGATCCCGGGCCGGCCCTGCGCCTGCTGCGCACGGAGCTGCCCGACGCGCGGTACGCCGTCGAGGACGTCGGGGTCGGTTTCCGGATGAACGCGCTGTTCCCCGACGGCGAGCTCGACGGCGAGCACCGGGTGGTCGAGTTCGAGGAGCTCTGGTCGGGCGGCGGCGTGACCCGCGTCGTCGTGCGCAGCCCTGAGTCGACGAGCGAGCAGTTCCACGCGCTCGCCGGGCGGCTCGGGCTCGACGACGTCACGTACGCCGTCGGCTGGACGGCGTGGATGGACCTCGCGCCGCTGGGGACCAGCAAGGCGACGGCGCTCGAGCAGGTGCGCGAACGCCTGCACCTCGACGCCCGGCGCACCCTCGCGATCGGCGACGGCCACAACGACCTCGAGATGCTGCGCTGGGCCGCACGCGGCGTCGCGATGGGCCACGCCGACGACGTCGTGCAGGGCGCCGCCGGCGAGGTCACCGGGTCCATCGAGGAGGACGGCGCCGCGAGGGTGCTGCGCTCGCTGGTCGCGCCGGAGAGCGGTCGGGCGGCTACCGCGCGGTGAGCACGACCGGGCCGTCCTCGGTGATCGCGATCGTGTGCTCGCTGTGCGCACCGCGCGAGCCGTCCGTGGACCGCAGCGTCCAGCCGTCGGGGTCGGTGTAGATCTCGTCGGTCGTCTCGAGGAACCACGGCTCGATCGCGATCACGAGCCCGGGCCGCAGCGGGAACCCGCGGCCGGCGCGGCCGTCGTTGGGCACGTGCGGGTCGCCGTGCATGGTGCGCCCCACGCCGTGGCCGCCGAAGTCCGTGTTGATCGAGTACCCCGCCGACCGTGCCACCGTGGCGATCGCGGCCGAGATGTCGCCGACCTTGCGTCCGGCCTGAGCTGCGGCGATGCCCGCCTCGAGGGCCACCTCGGTGGTGCGGATGAGCTTGGCGTCGGCCTCCGCACGCTGCGGCGAAGGCGACTGCCCGACGACGAACGACAGCGCCGAGTCGGCGACCCAGCCGTCCACCGAGGCCGCGAAGTCGATCGAGAGCAGGTCGCCGTCGACGAGCGTGTAGTCGTGGGGCAGGCCGTGCAGCACGGCGTCGTTGACGGACGTGCAGATCACCTTGCCGAACGGCATCGCGCCGAACGACGGGTGGTAGTCGATGTAGCACGACTCGGCGCCGCGGTCCTTGATCATCCCGTGCGCGAGCGCGTCCAGGTCGAGCAGGTTGACCCCGACGTCGGCTGCTGCGCGTACGGCGGTGAGCACCTCCGCGACGAAATGCCCGGCGGGGCGCATCTCCTCGATCTCTCGCGGGGTCCTGAGCTCGATCATGTCGGTCCTTCCCAAGGGGTTTGCTGCCTCTAAGGGTGGCACGGATCGTCACCGACCCGTGACCGCGCACCCGCGCCGTTGCGGTTGCGCAACGCCGCAGGTCGGGGTCCCATCGAAGATGGACGCCCGTGAGCGTCGCCGCGCGCGCACGACGACGGTGTGCGCCGTAGTGCAGACGAGGCTGTGGAGGAAGCATGAGTGCATCGATGACGACGGCACGCGTCCGAAGGCTGAGCCTGGTCGCCGGTGCCGCGGCCGTCGGGCTCGTCCTCGCCGGGTGCGGCGGTGACAGCGGTGACGGTGGAGGCGACGGCGGCGGCGGCGGCGAGGAGTCGTACGAGATCGACTGCGCCCCGTACGAGGAGTTCGGCGACATCGACGGCAAGACGGTGAGCGTGTACTCGTCGATCGCCGAGCTCGAGGGCGAGGCCCAGGAGCGGTCCTACGATCCCTTCGAGGAGTGCACGGGCGTCACGATCGACTACGAGGGGTCCCGCGAGTTCGAGGCCCAGATGCTGGTGCGGCTGCAGGCCGGCAACCCGCCCGACATCGCCTACCTGCCACAGCCGGGCCTGCTCAACACGATCGTCAACGACTACCCGGACGCCATCGTCCCAGCTCCGCCGCAGACCGTGGCCAACGTGGACGAGTTCTGGAGCGAGTCCTGGAAGATGTACGGCACGGTCAACGACACGTTCTACGCCGCACCGCTGGGCGCGAACGTGAAGTCGTTCATCTGGTACTCGCCGTCCGCGTTCGAGGACGGCGGCTACGAGGTCCCCGAGACCTGGACCGACCTGATGGCGCTGTCCGACCAGATGGCGTCCGACGTCGGGGCCCCGGTCTGGTGCGCGGGTGTCGAGTCCGGTGACGCGACGGGATGGCCGGGCACGGACTTCATCGAGGACGTCGTGCTGCGCACCGCCGGCCCCGATGTCTACGACCAGTGGTACAAGCACGAGATCCCCTTCAACGCCCCGGAGATCGTCGAGGCCTGGAACACCGCGGGTGAGGTGCTGAAGAACCCCGAGCTCGTCAACGCCGGTCTGGGCGGTGTCGACTCGATCGCCACCACGCCGTGGACGGACGCCGGGTTCGGTCTGCTCGACGGCACGTGCCTGCTGCACCGAGCAGCGAACTTCTACGCGGCCAACTGGCCCGAGGGCACGGACGTCTCCGAGGACGGCGAGGTCTTCGCCTTCTACTTCCCGACCGACCAGACCGACATCAAGCCGGTCCTGGTGGGCGGCGAGTTCGTGGCCGCGTTCGACGACCGGCCCGAGGTGCAGGCGTTCCAGACGTACCTGGCCAGCGCGGACTGGGCCAACGCCAAGGCCGTCGCGACGCCTGAGGGCGGCTGGGTCAGCGCCAACACCGGCCTCGACCCCGAGCTGCTGAACTCGGAGCTCGACCAGCTCTCGGCCGAGATCCTCGCGGACCCGGAGGCCGTCGCACGGTTCGACGCGTCCGACCTGATGCCGGGCGAGGTGGGCGCCGGGACGTTCTGGACCGGCATCGTCAACTGGCTCACGGGGGAGTCGACCCAGCAGGTCGTCGACCAGATCGAGAATTCCTGGCCGCAGTGACGGCCGCCTGAGGCGCGAACCGCGAGGCGGCCGGCCTCCCGTCACGCACGGGACCGGCCGCTTCGCGGACGTCCTCGGCGACGCGCCGTCCGCCTGCCACTGACAAGGAGGTCATCGCATGGACTGGCTGCCGGACTGGATCACGGCACCGGGCACGACGGGCGAGAAGTTCTCCGTCATGTTCGTGGCGATCGTGCTGTTCGTCGTCATCATGGCTGTGCTCCTGTTCGCCATCGACCGGCCGAAGCGCGTCCCCGGGTGGGTCGTCGCCGCTGCCTTCGCCGGACCGGCGATCATCTTCCTCGGCTACGGGCTCGTGCGCCCGGCGCTCCTGACGGTCTGGTACTCGTTCCTCGACCGCCGCGGCAACGAGTTCGTCGGCCTCGACAACTACGTGCACGCGTTCACGACCAGCCAGTTCCAGCAGGTGCTGGTCAACACGGCCATCTGGGTGCTCGCGGTCCCCGTGGTGGCGACGCTGATCGGCCTCGTCTACGCGGTGATCGTCGACCGGAGCAGGTTCGAACGCTTCTCCAAGGCGCTCATCTTCGTACCGATGGCGATCTCGATGGTGGGCGCGTCGATCATCTGGCGCTTCGTGTACGAGTTCCGCCCGGACCAGCCCAACGTCCAGCAGACCGGCCTGCTCAACCAGGTGCTCGTGTGGCTCGGTCTCTCGCCGCAGCAGTTCCTGATCGGGCAGCCGTGGAACACGGCGTTCCTGATCGTCGTGATGATCTGGATCCAGACCGGGTTCGCGATGACCGTGCTCTCGGCGGCGATCAAGGCGATCCCGGACGACATCATCGAGGCCGCGCGGCTCGACGGACTGTCCGGGCTGGGCATGTTCCGCTACATCACGGTCCCGTCGATCCGGCCGGCGCTCATCGTCGTCCTCACGACGATCGCCATCGTCGCCCTCAAGGTCTTCGACATCGTACGGACGATGACGGGCGGCCAGTTCGGCACGAGCGTCGTGGCGAACGAGTTCTACACGCAGGCGTTCCGCCAGAACAACCAGGGCCTCTCCTCGGCTCTCGCCGTCCTGCTGTTCATCCTGGTGATCCCGATCATCGCCTACAACGTCAACCAGCTGCGCAAGTCGGAGGAAGTCCGATGACCAGTGCTCCGACGCCTCCCGTCACGACGACCGCCGGCGCGCTGGTCGACGGCGACGACACCCCGCTCGCGCAACGCCGGCTGTCGCGGCTCGAGAAGCGTGCGATCGCGACCAAGGGGAAGCTCACCTCGCCGTGGGCCTCCGGCCTCGCGATCATCATGGCGATCCTGTGGACGATCCCGTCGATCGGCCTGCTCGTCACGTCGTTCCGCCCGGCTCTCGACATCCGTCGCAGCGGGTGGTGGACGGTCTTCGGCGACATGTTCACGGGCGACGCCGAGTTCACCATGGAGAACTACGAGACGGCGCTCTTCGGTCAGAGCACCAACCTGGCGTCGTCGTTCGTCAACACGTTCGTGGTCACGATCCCCTGCGTCGTCATCCCGATCACGCTCGCGCTCCTGGCCGCCTACGCCTTCGCGTGGATCGACTTCCGCGGGCGCAACGTGCTGTTCGTGGCGGTGTTCGCGCTGCAGGTCGTGCCGCTGCAGGTCGCCCTCGTGCCGCTGCTGAGCGACTACGTGTCGTGGGGCGTCAACGGCTCCTTCTGGACCGTGTGGTTCTCCCACTCGATCTTCGCCCTGCCGCTGGCGATCTTCCTGCTGCACAACTTCATGAAGGACATCCCGGCCTCTCTCATCGAGGCGGCGCGGGTGGACGGCGCGGGGCACGTGCAGATCTTCTTCCGCGTGCTGTTCCCGTTGCTGGTGCCGGCGATCGCGGCGTTCGGCACGTTCCAGTTCCTGTGGGTGTGGAACGACCTGCTCGTGGGCCTGACCTTCCTCGACCCGGCCTACCGCCCGCTCACGGTGGCCGTCGCCGAGATGGCGGGCACGCGCGGTGGCCAGTGGCACCTGCTCACGGCGGGGGCGTTCATCTCGATGGTCGTCCCGCTGGTCGTCTTCCTGCTGCTGCAGCGGTTCTTCGTGCGTGGCCTGCTGGCGGGGTCCGTCAAGGGCTGACGCACACCGTCCCCAGCGCTGTGGATGCAGTGGTGGCCCAGCTCCGCATCCAGGGCTGGGCCACCGCTGCACCCACAGGTGCTCGCGATCCGGGTCAGACGGCGGCCGGCGTCGGGGCCGTCGCGACGGGTGCGCCCTTGGGGTCGGCGCCGAAGCGGTTCGGGCCGGCGGTGCCCTCGAGGATGTAGAACACGAGGACGATGATGCCGCCCACGCCGGGGATCAGGTTGAGGAACCAGAACCCGCCCGAGCGGTTGGTGTCGTGCAGGCGGCGGACCGAGACGGCGAGCGTCGGCAGCAGCACGGCGAGGGAGACCACGCCCATCAGGCCGTAGACGACGAGCACGCCGGCCGGCAGGGAACCCTCGGCCAGCGCGTCGGGGTCGGCGGCGATGGATCCTGCCCCGAGGACCGCACCGATGATGGCGAGGACCGTCATGACGATGGTGATCGCGAGCATGAAGAACCAGTACTCCGAGCGCCGCGCGCGGCCGGAGAAGGTGGCGTACTTCGAGAAGCACGTACGGATGGCGTCCGCAAAGGACATGGTGAGCACCTCACGTTGAATTGCGACAGGGTGGCGCAGCAGCGCCGAAGCGTGAGGCTAGGGGTCGGCGCACGCCTCGTCCAGACTTCCTCCACAAAAAGCACGAAACTGCCGCCGCCGATCGAGGGCACCGACCGGCGAGCGGTCTCCGGGCTGGATCTTCGGTACCCCCGCGTAGGCTCCACAGGTGCCCCACCAGACCACCCGGCGTGCCGTTCTCGACGGCGTGCCCGCACCGGTGCTCTTCGTGGTCTCCGGGCTCACGCTGTACGCCGGCGCTGCTGTCGCCGTCGGTCTCTTCGACCGTCTGGGGGCGCCCACCGTCGGCTGGTGGCGCATCGTCCTCGCGGCCGTCGTCCTGCTGGCCTGGCGCCGTCCGTGGCGCCGCCGCTGGTCGGGCCCGGATCTCGGCTGGGCCGCGCTCTTCGGGGTCGTGCTCGCAGCGATGAACGTGGTCTTCTACGTGGCGCTCGAGCACCTTCCGCTCGGCGTCGCGGTCGCGATCGAGTTCAGCGGTCCGGTCGCCGTCGCGGCCGTCACGGGCCGGGGATGGCGCGAGCGCGGCGCCATCATCGTGGCCGCCGCGGGTGTGGTCCTGCTCGCGGGCGTGACGCTCGAGTCGGACCTGCCGCGTGAGGACGTCGTGATCGGTCTGGCCGCGATCTTCGCGGCAGCCGCGTGCTGGGCCGGCTACATCGTGCTCGGCAAGCGCGTGGCCCGCGCCGGGTCCGGCGTCGACGGCCTCGCGGTGGGCATGGCCGCGGGCGCGCTGGTCTTCGCACCGCTGTTCGGCGGGTCGGTGAGCGAGGTCGTGCCCGACGTCGGGCTGCTCGCGTTCCTGCTGGTGGTCGCGGTGTGCTCGTCCGTCGTGCCCTACGTGCTGGACCAGGTGGTGCTCCGCCGCGTCGGCACCGCTGCATTCTCGGTGCTGCTCGCGCTGCTGCCCGCGACCGCCGTGGTGGTGGGTGCCGTGGTGCTCGGCCAGGTACCCACCTGGCCGGAGCTCGTCGGCCTGGCGCTCGTCTCGGGCGCGATCGCGATGACCGCCACGGCCCGCTGAGCCGCAGCGGCGCCTCTACAGGTACTGCCCGGGCGACGGCCGACGGTCCTCGGGGCCCTGCTGGCCGGGCATCGCCGGTCCGCCGGCAGGACCGCCCGGACCGAACGGCGCCGGGTGCGCTCCTGGGGGCAGCGCACGCCGCATCTGCGTGAGCTGGGCCTGGGCCGCCATCTGCTGGGCGACGAGCGCCGTCTGGATGCCGTGGAAGAGCCCTTCGAGCCAGCCCACGAGCTGGGCCTGCGCGACGCGCAGCTCGGCGTCGGACGGGGGCACGTTGTCGTCGGTGAACGGCAGCGCGATGCGGTGCAGCTCCTCGACCAGGTCGGGGGAGAGGCCGTCCTCGAGCTCGCTCAGCGAGCGCTCGTGGATCTCGGCGAGCCGGGTCCGCGCCGCATCGTCGAGGGGCGCGTCGCGCACCTCGTCGAGCAGCCGCTTGATCATGCCGCCGATGCGCATGACCTTGGCCGGCTCCTCGATGCGCGACGCCTCGTCGTCGGGGCCCTTGTCGGCGACGGTGTCGCGTACCTCCTCGCCGTCCGGGGTCACGACGCGGTGCGCCTCCTCCGGAGCACCTTCCGGAGGGACCTGGTCGGGGGCCGGGGAGCTGTGGTCGCTGTCCGTCATGACTCCAGTCTTGCGCACGTCGGCGACGGCGGCCCGGTTCAGGGAGTCAGCAGGAGCTTGCCGAAGACCGTGCCGGACTCCAGCAGCTCGTGCGCGGCCTGCGCGTCCGCGAGCGGGAGCCGGTCGTGGACGACCGGTCGGACGCGCCCGTCGGCGACCATGGGCCAGACGTGCTCGCGGACGGCCTCGACCAGCGCGGCCTTCTCCGCGGCGGGGCGCGGGCGCAGCAGCGTGCCGGTGACCCAGGCGTGCTTGGCCATGAGGGTGCCCAGGTCGAGCTCGCCCCGCCGGCCCTTCTGCAGGCCGATGACGACGAGCCGGCCCCGCTGGGCCAGGGCACGGACGTTGTCCGGCAGGTACTTCGCACCCACGACGTCGAGCACGACGTCGGCGCCGTGGCCGTTCGTCGCCGTGCGCACCCGCTCGACGAGGTCCTCGTCGCGGTGGTCGACGCCGGCGACCGCGCCGAGCTCGAGGCAGCGGCGCACGCGTTCCGGTCCGCCCGCGGTGGCCACGACCCGCGCGCCGAGCGCCGTTGCGAGCTGGATGGCGACCGTGCCGACCCCGCCCGAGCCCCCGTGCACCAGCACCCACTCGTCCCGCTGCAGCCGGGCGGTGTCCACGAGGTTGGACCATGCGGTGCAGACCGCCTCGGGGAGCGCGGCGGCGTCCACGAGGTCGACCCCGTGGGGGGCGGGCAGCACCTGGCTCGCGCGGGCGACCACCCGCTCGGCGTAGCCGCCGCCTTCGAGCAGCGCCACGACCTCGTCGCCCACGCGCAGGGACGTCACACCAGGTCCGAGCCGCGAGACCGTGCCCGACACTTCGAGGCCCGGCCACGGGGGTGCGCCGGGCGGCGGAGAGTAGTTTCCGGTGCGTTGTAGCAGGTCAGCCCGGTTAATTCCGGCTGCTGCAACATCGATGTGTACCTCACCGGCGTCCGGTTCAGGTAGTTTCACCGTGTTGAGGGCGAGTTTCCCTGGAGTGCCTGGTGCCGATATCGTGACCGCTCGCACACCGGTGGAGCCTACCCACGTCCTCGTCGATGCAGGTCGGGGCGCGCTGGACGTATTCACCAGTGTCCGGAACATCCGGCAACCGCGACGGGCGACACTCCCGGCGCGCAGGCTCGGGTCGATCAGTGATGGAGAGAGGTACTGATGCTCCGCAGGTTGGGCGTTCGCGGGAAGATCCTTGCGACACTCGCCGTGCCGATCCTCGTCCTGGCCGCCCTCGCCGGCTGGATCGCGTGGCAGTCCTATCAGGATGAACGCCAGGCGACGCAGACGTCGGCGCTCATCGCGAGCCTCGAGGCGCAGGACCGCGCCGGCACGGCGTTCGCCGCAGAACGCGCCCTGAACATCGCGATCTCGCTCGAGATCCCCGGTGCCAAGGAACAGCTCGCGGCAGCGCAGAAGGAGACCGACGAGGCGCTGGTGGCGCGTGACGCCATCCTGAGGAACCTCGACACGAGCGCGCTCGACCCACGCGTCGGCGAGGCCGTCCGGCGCACGCTGGTCGACAAGGGCGCCGTCGACGCCCTCCAGACGCGGGTCGCCGAGGGCACCATCGCCGAGGAGGAGGCGACCGACAAGTACAACGGCGTCATCCGGAACGCCCTCGAGGTGCCCCGTATCCTCGCCGCGACCACGGCGAACCGTGACCTGGCCCCTCGGATCGAGGCCTACGTCGATCTCGACGAGACCCTGCTGAGCAACACCGAAGAGCGGCCGTTCGTCGGCTTCGTGCTCGCGTCGCTCGCCGCCGGCAAGCAGCCGAGCGCCGAGGCGTCGCTCAAGACGGCCTCGCTGCTGCGGCAGACCGACAGCCGTCACGAGGCCAGCCTCACGGCGTTGTCCAGGGTTCCCGGGCGCCACATCATCCCGTCGTTCTCGGGCCCCCTCGGGGACATCCGCGAGGCGCTCCTGATCAGCGACTTCGAGTCGATCGACCGTGCTGACGCGCGCGACTGGGCCGAGCTGTCGCAGGAGTGGGTCAACAAGACCAAGCCGGTGCGTGACGAGGTCCGTGCGGAGACGGCCGTCTACGCCGTGGACCTGGCCGACGAGGCCCAGCGGACGCTGTACATCACGGCCGGCGCCGCCTTGGTGATCGTGGTCATGTCCTTCGTGTTCGCGCTCATGATCGCCCAGCGGATCGTGGTCCCGCTGCGCCGCCTCACCGCCGTGACGTCGCAGGTGCGCGAGCGCCTGCCGCAGATGGTCGAGCAGATGGCCGTCCCCGGACAGGCGCCGTCGATCGACCTGGTCCAGATCCCGGTGGAGTCGCGCGACGAGATCGGCCGCCTGGCCGCCGCGTTCAACGACGTCAACGAGACCACGATGGAGGTCGCCCGCGAGCAGGCGGCCCTCCGTGGGTCGATCGCCGAGATGTTCGTCAACGTCGCCCGCCGCGACCAGGTGCTGCTCAACCGGCAGCTCGCGTTCCTGGACGAGCTCGAGCGCTCGGAGGAGGACGCGACCACGCTGTCGAACCTCTTCCGCCTCGACCACCTGGCGACGCGAATGCGCCGTAACGCCGAGTCGCTCCTCGTGCTCGCGGGCATCGACTCGGGCCGTCGGGTGCGCCAGCCGATGCCGACCTCCGACGTCATCCGTACGGCGTCGTCCGAGATCGAGCTGTACGACCGCGTGCGGCTCAACCTGGGCGTGGACCCGCTCATGCTGGGTCACAACGCGCTCAACGCGGCGCACCTCCTCGCCGAGCTCCTCGAGAACGCGACCATGTTCTCCGAGCCGCACACGCCGGTCGAGGTCTCGACGGCGCGGGACGAGCGGGGCGTCATCGTGACGGTCCGCGACCACGGCCTCGGCATGACACCCGAGGAGATCGCCGAGGCGAACCGGAAGGTCGCGAGCACCTCGGCGTCCGACTCCGTCGGTGCTCAGCGACTGGGCCTGTTCGTGGTCGGTCGTCTGGCCGACCGGCTCGGCGCAGCCGTGGGCTTCGGCACCGGCGCGGACGGCACGGGCACGGTCGTCACCGTCGTCTTCCCGGCCGTGCTGTTCCTGCCGGACGACGCCGTCCCGCTGCCCCAGCCCACGGACCCGCTCGAGTCGACCACCCAGGCCGCTGCGGCACGTTTCGCGCCGCCGCAGACAGCGACCTCGGCGGTCCCGAGCGCGGCACCGGCGATGATGCCCGCGACGGGCGCTGCGCCGTCGTCGCCCGCCCCCGTGGCGCCGTCCGGGCCCGCGCCGCTCCCGCCCATGCCGGCGCCCGCCGCGCCGCCGCAGGCTCCCGCAGCCCCGCAGCGGACGCCGGCGTTCGCGAGCTCGACGAGCTTCCTGGAGCCCGAACCCCCGGCCGCGGTTCCTGTCGACATCGACTCCCTGACGGACGGGACGACGGCTGCGGGGATGCCGCGCCGCCGCCGGTCCGAGGAGTCCACCTCGTCCGGCTCGATCGTGCTTCCGCCGCTGCCGACGCCCGACTTCGCCGACTTCGCGATCGCCGAGGACACGTGGCGCCCGCCGAGCGAGGTCGCGGGTTCCGCGACGTCGCTGCCCAGCCGGAGCCGCACCGAGGCGGTGCAGGAGCCGGAGCCGGAGCCGCTCGCCCCGGTGCTCGGCGTCGACCAGCGCACCACGCTGTTCTCGAGCTTCCGGTCGATGGACGACATCGACCCGGAGAACGACCAGACGCTGCAGCTCGACGCCGTGGCGGACGACCCGGGCGCCGTCCCGGAGCATCTCTCGCAGCCGGCGCCGGCGGCCTCGACGCCGCCCCCGGCGAGCTCCTTCGCGAGCGTGTCGTCCGGGACGCGTGAGTCCGAGTCGCCGACGCGACAGGGCGCCGACAACGCCTACGAGTCGCTGCCGGCGTTCGAGGACCTCATGGCGGACCTTCCGACCCGTCGCGCGGTCCGCGAGGCCAACGGCGGTCCGAACCGCAAGCGCGGCCTCTTCGGACGGAAGCCGGCGAGCGAGTCGGGCCAGGTCGAGCAGGCGGAGCCGAACGGGCCCTCCTGGCTCAGCGCTGCCGAGTCTGCCCCTGCGCCCGAGCCGGCGTGGGACGCCGGTCAGCAGCCGGCCCCGGCGGAGCCCACGCGCGTCTCCGCCTATGGAGCACCGGTCGCGGCCGCCCCGGCGGCCTACGCGCCCCCGGTCGCCGCAGCTCCTGCCTCGGCTCCGGCGCCGGCTCCCGCGCGCCAGACCTCCGAGTTCCGACCGCCGACCTACGACTCGGTGCCCTACCAGCCGAGGGCTGTCGAGCCGGCACCGCCGGCTCCCGAGCCGACCCGGCCGGCGCCGACCTACGGGGGCTCCGTACTCCCGCTGCGCTCGACGTCGAACCCGGAGACCGACCCGCTCGACCCCCAGTACGTGCCCGACACGGTGGAGGCCCGGTCGGAGTGGATGGCCTCCGCCGTCCTGTACGAAGAGATGTCGACCCTGCTGCGCCGTGGCGTCTTCCAGGAAGAGAACGTGACCGCCAAGAACGACGACACCTACCGTCCGACGACCGTGGTCGCCGAGGGGGCCGGGCTGGTGCGGCGCACCCGCAGCGATGCGGCCGCCACTCCAGCGCAACGCTTCACCGCGCGGATCGAGCGTGACCCCGAGCAGCTGCGCGCGAGGCTGTCGGCCTTCCAGTCCGCTACCACGCGCGGGCGGGGCGATGCAACTCCCGAGACGCTCTCGACGGCGGCGGGTTCGACCATGAATGATGTCCCTGGATCGACGCCGCAGTCGCGGTGACCTGCGCCTACGGCGTACTTGACGAGGAGGAAGAGTGACCCTCAGCACCGAAGCGACCAATTTCGGGTGGCTTCTTGACAACTTCGTCCGGTCCGTTCCGGGCAGCCGCCATACGTTGGTGGTTTCCGCGGACGGACTCCTGATGGCGATGTCGGACCAGCTCGACCGGACCAGTGGTGATCAGCTCGCTGCGATCGTCTCCGGCATGTCGAGCCTGACCCGCGGCGCATCGCGCCAGCTGCACGGCGGAAACGTGCGGCAGGCGATCGTGGAGATGGACAACGGCTTCCTCTTCCTGATGAACGTGTCGAACGGTTCGGTCCTGGCCGTCGTGGCCGAGGCCACGTGCGACATCGGGCTCATCGGCTACGAGATGGCCATGCTGGTGTCCCGTACCGAGGCCACGCTGACGCCGCAGCTCATCTCGGAGATGCGCGGCAGCCTTCCGGTCGACGGCCAGACGCGCGCCGCGTCGGTGGGGTGAGGTCGAGACGATGACGCACGCACCGTTCGGTTCCCTGGGCTCGCACTCCGCGGACGGCTACGAGGCTGCCACGGTGCGTCCCTACGCGGTCACGGGTGGCCGCGTCCGCTCCGCCATGTCCGACCTGCCCCTCGAGGCGCTGGTCGAGGTCATGCCCGGGGCCGTGAGCAGCTACGGCCTGACTCCGGAGAAGCGCGCGATCCTGCAGCACGCAGCGCACACGTACGTGTCGATCGCAGAGCTCTCGGCCTTGCTCCGTCTTCCCCTCGGTGTGGTCCGCATCCTGGTCGCGGACATGCAGGAGGAAGGGCACATCACCGTGCACACCTCGACCCCTGTCAACGTCCACACGGGTCACGGCAGCACCCAGTCGGGCCTGTCCCTGAGCGTCTTGGAGAGTGTTCTCAATGGCATTTCCGCCCTCTGACAGCGCGGCACGCGGAGCAGCCGGGGGACTCGCCCCCAGCTGGTCTCCCGTTTCGCAGACCGCGGGCGCTCCGAGCGCGCCCGTGGCCGGCGGCGTCGTCCCGGCTGCCTCGGGGGGTTCACCCGCGCGTCAGAGCGTCCTCGGCGGCGCCCCGGCGCAGGCGAGTGCGTCGGTCGGGCACGCTGGGGCCCAGCCGCCGACGGCCGCGGTGACGCCGCCGCGCCAGCCCGCACAGCAGCCCGCACAGCAGCCCATGCAGCAGCAGTCGGCACAGCAGCCCATGCAGCAGCAGCCCGCACAGCAGCCCATGCAGCAGCAGCAGCCGGCGCGGCCGGCTTCGGCGGCACCTGGGCCGGGTACCGCCCGCTCCGAGCTGGGGGCCGCCCCGACGGTGACGAAGATCGTGGTCGCCGGTGGCTTCGCCGTCGGCAAGACGACCTTCATCGGATCGATCTCGGACGTGGAGCCGCTCAACACCGAGGCTGCGATGACCGAGCACTCGGTCGGCATCGACGACGCCGGCGGGGTCAGTGACCGGAAGACGACCACGACCGTGGCCATGGACTTCGGCCGTGTCGCGCTGCCCGGGAACCTGTGGCTCTACCTGTTCGGCACGCCTGGCCAGGACCGCTTCCTGTTCATGTGGGACGACCTGGTCCGGGGCGCGATCGGCGCCGTCGTGCTGGTCGACACCGACCGGCTCGAGCAGTGCTTCCCGGCGATCGACTACTTCGAGTCCCGCAAGGTGCCGTTCGTGGTCGGGGTCAACTGCTTCGACGGCGTCGCCAAGCACCGGCTCGAGGACGTTCGGGAGGCCCTGCAGATCCCCGCCCACGTGCCGATGCTCTACACCGACGCCCGCTCGCGCGCCGCGACGAAGCAGACGCTCATCTCCCTCGTCCAGCTGGCGATGCGTCAGCTGCGGTCGGGCCCGGCTACCTGAGCGGCGTCCCCACTACACTGGGGCCCGCGCGGGCCGCGCCGCCGCCCGCGGGGGAGGGCTGACAGAGCGGCCTAATGTGACGGTCTTGAAAACCGTTGTGCAGCAATGCACCGGGGGTTCGAATCCCTCGCCCTCCGCCGACAGGCCCAGTCCGGACTCCCGGGCTGGGCCTGCTGCGTGTCCGGGGTGGGACGCCGTCACCGGATCTCGACCAGCGGGAGCCGCAGGGCCCCCGGTGCCGCCGACGGGACGACGGGCTGCCGAGGCGCGACGGGGCGCACGGTCCGGTAGACCGCACCCGATGCCGGCCGGGCGTCGTCGTCGCCACGGTTCGGCCAGAGCGCGCAGGCACGCTCGGCCTGGGCGGTGATCGTGAGCGACGGGTTCACCCCGAGGTTCGCCGTCACCGCGGAACCGTCCATGACGTGCAGGCCGGAGTGGCCGAAGACGCGCTGGTAGGCGTCGACCACGCCCGTCTCCGGCGAGTCGCCGATCGGGCACCCGCCGAGGATGTGCGCGGTCATCGGCACGTTGAAGGGGTCGCCGATGCTGCCGCCCGCGAGGCCGCCCATCGTGTCCGCCATCCGGCGTACCGCGTCGTGCGCCACGGGGATCCAGCTCGGGTTGGGTGCGCCCGTGCCCTGTCGCGACGTCAGGCGCCGGCCGAAGATGCCGCGGCGCAGGGACGTGGTGAGCGAGTTGTCATGGCTCTGCATCACGAGTGCGATCACGGTGCGTTGTGACCACCCCCGCAGGTCGTACAGGCGGGGGACGTCCCGCCGCTGCCGCCAGAGCTCGGTGAGCCAGCGCCGCCACCTGGGACCTTCGCCCGGCGCGACGCCGTCGACGAGGACGGTCTGGAGCAGTCCCATGGCGTTGGACCCGCGCCCGTAGCGCACCGGCTCGATGTGGGTGTGCTCGTCGGGGTAGAAGGACGACGTGATCGCCACGCCCTCGGAGTAGTCGGGCTCGCCGACGTGCCCGCCGGGCCGCACCGGGCGCATCGCGCCGAGCAGCGCCTCGGAGTTGGTGCGCGTCAGGTGCCCGAGCCGAGGCGACAGGTGGGCCAGCCGTCCCGAGTCGCGCATCGTGTGGAGGAGCCGCTGTGTGCCCAGGGTCCCCGCCGCGAGCACGACGTCGCGCGCGACGAACGTGCGCCGCGCCGCCCACGGCCTGCCCGTTCGGTGCGTCAGCACGTCGTAGCGGCCATCCGGCCGCGGTGAGATCGAGACCGCCGTCGTCAGCGGATGAACCATGGCACCGGCCCCTTCCGCCAGGTGCAGGTAGTTCTTGACCAGCGTGTTCTTGGCGCCGTGCCGGCAACCGGTCATGCAGGCTCCGCAGTCGAGGCACCCGCTGCGGGCCGGGCCGGCGCCGCCGAAGAACGGGTCCGGCACGGACGCGCCGGGGCCCGCCGTGCCGTTCCCGAAGAACACGCCGACCCGCACGCTGCGGAACGTGCCGCCCACGCCCATGTCCTCGGCGACCGTACGGATGAGGTCGTCGGCGGGGGTCGTGCGCGCATAGTCCACGACGCCGAGCATCCGCTCCGCCTGGTCGTAGTAGGGGGCGAGCTCGGTCTTCCAGTCGGTGATGTGCGACCAGGCCGGGTCGCGCCAGAACGGCTCGAGCGGCCGGTAGAGCGTGTTCGCGTACACGAGAGACCCGCCCCCGACACCGGCGCCCGCGAGCACCAGCACGTCCCGGAGCCGGTGGATCCGCTGGATGCCGTAGCAGCCGAGGGCGGGCGCCCACAGGAACGTGCGCAGGTCCCAGGACGTCTTCGGGAGGTCGCCGTCCTCGAACCGCCGGCCCGCCTCCAGCACCCCGACCCGGTAGCCCTTCTCGGTCAGCCGCAACGCTGCCACGCTGCCACCGAAGCCCGAGCCGATGACGAGCACGTCGTAGTCGATGTGCCCTCGCCCTGCCCGCGCCCCCGGGTGGAGGTCGTCCTCGTCCACCATGGCTCCCGACCGTAGCGGGTCAGGACCGCACGGTCATCCACGGTCCATGCCCCGCGCCGCCGCGGCGAGGCGCGCTTTGGCGGTCGGCGCCGACGCCAGCGATCATGGCCGGGTGACCAGCGGCGAGTCCGAGGACGCGGACCGGACCGCGGCCGACCCCCCTGACCCGTGGGCCGGCCGTGGCGGGTCCGTGCTGGACGAGCCGGGCCTGGTCCGCCGGTCCGGCACGGTGCTGCGCGTCGGGCGGCTCGCGCTGGCCGCAGGCCACGGCAGCTATCGCGTGAAGTCGCACATGGAGCGGGTGGGCCGTGCGATCGGCCTGGACCGCGTCGACGCGCTCGTGACGCTGACCGAGATCACGACGACCTCCGCGCGCGGGCCCGTGTTCCGGACGGAGGTCTCCGAGGTGCGCAAGGTCGGCATCAACGCCGACCGGCTCTCGGAGCTCGAGCGCTACGTCGGTGACCTTCCCCCGCACACGTCGCTCGACGAGGTCGACCGGGAGCTCGAACGGATCGCCCGGAAGCCACCGCTGTACTCGCGTCTGGTGAACGCGCTCTCGGCCGGCCTCGCGTGCGCGGCGTTCGCGTTCCTCAACGAACGTGGGCCGCTCGAGTGTGCCGCCGTCTTCGTCGCGGCGACGCTCGGCCAGGGCCTGCGCCGGCTGCTGCTCCACCGGGGCTTCAACCAGTTCGGCGTCACGATGCTCGCCGCGGCCGTCGCGAGCCTCGTGTACTTCGGCCTCGCCTCGGCCGTCACCGCGGTGGCCGGTGGTGCCAGCCACCACTCGGGCTACATCTCGGCCGTCCTGTTCCTGGTCCCCGGGTTCGCGCTGGTCACGGGGGCGCTCGACCTCGCGAGGCTCGACTTCTCCGCGGGCATCAGCCGGCTCACGTTCGCCGTCATGGTGCTCGCCTCGGCCGCGCTCGCGGTGTGGGGCGTCTCCGCGATCGCCGGTCTCGACCCCGAACCGGGCCCGCCGTACGTCCTGCCCCCTGGGCCGCACTGGGCCCTGCTGACCCTCGCCAGCTTCCTCGGGGTGCTGGGCTTCGCGCTGATGTTCAACAGTCCCTGGCGGATGGCCGTGGCGGCGGCGTCGGTCGGGATGGTCGCCAACGTCGCACGGCTCGTCCTGCTCGACGTCGGCCTGGTGCCGCAGGCGGCGGCCGCCGCGGCGGCACTGCTCGTCGGCCTCCTCGCGGCGTACGTGGCGCCGCTGCTGCGCTTTCCCCGGGTCACGGTCTCGGTGCCGGCTGTCGTCATCATGGTCCCGGGGGTCTCGGTCTACCGCGCGGTCTACGAGTTCAATGCCGGCTCGACGACGCTCGCGCTCGGCTACGCGGTCGACGCCACGCTGGTGGTCGTGGCCCTCGCCATCGGCCTCGCCGTGGCCCGGATGCTCACGGACCGGGCCTGGACCTTCGAGCGCTGAGTCCGTGCTTTGCCCAGACCGTGTGCGGGCAGTTACTCTGGGCGCCGCGGACGGCAGTTCCTGCTGGATCGCGTGGAGACGTCGCATAGTCTGGTCTAGTGCGCCACCCTGCTAAGGTGGTAACGGGGCAACCCGTTCGCGGGTTCAAATCCCGCCGTCTCCGCTCAGGAAGGCTCCGGCTGCGTTCTGGCCCGGGGCCTTTTTCTGTTGCCGCACAGGCTCGTGCCGACCGCGGGATCAGCCTTCGTGCGGTGTCGTGGGTCACGACGACACCTTCGGGTTTGGGTAACCGCGTCCGTGGCTGTAATGTTCAGGTCGGCCGGTGCGCGAGCATCAGGTCCACCAGCGCCCGTAGCTCAACGGATAGAGCATCTGACTACGGATCAGAAGGTTGGGGGTTCGAATCCCTTCGGGCGCACATTGTCAGGGCTCGGGAATCTGCGGATTCCCGGGCCCGAAGTGTTTCCGGGGTCGAACCACCCGACAGGGACCCACGTGGACCGCGCCCGCGCCGCCCGTCGTCTCTTGACGGGCGGGACGTACCGGCAGGGGCATCCGAAGGCGTCCTCCGCGTGCCGGCGGGCTCTCTTGCCGCGCACGGTGTCGCGCTGGCCGGGTCGTCCGCGTTCTATGCCAAGGCTGGACGCGACTCGTCCGAGGTTCCTGAGTGACGACGGTGGAGCGGCGGTGGTGGGGATCCGCACCGCTGTTCACCCCACCGCGACCGTGTCCTCGACGTCCTGCCGGGCGGGCTTGGAGGCGTAGGCCTGACGGTAGTAGTCGGCCAGCTGCAGGCGGGAGGCCGCGGCGTCGTCGACCAGCACCGTGACGTGCGGGTGCATCTGCAGCACGCTGCCAGGCCACATCGCCGACACCGCGCCCTCCACGACCCGGTGCACGGCCTCGGCCTTGCCACGTCCGGTAGCCAGCAGCACGAGGTGGCGGGCCGCCATGATCGTGCTGAGGCCCTGGGTCAGGCAGTGCCGCGGCACGGCCTCGGCATCGCCGTCGAAGAACCGGGCGTTGTCCTCGCGGGTCTGGCGGGTCAGGGTCTTGACCCGGGTGCGCGATGCCAGTGACGAGCCGGGTTCGTTGAACGCGACGTGGCCGTCGGTGCCCACGCCCAGCAGCTGCAGGTCTATGCCGCCGGCTGCGGCGATCGCGGCCTCGTAGGCGGCGCACGCGGCCTCGAGGTCGTCGGCCAGCCCGTCCGGGCCGTGCACCTGGGCGGCGGGCCAGCCCACCCGGGAGGCGATCTCCCGCTCGATCACGTTCCGGTAGCGCTCGGGGTGCTCGGCGGGCAGGCCGACGTACTCGTCGAGCATGAACCCGCGCGCCGCGTCGAAGCTCAGCCCTGTCGCGGCGTGCCGGCGGGCCAGCTCGTCGTAGACGGCCAGCGGGCTCGACCCGGTGGCGAGCCCGAGAACCGCGTCCGGGCGTCGGCGCAGCAGCGCCTCGACCGCGTCGGCGGCCAGGACCGCCAGCTCGGGGGCGGGGGCGATGATCACCTCCATCAGGCGCCGCCCATCGTGCGGGACGTCAGCGTGAACGCCTCGGACGGTGCATCGCCGAGCAGCCAGGTGACCGCGTGAACGGTAGAGGTGTCGGCGTGCACGGGGTGTGCGCCCAGGCTCACGCGGTCCTCACCTCGAGGGCGCGATGGATGGGCTCGTAGTGCGAGATCACCGCGGCGCGGAAGGCGTCGGCGTCGCCCGCCTCCGCGGCGTCGAGCATCGCCCCGTGGGCGCGAGCCGTCTGGTCGAGATCGGCCGCGACGGTGATCCCGAGCTTGGGCACCACCGCGGTGTGGACGTCCCAGAACGCGGTGACCAGCTGCCCCACCAGCGAGTTGTCCAAGCGGGCGAGCAGCTCGGTGTGGAAGGCGCGATCCTGCCGCGGGAAGGTCTGGCCGTCGGCCGCGGCGGCGACCATCTCGTCGACGAGCGCGTGCAGCTCAGGGTTCGAGGTGCCCGCGAGGCTGGCGACGATGCGGTCGGCCATGGCGGCGTCGAGGGCCTGGCGGACCTCCACGACCTCGCGAAGGGCTCGCAGGTCGTCCCCGGGGCTCAGCACCCCCCGGAACACCAGCGACTCCACCAGGGCGTCGAGTGACATGTTCCCGACGAAGGTGCCGTGCCCGTGCCGGACCTCGACGATGTCGAGCGTCGACAGGGTACGGATCGCCTCACGGACGCTGGAGCGCGAGACCCCGAGGGTCTCGCAGAGCTCCGCCTCGGTGGGTAGCAGATCACCCGGTCGCAGGCCCTCGTTGAGGATGAACTCCTTGATGCGGTCGGCCGTCTCGGCCCGTCGGGGCGTCGTGGCGG
>Ga0233385_1000320_pt1 | contig 26340 bp, 27 predicted proteins | sample ElkDunMinimDraft_16_FD_191543 | JGI IMG/M metagenome (GOLD analysis project Ga0233385, IMG submission 191543) | Fecal eukaryotic communites from dung pellets of Tule Elk in California, USA - Elk Dung G36 | ecosystem: Host-associated > Mammals > Digestive system > Large intestine > Fecal | place...
AGCGGCCACCGGCGTCGTCGAGGCAGCACGGCGCGGGCGCACCGCGCGCGAGCGGATCCGGTCGCGCGTCGCCGACTGAGCCGTCAGGCGCGGGTCGCCCAGAAGGCGACGGCCGACGCCGCGGCCACGTTGAGCGAGTCCACTCCCCCGGCCATCGGGATCGTCACGACCACGTCCGCCGCGGCGACCGCGCCGCGCGACAGCCCGTCACCCTCGGTCCCGAGCACCATCGCGAGCCGTTTCGGCGGGTCCGCGACCAGGTCGTCGAGCGACACCGCGTCCTCGGCCAGGGCGAGCGCCGCGACCGTGAAGCCGTCGTCCTGCAGCGCGTGCAGCCCGCCCGGCCACGACCCGAGCCGCGTCCACGGCACCTGGAACACGGTGCCCATCGACACCCGCACCGACCGGCGGTACAGCGGGTCAGCACACCGCGGCGAGACCAGCACGGCATCGACGCCGAGCGCGGCCGCCGAACGGAAGATCGCGCCCACGTTCGTGTGGTCGACGAGGTCCTCGAGCACCGCGACCCGGCGCGCGCCCGCACCTCCCCGGGCGGTCGTGACCAGCTCGTGCACGCTCGGCAGCTCCGGCCGGTGCATGGCCGCGAGCGCACCCCGGTGCAGGTGGAAACCCGTGACCTGCTTCAGCACGGTCTCGTCCGCGAGGTAGACGGGCGTGCCTCGGGGGACGTCGCCGGACTCCAGGACGTCGGTCATCGACTCGAGCCACCGGTCTGCCATGAGGAACGACCTCGGCCGGTGGCCCGCCTCGAGCGCACGCCGGATCACGGTCGACGACTCGGCCATGTAGAGCCCTTCGGCGGGCTCGCGGGCGGTGCGCAGGCGCACGTCGGTCAGGTCGGTGTAGTCGCTCAGGCGGGGGTCGGCGGGGTCGGTCACTCGGACGACGTCGGGCTGGGTCACGCGCTGATTGTCTCAGCGGCGACGCGGGCGGACGTCGGCGCGTCGGGCGGGAACACGTCCTCGAGCCGGCGCACCGGGGTGGTGCGCTGCCAGGCTCCCGGGGTCGTCCCGTGCCGGCGCACGAAGGCGCGGTGGAACCCGGGCCCGGAGTCGTAGCCCACCTCCCGCGCGACCGCGGCGACGGTCACGCCCGGCTCGCGCAGGCGGCGGGCCGCGAGGTCCAGCCGCCAGCCGGCCACGTAGGACATGGGCGGCTCGCCGACCACCGCCGCGAAGCGCTCGGCGAACGTCGAGCGTGACAGCCGCGCCTCGGCCGCAAGCGACCCGAGCGTCCAGGGGCGCGCGGGCTCGGCGTGCACGGCGCGCAGCACGGGCCCGAGGACGGGGTCGCGCAGCGCGGCGACCCACCCCGACGCGGGCTCGTCGGACTCCAGCCAGGCACGGATCGCATGGACCAGGACGACGTCGGCGAGCCGCGCGGTCACGACGTCGGTCCCGGGCCGCGGGTCGAGCGACTCCCGGCCGATCGCTTCGATGGCGGCGCGCAGCCACCTCCCGTCGGCTGCGTCGGCTGAGCCGTCGCCGGCGTCGTCATGCTCACCCGCCCGCGCGGCGTGCAGCGCGGCCGGCAGGCTCGCGAGCAGCCGCCCGACGCCGGGGTCGGTGAACGCCACGGCACCGCACACGAGCCGGGCGGCCTGGCCGCCGCCCTCGATGACGAGGCGCTCGTAGCGGTCGCCCTGCGCGGTGCGCCGGACGTCCCACAGGCTCACCGGCTCGGCGTCGGGGCCGCTCAGGATCTCGTGGCCCGTGCCGTGCGGCACGATCAGCAGGTCCCCGGGCGTCATGCGGTGCGTCGTGCCGTCGACCTGCACCACGGCGTCGCCCGCGAGCAGCAGGTGGAACATGACGGTGCGCGGCAAGGGCGGCAGCGCGATGCCCCACGGCGCGCTGAAGCGCCCGGTCGAGTAGAAGACGCCGGTCATCTCGAGGTCGCCCAGCACGTCTGCCCAGCGGTCGTCGGTCGGCATGACGCCCATGCTGCGCCCCGGCGGACGATCGGTCAAGAGAAGCGGACGAACCTGCATTGATCGTCCGACCGCCGCGGCCCAGGCTGGAGACAGCCCGGACGGCAGGAGGCCGTCCGACCCACGCAGGGAGAAGGATCATGGACGTTCTCGTGGTTGGTGCGACACGCGGTACGGGACTCGCGGTCGTGACGCGGCTCGTGGCAGCGGGCCACGCGGTGACGGCGTTCGGGCGGACGGCGAGCGCCGTCTTCGGGCCGGACGGCGGGGCGCTCGCCGAGCTCGCCGGACCCGGGTCGGTACGGGCGGTCGACGGCGACGTCCTCGACCGCGAGGCGGTCGACAAGGCGGTCGCGGGCCAGGACGCCGTGGCGGTCACGCTCGGCATCTCGGACAACCCGCTCGCGGTCCAGTGGCTGCGCCGCGCGACGACGGCGCTCGACGTGCGATCGCGCGGCACCCAGGCCGTGCTCGACGCCATGCAGCGCCAGGGAGTGCGCCGCCTGACGGTCCAGACCACGTACGGGCTGGGCGAGCAGCGCGCGAACCTGCCGTTGAGCTGGAAGCTCACGTTCCGGCTGGTCCTGGGGCCGCAGATCCGCGACTCGGAACGTCAGGAACGGGCCGTGCGCGCGAGCGGTCTCGACTGGACGCTCGTGCGCCCGGTCTCGCTCACGGACGAGGACCCGGCCGGGCCCGCCGACGTCGCGACCGACGGGACGGTCACGAGCTTCACGGTCGCCCGCGCCCAGGTGGCCCGCGTGACGGTCGACGCCCTGCAGGACCCGGCGACCGTCGCGAAGGTGCTCAGCGTGTCCTCGCGGCAGCCCTAGACGCCGGGGTCACGCGGGGTCGTTCGGGGTCATTCGGCATCACCGGTCGGGTAGGAGTCCAGGACCTCGAGCTCGCCGGTCCCCTCGAGGTCCACCGAGATCGTCTCGACGCCGTCCGCCCGCTCGATGACGAAGTCGGGCTTGCCGTCGCCGTCGGCGTCGTACAGCTCGGTCTCCGGCACGCCGTCACCGTCGTAGTCCTCGAGCTGGGCGTCGACGATGCCGTCACCGTCGGTGTCGACCAGCTCGATGTCGGGGACCCCGTCGCCGTCCAGGTCGATCTTTCCGGGCTTGGCGCCGTCATGGCCTACCAGGAACTCGCTCACGTCACTGCTCCTCGTCTCCGCTGCCGTTCCGTCCATCCTGCACCACCCGGTCGCCCGGGTGCGCTGCGGTCGCCCGTCGTCGCGCAATCCGCGACAGGCGGCGCCGCTCACGTGCCCCGGGTGGCCCCCTGGTCGACGACGGGCGCGGCGAACTGCGACGCGTACAGCCGGGCGTACGCCCCGTCGGCCTCGAGCAGCGACTCGTGCGTCCCCTGCTCCACGATCCGCCCGTGCTCCATCACCACGATGCGGTCCGCGTCGCGGATCGTGGACAGGCGGTGCGCGATGACGAACGACGTCCGGCCCGCGCGGAGCGCGTTCATGGCCTGCTGCACGAGCACCTCGGTGCGGGTGTCGACCGACGACGTCGCCTCGTCGAGCACGAGGATCGCCGGGTCGGCGAGGAATGCGCGTGCGATCGTCAGGAGCTGCTTCTCCCCCGCCGAGAGCGACGTCGCGTCGTCGTCGAGCACGGTCGCGTAGCCGTCGGGAAGCGTCCGGACGAACGGGTCGACGTGGGTCGCGCGCGTCGCGGCGAGGAAGTCCTCCTCCGAGATCCCGCCTGCGCCGTCCCGCAGCCCGTACTTGAGGTTCTCCTCGATCGTGCCCTTGAACAGCCAGGTGTCCTGGAGCACCATCCCGATGCTGCCCCGCAGGTCGCGGCGCGTCATGGCGCGCGTGTCGACGCCGTCGAGCGTGATGCGGCCGCCGTCGACCTCGTAGAAGCGCATGAGCAGGTTGACGAGGGTCGTCTTGCCCGCGCCGGTCGGGCCGACGATCGCGATCGTCTGCCCCGGCTCGGCGACCAGGTCCAGGTGCTCGATGAGCGGCGCGTCCGGGTCGTAGCTGAACGAGACGTCCTCGAACGTCACCCGCCCCTGGACCACGCCGTCCTTGCCCGGGCGCACGGCAGGCGACGGGTCCGGAGCCTCCTCGGGGGCGTCCAGCAGCGTGTACACGCGCTCGGCCGACGCCACGCCGGACTGCAGGAGGTTCATCATCGACGCGATCTGCGTCAGCGGCTGCGTGAACTGCCGCGAGTACTGGATGAACGCCTGCACGTCACCCAGCGACAGCGCGCCCGTCGCGACCCGCAGGCCGCCCACGACCGCGACGACCACGTAGTTGAGGTTTGCCAGGAACGCCATCGCCGGCTGGATGGTGCCGGAGATGAACTGGGCCTTCGACGTCGAGTCGTACAGCGTGTCGTTCTCCTCCGCGAACCGCTTCGCGGCGTCCTCCTGGCGCCCGTACACCTTGACCAGCGCGTGGCCCGTGAACATCTCCTCGATGTGCGCGTTGAGCCGGCCCGTGGCCGCCCACTGGGACACGAACTGCGGCTGGGAGCGCTTGGCGATCTGCGTCGTCACGATGACCGACAGCGGCACCGTCACGAGCGCCACGAGCGCCAGGACCCAGGAGATCCAGAACATCATCGCGAGCACGCCCACGACCGTGAGGAGCGACGTCACGAGCTGCGCGAGCGTCTGCGTGGTCGTCTGGGCGATGTTGTCGATGTCGTTGGTGACGCGCGAGAGGATCTCGCCGCGCTGCTGCTTGTCGACGTAGCTCAGCGGGATGCGGTGCAGCTTGGCCTCGACGTCGTCGCGCAGGCGGCGCATCGCGTTCTGGACGACGATCGTCGTCAGGCGGGACTGGAGCCACCCGAACAGGAACGAGCCGAGGTAGATCGCCACGACCCACAGGAGGATCTCGCCGAGGCGCCCGAACTGGATGCCCTGCCCCGGGACCACGTGCTGCATCGAGGCGAGCATGGCCGCGAGGTTGTCCTGACCCTGGGCGCGGAGCCCGTCGACGGCCTCCGCACGCGTCGTGCCGGCCGGCAGCTGCGACCCGACGACGCCCTCGAAGATGACGTTGGTCGCCTCACCCAGGATCTTGGGCCCGAGCACGGCCAGCGCGACCGACACGACGCCGAACGCGGTGAGCCACGCGACGCGCGCACGCTCGGGGTGCAGCGACCGCGCGAACCGCATCAGCGAGCCCCGGAAGTCCATGGCCTTGGCGACGGGCGCGCCCATCGACATCGGGCCGGGCCCGGGACCGCGGCGGGGCGGGCCGGCGGGGGTGGCCGGCGCCGTGGCGGCCGAACCCTCGGTCGAGCCTGTCGAGGCCCGCTTCTGCTCGCTCACGCTGCCTCCTCGAGGGACATCTGGGAGGAGACGATCTCCTGGTAGGTCTCGTTGCTCGCGAGCAGCTCCGCGTGCGTGCCACGCCCCACGAGCCGCCCGTGCTCGAGCACGAGGATCTGCTGGGCGTCACGGATGGTCGCGACGCGCTGGGCGACGACGACCACGGTCGCGTCCGCCGTCCGCGGGTAGAGCGCGGCGCGCAGCCGCGCGTCGGTCGCGTAGTCGAGCGCCGAGAAGCTGTCGTCGAACAGGTAGATCCGTGGTCTGCGCACGACCGCCCGGGCGATCGCGAGCCGTTGGCGCTGGCCACCCGAGAACGTCGTCCCACCCTGGGCCACGGGCGCCTCGAGCCCTTCGGGCAGCGCCTCGACGAAGTCGCGCGCCTGCGCGACGTCGAGCGCGTCCCACATCTCGTCCTCGGTCGCGTCGGGCTTGCCGTACCGCAGGTTCGAGGCGACGGTGCCGCTGAACAGGAAGGCCTTCTGCGGCACGAGGCCGAGCAGCGAGCCGAGGTCGTCGGTCGCCAGGTCCCGCACGTCGACGCCGTCGATCGTCACGCGGCCCGACGTCGCGTCGAACAGGCGCGGCACCAGGTTGAGGAGCGTCGACTTGCCCGCGCCCGTGGAGCCGATGATCGCCGTGACCGTGCCCGGCTCGGCGGTGAACGTCAGGTCGTGCAGCACCGGGGCGTCGGCGCCCGGGTACCGGAACTCGACCCCCTCGAAGGCGAGCCGGCCGCGCGGCCCGGCTCCACCGGCGAGCGCGGAGAGCGGCGTCGGCGTCGAGGGCTCGACGACGGACGACTCGGCGTCGAGCACGTCGCCGATGCGGACCGCGGCGACCGCGGCGCGCGGCACCATCATGATCATCATCGTCGACATCATCACGGCCATGAGGATGTACATCAGGTAGCTCAGGAACGCCATGAGCGACCCGACCTGCATGCCGCCGTTCTCGATCTGGTCGGCCCCGAACCAGATCACCGCGACGCTCGACAGGTTCATGATCAGCATGACGAGCGGGAACGCGAGCGCCATGAGCTTGCCCGCGCCGAGCGACGTCGCGAACAGCTCTTCGTTGGCCTGACCGAACCGCTCGACCTCGCGCGGCTCGCGCACGAAGGCGCGCACCACGCGGAGCCCGGTGATCTGCTCGCGGAGCACGCTGTTGATCGCGTCGATGCGTGTCTGCATCGCACGGAAGTACGGGACCATGCGCCACAGCAGCAGCCCGACGGCCACGCCGAGCACCGGGACGATCACGAGCAGCAGGCCGGACAGCGCGACGTCCTCCTGCAGCGCCATGATGACGCCGCCCACGAGCATGATGGGCGCGATGACCATGATCGTGAAGGTCATGAGGGTGACCATCTGGACCTGCTGCACGTCGTTGGTCGTGCGCGTGATCAGGGACGGCGCGCCGAACCGGCCCATCTCCTGGGCGGAGAAGCGCTGGACCGAGTCGAACAGGTCGCGGCGGACGTCCCGGCCGAACGCGGTCGACGCCCGCGCGCCCAGGTAGACGGCGCCCACGGCGCACACGATCTGCCCGAGGCTGACCATGAGCATGGTGCCGCCGACCCGCATGATGTAGGCGGTGTCCCCCAGCACGACGCCCTGGTCGACGATGTCGGCGTTGAGGGTCGGCAGGTAGAGCGAGGCCAGCGTCTGCGCGAGCTGGAGGACCAGCAGGACTCCCACCGCACCCGAGTAAGGGCGCAGGTAGGTCCGTGCCAGTGAGGTGAGCATCAAGGCTCCCGGGTGTCGGCGGTGGTGGGGGCGGGTTCGGGCGTGCGGCTCGGCGCCGGCCCGGCGAGGCCGTGGACGAGCGCGTCGGCCACGACCCGGGCGGGTGGAGCGGGAAGCAGGTGGTCGACGCGGCCGTGGGTGCCCGCGATGGCCGCCTCGACGAGGGCCACCGCCACCTCGATCGGGACGCGCAGGCGCTCGGCGTCGGGCTGGATCACGGCCGTGAGGCCCTCGACCGTCACGGTGCGCTGCAGCTCGCGCTGGGCGGCGAGCTCGGTCCGCACCGCGGCCGCCCGCTCGCCGTGCTCGCCCATGCCCGTGCGGTGGGCGAGGACCCGCAGCACCGTGATCCACCGCACGACGTCGCCCATGCGGCGCCGGCCCAGCTCGATGACCTGCTCGAGGCGCTCCTCGAGCGGGGCCGTGCGGTCGATCGCGGCCAGCTCGTCGCGCGTCTGGCGGGGCCCGGACGCGCGGCGCAGCCCTTCGAGCGCGACGGTACCCACGAGGTCGTGCTTGCTCGAGAAGACGCGGAACAGGGTCCCCTCGGCGACACCCGCCGCGGCCGCGAGCTCTCTGGTCGTGACGTCGACGCCGCGCTCGCCGACGAGGGGCAGGACCGCGTCGACGATCGCCACCCGGCGGTCGTCGGGCGTCATCGGCGCCGCACGGCGGTTCGTGGCTGGTGTCGCGAGCACGGGCCGACGCTAAATGAGTGCGCGCTCACTCGGCAACGGTTTATGCCCACGGCACAACGCCGCCGAGGTACCGGGTCCCCTTCGAGGTACCGACCCGTAGTCGGTACCTCACCGGGGAACCCGGTACCTCGGCGGCGTGTGGAGGTTACTGCTGCGGTGCGTCCGGCTCGCCGCCCAGGGGGCGCGGCCGGGGCTCGGACGACGGCGGCACGGCCGGCGGGGCCACGGGACGCTGCCCGCGCTCGGCCGCCGGGTCGAACGGCGAGCCCGACCGGGTGCCCGCGCTGGTCGCGTCGGCGGTCGCAGCCTCAGCCTGGCGACGCGCCTCCGCGAGCGCCTCGCCCGGGTCGGTCAGGGCAGACTCGCCCAGCACCGGACGCTCGCGATGAGCGGGCTCCTCCCCGCCCGCGGCGGGCGGGGTCGGGATGCCGGGCGTGCCGGGCACGCCGCCGAAGCCCTGGGCGATCGACCCGAGCGCAGCGGTGAACTCCGTGGGCACGACCCACAGCTTGGACGCGGTGCCGTTGGCAATCTGCGGCAGCATCTGCAGGTACTGGTAGGCCAGCAGCTTGGGGTCGGCGTCACCCTCGTGGATCGCGTCGAACACCTGGAGGATCGCCCGGGCCTCACCCTCGGCCCGCAGGATCTGGGACTGCGCGTCACCCTCGGCCCGCAGGATCGCGGACTGCTTCTCACCCTCGGCGGTCAGGATCTGCGACTGCTTGATGCCCTCGGCCGTGAGGATCGTGGCACGCCGGTCACGCTCGGCGCGCATCTGCTGCTCCATCGCGCCCTGGACGCTCGCGGGCGGGTCGATCGACTTGAGCTCGACGCGGTTGACGCGCACGCCCCAGCGGCCCGTGGCCTCGTCGAGCACGCCACGCAGCTGGCCGTTGATCTGGTCACGGCTGGTCAGCGTCTGCTCGAGGTCCATCGAGCCGACGACGTTACGCAGCGTGGTCACCGTGAGCTGCTCGATACCGGTGATGTAGTTGGCGATCTCGTAGACGGCGGACCGCGGCTCGGTCACCTGGAAGTAGATGACCGTGTCGATGCTGACGACGAGGTTGTCGCTCGTGATCACGGGCTGCGGCGGGAACGAGACCACCTGCTCACGCAGGTCGACCCCCGCACGGACCTTGTCGATGAACGGCACGAGCCAGTGCAGACCGGGCTCGAAGGTGCTCTTGTAGCGACCGAGGCGCTCGATGATGAGCGCCGTCGCCTGCGGGACGACCCGCACCATCTTGAAGAGCGCTACGACCACGAACACGACGAGTGCGGCGAGGAAGATCCACAGCACGATGGTGCCGGCGGATGGGTCGGACACGTTGGTCCCTTTCTGTCGACGTCGAACAGGGCCGCCGGCGGGCCGGCGGTGGTACGGGATGCTGGTCGCCCGGCCGCGGCAACGTGGTCCGGGCGACGGTCAGGCGGTGTGCTCGGGCTGCGACTGTGAGGTGGGGACGGGCTCGACCACCGCGGTCGCGCCGTCGATGCGGATCACCCTCAGCTCGGTGCCCTCGGGCACCCGGGCGACCGAGTTCGGCACGCCGTCGTCGACCAGCCGCGCGCTCCAGACCTCGCCGGCGAGCTTGACGCGCCCACCGAGCTCGGAGACCTCGGTGATCGCCAGGGCGGGCCGGCCGACCTGGGCGCTGGCGTTCGTCTCGACCAGCGGCACACGGCCGCGAAGGTGCTTGAGGAGCCACGGCCGCAGCACGACTATGGCCAGCAGCGCGGCGAGGCTCGCGACGACGAACTGGAGCCACACAGGGCCACCCGCGGCCGCGGTCAGACCGCCGGCCACCGCACCGCTCGCCATCATGATGAACACGAGGTCGAGCGTGAGCATCTCGATCACGGCGAGCACGAGCGCCGCAACCACCCACCACAACCAGGCTTCCATGTCTCCTCCGCCTTCGATTTTGCCGGGACTTTACCCAGTCTACCGAGATATGGGGAAGCCGGTTCACCCCTGGCGCCGTGGCCGGCGCTGCGCAGCGGTCAGCGCCCTGCCGGCCGGGCCGCGCGGGCCAGCCACCGGCCGCCGCCGTGCGCCACCAGGAGCGGGATGCCGAACGCCTCCGAGAGGTTCTCGGCCGTGAGCACGTCCTCGATCGGGCCCGCCGCCTGGACCCGGGCGCGGCCCAGCAGGAGCACGTGCGTGAAGCCGGGCGGGATCTCCTCCACGTGGTGCGTCACGAGGACGAGCACGGGCGACGCCGGGTCGCCCGCGAGCTCCGCGAGCGCGGCCACGAGCTCCTCGCGACCGCCGAGGTCCAGCCCTGCGGCGGGCTCGTCGAGCAGCAGCAGCTCGGGGTCGGTCATGAGCGAGCGAGCGATCTGCACCCGCTTGCGCTCGCCCTCGCTCAGGGTGCCGTAGTAGCGGTCCGCGAGGTGGTCGACGTCGAACGCGGCGAGCAGGTCCTTGGCGCGCTGCTCGTCGAACTCCTCGTACTCCTCGTGCCATCGGCCGGTCACGCCGTAGGCGGCGGTCAGCACGACGTCGCGCACCCGCTCATGACCCGGGATCGCGTCGGCCAGGGCGGCCGACGACAGACCGATGCGCGGACGCAGCTCGAAGACGTCGACACGCCCGAGGCGTTCGCCCAGCAGGTCGGCCGTGCCCGACGTCGGGTGCATCCGTGCCGCGAGGATCTGCAGCATGGTCGTCTTGCCCGCTCCGTTGGGGCCCAGGACGATCCAGCGCTCCCCCTCGTTCACCTGCCAGTCGACCTCGTCGAGGATCGTGGTGGTTCCGCGGCGGACGGTGACGCCCTTCAGGTCGAGAACGGAGCTCATGAGGCCCGACCCTACCGGAGCAGGACCGCCGTCCAGGCGTCTACTCTGGCCCCCGTGAGCCCCGATCCCACCACTCTGCCCCGCAGCGTCGTGCTGGCCCTGTGGCTCCAGGCTGCCGGTGTCTCACCGGGCGTGGCCGTGCGCTCCGTGCAGGGCGAGGACGAGCCGCACACGGTCCTCGGGCTGCTCGACGCCGACGACGGGACCGACCTCAGGGAGCTCGTCACACGCTGGTGCGCGGGACCGCGCGAGGTGTGCGCCCTGCTGCCCGCACCGGGTGACCCCGCGGGCGTGCCCGCGGCGGCCGACCCGGACGCGACCGACGCCGGCGAGTGCCTCCTGATCTCGACGCCCCAGGGCTCCTTCGCCGCGATCCCGTCGATCACCGCCTTCGGCAGCGCGTTCGAGACGGGCCACCTGGTCACGTGGCAGGTCCGCGAGGTCGAGCCGTGGTCGGTGCACGTGGCCGGCGCCCTCGGCTCGCTCGCCGACGCGGAGCGGGATCTGCGCACGAGCCTCGTCACCGCCACCGAGGCGCTCGACGCGCTCGACGTCGCACGCTGGCGGGACGACGCGGCGGACGCGATCGAGCGCGTGCGCACCTCCTCGACGTCGAGCTGGCCCGTGCCCGACCTCGACGGCCGCCGCGCCCGGGTGCTCCAGCTCGCGACCCGCCTCCGGGCGATCGTGGGGCTGGCCGTGTCCGACGACGGCGGCGCGGTCAACCTGTGGCAGGCCGACCAGCGCTCCACGGCGCTGCGCGAGGTCGAGCGGACCGCGCGGCACGCGCTCAGCGCGGCGACCTACGCCGTCGCCCGCTGAGCCGCTCCCACCGAGCCGCCCTGACCGAGCCGCCCTGACCGAGCCGGACCGGCCGGACCAGGTTCGGCGCCTCGGCGCCTAGACGACGGCCCGGTACACGTCCATCGTGCGCTCGGCGATCGCGTCCCACGCGAACTGCTCCTCGGCGCGGCGGCGGCCGGCCGCGCCCATCTCGGCCGCCCGCACCGGGTCGGCCAGCACCCGCTCGAGGGCCGCCGCGAGGTCGGCCACGTAGCGGTCGGGGTCGAGCGGCGTCCCGGTGCCGTCGTCGGCCTGCTCGATGGGCACCAGCACGCCCGTGACGCCGTCGTCGACCACCTCGGGGATGCCGCCCGTGGCCGTGCCGACCACGGGCAGCCCGACGGCCATCGCCTCGAGGTTGACGATGCCGAGCGGCTCGTACACCGAGGGGCACACGAACACCGTCGACGCCGCGAGCACGGCGATCAGCTCGTCGCGCGGGAGCATCTCCCCGATCCACACGACCCCCGCGTCCGCGCCGTCGGGGCCGCCGGCCCGCCGGCTGCGCAGCTCGTCGACGAGTCCGCGCACCTCGGCCAGGATCTCCGGCGTGTCGGGAGCTCCGGCGCACAGCACGACCTGCACCTCGGGCGGCAGCGCTGCCGCGGCCCGCAGCAGGTACGGCAGGCCCTTCTGCCGTGTGATCCTGCCGACGAACACGACGGCCGGCCGGTCGGGGTCGATCCCGCGGGCGCGCACGACCCGCTCGGCCTCCGGGTCGCCCGCGGGCGGCCGCCGCCAGCCGGCCAGGTCGATCCCGTTGTGCACCACGCGGACCCGGTCCGGGTCGAGCTCGGGGTACACGCGCAGGACGTCGGCCCGCATGCCCTCCGAGACCGCGATGACCGCCGACGCCGCCAGGAAGGACGTCCGCTCGGCCCACGACGACACCGCGTACCCGCCGCCGAGCTGCTCGGCCTTCCACGGCCGCAGCGGCTCGAGCGAGTGGGCGGTCACCACGTGCGGCACCCCGTGGAGCAGCCCGCCCAGGTGCCCGGCCAGGTTGGCGTACCAGGTGTGCGAGTGCACGACGTCGGCGCCCGCGACGTCGTCGGCCATCGCCAGGTCGACACCGAGCGTGCCGAGCGCAGGGTTCGCACCGGCGAGCGTCGCGGGGACGTCGTAGCCCGTGACGCCCCCCGCCTCTTCCTCCGCGGAGCGCGGTCCGTCGAAGCACCGGACGCGCACGTCGGCCCGCGGGCGCAGGACCGCCGCCAGCTCGGCGACGTGGACGCCGGCCCCGCCGTAGACGTGCGGCGGGTACTCACGGGTCAGCAGGTCGACGCGCAGCGGGGTGGTCACGGGGTCAACGTAGTCCGGTCCGCCGTGCCACGCGGCACGTGACCGTGCTGCGCAATAAGGTCGGACCCATGGCGGCCAACCCCCGAGTCCTCGCGATCGTCCTCGCCGGTGGCGAGGGCAAGCGCCTCATGCCTCTGACAGCGCACCGCGCCAAGCCGGCGGTCCCGTTCGGCGGGCTCTACCGCCTCGTGGACTTCGCGCTGTCGAACATCATCAACTCGCACTACCTGCACGTCGTCGTGCTGACCCAGTACAAGTCGCACTCGCTCGACCGGCACATCTCCAAGACGTGGCGCATGTCCTCGCTCCTGGGCAACTACGTCGCGCCCGTGCCCGCGCAGCAGCGCGTCGGCAAGCACTGGTACCTCGGCAGCGCCGACGCCATCTACCAGTGCCTCAACATCATCGACGACGAGCGGCCCGACATCGTCGTCGTCGTGGGTGCCGACCACGTCTACCGCATGGACTTCAGCGACATGGTCGAGGCGCACATGGAGTCGGGCGCCCGCGCCACGGTCGCCGCCATCCGGCAGCCCATCACGATGGCCGACCAGTTCGGCGTCATCGACGTCGAGCCGTCGGACCCGACGCGCATCCGCGACTTCCTCGAGAAGCCCACCAACCCCACGGGCCTGCCGGACTCCCCGCAGGAGATCCTGGCCTCGATGGGCAACTACGTGTTCGACGCCGACGCGCTCGTCGAGTCGGTGACCAAGGACGCCGCGAACCCGGACTCGCGCCACGACATGGGCGGCGACATCATCCCGGCGTTCGTGGCCGAGGGGACGGCCGGCGTCTACGACTTCATCCGCAACGACGTGCCGGGCTCGACCGACCGCGACCGCGACTACTGGCGCGACGTCGGGACGATCGACGCCTACTTCGACGCCAACAAGGACCTCATCGCCGTGCAGCCGGTGTTCAACCTCTACAACGAGGACTGGCCGCTCTACACGGGGTACACCGGGCTCCCGCCGGCCAAGTTCGTGCACGCGGGCGCGGGGCGCCTGGGCCACGCGGCCGACTCGATCGTCTCACCTGGTGTGCTCGTCTCCGGCGCGACGGTCGCGGGGTCCATCCTTTCCCCGGGCGTGCACCTGCACTCCTGGGCGACCGTGACCGACACCGTGATCATGGACAACGTCCAGGTGCACCGGTACGCCCAGGTCCACCGCGCCATCCTCGACAAGAACGTGGTGGTGAACGAGCGGGCCCGGATCGGCGTCGACCACGAGCAGGACCGGGAGCGCGGATTCACCGTCACCGACTCGGGGATCACCGTCGTCCCGAAGGGCACCATCGTTGCCTGACAGCCACACCCCGTCCCACCCCGGCCTCGGCCGACGCCGCCTGGTGGTGCTCGACGTCGACTCGACGCTCATCACCCAGGAGGTCGTCGAGCTGCTGGCCGACCACGCAGGAACGCGCGAGCAGGTCACCGAGGTGACCGAGCGGGCGATGCGCGGCGAGATCGACTTCGCCGCATCGCTGCGCGAGCGCGTCGCCACGCTCGAGGGCGTCCCGACGTCCGCGTTCGACGCCGTGCGCGCGGCCGTGACGTTCACGCCCGGCGCGCCCGAGCTCGTGGCCGAGTGCCATCGGCGCGGCTGGACCGTGGGCCTCGTCTCGGGCGGCTTCGAAGAGATCGTCGTGGATCTTGCCGAGCGGCTCGGGGTCACGCTGTGGCGCGCGAACCGGCTCGAGGTCGCCGACGGCGTGCTCACGGGCCGCACGGCCGGACCGGTCGTCGACCGCGCGGCCAAGGCGGTGACGCTGCGGGAGTGGGCCGCCGCCGAGGGCATCGAGCTGCGCGACACGGTCGCGGTGGGCGACGGCGCGAACGACCTCGACATGATCGCGGCCGCGGGTATCGGGGTCGCCTTCGCGGCCAAGCCCGTGGTCCGGCTCCAGGCTCCGTTCAGCGTCGACGGGCCCCGGATCGACGCCGTGCTCGACGTGATCGACCGGGTGGACGCCGCCGTCGGCTGAGTGTCACGCCGGGGTGCGGCCGGCCGGGCGGTCGGGTCGACACCAGCGCAAACGCTCGCCTTCGGCACGCCTGGTGCGGCAGGATCGCAGCATGTCGACCACATCAGGGACGACGGGCCAGGCCAGGCCTGATGCACCAGCCGGCCTCGCCGTCGAGCTCAACGCACTCAACACGATCGACGAGTCCGAGCGGCACGGTAAGCCGCGCGACCTGTTCTGGCCCTGGTTCGCGGCCAACGTCTCGGTCTTCGGCCTCGCCTACGGCGCCTACCTGCTCGCGTTCGGCGTCTCGTTCTGGCAGGCCGTGCTCGTCGGGACGGTCGGGATCGTCGTGTCCTTCCTGTTCTGCGGCTTCATCTCGCTCGCCGGTCGCCGCGGTTCCGCGCCGACGATGGTGCTGAGCCGGGCGGCGTTCGGGGTCGAGGGCAACCGCCTGCCGTCGTTCCTGTCGTGGATCCTCACGGTGGGCTGGGAGACGGTGCTCGTCACGCTCGCCACGCTCGCGACCGCGACGGTGCTGGGCGAGCTCGGCTGGGGCGGCGGCACCGTCACGCAGGCGGTCACGCTCGTGGTCGTCGCCGGCATCGTCATGGCCGCAGGCATCTTCGGCTTCGACCTCGTCATGCGGCTGCAGCGCGTGATCACGATCCTGACCGCGGTGCTCACCGTCGTGTACGTGTTCCTCGTGATCGACCACGTCGACTGGGCGGCCGTGTCCTCGATCCCGGGCGGCGGGGCGCCGCAGGTCGTCGGCGGGCTGGTGTTCATGATGACCGGCTTCGGACTGGGCTGGGTCAACATGGCCGCGGACTACTCGCGCTACCTGCCGCGCAATGCGTCGGGGCCGGGGGTCGTCGGCTGGACCACCTTCGGCGGGGCGCTCCCGCCGGTGCTCCTGGTCGTCGCCGGTCTGCTGCTCGCCGGCTCGGACCCCGCGCTGGCCACCGCGATCGGCAACGACCCCATCGGCGCGCTATCGACCATCCTGCCGACCTGGTTCCTCATCCCGTTCGCGGTCGTCGCCATCGCCGGCCTGGTGGGCGGCGCCGCGCTCGACATCTACTCCTCCGGCCTGGCGCTCCTCTCGCTCGGCCTGCCCGCCCCCCGCTGGGTCGCCGCGCTCGTCGACGGCGTCCTCATGGTGCTGGGCGCGATCTACCTCGTGTTCGTGGCCGACACGTTCTTCTTCCCCTTCCAGGGCTTCCTCATCACGCTCGGCGTCCCGATCGCCGCATGGTGCGGCGTCCTGCTCGCCGACATCCTGCTGCGCCGTCGCGACTATGCCGACGCCGAGCTGTACGACCGGCGCGGGCGGTACGGCAGCGTGCGCTGGCTCGCGGTCGGCCTGGTCGTGGTCGGGACGGTGATCGGCTGGGGCCTGGTGACCAACACCTATGCCGAGTGGCTCGGCTGGCAGGGCTACCTGCTCGGTCCGGACGACGGCGCCTTCCGGGCCGAGTGGGGCGGCGCCAACCTCGGCGTCCTCTTCGCCCTCGTGATCGGGTTCGTCGGCACGCTCGTGGGGTCGGCGGGCACCGTCCGCCGGCAGGAGGCCCGGTGAGCCTGGCCGGCTCCGGCGCCGCGCTCGTGGTCGTCGACATGCAGAACGTCTTCGCACACGCGCCGAGCCCGTGGGCCTCGCCCGACTACCCCACCGCGATCGCAGGGACCCGGCTCCTGCTGCCCGGCTTCACCGGCCGGGTCGTCTACACCCGCTATGTGGCACCTCCGGTGCCCGAGGGTGCGTGGGTGCCCTACTTCGAGCAGTGGCCGTTCGCGCTGGTGCCGGGCGACGACCCGCTCTACGACATCGTCGACGACCTCGACCCGGGCGCCGGCCCGGTCGTCACGGCGACCACGTTCGGCAAGTGGGGGCCCGAGCTCGACGCGGCGACCGGCGGCGCGGACGAGCTGGTGCTCGCGGGCGTGTCCACCGACTGCTGCGTGCTCTCGACCGCCCTCGCGGCCGCGGACGCGGGCCGCCGTGTGCGCGTGGCGGCGGACGCGTGCGCGGGCGCGTCACCCCAGGACCACGAACGAGCGCTCGATGCGATGCGGCTCTACGCGCCGCTCATCGACGTCACCACGGTCGACGCGATCCTGGCGGAGCGCCGCGCGGCCGCCCGCTAACGCCCGCCGTCCGGCGAAGCACAGCCTGGCGAGCACGGCCCGGCGACGGCATGATCCGATTCACCCGCGCAACTGTGGCGCGACAATGTCGCGTCACAGTTGCGCACCTCGAACAGATATGGCCGTCGGAACGGCTCGAGAAGCGAAGCGTCAGGACGGGCGGCCGACGTGCACGAGCCGTGCGGAGGCCTTGCCCCACTCCGACCACGGCAGGTCGGCAGACTCCAGCACCGAGTAGGTGGCGGTCGGCACTCCGACGCGCACCTGCGCGAGCGCGGCGTCGTCGGACCCGGGAGCGGCGAGGTAGGCGGCCGTCGCGGCCATGGTGGGTTCGTGCCCGACGACGAGCACGCTCGTCACGTCAGGGCTGACCTCGCGCAGCAGGTCGAGGACGTCGCCCACGCTCGCCTCGTAGAGCTCCTCGCGCACCTCGACGCGCGGGCGGCCGGCGGGCTCGAGGTGAGTGGCGGCGAGCTCCCACGTCTGGCGGGTGCGCAAGGCCGACGAGACCAACGCCAGCTCGGGCTCCAGGCCGGCGGCCACGAAGGCCATCCCGACGCGCGAGGCCTGCTTACGGCCGTTGATCGCGAGCGGGCGCTGCACGTCGGGCAGCGAGCCTGAGCCCGGCTCGGCCTTCGCGTGCCGCAGCAGCACCAGACGACGGCTCACCGTCGCTGCGTGATCGTCCGGCGTGTCCGCCTTCATGCGCCCCGTCCAGTCGTGCGGTCAGTTCATTGGCCCATCGCGTGCACACCACCGTCGACGTGGACGATCTCGCCCGTGGTCGCCGGGAACCAGTCCGAGAGCAGTGCCGCGACGGCGCGAGCGGCGGGCTCCGGGTTCGTCTGGTCCCAGCCGAGCGGAGCGCGCTGCGGCCAGGCGTCCTCCATGGTCGCAAAGCCCGGGATGGACTTGGCAGCCGTGGTGCGGAGGGGCCCGGCGGACACGAGATTACACCGGATGCCGTCGGGTCCCAGATCACGCGCCAGATACCGGTTGGTGGCCTCGAAGGCCGCCTTCGCGACACCCATCCAGTCGTAGACGGGCCACGCGTACCGCGCGTCGAACGTCAGGCCGACGATCGAGCCGCCCGAGGTCATGAGCGGCTTCGCCGCGACCGCGAGCGACTTGAGCGAGTACGCCGAGACCTCGAGCGCCGTCGCGACGTCGGGCCACTCGCCCGCGAGGAAGTTGCCGCCCATGACGGTCTGAGGCGCGAACCCGATCGAGTGCACGACGCCGTCCAGGACGTCGGTGTGCTCGCGGACGCGGTCGGCGAGCGCAGCCAGGTCGTCGCCGTTCGTGACGTCGAGCTCGACGACGGGCGCCTCGACCGGGAGCCGGCGCGAGAAGGCCTGGGTCAGCCTCATCTGGCGGCCGAACGACGACAGCACGACCTCGGCGCCCTCCTGCTGCGCGAGGCGCGCGGCGTGGAACGCGATCGAGCTGTCCGTGAGAACGCCCGTGATGAGCAGCTTCTTGCCCTCGAGGAGACCCATGGTGACCTTTCGTGGTTGATGGGAGCTAGATGGCTCAGTGGCCCATGCCCAGGCCGCCGTCGACGGGGATCACGGCCCCGTTGACGTAGGCCGCGGCGTCGGATGCGAGGAACTCGACCACGCCGGCGATCTCCTCCGTGGCGGCGAAGCGCCCCGCCGGGATCGCCGCCTTGTACTGCTGCTGCTGCGCCTCGGGCAGGGCTGCCGTCATGTCGGTCTCGACGAATCCCGGCGCGACGACGTTCGCCGTGATCCCCCGGCCGCCGAGCTCGCGGGTGATCGAGCGCGCCATGCCGACGAGCGCTGCCTTCGACGCCGCGTAGTTGACCTGCCCCGCCCCTCCGTACAGGCCCACGACCGAGCCGACCAGGACGATGCGTCCGCGGCGCTGGCGGATCATGCCCCGGCTGGCGCGGCGCACGCAGCGGAACGTCCCCGTGAGGTTGACGTCGAGGACGGTCTGGAAGTCCTCGTCGCTCATGCGCATGAGGAGCTGGTCACGCGTGACGCCCGCGTTCGCCACGAGCACCTCGACAGGCCCGAGCGAGCCCTCGATCTCGGTGAAGGCGGCGTCCACGGCCGCGGTGTCCGTCACGTCGGCGACGACGCCGTGCACGCCCTCGGGCAGCTCACCACCGCGGTACAGCGTCGCGACCGTGTCCCCTGCCGCGACGAAGCGTTCGGCGATCGCGCGACCGATGCCGCGCGCTGCACCGGTGACGACGACGACACGGCCACGCGACGTCCCGTCGGGGGCGGCGTCCGGGGTTGAGGTGCTCACCGGCGTTCCTCTCGTGCTCTCGTACGGTTGGGCTCCGGTTCCGTACCGGACCATCGGTGACGCTACCGCTCGCGGGCTGCGATGCTCGCGCGCGGCACGGCACATCGCCCCGTCGGAGATTGTCGGTTTCCTACAACGTGTCGCCGTGCGCAGCCGTGCTGCCCGGCGCGGTCGAGGGCGGCTGCTCGTGGAACCCTGACAGCGACCCCGTGTGGTCCCAGGGCTCGTAGACTGACTCGGTGAGCAACCCCCGCGCGGCCTCGCCCGGGCCGCGCCGCCGCCAGCCCCGACCGACGGACGAGGTTCCCTCGATCACGAGCGCGCCCGAAGCGCTGGCAGACGACCAGGCACGCCGGATGAACCGGTACTTCCTGCAGATGGGCGTCCGCATGGCGTGCTTCCTCGGCGCCATCTTCCTGGCCGACGGCTGGCTGCGCTGGGTGCTGCTCGCAGCCGCGGTCGTGCTCCCCTACTCCGCGGTGCTGTTCGCGAACGCCGGCCGTGACCGCGTGACGTACGGCACCTCACCGGTCACGCCGCAGGCGCCGGCCGGCCTGCTGCCCGCGACCCCGGCGGCGGACGCGAGCACCACCCGCCCGCCCGGCACCGAGCGCGACACCGAGCGTGACACCGACCGAGACACCGGGTCTCCCGCGGACGGCGGACGCGTCATCGAGCACGTCGACGACGGCGCCGAGAACCCTGACGACACCCACGACGAAAGACGCTGATGGACATCCTCTCGACCGGGGCCGACGCCGTTGCCGACGGCGAGCTGGTCTGCTCGGCCAAGGGCTGCCGCGAGGCCGCCGCCTGGGGCCTGCTGTGGAACAACCCCAAGCTGCACACACCGGAGCGGCGCAAGGTCTGGCTCGCGTGCGACACCCACCGCGAGCACCTCGAGCAGTTCCTCGGCGCGCGCTCGTTCTGGAAGCAGACCGTCTCCGTGGATGCGCTGGAGCGCGCGTGACCAGTACGGCTACTCCCCCGGCCGCTCCCGCGAGCGCGCCCCGGACCCGACGGCAGTGGGTCACGCTCGGCGTCGCCGCGGTCCTGCTCGCCGTGCTGTGCCTCGTCGCGGCCCGCTGGCAGTGGCAGCGGTACCACGAGCGTGAGGCGCAGATCGACCTCATCGAGTCGAACTACGAGGCCGCGCCCGTGCCGCTCGCCGAGCTGGTGCCCGGCGCCGGCGCCGAGCTCGCGCGCGACGACGTGTGGCGGCCCGCCGTCGTGGAGGGCACCTACGTGCCCGAGGCCACGGTGCTGCTGCGCAACCGCCCGGTGAACAGCACGCCGGGGTTCCACGTGCTCGTGCCGTTCGAGACCGAGGTCGGCGGCGACGAGGTCGTCCTCGTGATCGACCGCGGGTTCGTGCCGCTCGGCAAGGACGCGAGCGCACCGTCGTCCGTCCCGGAGCCACCCGAGGGCGAGGTGAGCGCGGTCGTCACGCTCCGGGCCGACGAGCCGTCGTCGACCCGCGGGGCGCCGGACGGCCAGGTGCAGGCGATCTCGACCGACCAGGTGCTCGCGACCGGCCCGGACGGTGCCGGCTGGGCCGAGGGCCGGACCGTCGGGGCCTACGGGCAGCTCCGCTCCGAGGACCCGGCTGCGGTCGTCTCGCCCGGCGCGCTGCCGCCCCCCGACACCAACCCCGGCTCGCACCTGAGCTACACGTTCCAGTGGATCGTGTTCGCCCTCGGCGCCGTGGGCGGGTTCGTGGTCCTGTGGCGGCGCGAGCGCCAACCGGTCACGGTCTCGGCGGGCGACCTGCTCGCCCGGCACGACCTGCAGGAGCCGCGGTCGTCACGGTCGCGCCGTCCTACCGCCGAGGAGGAGGAGGACGCGCTCATCGAGGCGCAGTCCCAGCGCCACGACGCGACGAGCTAGCGCGCCGGTCAGGCGAGCGCGATGAGCTCCGCGTAGTCGTCGGACCACAGGTCCTCGTCGCCGTCGGGCAGCAGCAGCACGCGTTCCGGCTCGAGCGCCTCGACCGCGCCGTCGTCGTGCGTGACCATGACGACGGCACCCTCGTACGTCTTGAGCGCCCCGAGGATCTCGGCGCGCGACGCCGGGTCCAGGTTGTTGGTGGGCTCGTCGAGCAGCAGCACGTTGGCGCTCGACACCACGAGCGTCGCGAGCGCGAGCCGGGTCTTCTCGCCGCCCGAGAGCACGTGCGCGGGCTTCTCGGCGTCGTCGCCGCTGAACAGGAACGACCCGAGCACGGACCGCACCTGCGTGTCGGGCAGGTCGGGTGCGGCGTGCCGGAGGTTCTCGACGACGGTCGCCTGGAGGTCGAGCGTCTCGTGCTCCTGCGCGTAGTAGCCGAGCTTGAGGCCGTGACCGGGCACGACCTCGCCGGTGTCGGGTGCCTCGATACCGCCCAGGATGCGCAGGAGCGTCGTCTTCCCGGCGCCGTTGAGGCCGAGGACGACCACGCGCGAGCCGCGGTCGATCGCGAGGTCGACGCCCGCGAACACCTCTTGCGAGCCGTAGCTCTTGGACAGCTCCCTCGCCGTGATCGGCGTGCGTCCGCACGGCGCGGGCGTGGGGAACCGGAGCTTCGCCACGCGGTCGGACTGCCGCTCGCCCTCGACGCCCGAGAGCATGCGCTCGGCGCGCTTCATCATGTTCTGCGCCGCGGTGGCCTTGGTGGCCTTCGCGCGCATCTTCTCGGCCTGGGCGAGCAGCGCCCCGGCCTTCTTCTCCGCGTTGAGACGCTCGCGCCGGCGGCGACGCTCGTCCGTCTCGCGCTGCTCCAGGTAGGCGTCCCAGCCGAGGTTGTACTGGTCGAGCTCACCGCGGTTGGCGTCCAGGTGGAACACCTTGTTGACCGTCGCGCGCAGCAGCTCGACGTCGTGCGAGATGACGACGAAGCCGCCGCTGTAGGACTTGAGGTACTCGCGCAGCCACACGATCGAGTCGGCGTCGAGGTGGTTGGTGGGCTCGTCGAGCAGGAGCGTCTCGACGCCCGAGAACAGGATGCGGGCCAGCTCGACCCGCCGGCGCTGACCGCCCGAGAGCGTGCGCAGCGGCTGGGCCAGCACGCGGTCGTCGAGGCCGAGGTTCGACGTGATGCGGTGCGCCTCCGACTCGGCGGCGTACCCGCCCGCGGCCAGGAACCGGGCCTCGAGCCGGGGGTAGCGCTCCATGGCCGCCTCGTGCGTCTCGACGTCGGCCGACGCCATCGCGCCTTCGGTCTCCCGCATCTGCTGGACGATCCGGTCGAGCCCGCGAGCCGACAGCACGCGGTCGAGGGCGAGCTGGTCGAGGTCGCCGGTGCGCGGGTCCTGCGGGAGGTAGCCGACGTCACCGCTGCGTGTGATGAGCCCGCCCGTGGGCTGGGTCTCGCCCGCGAGCGTCTTGGTCAGCGTGGTCTTGCCGGCGCCGTTGCGGCCCACGAGCCCGATCCGGTCGCCGGAGGCGACGCGGAAGGTGGCGTCGTGCAGAAGGACGCGGGCGCCGACGCGCAGCTCGACGGCATGGGCAGTGATCACCGGGGCGGTTCCTCGGGTGGTGGGTGGTGGGGATGCGATTGCAGCCACCCGAGTGTAGTCGGGGAGGCTGGGGACCTCTCACGCCAATTTCCCAGGCGTACCCACGGCGACGGTCGCGTTCGGCCGACGTCACCGCCGAGCGACGGTCTGTGGCCCCGAGTAGCGTGCCCGTCGTGACATTCAACGACGGTGGTCAGTTCGAGGGTGGGCGCGTCCGGCGCGGTGGCCGAGGGCGCGGTACGGCGATCGCGGGCGGCGGCATCGGTGCGCTGCTCGTCGCCGTCCTGGCGATGTTCTTCGGCGGTGACCTGGGGCAGGTCACCGAGAGCATGCTGGGCTCGGAGCAGCAGGTCGACGGCGGGCTGGGCGACGGCCAGGAGCAGTTCATCGGCGACTGCACGGCCGACGAGGCGAACACCGACCGCGAGTGCCGGCTGTCGGCGACCGCCCAGTCGCTCGACGCCTACTGGGAGCGCGTGCTCCCCCAGCAGGCGGGCGTGCAGTACGTCGAGCCGCCGGTCGAGAGCTTCTCCGGGCAGACGACGACGGGGTGCGGCGCGGCGTCGAGCGCGACCGGCCCGTTCTACTGCCCGCCCGACCAGACCGTGTACATGGACCTGACCTTCTTCGACCTGCTGGACACCCAGTTCGGCGCCGAAGGGGGCCCGCTCGCGGAGATGTACGTCGTGGCGCACGAGGTGGGCCACCACATCGAGCAGCAGATCGGCGCGATGGACGCCGCGAACCGTCGCGACAGCGGCCCGGAGTCCGACTCGGTGCGCATCGAGCTCATGGCCGACTGCCTCGCCGGCATGTGGGTCGGCGACGCCGCGACGACCGTCGACCCCGACACCGGTGTGACGTTCCTCGAGCCGATCACCGACGAGCAGCTCGACCAGGCGCTGTCGGCCGCGGCCGCCGTGGGCGACGACCACATCCAGCAGCAGTCCACCGGGCAGATCAACCCCGAGGGCTTCACCCACGGCACGTCGGAGCAGCGCATGCGCTGGTTCGCCGTCGGCTACAACGGCGGCACGCTCGAGGACTGCAACGCGCTCGACGCACGCCAGCTCTGACCGGGATGGCCGCCGTGGCCGTGGTCAGCGCTCGACGGGGACCAGCTCGACGTCGAGCAGGCGCTGTCCGCTGACCGTCGCGGTGAGGTAGGTGCCCACCGGCTGCCGGCGGCGGTCGGTGGGCGAACCGGGGTTGAGCAGGCGCATCCCGGACGGCGCCACGGTGTCCCACGGGATGTGGCTGTGCCCGAACACGAGCAGGTCGGTGCCCGGGAACGCCTGGTCGGCCCGCCGTTCGCGTCCCTGCCTGGCCCCGGTCTCGTGCACGACCGCGACGCGCAGGCCCTCGATCGTGGTGCGGGCGACCTCGCCGAAGCGCTCGTGCAGGTCGGGCCCGTCGTTGTTGCCGGCGACGCCGACGAGCCGGGCCGCGCGGGCCTGCAGGGCGTCGGCCAGCGCCGCCGTCGTCCAGTCGCCCGCGTGCACGACGACGTCGGCCGCGTCGACGGCCCGCCACACCTGCTCGGGCAGCGCCCGCGCGCGGGACGGCACGTGGGTGTCGCTGATCAGCAGCAGGCGCGTGGGCACTCCGACACGATAGACACGACGACGGCCGGCCGCCCCGAGGGGTGGCCGGCCGTCGTGTCGACGCCGGTTACTCCTGGCCGAGTCGCTCGTCGGCCTGGTCCTGGGCCTTGTCCAGCTGCTCGTCGTGCTTGCCGCCCGTGGCCTTCGAGGCCGCGTCGGCACCCTTGTCGAGAGCCGAGTCCGATGTCTGCTCACCCTTGTCGCTGTTCAGCGCGTCGGATGCCTTGTCCTTGAAGTCGCCGATACCCATGCGGTTCCCCTTTCCTCCGCGGCCTCAGCGGGCCGTCCCTTTCATCGTGGGCACCCGGTCCGGCGGTCGCATCTCACAGGGGCATGCGCAGCAGCCGCTGGGAGACCGCGGCCTCGGCAGCCTCGGCCAGGGCCTCCCAGGCGAGCGTCGCGCGGGCACCGCTCGCGGGGTCCTCGACGGCGACCTCCCCGGCGGCGGCCTCGCGCGGCCCGACGACGGCGAGCAGCGCGTCGCGGCGTCCGCGCGCGAGCCGGATGCGGTTGCCGAGCGACCCGTCCGGCTCGACCCGCACCCGCACGCCGCGGGCCCGCAGCGCCGCCGCGGCCGGTCCGACGTCGACCTGACCCACCGGCAGGAGGCACACCTGCACGGGAGCGAGCCAGAACGGCAGCCGGCCCTCGTGCCGTTCGAGCAGGAAAGCGACCATCCGCTCCATCGAGCCTACGGTCCCCCGGTGGATCATGACGGGACGTTCCCGCTCCCCCGACGCGGCGACATACTCGAGGCCGAAGCGTCCCGGCTGGTTGAAGTCGATCTGGACGGTGGCGAGGGTCTCCTGGTGACCGCGCGCGTCACGGACCTGGACGTCGAGCTTCGGTCCGTAGAACGCCGCCTCGCCCGGGCCGTCCACCCACGCGACGTCCGAGCCGGCCAGCACGCTCCGGAGCTGTTCCTCGGCCGCGGCCCACTGTTCGGGCCGGCCGAGGAACGCGTCGGAGCCGTCGCGGCGCGAGAGCCGCACATGGTCGATCTCGAGCCCGAGCACGCCCATGACGCGCAGGACGGCGTCGAGCGCGATGCGCACCTCGTCGGCCACCTGGTCCGGGCGACAGAACACGTGCGTGTCGTCGAGGTTGATCTGCCGCACGCGGCTGAGCCCTGATACGACGCCCGAGCGCTCCGCCCGGAACATGGCACCGAGCTCGTGGTAGCGCAGCGGCAGGTCCCGGTGGCTGCGCGGCTCGGACGCGTAGACCTGCGCGTGATGCGGGCAGTTGGCCGGACGCAGCACCAGCGGGTCACGGTCGCCCTCGTCCTCGCTCCCGCCCAGCGGCGCGAACATGTCGTCGGCGAACTTGTCCCAGTGCCCTGACCGCTCGAACAAGGACCGCTTGCCGAGCACCGGCGAGTAGACGGGGACGGACCCGCCGCTGATCGCGACGTCCTCGGCGAGGCGCTCGAGCTCGCGGCGCACCGCGGCACCCGCGGGCAGCCACAGCGGCAGTCCGGGGCCGACGAGCGGGCTCGTCGCGAAGATGCGCATGTCGCGGCCGAGCTCGCGATGGTCGGTCACGGCGGGGTCGACCGGTACGGAGGTGCTCATGTCGGATCTCCTGGGGAAACGAGGAGCCGCCCGGGCACGACAAAGGCCCCGGAGCGAGCTCCGGGGCCTGGTTGCTGCAGCGGTCAGCGGGCGCCGGAGGGGTCCGGCGTCGTCGTGGCTGCTGCGGGGAACATGCCGCAACCGTAGCCCGGTGCCTCGACGGCGGACAAGGGGCTTCCGCGGCGCGTCGCCCGGCCGTCAGAGCCGCCCGCTACCGCTCCCGCGACCCCGCGGCGACGAGCGTGTCCGGACTGGCGGGCGGTTCGCCGCCCGCCAGGAACGCCGCGCGCGGCCGCTGGACCGCGGCGAGGCCGACGACGTCGCGCCCGAAGAGCACCACCGGGGTCCAGTCGAGCAGCACGCGCAGCTTGCGCTCCCAGGTCGGGACGGCGAGCACGTGGTACCCGCGGTGCAGGAGCCACGCCAGGAACCCGGTGATGACGATCCTGCGGTACTGGAAGATCCCGTGTCCCAGACCGAGCGTCGCGACGGTGCCCAGCGAGTGGTGCACATACCGGCGTACCCGGCGGCCGCGCAGGTCGGCCACGAGGTTCGCGGCGAGGAGCCGGCCCTGCCGCACGGCGTGCTGCGCGTTCGGGACGGTGCGGGC
>Ga0233385_1000329_pt1 | contig 25798 bp, 21 predicted proteins | sample ElkDunMinimDraft_16_FD_191543 | JGI IMG/M metagenome (GOLD analysis project Ga0233385, IMG submission 191543) | Fecal eukaryotic communites from dung pellets of Tule Elk in California, USA - Elk Dung G36 | ecosystem: Host-associated > Mammals > Digestive system > Large intestine > Fecal | place...
TACCCGATGACCGCTGCCGTACCCGAACCGGTCACCCGGCAAGCGTCGTACGTCGCGTTTGCCGAACACCCCAGGAGGGCATCTTTCGACCGTCGAGAAATGGGAATGTGACGAAGGGAGCACCCCGATGGGTCTCATGTTCCGCAAGCGCAAGAAGTACGGGCCCGTGGTGCTGAACTTCACCGAGAACGGCTTCTCCTCCTGGAGCCTGCGGATCGGCAAGTGGTCCTGGAACTCCCGGACCCGGGCGCACCGGGTCGACCTGCCCGGCCCGCTCTCCTGGAAGCAGGACAAGTCCCGGCGATGACCTCCGGCGCGGGTGCCGTCAGGCGATCCTGATCGTCGTGTCGCCGCCGATCCGCCCGTCGTCGCGATCGTGGGTAACCACGCCGGCGTCGTGCAGATCGGCGACGACCGCCAGCAGGTCGGCCGGACGGTACCCGCCGTGGGTCAGCACGTGCCGGCGCAGGTCGTTGACGGTGAGAGCACCCCCGGCCGCGCCAAGCTGAGTCAGCACCTCCTGCCGCAGCACCTCCGGCGCGCCCTCCGGGGCGTCGATCAGCCCGCCACCGCGCTCGGCCGGCTCCCGGTATCGCAGCCCTTCCGGGTGCGGCACCGACCAGAGCGCCTCCTTGAAGGCCGTCAGGCTCCGCTCCGAACCGGTGCCGAACGCCAGCCCGTACGGGTGCCCGCCGATCAGCACCTCCACCACGTTGACCAGGGTGAAGCCCGCCGACTCCAGCGCACCGCGCAGCCCCGGCTCGCCGGCCGCCGAGCAGAGCAGCAGATCGGCGGGGCGGCCCGCGGCAGCGGCGGCGAGCACCGCGCGCGGCGGCTCCTGTGCCGCCACGACGAAGGCGAAGGTCGGCGCGCCCGCGGCACTGGCGGCCTTGAGCGCCACCGGGAGCAGCCCGGCATCACCGGGCAGCGCGTGCACGGCGACCTCCCGTGGCAGTTCGGCCTCGACCGCGCCGAGCCGCGCGGCCAGCCCGGGATCCCCGGCCGGAGCGACCACCACCACCGAGAACTGACCACCCCGGACGGTGTGCGCGACGGCCGTCAGCCCGCGCAGCGCCATATCGGCCACCCCACCGTCGGGGCCGTCGTACGTCTGCACGAAAGTTGCCCGGCGCGAGCGCCGCAGCGCCGTCGGCGCCCACGCCTCGAGTTGCCGTGCGGCCAGCCGGCCCAGGAATTCACTCAACGGATCCACTCCCCGGTTCTACCAGGGTCGCGACAGCCGGTACGACACGACCACCCAGGGGGTTGTACTGCACGTGTCGATGCGACCACGATGAGGTATGGCATCCGGTCTAGGCGAGGTCACCGCCCACGCGCAGCAGCTGGCGAGCACCGGCGACCTGCACGGTGCCCATCAGCTTCTCTCCGCCGCGCTGGCCGACACCCCGCTGCCCTCGGCCGAGGAGGCCGACGCGGACCTGGCGCAGACCGGCGCCGTCTACGCCGCGGTGCTCGCCGCGCTGGGCGAGACCGGCAACGCCCGCGGCTGGGCGGAGTTCGCGTACACGGCGACGTCCCGGCTGCACGGACCGCAGGATTCGCGGACCGTTTCGGCGGCGGCGGCGCTCGCGGCGATCCTCGGCCGGGGCACGGAGCTCGACCGGGCCGCGGAGCTCTACCGGTACGTCATCACCGAGCTGACCGCCGGCGATGGGCCGGAATCGCTGCGGGTGCTGGCCGCCCACGCCGACCTGGCCCGGGTCGAGCACGCCGCCGGGGACTGCGCGGCCGCCCGCAGCCGGCTCGCCGAGGCCTGGGAGCTGCATCGCGAGGTCTACGGCGACGGGCACCGCAACGGGCTGCGGATGCTGGCCCGGCTCGGTGCGATGCAGCGCGACTGCGGCCGGCCCGTCGAGGCCGGCGAGAATCTCGCCCTGGCCCGGGAGCTGTGCCGCCAGCACCTGCGTCCCGACGACCCGCTCGTCGCGCAGATCGCCGCGCTCGCCGAGGGCGCCGCCGATCCGGAGCACCACTGCCAGGACTCCCCCGCCGACAGCGCTGCGAGCGCCGCATCAGCCGGGGGCAGCGCGGCAGCGGATCGGAACCGTTCGGGGGGCACGGCGGTACCGGGCCAGGGCTTCGCCGGCGGCGCAGCGGACCGGGCGGAGCCGACCGGGCCGGCACGGACGACCACGACGGCGTCGGGCCCGGAGCCCGCGGCGACCCCCGGGGTCCCGCCGACGCCGGCGCAGCCGCCACCCACCGGGCGGCGCGTTCCGCCTCGGCCGCGGTCCGGTCCGGACGCGCACCGCCCGCGCCCCTTCGCCGCACCCGCCCAGCGCCGCTTCGCCGCGCCCATCCGGCGCCGGGTGCAGCTCGTCACCGGCGGCGCGCCGGCCGGGCGGCCGGACCGGATGGCGTTCATCCTCGCCGGGGTCGTGATCGTCGTGCTCGGGGTGGCGGCGGTGATCAGCGGGTTCGGCGACGTCGACCAGGCCGGCGGGCCGGCCGCACCGAGCGCGGCCGCGCCGGAGCCGGATCTCACCGGCGAGGCGTCGCCGACAACAGCGCCCCCGCCGACCGCGGCGCCCCCGGCCTCCCCCGGCTCACCGCCGGCGAATGTGACCCTTCGCGACGACGGGGCGAGCCTGGCGCTGACCTGGAGCTACCCCGCCGGGGCTCAGAGCCCGGTGATCATCTCCGGTGGGCTGCGCGGCCAGCCACTGCGGGCCTTCGAGCAGCTGCCCGCCGGCACCGGTGAGTACGTCGTGCACGGCCTCGATCCCGCCGCCGACTTCTGCTTCCGGGTGGCCGTGGCCTACTCGCCGACCCTGGTCGGCGCCGCCACACCGGTCTGCACCGACCGGGAATGACGCGCACGTCACCCGGAGCGGTAAATCGCTGTTTCGTGTTTGTGCGGTCGCCCGGCGCGCGCTATCTTCGAGCATTCGGACAAACAAAAAGAACGGCAATAATTGCCGTTCTGCATTCCATTCTATCCGATGGGGAGATGCTTTGTCAAAGCAGTCGGGCGCGGGCGCGGTCGCGGACACCCACGTCGGCGCCGAGGCCGACGAGATCGCCGCCGAGCAGGCGTACGTCGGTGCGCTCTACGGGCGTCTCGACGGGGTGCGCGCGCAGGCGGCGCAGCGGGTGGCCGACGCGCTGCGGTCCCGCGGCGGCACGCCACAGGAGCGTTCGCAGCGCGAGAGCGCGGTACTGATGTACACCGAACAACTGCAGCGCTACGACGCCGTCGAGAATGGGCTCTGCTTCGGCCGGCTCGACATCACCGACGGCACCCGCCGCTACATCGGGCGCATCGGTCTGCTCGACGACGACGCGACCGAGCCGCTGCTGATCGACTGGCGCGCGCCGGCCGCCCGTCCCTTCTACCTGGCGACCGCCGCCAACCCGCAGGACGTACGGCGCCGTCGGCACCTGCGCACCCGCGAGCGGCAGGTCGTCGCCGTCAACGACGAGGTGCTCGACCTCGGCACCGCCGAACCCTCCACCCACCCGGGGCTGGTCGGCGAGGCCCCGCTGCTGGCGGCCCTGAACGCCGACCGGACCGGCCGGATGAGCGACATCGTCGAGACCATCCAGGCCGAGCAGGACGAGGTGATCCGCGCCGGACTCGGCGGAGTGCTGGTCGTGCAGGGCGGACCGGGCACCGGTAAGACCGCGGTCGCGCTGCACCGGGCGGCGTACCTGCTCTACAACCACCGTCGCGAGCTCGCCACCCGGGGTGTGCTGCTGGTCGGGCCGAACGAGACGTTCCTGCGCTACATCTCCGACGTGCTCCCGACCCTGGCCGAGACCGGCGTGCTGCTGCGTACCCCGGCGACCCTCTTCCCCGGCGTTGTCGCAGGCCGGGCCGAGACGGCCGAGACGGCCGGGGTCAAGGGGCGCGCCCGCATGGTCGAGCTGCTGGCCGCCGCGGTACGCGACCGGCAGGAGGTCCCCGACGAGGCGCTGGAGATCGAGGTGGACTCCGACACGCTCCGCCTCGACCGCGAGACCTGCCGGGCCGCCCGCGACCTGGCCCGGCGCACCGGCAAACCGCACAACCTGGCCCGGGAACGCTTCGACATCGAGATCGTCCACGCCCTGGCCCGGCAGGCCGCCGACCGCATCGGCGCCGACCCGCTCGGCGGCGAGAACCTGCTGGAGGAGGCGGACCTCGCCGAGATCCGGCGGGAGCTGCGCGCCGAGCCGGCCGTACGGGCCGCTCTCGACCTGCTCTGGCCGGAGCTGACCCCGCAGCGACTGCTCGCCGACCTCTTCGCCTCCCCGCAGCGCATCGCGGCGGCGGCCGACGGGCTGCTCACCGGCGAGGAGCAGGCGCTGCTGCACCGCACCGGCGACGGCTGGAGCCCGGCGGACGTGCCGCTGCTGGACGAGGCGGCCGAACTGCTCGGCGAACGCCCGCGCGACGACCGCGCCCAGCAGGAACACCTGCGCCGCCGGTCCCTCGAGTACGCCGAGGGCGTCCTGGACATCGCCGTCGGCTCCCGCTCCATCGACGTGGAGGACGAGGCCGACGGCGGCGAGATCCTCAGCGTGGCGGACCTGCTCGACTCCGAGCGCATCCTGGCGCGCCAGGACCGCAAGGAGCAGCTCACCGCCGCCGAACGGGCCGCCGCCGACCGCGGCTGGGCCTTCGGCCACGTGATCGTCGACGAGGCGCAGGAGCTGTCGCCGATGGCCTGGCGGCTGCTGATGCGCCGCTGCCCGAGCCGCTCGATGACCCTCGTCGGGGACGTGGCGCAGACCGGCGCGCTGGCCGGCACCGCCGGCTGGCACGAGGTGCTGGAGCCGTACGTGGATCAGCGGTGGCGGCTCGCGGAGCTGACCGTCAGCTACCGGACCCCGGCCGAGGTGATGGCCGTGGCGGCCCGGGTCCTGGCCGAGATCGACCCGCTCCTTGCGCCTCCCTCCTCGGTACGGAGCACCGGCGAGCAGCCCTGGGACCGGCAGGTGCCGCCCGCCCGGTTCGCCGCCGAGGCGGTCGAGGCGGTGGCGGCCGAGGCGGCGGCGGTCGGCGACGGCCGGCTCGGCGTGATCGTGCCGGCCTCCCGGGTGGACGAGCTGGGCACGGCCGTTCAGCGCCGGCTGCCGGAGGCGGCGCTCGGCGCGGACCCGGAGCTGCGCCGGCAGCTCGTGGTGCTCACCGTCGCGCAGGCCAAAGGGCTGGAGTTCGACACGGTCGTGGTGCTGGACCCGGAGCAGATCGTTGCGGACTCGCCGCGCGGGCTCAACGACCTGTACGTGGCGCTGACCCGCGCGACCCGGCGACTCGGAATCCTGCGGGTGGACGCCGGCACCGACCGGCGCTGACCCGCACGGCTGGACCGGCGTCCACCGTCAGGCCCGTGTCAGCTCAACGCCCGGACCAGCGTTCGGTCCGGGTCGCGGTCAGGCTCGCTCAAGGCCCGGACCAGCGTTCGGTCCGGGCCGCGGTCAGGGCTCGCTCAAGATTCGGATCAGCGTTCGGTCCGGGCCGGGTCAGCGTTCGCTCAGGTCGCCCGGGTCGCTCAGTTCACTGGCGTCGCTGAGGTCGACGACCTGCTCCGGTTCGGTGTACTGGTCACTGGTGGCACCGCCGGCCGGGATGGCGAACCCGCCGGTGGTGGCATCGCCGGTGGTCGTCGGCGCGACCTTGCCCCGGTGTGCCCCGGTCACGCGGGGACGGCGGGTCTGCGGCGGCTCGGCGTCGCCGCCAGTGGTGGTGACCATGCCGCGTCCGTTCGTCGGGCCACCGTCGCGCAGCACCTCCGCGCCGACCTGCGGCGTACGGCCGTCCTGTCCCATTTCTTCGCTGTGTCCCCACTCGTCGCCCTCGGGCAGGGTGACCTCCTCGACCGCCCCGGGTCCGTAGTCGAAGCCGGCGATCCGCTCCCGTGCCTGCCGCAACTGCTCCGGTGTCGGCTGTTTGCCGCCCATCTCGCACCACCTCACTGCTCGTCCGTGCCGCAGGCTGCCCGGGGCACCGCACGCTAAACGCCGCAGGCCGCATCGCAGCCGAACGGGTCGGACGGGCATGGGGCGGCGGGCGGCCAGGCGGCGGAGTGCGGCGGAGGCCGGGTGAGGTTTTCGGGCATCGGCACCGGGTAGCCAGGCGGTGCCACCGGCGCAGTGCCGACACCGTGCCGCGTCCGGAACGCGGGAGCGGGGGCCGGGAAGGCCTCATCGAATCCTTGAGGGAGGACAGATGAGCACGCAGGCTGCATCCGCACGCCAGAACCGGCAGGTGCGGGAGAGCAACAACAGCAACACTCGGCTGCAGGACCGGCCTTCGGTCCGGGACGTCCAGCCGATGCAGGAGACCCAGCACATGCAGGTGGTATCGGACGGCCGTAACAATCCGATGCCGTCGCCGGGGACCGAGACCGCTCCGGCGTTCCGGACCACCGAGTTGTGGATCTTCCTGGCCGCCGTGGCCGCGGTGCTGCTCGCCTCTGAGCTGGTGGGCACCGACGCCACCGGGGTGGACCCGTTCCGGGCCAACACCGCCTGGCTGTACATCACCCTGCTGACGCTGGCGTACCTGGTCAGCCGGGGCTTGTCCAAGGCCGGCAGCGCCTGGCGTCCGGGTAAGGAACGCTCGGGCAAGCGATGACGCCGGCGGCGTCCCCAGGGGACGCCCGGCAGCACGACGCGGCGGTGGCCGCCGGTTCACCCGGCGACCACCGCCGCTGTCAGCTCTGCTGGGAGCAGCCACCTGCCCCCGACTGCGCGGGCAGGCCGGGCCTACTCCTCGAAGAAGCCCTCGTCGCCGCCGAAGGCGTCCTCCAGCATCTCGCCGGCGACCATGCCGCCGACGACACCCAGCGCCGCGCCCGCGACGACGCCGCCCATGCCGGGACCACGCCGCTGCTGGTAACCGTGCGGGGCACCGTAACCCTGGGGTGCGCCGTAACCGTGCGGGGCGCCGTAGCCCGGCTGCTGGGCGCGCAGGGCGCCGTAGCGGGAGGTGGTGGCCTGCACCCAGCTGTCCACCAGCGCGACCCAGTCCTGCCGGTCGGCCTCGGCGTGCGAGACGGTGAACCGGCCGATGGTGTCCTGGCCGCCGGTGAAGAAGCCGCCGCGCTTGTCACACTCCAGAATCACGTCCACGCCGGCCGGGTTCGCCACGAAGGTCAGCTCGACCTCGTTGACCGTCCCCGCGTACTGCGGCGCCGCGTAGTACTCGATCTCCTGGTAGAAGGGGAGCGTCTGCTGCACGCCGTAGAGCCGGCCGTGCTCCAGGTCCGCGCCCTTGAACCGGAAGCCCAGCGCCGAGAAGGCCTCCAGGATCCGCTCCTGCACCGGCAGCGGGTGCACGGCCACCGGGTCCAGGTCGCCCTTGTCGATCGCCCGGGCCACCGCCAGCTCCGTACGCAGCCCCATCGTCATTCCGTAGAGGCTCTGGCCGTACATGTGGGTGACGGGGGTCTCCCACGGCATCGGCAACTGGAACGGGATGGCGAGCTGCTGCTTCGCGGCGAGGTGGAACGGGCCGCTGACCACCAGCCGGTGGAACTCCGAGACGCCGCCGAACTCGCTGCCGCCCTGCTCGACCTCGACGCGGGTCACCAGGCTGACGGTGACGCTGTCGATGTCGGCCGGCACCTCGCCGCCGCGGAGATTGACCTGCCCGTCGAGCATCAGCCCGGGGCGGGTGTTCGGGTTGGACAGCACGGTGTCCACACTCGGACCGCCCACGCCGAGGGCACCCAGCATCTTCTTGAAGACCATCGACCACTCCCGCGGCACTCGCGCACCGCCTTCCAACCAGGACGGTGCGAATCTGGCGCAGATCGTAACGATCATGGCTGGGAAGTGACTGAGAGTCCGGAAGCCCTCGCCCGGCGCGGCGAAGCCGGACACACGGCGGTTTACCGGTGCCGTACGGGGTACACGCAGACACAATCAGCCTGCGGGAGGACATGACGATGGTGGCGGTCGGCTACACCCTGATGTGCGAACAGTCCGGGCCGAAGGAACTCATCGAGTACGCGGCACGCGCGGAGGAGGTCGGCTTCGACCATCTGGTGATCTCCGACCACTACAGCCCCTGGCTGGAATCCCAGGGCCACTCCCCGTACGCCTGGTCGGTGCTCGGCGCGATCGCGCACGTCACCTCGCGGGCGCAGCTGATGTCGTTCGTGACCTGCCCGATCCGCCGCTACCACCCGGCCGTTGTCGCGCAGAAGGCCGCGACCATCGGGGTCCTCTCCGACGGCCGGTTCACCCTCGGCCTCGGCGCCGGCGAGAACCTCAACGAGCACGTCGTCGGCGGCTGGCCGCACGTCGAGCAGCGGCACGAGATGTTCGAGGAGGCGCTGCAGATCATCCGGCCGCTGCTGGACGGCGATCCGCTGACCTACTCCGGCAACCACTTCGACGTCCCCGACGCGTACCTCTGGGACCGCCCCGACCGTCCGGTGCCGATGGCGCTGGCGGCCTCCGGCCCGGCCTCGGTGCGGCTGGCCGCCTCCTACGGCGACGGGCTGATCGCCACCGACCCGCTGCCGGAGCTGGTCAGCCGCTACGACGCGGCCGGCGGCAGCGGCAAGCCCCGCTACGGCCAGGTGGCGATCTGCTACGGCCCGGACGCCGACGAGTGCGCCCGCATCGCCCACGACCAGTTCCGCTGGTTCGGCCTCGGCTGGCCGGTCAACGCCAACCTGCCCGACCCGGCCGCGTTCGAAGGGGCCAGCCAGTTCGTCCGGCCCGACGACGTCGCCTCGGCGATCTCCTGCGGACCGGACCTCGACGCGCACGTGGCGGCGGTCAAGAAGTTCGCCGACGCGGGCTTCACCCACGTCGCGCTGATCCAGATCGGCGGCGACGGTCAGCGCCGGTTCCTGGACGAGGCCGCCGCGGAACTCCTGCCGCGCCTGCGGGAGCTGTGAGCCCGCGCGGCACCGCCGACCGGGGACGCCTCGGTCTGCGAGGGCTGCGGCTGTCGATGGCCGCCCCCGCCCCCGCCGGCGGCCTGGTCAGCGAGTGGCGGCTCGTCGACGGCATCAGCACCCACTGCCGCCGCGGCAGTAACGCCGGGACGTCGCGGCCGCCGGTGCTGCTGGTGCACGGCCTGGCCGTCTCGCACCGCTATCTCAGCCCGCTGGCGAGCGCCCTCGCCGTCGACCACGACGTCTACGTGCCGGACCTGCCGGGCTTCGGGCTCAGCGGCGCACCCGGCACCGTCTACGACGCGCACCGGCACGCCGACCATCTGGCGGCCTGGCTGGGGGCGTACGGGCTGGGCGGGGTCTGCGTGCTGGGGCATTCCTTCGGCGCGGAGGTGGCCGCGGCGCTCGCGGCCCGCCACCCCGGGGCGGTGGGCGCGCTGGTGCTCGCCGGCGCCATCGCCGACCCGCGCGCCCGGACACCGTGGGGTCAGTTCCGCCGGTTCCTGCGGGACGCGCCCCGGGAACCGCTGCTGCAGGTCCCGATCCTGCTGCGCGACGTGTGGGATGCCGGGCCGGCCCGGGTCCACCGGACCCTGGAGCTGGCCACCGCCCATCCGATCGAGGCCGACCTGCGGCGCCTCGACTGCCCCACCCTGATCCTCACCGGCGGGCGGGATCCGCTGGTGCCACCGGCCTGGCGCGCCGAGCTGGGCCGGATCGTCCCCGACGCCCGGGTGGTGACCGTGCCCGGCGTGGCGCACAACGTGGTGACCTCGGCTGCCGCCGAAACGGCCGCCGCGGTGCGCGCCTTCCTCCAACCCACAAGAATCAGGTGAGACGATGCGTTTCGGAAATGTGGAGGTCCGTCCGCTCGGCGGCGGCCTCGGCTGCCTGCTGATGATCCTCTTCTCGCTGCTCGCCTCGGTGCTGCTGACCGTCGGGCTGAATCTGCTGCTCTGAGACCGCGAGCTGCGGGGTGCGGCGGCGGCTCAGGCGAAGTTCAGGTCGAGTTCGGCGCTGACCGGGTAATGGTCCGAAGCCGATTCGGCCCGACCGCCGCGCAGCACCCCGCAGAAGCGGGTCGACGCCGCGACCGCGGGCGTGCCGAGGAGGTAGTCGAGGCGCATCGCGGTGAACTCGGCACCGCCGTGCGACGTGGGGACCGTGCAGCCCTCACCGGGTGGCCCGGCGGTCAGGTAGAGGTCCTGCAACCCCGCTTCGTCGTGCAGTCGCGCGACGGCCCGGGTGTCGACCCGTCCGCCGTCGAGGTGCCGGCCGCGGTAGCGGGGCGGGAGGCTGCCCACCCGCTCGGCGTGATCGGTCCACGGGTCCAGGGAGTTCAGGTCGCCCATCACCAGCACCCGCTCCCCGCCCGCCCGGACCGCCGCGGCCAGCCAGCCCGCCTCGCGGCGGCGCCGCCCACCCGAGAACGGGTGCAGGTGCGTGCCGATCACCGTCAGGTCGCCCGCGTCGGTGGGGACCACGACGCGCTGGGCGGCATGATGGAACGGCCGGCGCACCGGCGCCGCCACGACGGCCCGGCCGGGCGGACGGACCAGCACCGCGACCGGCTGCCCGAACGACGACCGGGCCAGGTACGGCCGCAGCCCGACCGCCTCGGCGAAACGTTCCAGCCGGCCGGCCCGGCGGAAGTTGCGCAGCTCCTGCAGCGCGAGCAGGTCCGGGCGCTGTTCCCGGACCACCTCGACGACACGTTCCAGCCGCTGCGGATCTCCCCGGTCCTCGCCACCGGTACGGATGTTCCAGGTCATCACCCGCAGCATCGCACCTCCCGGTCAGCCGGCCCGCCCGGCCTCGATCAGCTCGTCGTCGAGGCGACCCACCTCCTCGGACTCCAGGGCGGGACGGTTGCCCTGGTCGAGGTCCGCGTTGGGCCGCACCACCCAGTAGAGCAGCCCGACCCAGAGCAGCGTGAGCAGAATCGAGCCGATGACGTCGGCCGGGTGGTGCATTCCCCGGTACAGCCGCGAGGCCGCCACCGCCAGCGGCAGGAGCACCGCGGCCAGCACGCTGATCCACCGCCACCAGCGATCGGTACGCGGAAAGACCAGGATCGCGATGGCGACGTAGAGGCAGAGCGTGGCGGCTACGTGGCCGGAGGGGAAGCTCGACGTCGGCATCGCCCCGTCCAGGTTCTCCACCGGCGGCCGGTGCCGCCCCACGGTGCGGGTGCTGAGCAGAAAGAGGCTCAGCTCCCCGAGCATCGTGGCGACCAGGAAGAACACCGGGCGCCAGCGCCGCCAGACCGCCAGCAGCAAGGGGCAGAACAGCACCCCGACCAGCATGATCGATTCGGTGTCGCCGATCTTGCTCGCCCACCAGCTCACCTCGTCCCAGAACGGGGTGCCGTGGGCGGCGAACCAGAGGGGCACCTCCCGGTCCAGCAGCCCCAGGAACGTGCCATCGGCGTAGTCGGTGACGAGCAGGCCGAACCCGAAGAGCACCCCCGCGATCAGCACCCAGCCGGTGGCCAGCTCGGCGATCGCGGCCCGCGGGTGCTCCAGCATCCGCTCCTCGTCCGGTGCCGGGCTGACCTCCGGCGCGGCCTCGGGTTCAAGCCCGTCGGTCAGTTCCCCCACCGGCCGGCCCCGCTCCCGCCGCCAGAGCCGGAACGCGTACGCGGTGATCACCAGCCAGGCCACGCCGAGCAGCCAGCCGGCGACGACGTCGGAGACGAAGTGCGCGCCGAGCAGGATGCGGGTGAGCCCGATGGCGGTGACCAGCAGCGCCACCAGTGCGATCGCCGGCTTGCGCCACCGCGGCGCGATCGCCGGGAGGAAGACCAGCAGCAGCGAACCGTAGGTGACCGTCGCGCCGAGCGCGTGGCCGCTGGGGAAGCTGTTGCCGCTGAACTCGGTCAGCGGCACCTCGACCACCGGGCGCAGCCGCCCCACCAGCAGCTTGAGCACGGGGCCGATGGCCAGTGACCCGAGGCCGGTGACGATCAGATAGACGGCGAGGCGCCCCTGCCGGCGGATCAGCAGCGCGACGACGGCGACCACGGTCACGCACGTCAGCACCAGCCGGGCACCGAGGTCGGTGATGAAGTTGAGGACCGTCACCAGCACGTCGTTGTCGGCCACGAGCGCGTTCAGAGCGACGACCACCCCGTGGTCGAGGTCGTGCAGGGGTCCCCACTCGCCGCGCACCAGCAGGAGCAGCGTGCCCGCGCCCGTACCGCAGGCGAGCAGCACGATCAGCCCGGCCAGGCTCCGCTCGGCGAAACGCCCCAGCGGCCGCCCCGGCGCCCTCGGTTCCTTCTCCACGTACGGCCTCCCTTGTCGTCGCCGGGAGGCAGTACCCGATGCGGGACCGCGGCACACGCCGATACGAGGTCCGCACCCCACGACGCGCCGGGCGGCGGCTCAGAGGCTGGTCATCTCTCCGGTGTCGGACTCCAGAGAACCGGCGCCCGCCGGCGACCAGAGGTCCGGCTGGGCCGGCTCCGGCCGGCCGATGCGCAGCGCCTCGAGCTGAGCGGCGAAGGAGAGCCCGGCGAAGAGCGCGATGCCGGTGAGGTTGGCCCAGAGCAGCAGCGCCACGATCCCGGTCAGCGCCCCGTAGGTCTGCCCGAAGCTGTCGCTGACCTTGACGTACGCGGCGAGCAGCAGGGTGGCCAGCCACCAGAGCGCGGTGGCGATACCCGCGCCGAAGACCAGCCAGGACAACCCCGGCTGCCGCCGGCGGGGCGCGTGCCGGAAGAGCACCGCCACGGCCAGCACGGTCAGCACGACGCTCATCGGCCAGCGCACGGCGTCCCAGGGCTCCTCGACGAGCCGGCCCCAGGCGTAGTGGCGCTGCACCGCGTCGCCGAGCGCACCGCCGCCGACCAGCATCACGAAACCGCCGAGCGCCGGCAGGCCGGCCGCCACGGTCAGCGCCGCGGCGCGCAGGTACTTGCGCAGCGCCGGGCGGTCCCGCTCCACCCCGTAGATCCGGTTGGCGCCCCGCTCGATCTGCGCCATGGTGGTGGTCAGCGCCCAGAGACCGGTCAGCAGACCGAAGAAGAGGGCGAGCTCGCCGACCTGCTCGCTGCCGGTGAGCAGGTCGGCGACGATCTGCTCACTGGCGCCGGGGGTGAGGGCCAGCATCGTCTCGGCGAGGACCTTGCCGCCCTCGTCGGCGCCGAGGTCGGTGATCAGGCCGCTGAAGGCGATCAGGAACGGCACCACCGCCAGGCAGAGCTGGAACGCGAACGCGCGGGAGTGGCTGAATCCGTCGCCGTAGCGGAACCGTACGAAGGAGTCGCTCAGCAGCCGCCAGCCGCCGTGGCGGCGCAGCACCCGCCAGGCGTCGTCGGCGGAGAGTTCCTCGTCGGACATGCACCGGGTCTCCGGCACCGTCCGGGTGCTACTCACCGCTGACCTCGTCCACCAGCTCGTCACCCCGCTCGGCGACGGCGTCGGCGTCGGCGGCCAGGTCGGGTGCGTGCGCCGGGCGCGGCACGCAGAGCCAGAACGCCTGCGGGACGACCTCGGCGACCAGCTTCCGGCCGGGTGTGATCAGGTCGCCGTCGAGCTCGCGGGGCTGCGCCCGGTTGCTGACGATCTCGACGCGACGGCCGCGGAAGACCTCCATGTTGGGTACCCGGCGGCGCCGGCGCAGCACCGCCCAGCCCAGGGCGAGCCAGTGCCGCAGGGTCCGCGGCGTCAGCACCGCCACGTCGAGGTGGCCGTCGTCGGGTTCGGCGTCGGCCAGCAGCCGCACGCCGCCCTGTAGCCGGCCGACGTTGGCGACCAGCACCGACCGGGCGCGCCGGTGCAGCGGCGGGGCGTCGTCGATGCGGATGCTGACCCGCATCGGCCGGCCGCGCAGATGCCGCAGCGCGCCGACGACGTACGCCGGCCAGCCGATCCGGGCCTTGGTGATCTCGGAGGTGGAGCCGAGCATCTGGGCGTCGAAGCCCATCCCGGCCATCACCGCGAAGACGTCGTCGCCGACGCGTCCCACGTCGAGGCGGCGACGGCCCCGCTCGATGGCCACCTCGATACCGGCGGCGAGGTCGTTGGAGAGCCCGAGGTTGGCGGCGAGGAGGTTGCCGGTGCCGGTCGGCAGTACGGCGAGCGCCACGTCGGTGCCGGTGAGGGCACTCAGGCAGGAGCGGACGGTGCCGTCGCCGCCGCAGACGAAGACCACCTCGACACCGGCCTCGACCGCCTGCCGGGTCTGGCCGCGGCCCGGGTCCTCGGCGGTGGTGGTGAACCAGAGCGGCTCCGGCCAGCCCACCGCGCCGAGGGTGTCGTCGACGATGCGCCGCAAGGCGTCCACATCGATGATCTTCACCGGATTGATCACGACTGCCGAGCGCAGGCCCGGCCTCTCCCACGGCTGCTCCACGGCGGTCAGTGTGCAGCAAGACGCACCCGGCGGCGAGCCGGCGGACGGTGAGCTTTCTGGCAGCCCGCGCAGGTTTGACCTCGGGAAGCGGGCACGGCCCGCCGGGAGCGGACCTTGCGAAGCGGCCTTGACGACCCCCGCCCCGGTTTACGATTTGGGCGGAGACTCCGCGCCCGACCGGATGCGGACGTGTGGAGGTGATGCCGCGTGCGGGAGCTCGTGGCCCCTGTCGAGGTACCCGTCATCGTCGGCATCGACGATTCCGAACTCAGCTTCGCCGCCCTCCGCAACGCCACCCGCCAGATCACCGCCCAGCACCGGCGGATGCGGCTGGTGCACGCCTTCAACTGGGTGGGCACCCCGGGCGCCGACGGAGACGTCGCCTGGTCCGCTGCCGACCTGAACGGGCTCATGGAGCGCGCGGTGCAGGCGGTTCGCGAGGTCGCTCCCGAGATCGACGTGGAGACCGAACTCGTGCAGGGATCGGCGGTTGTCGCGCTGACCCGCAACGCCGAGTACGCCACGGCGGTGGTTCTCGGCGGGCGGCGCAACGACATCTCCGAGGTGGTCCCGTGGGACTCCCTGACGGTCCAGGTCGCGTCCCGGGCCGCCTGCCCGGTGCTGGTGGTACGCCCGGAGCCGCCGCCGGCCGACGCGCCGCTTCTGGTCGGTGTGGACGGCTCGCACATGTCGGAACTGGCACTGGCCTGGGCGGTGGAGGTGGCCTCGTACCAGCACGCGTCGGTCGTGGCGGTGCAGGTGCGCGACCAGGAGTGGGAGCAGGACCGGCGCGAGGGCATCCGGCTGGACGAACTCCGCGTGGTGGTCGAGCGGCTCCAACCCGATTATCCGGATGTGCCGATCGAGCAACGGATCCTGACCGGGGAACCGGGACCGGAACTGCTGGCCGCGGCAGAGGAGGCGCAGTTGGTGCTGGTGGGCCCTCGCGGGTCCCAGCCCAGCCGGGGAATGCTCGGCGAGGTGAGCCAGACGGTCCTCTACCACTCCCGCGCGCCGGTCCTGATCGTGCGGGGCCGGCGGGTCAGTGCGGTGGGCAGCAGATACCAGAACGAAACGACCAGGACCCGGTCCTGACACCCGGACCTGCCTCCCATCCGCAAGAGGGTCGGGATGCGGGTGACCGGCCACTAGGAGAGGCTCAGTCGGATGGAGACCGTACTCGAGCGGCAGATGCCACTCACCGAAGAGGAAGTACGCCTGATCGACGCCTACTGGCGGGCGGCGAACTATCTGACCGTCGGACAGATCTACCTGCTCGACAACCCGCTGCTGAAGGAGCCGCTGAAGCCGGAGCACATCAAGCCGCGGCTGCTCGGCCACTGGGGCACCAGCCCCGGCCTGAGCCTGATCTACGCCCACCTCAACCGCGAGATCATCCAGCGCGACCTCAACATCATCTACATCACCGGCCCGGGGCACGGCGGCCCGGCGATCGTGGCGAACACCTGGCTGGAGGGGACCTACAGCCAGCTCTACCCCTCGGTCAGCCGCGACGAGCCCGGCATGCGCCAGCTCTTCCGCCAGTTCTCCTTCCCCGGCGGAATTCCCAGCCACGTCGCCGCCGAGGTGCCCGGCTCCATTCACGAGGGGGGCGAGCTGGGCTACTCGCTGATGCACGCCTACGGCGCGGCGCTGGACAACCCCGACCAGATCGTGGCCTGTGTGATCGGTGACGGCGAGGCCGAGACCGGCCCGCTGGCGGGCAGCTGGCTCTCCAACGTCTTCCTCAATCCGGTACGCGACGGCGCGGTCCTGCCGATCCTGCACCTCAACGGGTACAAGATCGCCAACCCGACGGTGCTGGCCCGCATCCCGCTGGAGGACCTCAAGGCGATGATGCGCGGCTTCGGCTACGAGCCGTACGTCGTCGACGCCGCCGATGCCGAGGGCCGGGCCGAAGGGATCGATCCGGCGCAGGTGCACCAGATGCTGGCGGGCACCCTGGACACCGTGCTGGACGAGATCGCCGAGATCCAGCGGCGGGCGCGCATCGAAAAGGACACCTCGCGGCCCCGCTGGCCCATGATCATTCTTCGGTCGGCGAAGGGCTGGAGCGGACCGGCGGAGGTCCACGGCCGCCCGGTGGAGGGGAGCTTCCGCGCGCACCAGGTGCCGCTGAGCGACGTCCGCGACGACCCGGAGCAGCTGGCCGCGCTGGAGGCGTGGATGCGCAGCTACCGGCCGGAGGAGCTCTTCGAGATCACCGGGGCGCCGACGGCACAGCTGCTGCAGACCGCGCCGTCGAGCACCAAGCGGATGAGCGCCAACCCCAGCACCAACGGCGGCGCCGTCCTCAACAGCCTGCGGCTGCCGGACTTCCGCGACTACGCGGTCCCGGTGGAAGCCCCCGGTTCGATCGCGGCCGGGGCGACCGCCGCCCTCGGTCCCTGGTTGCGTGACGTCATCGTCGCCAACCCCGAGCAGTTCCGGCTCTTCGGCCCGGACGAGGTCGCCTCCAACCGGCTCGGCGCCGTCTTCGACGTCACCGACCGGGCATTCATGGCGCAGCGGGAGGTGACCGACGACCACATCGCCCCCGAGGGCCGGGTGATGGAGGTGCTCTCGGAGCACCTGTGCCAGGGCTGGCTCGAGGGTTACCTGCTCACCGGCCGGCACGGGCTGTTCACCAGCTACGAGGCGTTCATCCACATCGTCGACTCGATGGTCAACCAGCACGCCAAGTGGCTCAAGGTCACCCGGACCATCCCGTGGCGGCGCCCGCTCGCATCGCTGAACTACCTGCTCTCCAGCCACACCTGGCGCCAGGACCACAACGGCTTCTCCCACCAGGATCCCGGCTTCATCGACCACGTGGTCAACAAGAAGGCCGAAATCGTCCGGGTCTATCTGCCGCCGGACGGCAACACGCTGCTCTCCACGATGGACCACTGCCTGCGCAGCCGGCACTACATCAACGTGGTGGTCGCCGGCAAGCAACCCATGCCGAACTGGCTCGACATGGAGCAGGCGGTGCAGCACTGCGCCCGCGGCCTGGGCATCTGGCAGTGGGCCAGCAGTGACAACGGGCAGGAGCCCGACGTGGTGCTCGGCTGCGCCGGCGACATCCCCACCCTGGAGACGCTCGCCGCCGCCGACCTGCTCCACGAGCACCTGCCGGAGCTCAAGGTACGCGTCGTCAACGTCGTGGACCTGATGCGCCTGCAGCCGGAGAGCGAGCATCCGCACGGCATGCCCGACCGCGAGTTCGACAACCTCTTCACCCGCGACAAGCCGATCGTCTTCGCGTACCACGGGTATCCGTCGCTGATCCACCGGCTGACGTACCGGCGGGCCAACCACCGCAACCTGCACGTGCGCGGCTACAAGGAGGAGGGCACCACCACCACGCCCTTCGACATGGTGATGCTCAACGACCTGGACCGGTACCACCTGGTGATCGACGTGATCGATCGCGTGCCCGGGCTCGGCGAGCGTTGCGCACATCTGCGACAGGAGATGGTCGACGCCCGGCACGAGTGCCGGGACTACACCAGGCGATACGGTGAAGACGCGCCACAGGTGGCGGAATGGCGCTGGGCTCGTCCCACCTCCCCCACCAACGCCTGAAAGGGGACGAAGATGTCCGTACGGGAACTTCTGGTCGGCTTCGACGGGTCCGACGACTCGCAGAACGCGCTGACCTGGGCCCTGGAAGAGGCGAGCCGCAGTGGCGGAAGCGTGCGGCTGATCTACGCCTTCGAGTGGATGTCCGGCGCTGCCTGGGCGGGTCCGGGCATGCTGCCGACGGTCTGGCCGGACGAGACCGCCCGCCAGGAACTCGAAGACCTGGTGAAGGCGGCCGTCGACGCCGCCGGCAAGACCCACCCCGGCGTGCAGGTCCACGGCGAAGTGGTCGACGGCCCGGCGCCCCTGGTGCTGCAGGAGCGGTCGGCCCACGCCGACCTGATGGTCGTCGGCAGCCGGGGACAGGGTGGTTTCGCCGGGCTGCTGGTGGGCTCCACCAGCATCGCCCTCAGCGGTCACGCCCACTGCCCGGTCGTGGTGATCCGCGGCGAGGAGGCGCTCAGCCACGCCCACACCGGCGGCGTCGTCGTCGGGGTGGACGGCAGCGCGCACTCGCTGCGGGCGCTGGAGTTCGCGGCCGCCCAGGCGGCCCAGCGGGCGGTTCCGCTGCGCGTGCTGCGGATCTGGTCGCCGCCGGCCCCGCGCTGGGGCCCGCCGGAGCTGGACCCGGAGAAGATCGCCGCCCAGGAGCGCGCCGCCGCCGAGGAGAGCGTCGCGCCGTGGCGCGAGCGTCACCCCGAGCTGGAGATCAACATCGAGATCGCCACCGGCAGCCCGGCAGCGGTGCTGGTCGAGGCGAGCCGGCAGGCGCAGCTCGCCGTGGTGGGCACCCGCGGCCGCGGCGGCCTGCGCGGCATGCTGCTCGGCTCGGTCAGCCAGCAGCTGATCCAGCACGGCCACTGCCCCGTGGCTGTCGTGCCGGAGCTGCACCAGGAGCTGTAGGGACCACCGGCCCGCTCCCGCATCGCGCGGGGGCGGGCCGCTGCCTTCACGCCGGCCCCGGCGCCGGTCAGGGGCCGGCGCCCTCGAGTGAGAAGAAGTCCTCCTCCTCCTGGATGAAGTGCAGCCGCAGGATCGCCGCCAGCCCGTAGCAGGCGGCGAGCAGGTCGGGGATCTGCTCGTTGCGCAACGGCCCGGCCGTCTGGTCGAGGTAGCCGCCGATGCGCTCCACCAGGTGCCGGATCTCCACATGGGCGCGGCTCATCGTCGCCGTCGCCTCGCTGCTGCCCAACGGCCCGGCCAGCATCGGATACAGGCGCGTCTCCTCGCCCTCCTCGTGCGGCAGCACCTCGGTCACCAGCCGGTCGTAGACCCGGGTCAGGCCCGGCAACCAGGCCGACTGGTCACGCGGTGCGGCCACGACCCGGTCGGCGGCGCTCCGCAGCTCCTCGACGGCGTCCCAGAGGTCGACGTGCTCGCCGGCGTAGCGTTCCAGCACCTGCCGGGTCCGCGCGGGCAGCGGCCGGCCCAGCCCGCCGCTCAGCGCCCGCAGCGCGTTCCCGATCACGAGCACGTCGATACCCTCCTGGGCGAACGCGCCGGCGACCGGCGGCAGCAGGCCGAACGCGGCGGCGAGCATCCCGAGCAGCGCCAGCCCCATCCCGACCGAGGCGCTCTGCACGGCGATCCGCCGGGCGTACCGGGCGATCTCGACAGTGTCGGCCAGGCGGTCCAGCCGGTCGACGGTGAGCACCCCGTCGGCCACGTCGGCCGCGGCGGTGGCCCCGGTGGCCCCCATCGCCATACCGACACCCGCCGCGGCGAGTGCCGGAGCATCGTTGACCCCGTCGCCGACCATCACCGTCACCGCGTGCGCGGACTCGGCGCGTACCCGCTGCACCTTCTCCGCCGGGGTGCAGTGCGCCACCACGTCGTCCACCCCGACGACCTGGGCCACCTGGTCGGCGACCCGCTGCCGGTCGCCGGTGATCATCACCAGCCGGGTGAAGCCGGCCTGGCGCAAGCGCCGCAGCGTCCGGCGGGCGTCGGGGCGCACCGGATCGGCCATCAGCAGTCCGCCGGCCGGGGCCCCGTCGACGCTGACCCAGACGATCGAGGCACCCTCCAGCTCGGCTCGGCGCTGCTCGCGCTGGGCCCACTGCGGCCAGTCCCCGGCCAGCTGCCCGACCCGGACCATCCGCCCGTCGACCCGGCCGCTCACGCCGCGGCCGGCCTCCTCGGTGACCTCCGTCGGCGTGCTCAGCGCCAGGTGGCGTCCCCGGGCGGCGGCGACCAGCGGCGCGGCCAGCACGTGCTGGGAGAGCTGCTCCACCGAGGCTGCCAGGCGCAGCAGTTCCTCGCCGGCCCAGCCCGGCGCGGTTACCGTCCCCATGACCCGCGGGCGCCCGGTGGTCAGCGTGCCGGTCTTGTCGAAGAGCAGCACCCGGGCCTGACCGAGCAGCTCCAGCGACCCGCCGTCGCGCACGAGCACCCCCCGACGGGCCACCCGGGAGAGCCCGGCGACGATCGCGATCGGTGTGGCCAGCAGCAGCGGGCACGGGGTGGCGACCACCAGCACCGCCACCGCCCGGACGAACTCGCCGGTCAGCGCCCACGCCAGCCCGGCGATCAGCAGGGTGAAGGGCACGAACGCCACGGCGTACCGGTCGGCGAGCCGGACCACCGGGGCCTTGCGCGAGGTGGCCTCGGCCGCCAGGCGCACGATCCCGGCGTAGGTGCTCTGCGCCGCCGTGGTGGTGGCCCGCATGGCGAAACCGGTGCCCGCGTTGACCACACCGCTGGCGACCTGCTCACCGGCGGCCCGGTCCACCAGCGCCGCCTCGCCGGTGATCACCGACTCGTCGAGCATCGCCGCGTCGAGGAGACGGCCGTCGACCGCGACGACGTCACCCGGACCGACCAGCAGCTGGTCACCGACGGCGACGGCATCCAGCGCAACGACCTCGATCCCGCCGTCGGCGGTACGGCGCCGCGCCGAGCGCGGCGCCCGCTCCAGCAACTCCCGCAGATCACGGGTGGCGCGCCCCTGGGCGTACGCCTCGAGCGCCCCGCCGGTGGCGAGCATCACGGCCACCACCGCACCGGCCAGGTACTCCCCGGCGATCAGGGCGCTGATCAGCGCCAGCACGGCGATGATGTCCACCCCGAAGTGCCGCCGCCACAGCGACCGCAGCATCGACCAGAGCTGCGGCAACAGCGTCGCCACGGTCGCCGCCGCCCAGGTCGCGTCGGCGGCACGGGCCTGCCCCAGCAGCGCGGCGGCCCCACCGGCGAGCGCCGCCAGCACGAGCGCGGTCAGCGGGGCCCACCGGCGCACCGACTCGCCCCGCCGCGCCCGGTCGTGCTGCTTTCCCGCCGCCATCGCCCCGCCGATCGTGGACCGCCCGTTTCCACCATGGTGCGCGGCCGCTGCCGGGAAAGCATGGAATCATGCGGAACGGGGCGAAGACCCGACCACGGCTGCACAGTGCGGCACGATGGCAGGAGACGAAAGGTCGTGACGATGAGCCACGAGACTTCCGGGCAGGAGCGGGGCGCCGCCACCGCGCTCGTGGAGGCCGCCGCCACCGCCGGGTACGCCCCATCGCTGCACAACACCCAGCCGTGGCGCTGGCGGGTGCTGCCGCGGCAGCTGGAGCTGCACGCCGTCCGCGAGCGCCAGCTGCCCGCCACCGACCCGCAGGCACAGCTGCTGACGCTCAGCTGCGGCACGGCGCTGCACCACGCCACCACGGCCCTGACGGCCGAGGGCTGGAACGCGACCGTCGAACGGTTCCCCGACCCGGCCGACGAGAACCTGCTGGCGCGGATCACCATCGGCGAGCGGATCACGGTCGACCCGGAGGCGATGCGCACGGTGCAGTGCATGCGGATGCGCCACACCGACCGGCGGCCGGTCAGCGAGGAGCCGGTGGCCCAGGAGGACCTCTACGCGATCGGCCGCAGCGCCGACGCGCAGGGCGCCCGGCTGCAACTGCTCGACACCGACCAGATGATGACGCTGGCCGCCGCCGCCGCGCAGGCCGCCGAGGTGGAGGCGAACGACCCCGAGTTTCAGGCCGAGCTGGCGTACTGGACCAGCCGGGGCGCTCCCGGCGGCACCGGGCTGCCGGTGGAGGTACTGCCGGCCAGCCATCCGCAGACGACCGTGCCGGGCCGGGACTTCGGCCGGGCCGGGACACTGCCGATCGGCCCCGGCCACGACCGGGCGGCAACCTTCGCGCTGCTCAACGGCGACGAGGACGAACCGGTGAGCTGGCTGCGCGCCGGCGAGGCGCTCTCGGCCGCCTGGCTGACCGCGACCCGGCTCGGCGTCTCGGTGGTGCCGCTCAGCGGCGTGATCGAGGTCGCGGGCACCCGCCAGGCGCTACGGGTGATGCTGGCCGGGCTCGGCTACCCGTACCTGGTGCTGCGGCTGGGCATCGCCGACCCGGAGCACGCCGGTCCGCCGCACACCCCGCGGCTGCCGACCGGGCAGGTGGTGGACACCACAGCGCTGCGCTGACGGCCGACCTGAGCTGCCGGGGGCGGCACCTGCGGAGATACGATCGCCGAATGGTCGCCGACCCCCTCCCCCGCGATGAGCAGCTTCTCGCCCCGTCGCTCGGGCTCACCCCCCTGTCCCGGGTACGCCTGGACGCCCTGCTCCAGGAGATGCTGGACCGCATCAGCGAGGTGGTCACCAGCCGGGAACGGCTGCGCGCGCTGCTCGACGCGGTCGTCGGCATCGGCACCGACCTCGACCTGCAGAGCACCCTGCGGCGGATCGTGAAGTCGGCGTGCGACCTGGCCGGCGCGCGCTACGGCGCGCTCGGCGTGATCGGCCCGGACCGGGAGCTCACCGAGTTCATCACCCACGGGCTCGACCAGGACGCGACGGACGCCATCGGCGAGCTGCCGCACGGGCGCGGTGTGCTGGGGCTGCTGATCGCCGAGCCCCGCCCGGTGCGGATGCCCGACATCACCCGGCACCCCAACTCCTACGGCTTCCCGCCCGGGCATCCGCCGATGCACAGCTTCCTCGGCGTGCCGGTGCGCATCCGCGACCAGGTCTTCGGCAACCTCTACCTCTCCGACAAGCAGGGCGCGGCGGAGTTCAGCGAGGACGACGAGCAGATCGTCGTGGCGCTCGCCGCGGCGGCCGGCGTGGCGATCGAGAACGCCCGCCTCTACGAGCTGGCGCACCGGCGGGAGCAGTGGCTCTCCGCCACCGCGGAGATCACCTCGGTGCTGCTGGGCGAGGTGCGCCGTACCGACGCGCTGGAGCTGGTGGCGCGCCGGGCGCGGGAGGTCGCTGACGCCGAGCTGGCGCTGGTGCTGCTCTACGACGAAGAGGCCGAGCAGTTCATCGTCGAGGTCGTCGACGCGCCCGACGAGGAGGCGCCCGCGCTGGTGGGAGCGGTGGTGCCGGCCAGCGAGACGACCTTCGCCGCCGCGGTGATCGAACGGCGGCACTTCCTGGTCCCCAACCTGGCCAAGGCGGCGCCGTGGCCGGTCCCGGTGGTCGGTGGCCCGGCGGTGCTCTCCCCGCTGGCCGCCGGTGACACCCTGCACGGCGTGCTGCTGCTCGGGATCAGCCCGGACCGGGAGCAGCCCGCCGACGAGGACATTCCGCTGCTGAACAGCTTCGCCAACCAGGCCGCGCTGGCGATGGAGCGGGCCCGCGGGCAGGAGGAACGCGAACTGCTGGTGGTGCTGGAGGATCGCGAACGCATCGCCCGCGACCTGCACGACGTGGTGATCCAGCGGCTCTTCGCCACCGGGTTGCAGCTGCAGAGCACCGTCCCGCTCTCCACCCACCCGGAGACGGTACGCCGCCTCAACGTCGCCGTGGACGACCTCGACGCGACCATCCGCGACATCCGCCGCACGATCTTCGAACTGCGTACGCCGATGACGGCGCAGCTGCGTACCGAGATCCGGGAGTCGATCGAGATGGCGGCGGCGGCGCTCGGTTTCACGCCGGCGCTGGAGCTCACCGGGCCGGTCGACAGCGCCGTGCCGGAGGCGGTACGCCCTGATCTGCTCGCGGTGCTGCGCGAGGCGCTGTCGAACGCGGTGCGGCACGCCCACGCCACCGCAGTGCAGGTGCGGTTGCGCGTCACCGGGGACCGGCTGTCGCTGACGGTCGCCGACGACGGCGTCGGCACCGACCCGGCCGCCGCCCGCGGCGGGCTGATCAACATGCGGGAACGGGCCGCCGGGCACGGCGGGCACTTCGAGATCCACGCGGCCCAGCCCCGGGGCACCGTCCTCGACTGGAGCGTCCCCCTCCGCGACTGAACGCCCCCTCGCCGCCGCCCTGCCCACTCCCCCGGCCCGGAATCGACGACCTGCCGGATGCTGCTGCCCCGAGCGGAACTCGAGGCAGCAGCACCAGGGCAGTCGCGGGGGTCCTGACGCGGGTGTGGGTCAGAGGTGGCTGGCGGAGCCGCGGCCGAGCAGCCGGGTGGCGAGCACCGCCGCCTGCGTACGCCGTTCCAGGCCGAGCTTGGCGAGCATGCTGGAGACGTAGTTCTTCACGGTCTTCTCGGCCAGGAACATCCGCCCGGCGATCTCCCGGTTGGTCAGCCCCTCGGCGACGTACTCCAGGATGCGCCGTTCCTGCTCGGTCAGGCTCTTGAGCTCACGGGGCTGCTCGACACCGCTGCGGATGCGCTCCAGCACCCGCTGCGTCACCGCCGGGTCGAGCAGCGACTGCCCGGCGGCCACCCGGCGTACGGCGTCGACCAGGTCGGTGCCGCGGATCTGCTTGAGGACGTAGCCGGCCGCACCGGCCATGATCGCGGCGAAGAGCGCCTCGTCGTCCTCGTACGAGGTGAGGATCAGCCCCTTGATGCCGGAGTCGACGGCGCGGATATCCCGGCAGACGTCGATGCCGTTGCCGTCGGGCAGCCGGGCGTCGAGGATCGCCACGTCGGGCCGGAGCGCGGGGATGCGGCGGGCCGCCTCCTGCGCCGAACCGGATTCACCCACCACCTCGATATCGCCGCCGCTCTGCAACAGGTCGGCGAGGCCTCGACGGACAACCTCGTGGTCATCAAGCAGGAATACCCGGATCATCCCTCGTTTCTACCGCTTCTGACCGTGCCGCGCATAGGCCGAAGGTCCCGTGAATCGGCCCACCAGGAGGTGCCGGGGGCCCGGCCGGAAGGGACGTCCGGCCCTGATAAGGAACCACCCGGCGCGGGCAACATAGATGGCGACGAGCGCCGAGGGAGGCAGCAGTGGCTACCAGGACCGAACCGACGACAGCACCCTCCGTTGCCCTGGCCCAGGCCGCACGCCAGGCCCTCCACGCCCCGTCGGTGCTCAACACCCAGCCGTGGCGCTGGCGCATCGCCGGCGACACCCTCGAGCTCTGGGCCGACCCGGAGCGGCAACTGGACGTGGTCGACTCCGCGCACCGGCTGCTGACCGTCAGCTGCGGGGCCGCGCTGCACCACGCGCTGGTCGCGCTCGCCGGGCAGGGGTACCGGACCCGGGTCGACCGGCTGGCCGACCCGGAGCACCCGTTCAAGCTCGCCACGATCCGGCTCGACGGCCGGCTCGACCCCACCGCCGCCGACCGGGACCTGCTGGCGGCGATGTCCAAGCGGCGCACCGACCGCCGGGCGTTCACCGACGAGACCGTGCCGGCGGCGCATCTGCGGCAGCTCACGGAGGTCGCCCGCCGCAACGGCTCCGGACTGCACCTGGTCCGCTTCGACCAGATCCCGATGCTGGCGGTGGCGACGGCTCAGGCCGCGGAGGCGGAGCTGGCCGACCCGGCGTACCGCAGCGAGCTGGGCCGGTGGACGAGCCGGCCGGCCGAGGCCGGTGACGGTGTGCCGCACAGCGTCGCCGTGCAGCAGGGGCCGCGCCGGATCCCGGTGCGCGACCACGCTCTCGGCGGGCCCGCCGGCCTGGAGATCGGCGCCGACCACGACGGGGGTGCGAGTTTCGCGCTGCTCTACGGGCCGACGGACACCCCGGACGGCTGGCTGCGCGGCGGGGAGGCGCTCTCGGCGGTCCTGCTCACCGCGGTGACCCTGGGCCTGTCCACCGCACCGGTGAGCGACCCCATCGAGGTG
>Ga0233385_1000330_pt1 | contig 25702 bp, 29 predicted proteins | sample ElkDunMinimDraft_16_FD_191543 | JGI IMG/M metagenome (GOLD analysis project Ga0233385, IMG submission 191543) | Fecal eukaryotic communites from dung pellets of Tule Elk in California, USA - Elk Dung G36 | ecosystem: Host-associated > Mammals > Digestive system > Large intestine > Fecal | place...
AGCACTTAGGACCGGGTACGGGTTTTACGTTTCTGGGAGGTATGTCCGGTTCGGCACTGTATGGCCCCCGGGGCATGCGAAAGCCCCCCTCGAGTGGATGAGTCTCGAGAGGGGCTGTCGACGTGGGGCCGCTGAGCTCGTCAGCTCGGCGTTGCAAGTCCCCCACGTCACCCCGCAGCCGGCCATGAAGGGCGGGTGCACGGTGCTGAGGAGAGGCTAGCAGAAAGAGCAGGGGCCCCGTCGACTCGGCCGACGGGGCCCCACCTGTGCTCCCACCCTCCCCAGAGAGGAACGAGACCATCGTACCACGAGCCGGGGCCAGTCGGTGCCCGATTCGGTTGCCCGAGGCACTCAGTGAGTGGTGTGAGTGTTGTGAGTCAAATCCGCACTCCCTCGTATGACGCGCAAAAGTAGTTGCAGATTCAACCATTTTTTCTTCGCGTAGGATAGTTGGAAAAAGACTCACAGGACTCACAGGACTCACTTTCTAGGGGTGTTTTAGAGTCTTTAGGGCCCTGGAGGCGCTAAAAAACCGAGGCCCACCCCGTTTTAGCGGGATGGGCCTCGGTTCATCGAGCGACTGGACGGCTAACTACGACGAGCAACCTTCCACTGGGCGACGCGCTGGATCCTAACTCCGGTGTCGATGAAGCTAAACTCGCTAAACCAGCGGCCCTTCTTGAAGCCGAGGGCGGTTCCGAGCGACCGGACGAGGAGCGTCGGCGACGGCGAGTGCGACTTCGAGGTGACGGCGCTTGGGATGGCGTCGAACGGCAGCGGCTTGCCCTCGGCCCCGTCCCATCCGGGCGGCGCGACGAGCTCGAGGAGCTGCTTGACCGTCCAGTGGCGGTCTCCCATGACGTCGTACACGGCCTGAGCGAACGTCGTCCACTCCTCGGCCTCCGGGTCGATCGTCAGGGCCCGCGTGGTCTCGTCGTCGAAGCGGCCCGGGACGCCGGCGCACGACAGGATGCCGCGCACGACCCCGATCCACTTGCCGTAGGAGTCCTCGGTGGGGGCCTCGAGCATCGGCATCCCCCGCAGCACCCAGGCGCGCGTGATGACCAGGAGCGACCACAGTAGGTCACCACGGTGCTCGAGCACCCAGCTCTCGAAGTCGGAGATGGCGAAGCCGGTGCGCAGCTCGGGGTTCGGCATGCCCGGGTCGATGCGTACCCGCACATTACGACGTCCGAGGTCGCCGCCGAGCGCGGCGTTGTTCGCCGTGATCAGCCAGAGCCGGTCGTTCTCGGCCTCGACCATCTTGCCGGCGCCGAGGCGGCGGTCGGTGTAGGTCGGGGACGTGAGCAGGCCGGCCAGTTTGCTCGAGCGGATCAGGCCGTTGACGTTGTCGAAGCAGACGACCGGCGCCGTCTGGGTGTCCAGGACGGCCGTGAGCACCTTGCCCAGCTCCTCCTCGGACGCGGGCATCTCGGAGTGCATCGCGCCGCCGTGGATCGAGATCAGCGCGCGGGCGAGGAACGACTTGCCCGACCCCGGCTGGTGGGCCTCGATGACGCCCAGCTTGTAGGGCGGCGGGGTGAGGTTGCGCAGCAGCGGGGTGAGCATGAGGCCGAGGTAGGTGGCCCGGTCATGGTCGGAGACGAAGGCGAAGTCCTGGAGCATGTACGCGAGGCGCCCGACGGCGACCTCGACGTCCTTCGTCGTCGGGCTCTCCGGGATGGCGTCCGGCTGGCCGCCCGTGGGCAGGAAGAGCAGCCCCGTGGCGTCGTCGTAGCCCGGCTGGGTGATCAGCGAGCCGTCGCGGCGGAACGTCGGCGCGTGGACCACGCCGTGCAGCTCGCGCAGGTTCGGCGCGTCGTCCACGGCGCTGACGACGATCTTGGCAGCCTCGAGCGGGAAGATCGCGGGCCTCGGCTTGAAGACGTCGGCCTCCTCCCCCTTGCTCGCCTCGGCGTCCTTGACGAGCTGGAGCACCTTGTAGCGGTTCTGGACCCGCGCGCGGAGCTGCTCGGCGCCGACGAGCGTGATCGCCGCGCTGCCCTCGGCCACCATCGACCGGGCGGGGATGTAACCCTCCTGGCCGATGCGCGGGGTGAAGACGAGGTCGCTCTTGCGGGAGAACATGCCGGCCAGACGGCCCGAGCCGACCTCGCCGAGCAGGCGGTGCGCGGCCAGGGCGTGGTTCGAGACGTCGAACTCGACGTCCGTGACGATCTTCCGGGATCCCGACTCCGTCGCCACGCTGGACGGCGGCGGCGCCATGCGCTGCTCGATCATCCGGTCGATGAGTCCCGAGGTGCCCCCGGTGGGCGGGGCCGCCGCGTTCGAGCCGACGGTGCGCGCGGCCGAGCTGATCTTCTCGTGCACCCGAGCGTCGGGGAAGCCGGGGTCGCGCGGCGCGTACTGCATGACGAGCCCTTCGGCCTCCTGGGGGGTCAGGCTCGACCACGTCGCGTTGGCGATCTCGAAGAGCCGGCAGGCGACGTAGTAGGTCGTCTGGTCCCAGGGCTCACCCCGGTACTCGCTCGGGCTCGCGGCGGCGGCCGTCATGGCTTGGAGGCGCGCGACGAGCCCGCCGACGGCCTTGCGCTCGTAGGCGCCGGCCTTGGCCAGCCCCTCGGCCGTCACGGCGACGGTCGCGGCGCTGTGCTCGGCCTTCTCCTCGGGGGTGAGGGCGTCGAGCCACGCCTGCGGCAGCTCGGGCAGCTCGCCGACCTTCGGCGCGGTGCTGCGCTGGCCGTCAGGCCCGTACCAGAGGTAGGTGCCGCCCTCGGGGTGCAGCGACGGCATCACCACGGCGTAGCGGTGCGACCAGCGGATGATCTCGAGGCCGCCCTTGCCGCCGCCGATCGGGTCGCGCAGCGCGTCGGTGCGGCTCGGGTCGGTGCGGAAGAACATGATGCCCGAGCCGTCGGTGCGTGAACTCGAGCGCCAGGTCGCGGGCAGCTCGCCGTACTGGGCGGTCATGGCGGCGAGCGTCTCGCGGCCGGACTCCTTGTAGAGATCGAAGTCGAGGCCGACGACGTTCTTCGGCATGCGCAGGGCGATGTTCGCGTTCGGGTCGTCGTCGAGCCAGGTCTGGATGTCGGCGATCCACACGTCGCGGGCGCCACGGCCTGTCGCCCCCTGCGGAGGGGGCGTCTTCTTGCCGTGCGGCAGCGGGACGGGGATCCAGCCGGCCTCCCAGTAGGCAGGCGCGTACTGGTATCCGGTCACTCGACACCTCGGACCGTGTTGCTCTCCAGGTACGCCTCGACGCGGTCCACGGGGTAGCGGATCTGGTTGCCGATGCGGACAAACGTGGGCCCGCTGCGGTCCTTGCGCCACTGCTGGAGGGTCCGAGGGGTGACGCGCAGGAGCTTGGCCAGCTCCGCGACGGTGTAGAAGGTGCGGTCGCTCATGTGGGGGTGTCTCCTCGCTTCGGGGATGGCAGTCCTGGCATCATACACACAACGGGCTACAAGTGGAAAGTTGACGAAGGCCGCAGAAGTGAACTAGCCTCGGCTTCACTGATCTTCCCCACGACGCGAGGAGGCCCCCATGCTCCAGAGACGGAACCTGAGCCAGCAGGACACCACGACGCGAGCGCAGGTCGACATCCAGGTGACCTACTACACCGAGGAAGCCGCGCTACCGGACGTCCCGTTGCTGGAGGGCGTTCTCGCCGACTTCGAGCGTTCCGTCGAGCGCATGCGCGCCGCGCTCAAGGAGAAGCTCGAGGCCGCGAAGCTCGCCTGGCGCCTGTCGCCCGACTTCTTCGACTGAAACTTGACGAAGATCGAGGAACGTGTGTATGGTCCTCGGTATTACAGTGCAAAACCACCGATCCCCGAACCCCAGGAGGCCCTCATGCGCATCGAAATCAAGGAGGGCTCGAAGCGGCATCGCGGAGAGGTCCAGGCGCTTGCGAGGGCCCTCAATGGATGACGCCCGCTTCGCCGAGCTCGAGCGCCGGCGCGAGCGCAACGCCTACTTCGCCGGGCTCGAGCAGGCCGCCGTCGAGTCGCAGCACGCGAACCCGCCAAAGAAGGCGCGCTCGACGGCCGTCATGACCCCCGAGGAGCGCGCGGCCAAGAAGCGCGCGACCGAGGCGGCGCGGCGCGAGCGCTTGAAGAACGACGAGGAGTACCGGGCCCGACGGCGCGAGGCTGACCGCAAGGCGAAGGCCAAGAGGCGTGCCGGGCGGCCCCGGAAGTACCCCTTCGACCCCCAGCGCGTCCAGGTGGCTCTGGACGCGCTGGGGTTCACCGAGCCGCTCCCGTTCACGCCCGGCAAGCCTCCCGAGCACTGCATCGCCTGCCGTCGGCCGATGCGCCGCAAGACGGCCGAGCCGACGGGACGGCCGGGCGAGGTGACCTACGTCGGCCAGGGGATGTGCACGACGTGCTACCGGGGCGGGCCGAAGAAGCCGGGCCCTCAGCCGGTGGATTACACGAAGCTGCGGTGCGTGCGCTGCGATCGCGGCCTGCGCCACACGCTCCAGCGGGCCGCCGACTTCCCGGGCACGCGCTCGTTCGCCGCGCGGGACGAGAGCGGCGCCCCTGTGTGCAACACCTGCAACGCCCGCGAGAAGCGCCACCACAAGCCGCGCGAGCCGCGCGCGACCCACTGTGGCCGCTGCAAGGCGCCGCTGGCCTACGAGCGTCCGGTGCCCGAGGGGCACAAGGCCCACGGAGGCAAGGGGTACTGCGCTGGGTGCGCGTCGGCGCTCCGCCGAGCTAGGATGAGGGCCGACAGCAAGAGCTGAGGCAAGCGCCTAGGAGGAACCATGGGGACTCGCGGACCCGTCGGGAAGCGGGCAGAGCACCGCATTCGTCGCAACAAGCCCACTCACCCAGTGACCGAGGGCGAGTCCGGCGTGCGCACCGAGTCTCCATTCGTCCCCGACCTCGAGCACTGGCACCCCGTCGCCGTCGAGTTCTGGGAGGCCGCCCAGAACAGCGGCCAGTCCGCCTTCTACGAGGAGTCGGACTGGATGACGCTCTACTTCCTCTGCGAAGCGATGTCTCGCGAGCTTAAGCCGCAGTTCGTCGGGTTCCAGGACGGCGTTCAGACCGTCACGGACCCGACGACCGGCAAGACGAAGGCCGAGAAGGTGAGCCGGCCGATCCAGGCCCAGCTCCCGATCAAGGGCGCCTCGCTGAACGCCTTCCGCGCGTTCATGAGCGACCTGCTGATCACCGACGGCCAGCGTCGGCGCATGAGCATGGAGCTGAGCAAGGCCGGCGCCGCCGCCACGCCGGCGACGCCGGGTGACGCCGCCGTGGTCGCCATGGAGGACTACCTGCGCACGGCCGCCGCGAAGAAGAAGTCATGAGCGAGCCGTCGGGGGATGCCTTCTTCCGGCGCGTCGAGGAGAACCTGGGGCCCCGCCCGGACTTCGAGCCTATCTGCATTGGCCCGGTCTGGCAGCGTGACGCCGATGGCGACTTTGTCTTCCCGGACCTGGACCGCACGGGTGGGCTCCAGGTCATCCGCTGGTGCGCCGACTACCTCCGGGGCGCGGCCGGCGCCGAGCACTGGCAGTTCACGTTCGAGCAGGCGCGCTTCATCATGTGGTTCTACACCGTTGCGCCGGTCGACCTCGACGACGAGGACGTGAGCGTCTGGCTCTACCGCGACGCGGTCATCCAGAAGGTCAAGGGCTGGGGCAAGGATCCCGTGGCGGCCGTCATCGCGGCCATCGAGCTCTGCGGCCCCTCGAGGCCGGACTACTGGCTGCACCCCGACGGCACGAAGAGCAAGAAGTACGTGCCCGGGGCGAAGATCGTCTTTGGTCGGCTCAAGAACGAGCCCTGGGTGCAGATTTTCGGCGTCGCCAAGGAGCAGACCGTCAACACCATGTCGTTCCTCCAGGGCCTCTTCACCGACCGGGCGAAGAAGGAGTTCGACATCGAGGTGCACCGGACGATCATCTACGCCTTCGGGTACTACGGGAAGATCGAGTCGGTGACCTCCTCCCCGGAGACTCGAGAGGGCAACCGCCCCTCCCTGGTGATCAAGAACGAGCCCCACCACTGGCGCGACAACAACAACGGGACCGCCACCGCCGCCGTGATCGACCGCAACGTCAACAAGATGCGCTCGGCGATGCAGAAGCTCGCGCGCACCCTGGCGATCACCAACGCCTACGACCCGAACGAGGACTCGCACGCCCAGGAGCTCCGCGAGAAGTACGACGATGAGGCCGGCAACGGCGTCGTCGAGACGCTGTACGACAGCATCGAGGCGCCCGAGAACGTGCCCCTGGTGCCGGACTACACCTACCTCGACGACGAGGGGAACCGCATCAAGGTCATGCGGCACCAGGACGGTATCGAGGTCATGGAGGACCCCAGCCGGGAGACCCTCATCGAGTACCTCCGCTGGCTCCTGCGCCACCTGCGCGGCGACGCCATCTGGCTGAGCCCCATCGAGACGGCCAAGGACATCCTCAAGTCCAATGACTGGCCACAGATGCGGCGGTACTACACCAACGCGATCGTCACGGGCGAGAAGGCGTACCTCGAGGACTCCGACATCCGGGCGACCATCCACCCGGACCTCAAGGAGCTGCGCGCCGGCCGCGACCGCTTCGACACCGACCCGTTGCGTCTCGGCTGGTCGCTGGTGCAGGTCGACGAGCCGATCGCCATGTTCTTCGACGGCTCGAAGTCCGGGGACAGCACCGCGCTGGTCGGCACCCGGGTCTCTGACGGCTACACCTTCCTGATCGGACTTTGGGAGAAGCCGAAGGGCAAGGACGGCGACGGCTGGCTCGCGCCGCGCCCGGCCGTCGATATGCGCGTCAAGGAGGCGTTCGAGACCTTCAACGTGATCGCGTTCTGGGCTGACCCCTCGCACGCGAAGGACGACGCCGACGGCACGCGCTACTGGGACGCGCTCATCGACAAGTGGCACACGCGCTACGGCGATCGTCTGACCCACTGGGCCCAGCCGAGCGGCGAGCGCCGCTCGGCGATCATGTGGGACATGGCCGCGCCGGCCCACACCATCCTCTTCTCGGAGGCCGTCGTCCGACTCTCCGACGATATGGACTCGGGGAACGTAACGTGGGATGGTCACCCCAAACTGCGGACTCACCTCCGCAACGCGCAGCGCATGATGACCGACCGTGGGATGATCATTCGGAAGCCTGGTCGCAACTCATCGAAGAAGATCGATGCGGCGGTCTGCTTCGTCGGCGCTAGGATGCTGGCAAGAATCGTGTCAATGCAGGACGAAACGACCAAGGGCAAGCAGGCAGGCGAGATGTTCGTGCCGAGCTCGTTCCTCAACAGGAGGCGTTAGACATGGCCCGTCGGCGGCGCGAGCAGATCATCGCGAAGACCAACCGCGTGAGCCCCGAGGGCCAGCTGTCCATCGCTGGCCGCGTCAAGGAGGCGTGGGAAGAGGCCGAACATGAGCGCGGGGTCGCTGAGACGCGCCAGCGCTGGCACGACATGGACCTGCGAGACCACGAGCGGCCGACAATGCCGGACAAGGCGCCGGCCGACCTCAAGAAGATCAACGAGACCGCCCTGACGCCGAATGCGAAGGGCATCGTCGACCAGCTCTCCCAGCAGCTCCGGGTCGAGGGCATCCGCCTGGCGGACAGCTCCGACAACGCCCCGGCGTGGAGTGACTGGATGCGCAACCGGATGGGCTCCAAGCAGGTGCCGCTCGTGAAGGCCGCGTTCTCCCACGGGCTGTCCTACGCTGCCGCCCTGCCGGCACAGGGTCGCCTCGACAAGAAGCCCACGGTGGCCTACCGCCTGCGCTCGGCGCTGCGGATGACGGCCTTCTACCGCGACGACTTCGACGAGTTCCCCGAGTTCGCCCTGGACGTGGACGTCGTTCCGAACAAGGAGGGCCCGAACGAGAACTACATCATCCTCTACGACGAGGACGCCGAGCACCACCTGAGCTGCCCCGAGGGCCAGCCGTCCAAGCTGGCGTACATCGACAGCTTCCCGCATGGGATGGACCTCTGCCCGATCCAGCGGTTCGGCTACATGGACCTCGACGGCAACGCTCGAGGCGAGATCGAGCCGTACATGCCGCTGCTCCAGCGCATCGACCAGGACACCTCGGACCGCCTGGTGCTCCAGCGGTTCGCCTCCTGGGTCGTGCGGACGATCGCGGGCATGAAGAAGCCGGACCCGGAGATCGAGGAGGCGTTCGCGGCCTGGCTCAGCGTCGGCGACTTCCTCATGAGCGAGTCGGCCGACACGAAGTTTGGCTCCCTGCCGGCCTCGCCAATGGACGGCCATATCCGGGCCCGCGAGGCCGACATCCGCGACCTCGCCTTCACGTCCCAGGTGCCGGGCTACCGTATGCTCGGCCTGAGCGACAACATCGGCGCCGAGGCGATCGCAGCCGCCGACGCCTCGCTCAAGCGCAAGATGGACGAGTTCAAGGCCGTCTTCGGCGAGCAGTACGAGTCGCTGGTCCGCCTCGGTGGGTACGCCTACGGCAACGAGGAGATCGCGAACGACTTCACCTCGCGCATCGTCTGGGCGAAGACGGACGCCGTCGACATCCAGACCATGGCCCAGGCGATCACCACGCTGTACTCGAACGGCGAAGGCATCCCCATGGAGATGATGTGGGAGCGCCTCGAGGGCTGGACCCAGCAGGACACCGTTGAGGCCGAGCGTCGGCGCGAGTTGATCAGGCAGGCCAAGGAGATGGCCGCGATGCTCGAGGCCGCCGTCGGCCGGGAAGGGGCACAGCGTGGCAACGACAATGTCAACGAGGCTGGCGCTGGCGCACCAGCAGGCGCAGGCGCGGCTAGCTGAGCAGCTCTCCATCGCGACCCTCGCGCAGTGGCGCATGCTCGTGCGCGCACCCGGCGTCGGGGGCGACCAGTTCATCGAGCGCGCCGTGCCGGCGATCCAGCTCCAGTCGACGCGATCGCTCGCTCTGGCCAGGGTCTTCTACTCGAACGTGCGCTACATCGAGCGCCGCGACGCCGGGCCCGTCCCGGCGCTGCCCGAGATCGAGCTGCCCGACGAGGCCGTGGTGACCTCGCTGGTGGCGGCCGGCTTCAAGCAGCTCAGCGACTCGCTGGCGGCCGGCCGCGAACTGGAGGAGGCTCTCGACATCGCGGGCCGGTCGGCCAGCGGCGCCGCCGTGCGCCAGACCCTCGCCCCCGGCCGGCAGTTCGTCCAGCGCGCGCCCGAGCACGACAGCGTGGCGATCGGCCTCTACTGGACGACGTCGGGCGACGAGCGGGTGTGCCACTGGTGCTCGATGCTCGAGTCCCGTGGCGCCGTCTTCCGGGGCAACTCCTGGAAGACCGCCGAGGATCCCCGCCCAGACGGATCGCGGAAGGTGAGCGCCCACGACCTGTGCCAGTGCTCGCTGACGCCCCTCTTCCGTGAGGACCAGAGCCTCCCCGACTCCGTGGAGCAGCGGTCCTTCCAGTGGAAGCTCGCCACCGAGGCGCACATCGGCCACGACAAGGTCAAGGCGTGGCGCCGCTACTGGATGGCCCTCCAGCGTGGCGAGAGCGAGATCCTCGCCCTCGCGCGGGCCCACGGCGACAAGGACGCGGTCACTCGGCTCGGGGTAGCATCGGAGCCGAGTGAGCGAGAGGAGGTGGCCTAATGGTCACCAACGAGCGGGACAAGCAGACCTTCGAGCCCAGGTCGAAGGCGAAGTCCACCAAGAGCACGTCGAAGTCGACGACCTCGTCGACCAAGACCGGCTCGTCGGAGAAGAAGGAGAGCTGACCATGCCGCGCAAGAGTGAGTCATTCGACACCGACCTGGCCGTGCTGATCGCGAACGAGGACAGCGAGACGCACGCTGCCATCGTCGCGGTCGACGTGTCCAACGACGCCTGAGCGTCCCCCTAGCACCACCGAGGCACTCCAGCCTCGGTGGTGCTAATCTTCAACCAGTTGGCCAAGGGGTCGACATTAGATAAGGAGAAGCCGTGGGCAAGGTTCCCGAGGACTTCAACGACTGGAAGTGGCCCTGGACTGAGGGCGAGATCGACGAGGAGAAGGCTGCACGCCTGATCTGGAACGCTCGCCGACAGGAAGAGGCAGCGCACGACAAGGCCAAGACCCTGGAAACCCAGGTCGAGACCCTGACGGGCGAGCTGGACACCGCGAAGGCCGCGAAGAGCGGTCTGGACGAGACAGGCCAGCAGAGGCTCACGGAGCTCGAGCGCGAGAACCGCGACCTCAAGAGCAAGGACGGAAAATCTCAGCCGCAGGACCAGAAGCGCATCTGGCAGCTCGAAACGGCTCTCGAGCTGGGGCTCTCGAAGCGGGACGCTTCGCGTCTCGTCGGGGAGACCCAGGAAGAGATCGCCGAGGACGGCCGTCAGTTCGCCAAGGACCACAACATCGCCCTCGCGGGCGATGACGAGGGCGGCGAGGATCACGAGGGCGACGAGGACGGTGGAGACGAGGACGGCGAGCGCCGGCCCCCGATCCAGGAGCCGACCCCGGCGTCGCGACTGCGGACAGGGCTCGGCGGTGCCAAGAACACCGTGGCGTCCAACCCGCAGAGCGCGAAGCTCTCGCTGCCGCCCCTGCGTAGCTGACCCCTTGGACTACGCGATCTCCACGGTGAGATCCGCGCCAACACTGACAAGGAGCTCACCGTGAGCAAGATCGACAAGCGGCTCGACCCGCAGAAGATCACCGACCTCACCGTCGCAGACCTGGCCCGTCGTGGCCGCTTCTTCGGTCTCGTGACGATGATCGACGACAGCATGTTCCCCGGCACCACGGGGCCCGACGGCTTCCCGACCGTCTGGTACGAGACGGACGCCGCGACCGTGGCGCGGGACTACGAGTTCCGCACGCGCACGAAGCCCGTCGAGTTCGACGACATCTTCCGTACGTCGCTGCCGCTCCAGATCAAGAACCACATGACCCAGGGCGTGCGGACGACCCCGGAGCAGGAGCGGTACGACGAGATCCAGTACGCGACGGACGTTCTTCCTCCGGCCACGTCGGCTCTCGCCAACCGCCTCAGCTCGAAGATCGAGACGCGGCTGCTCGACACGAGCAACCTCAAGATCACCAACCTCTCTCTCGGCGGTCCCGGGACGCTCGACAACCCGGACGCCTTCGCGGCGCAGCTCCTCCGCATCCAGGTGGCCTGCAACCGTGCGGGCATGCCGAAGCAGGGCCGCTACCTGCTGGCCGGCCAGAACGTCTTCGTGGCGCTGGCTGCCTCGCAGCTCATCCGGGCCTACGACACGTCGCAGGCCGAGACGGTCTTCCGCGAGGGCGTTGCCGCTCGCCTGACCGTCGGCGGCATGGAGCTGGTCGACGGCACCGACCTGCTCGGTGACAACGAGTTCCAGGTCGTCCACCCCTCGTGGGCGGTCATGCCGACCGGGCCGGGGCAGCTCCCCGACTCGAACGTCGCCTGGGCCCGCCTCGCGCGGATCGACGGCGTCTCGGCTCGTGTCCAGCGCGGCTACTCGCTGGACTACGACCGCAACGGTCAGGTCATCCACGTCTACTGGAACATCGAGGAGATCAAGGACGAGATCAGCCGCCACACGCGGGCCTCGGCCGAGAGCGCCGCCGATGGTTCGGTCGCGGGCGACCCGATCATCGAGAACGACGCGCTCGTCACGACGGGCAAGAGCGTCCGTCGCGCGAAGGGCACGTTCGCCCCGCTCGCTCCGGCCGCCTGATCCTCGGATCGGCTCACCGACGGCCCCGCTCCTCACCGGGGCGGGGCCGTCGCCGTACGAAGGGAGGCCGGTCGTGGCCGACAACCTCGTGGACATCGACCGCCTGACTGCGCTCCTCAAGCGCCCGGCCGGCTCGCTGACCGACGACGACTACACCGCGATCATCACCGACGCGGCGAGCACGATCGTCACCTCGACGGCGAAGCAGGACTGGACGGCCGCGACGGCCCCCGAGCGCGCCAAGATCATCGCCCTGTGGCTCGCGCGCCAGGCGTGGATGGACAAGGGCAACCTCGCGCGCCGCACGTCCGGCCCGACGTCGGAGTCCTTCTTCGACAGCCCGGTGCGCGGGCTCGACCTGCGCGAGCAGGACCGCGCCTGGCTCGAGGGCCAGCGGCCTGGAGGCGGCGGCGGCCTGTGGGTCACGAAGCACTTCGGCGGCCCCTCGGCCGGTCGGCGCCGGCCGCGCTACGGCGACGAGGGCCACGACGGCTACTCGTTCGCCGCTGGTGACTGGGACTTCGCCCACGGCATGACCATGAGCGGGCCTGCGGACGCCGACTCATGGTGAAGCTCGTCCGCGCCGAGATCGAGCCGCTGGGCGCCCAGACCGTCGAGGTCACGCGGCAACCCGACCTCGACCACTTCGGCGACCCCATCCCGGGGACCGACGAGACGTTCGAGATCGACGGCTGCGACGTCTGGTTTGAGGGGTCGGGTGAGGAGAGCTTCCGTGCTGCCGTCACCTCGGACCGGGCCACCCTGCTCGCGCCCGTCTACCATACGGACCTGTTCTCCACCGACACCGTCGTCTGGCGCGGCATGAAGTTCCGCGCCGTCGGCAACGCCATGCCGTGGTACTACCTCGACGGCGACACCAGCGGCGTCCAGCTCAACCTCGAGAGGAGCCCGTGATGCAGATCCCCGATCGCGTGCGCTCCCGGCCGCCGACGGCGCGCGGCGCGGGCTGGAGGGCCTGGTACGTCCCGGCGAACACCCGGCGCGACCTGCCGGCCGGCTCGCGGTTCAGGGCCATGGACGACTTTCTGCTCTCGCGCCAGCTCCACAAGCCGGTGCTCGAGGCGGCCGAGGACGTCGCGAGCGAGGCTCGCGCGCTGGCCATTGAGGGCGGGATGGTCGACAGCGGCGACTTCGTCTCGTCGTTCGACGTGGAGGCCGGGCCGGTGCTGACCGTGTCCGACCCCTTCCCGAACCCCCGCGTGACGGGCCGCGTCACCAACGACTCCGACCACGCCGCCGCAGTGGAGTGGGGCAACGCTCAGACCAAGGGACAGGGGCACCGCGTTCTGGGCCGAGCTGGAGAGAAGTTCCACACCCCCAAGGGAGCCCCTGAATGAACGACCTGGCCAAGCCGTTTCCCGACCTCGAGCTCGCGCTGATCCAGGGGATCCCTCCCCTACTTGCCGAGATGGGCAAGCCCGACGTCAAGGCGGGCGACACGGCCCCGTCGAACCTCGCGACCGTCGCGGCCAAGGGGTTCGTTCGGGTCCAGGTGCTCAGCGACCCGGACGACGCATTCACGCGCCGGGCCACCGTCGACATCGACTACTTCGCGCTCACAAGAGCGGGCGCGTATGATCTCGGTGTGAAGACTCACGGCATCCTGCTCTCAGCAAGATCGCTGGGCGGCGTGGTGCTGGATCGAGTCGAAACCGTGTCGGGGCCCAAGCGGGTGCCGTGGGGTTCGCAGCCAGAAATCCGTCGGTTCCTGTCCACCTACAGGATCTCGACACGACGATAGGGAGGGGCCCCAGTGGCTACCTACGAAGAGCTGAGCTCGCTCCAGACCGAGCTCATCCGCAAGTCGCTCGGCGGCTCGGCGTTCGTGGCCGAGGCCACCGCGCCCGCCATCGGCGCGTTCACTCAGGTCACCGGCACGGCCCCGAACCAGGTCATCGACCTGGCGGACCTGCCTGCTGGCTACGAGGATCTCGGCTACCTGACCGACGACGGCATGGCGTTCTCGACCGAGACGACCTCGTCCGACATCTCCTCGTTCCAGAGCACGTCCCCGACCCGCTCGGACATCACGGCCGAGACCTCGACCCTGACGGTGACCGCCCAGGAGACCAAGCTCCTGACGCTGTCGCTCTACACGGGCGTCGCCAAGGCCGGCATCGAGGCCACGGCCGGCACCGGCGAGGTGCTCATCAAGAAGCCGCAGCGACCCAGCTCGCGCTTCTACCGCGTGTGGGCGCTCTCGGTCGACGAGAACGAGCACGGCGAGATCTACATCGCGCGCTTCATGCCGCGCGCGAAGGTCACGGGCAAGGGCGAGCAGTCCTACTCGAAGCAGGACCAGGCCATCACCTGGCCGGTCACCTTCCAGGGCTTCTACGACACCGCCTACGGTGCCGCCGAGTCCTTCATGTTCGGTGGCGCGGGCTACTACGCGCTGCTCGACCAGATGGGCATCGACATCGCCGCCTGAGAAACTCCCTAGCCGGGGCATCGCGCCGTGGGGGTGGCAGCCCCGGCTAGGGTCTCTGTGAACCCCCTGCATTCACCGAGAGGAATGACCACCATGGCCAAGAACACTGGCTACGAGTTCAAGCCCCACACCCTCCAGCGTGGCGACGAGACCCGCGAGGTCACCACCGCCGAGCAGGAGACCAAGCTTCGCTACGACGGCTGGCACAGCGTTCGTGGCGACAAGAAGGCCGAGGCACCCAAGCCGTCGGCTCCGAAGTCCCCCGAGAAGTAGGAGAGTCCTCATGGCCACCCCCACGAAGAGCACCACCCCGGCGCGCAAGAAGGCCGTCGTCCCGGTCGCGTTCGACATCGAGGCCGCCGAGAGCGAGCTTGAGGTCGAAGAGCTGCCGCCGTTCAACGTCCGGTGCAAGGGCGGCAAGCTCGTCACCCTCAAGAGCCCGGCCGAGATCGGCTGGCAGCGTGCGGCCGTCCTCGACCCGCGTGAGCCCTTCCTCATGCTGCGCGAGCTGCTCAGCGAGGATGACTACGTCACCTTCCTCGAGAACGACTTCCCGAGCCCGCTGCTGGGCAAGCTGGTCACGGCGTACCAGGAGCACTACAAGGTCGACGAGGGAAACTGAGGCGGCTGGCCTTCTACATCGAGCGGTATGGCAACCAGCTCGAGGCCGACTTCGCACACTGGTACCCGCAGCATGACCTAGGGCAGATGTGGCGATCAGGCCGGCACCGCAAGGCGCTGAACCTGATCGCCCATCTGCCCCAGGCGTCTCACTACCACGCGGCGGTCGCCAATGACGAGGAGCACGTCAAGGCGATCATCGAGGCGACAGAAGGCCAGCCGAAGAAGAGCTACACCCCACCGCTGAGCGAGTGGACGCCACTGAACGAGCAGATCGCGACGCTGACCGACACGGTGGAGGGCCTCCTGGCCGTCACCACGAAGGCCAACGGGGGCAACCCGGGCAAGCTCAAGCCGCAGCCGCGACCGGCCACGAAGTTCGCCGACGTCCGCCAGGCGATGCTCGAAAACCGCCACCGCAAGCTGGTGGAACGGCTCATGCGCAACCGGCGTCGGAGCGATCCGATCGAGCCGTGACCAGGCGTTGCCGGGTAGAGTGAGCCCAGCATCGGGAGAGAGGGCGCGACGTGTACTCAGCGGGGACGATCTTCCTTGACGTCGCACCCTCCTTCCGAGGCGTCCAGAACGAGGTCGATCGCGAGGTCCGCAAGGCCGTCCAGTCGGTCGGCAAGGATCTCAGCTCGATCGGGCCCGACTTCGAGAAGAAGATGGGCGAGGCCGGCGAGAAGGCCGGCAAGAACCTCGCCAACTCCTTCTCGAAGGTGACTCAGGACCGCTTCAAGCGGATGAGCCAGGATCTCGACGTGCTGAACCGCTCGCTCGGCAAGGGCGAGGTCAAGGCGTTCCGCGAGGAGATGGAGCGGATCGGCAAGCTCGACCTCAAGACCATCACCGGTCAGGCCGAGTTCCTCCAGGGCATGCGGGATCTGCGCGGTGAGTGGCAGCGGATCATCAACGAGGGCGACCAGGGCCAGCGCCGCCTCGGCGGCCAGGCTCGGACGATGCTCGGCGCGCTGCGCGCTCAGGCCGACGAGATCGACAAGACCGTCCGCCGCTGGAACCAGACCGACCCCGACGTCCAGCTCAAGATCCGCGTCGACCGCGACGCGGTCCAGGCGGACATGCGTCGGCTCCGCGACGAGATCCGCATGCTCGCCTCCGACGTCAAGATCGACGTCGACCTCGACGCCGGCGCCGCGCTGGCTCAGGTGACCGCGATGCGTGCCGCGCTCGACCAGATCGCTGCCCGCGCCGTCGACCTCGATGTCGATGTCGACGTCGTCGGCGCCGTGATCCAGCTCCGCACGCTCGAGGCATCCCTGCGGGGCGTCGGCCGCGAGGCGGTCAAGACCAACCGGCTCATGAAGGCGCTCGACGCCGGCAGCGCCGCCAACTCCGTCCGAGTCTTCAACGGCGCGCTGCTGGCGACCCTCGCGCTCGGCCCCGCGCTCATCCCGGTGCTCGCGGGCGTCGCGGCGGGGATCTTCGGCATCGGCGCGGCGGCCCTCGGCGCCCTGGCCGGCATCGGCGTGCTCGTCGCGGCCTTCTCGGGCATCGGTGGCGCCGTTACGGCCATGAACGACCTCGCTCGTGCGCAGCGGCTCGACAAGGGCGGCACGGGCTCGGGGGCGGACGCCCTGGCGGCTCAGCGGCGCGCGGTGCAGGACGCCCGCGCCCTGGCCGACGCCCAGCGCAACCTCGCCCGCGCACGCCGCGACGCCGCCGAGCAGATCGAGAACGCCGACCGTCGCGTGCAGGAGGCCGAGGAGGCCGTCGCCGACGCGCACCGTGCAGCGGCCCGTGCGGCCCGCGAGGCGGCCGAGCGGGTCAAGGACGCCGAGGCGCGCCTCGCGGACTCTCAGGAGCGCGCACGCGAGGCCCAGGAGGGCCTCAACGATGCTCGCCGTCAGGCCGTGCGCGACCTCGAAGACCTGAACAACCAGCTCGACAGCGCCCGGCTCAACGAGCGGGGCCTGGAGTTCGCGCTCGAAGAGGCGCTCGTGCACCTCAACGTCGTGCTCGAGGACGACCAGGCCACCGAGCGTGAGAAGGCCAAGGCCCAGCTCGCCTACGAGAAGGCGCTCGAGGCGCTCGAGCAGCAGCAGCTCGAGACCAAGCGCCTGGAGTCGGACACCAAGAAGGCGAACAAGGAGGGCGTCGAGGGGTCCGACCGCGTGAAGGACGCGAAGGACCGCCTCAAGCGCGCGAACGACGAGGTGAAGGACTCCGAGGACGGGCTCACCAAGGCGCGCCGCGCCCAGGTCGAGCAGGCCGCCGACTCCGCCGAGCGCATCAACGACGCCGAGGCGGCGCTGGCTCGCGCCCGCGAGGACCGCGCACGGGCCGAGGTCGACGCGGCCGAGTCGATCGCCGACGCCCAGCGCAACCTCGCCCGCGCTCATGAGGACGCTCGCCTGCGAGCCCAGGAGTCCGCGCAGGCCACCGACTCCCTCGCCACCGCCACCGACAATCTGAACGAGGCGCTGCGGGGCCTGTCCCCGGCCGGTGTCGCGTTCGCCACCTGGCTCTTCGGCCTCAAGCCGCTGCTCGACGAGCTGCGATTCGCCGTCCAGGAGGGCTTCCTGCCGGGGCTCCAGCGCGGCCTCCAGCTCATCGTCGAGACCTACGGCCCCAGCTTCATCCGTTTCATGGGCGGGATGGCGCGCGTCGCCGGGCGCCTGGCCGAGACGTTCGCCCAGATGCTCGTGACCCCGCAGTGGAAGAGCTTCTTCGCGCTCCTCGGCAGCCTGGCCCCGATCTTCCTGGAGCAGTTCGGCGAGATTTCCATCAACATCCTCACCGGCTTCATGGAGATCATGCGGGCGTTCCTGCCCTTCATGGTCGAGATGGGCGAGGCGTTCTCGCGCCTGTCGGGCTCCTTCGCCGACTGGGCGGCCACCCTCGCCGACAGCACGGGGTTCGCGGCTTTCCTCGACTATCTGCGCCAGGCGGGCCCCGAGGTCGCTGAGCTCTTCGGCAACCTCGGCGACATCTTCGTCAACCTGCTCATCGGCCTCGCCCCCTATGCGGACAAGCTGCTCGAGGCGCTCATCGGCTTCACGGCCTGGCTCGCGGACATGGAGCCGTCCGAGCTGGCCGCGCTGGCGCTCGGGATCGGCGCCGTCGTGCTCGCGATCCAGGCGCTCGCCGGATTCCTGTCGGTCTTCGCTGGTGTCGGCGGCCTGATCACCAGCGTCGCCGGCGTCGCGGCCTTCTTCCGCACCATGCTCACCCCGCTGGGCCAGATCGTGACGAAGCTCGGCCTCGCCCGAGGGGCCGCAGGGCTGCTCGGCAAGGGCCTCGGGCTACTCCTGGGGCCCATCGGCATGGTCATCTCGATCGCCTGGCTGCTCTACGACGCCTTCACCTGGCTGTACCAGAACGTCGACTGGTTCCGCCAGGGCGTCGACACGGCCGTGGACGCGATCGGCACCGCCTTCTCGTGGCTCTGGGAGAACATCCTCAGCCCGGTCTTCCGTGCCATCGCAGGCGCCTGGGACTGGCTGTGGAAGAACGTCTTCAAGCCGACGTGGGAGAACGTGATCCGCCCGATCGTCCAGCTCCTCGGCGGCGTCTTCAACGTGCTCGGGCAGATTTTCGCCCGGGTCTTCGACGCGATGAGCCAGATCATCCGGTTCGTCGTCGTGCCGGTCTTCCGCTGGTTCTGGGAGAACATCGTCCGCCCGATCTTCCGCTCGATCGGCGCGCACATCGAGTTCGTCTGGACGAAGGTCATGCGCCCGGTCTTCCGGGCCATCGGCGGCTTCATCGAGGAGCACATCGCTCCGGCGTGGCGCAAGGCCGTGGCCGTGCTCGGCGACATCTGGGGCGGCATCCTCGACCTGCTGCGGACCCCGATCCGCCTGGGCATCGAGTACGTGCTGAACAAGGGCCTCATCGCCGCCTTCAACTGGCTGGCCGACAAGGTGCCGGGCATGACCCCGCTCAAGCCGATCGAGATCCCCGCCGCGCTCCAGCCGGGCGGCGGTCGGAAGCCTGGCAGCGGTGGCGGCGGCAAGGGCTACTCCGCCTATGCTACGGGCGGCGTGCTGCCCGGCTACACCCCGGGCCGCGACGTCCACCGCTTCTACTCCGACACGGCTGGCGTGCTGGACCTGTCGGGCGGCGAGGGCATCGCGCGCCCCGAGCTCGTGGCCGCGATCGGGCACGCTCGCTGGAACGCGGCAAACAAGGCCGCCCGCGAGGGGCGTCTGGAGGAGGGCCTCGGCTACCTCGGCGGCTTCGCGCGGGGTGGCATCCTCGGCAACATCGGCGGCTTCCTCGGCGACACCTGGACGAAGATCACTGCCGGTGCTCGCCGGGTCGGCGACGCGCTCGGCGGGCCCGTCGAGTGGTTCAAGAAGCAGCTCGCGCTCATCGCCAAGGAGTTCGGCATCGACGGCATCCCCGGCGATGCCGTGCTGGGTGTGGCCCGGAAGGTTCCGGCCGCGCTCGGCAACTGGGTGCGCGACCTCGTCGTACCTCAGGGCGCCAAGGGCGGCGGCAAGGGCCGCCCGCTCGGCAAGGGCACCGACCTCGGCTCGATGATGGCGATGGTGAAGTCGCTCATCCCGGGCGTGCTGGTCACCTCGAGCTTCCGCCCCGGCGCGATCACGGCGAGCGGCTACCCGTCGCTGCACGGCCTCGGCCGCGCCATGGACCTCGTCGGCGGCCCCGGCCTGGCCGGGATCTTCAACATCCTGGACCGCACCTTCGGCATCCGTGGGCTCAAGGAGCTCTACTACTCGCCGATGGGCAACCGCCAGATCCACCGCGACGGCCGCCGCTACGACACCTCCCCGGTGACGAAGGCCGGCCACTTCGACCACGTTCACATGGGCTGGAACACGGGAGGAATCATCCCGACCCTGTACGATCAGGGCGGCGACCTTCCCCCGGGCCTGTCGCTGATCGCGAACAAGACCCAGAAGCCCGAGAGCATCGTCACCAACCGGTTCGTCGAGGAGGTCCGCGCCATGAGCTCTGGACGCGGGGATGGCCCGCTGGTCGACGCGCGCGGGTCGCACTTCGGCGCCGACGCCGACGAGGTCGCTCACTCGCTGAACAAGATGCGATCGGACCAGCTCGCGCTGGCCGGCATCTTCGACGAGCCGGGGGTGATGTGACTCATGCTGCCTGGCATCATCTTCGTCGAGCAGCCGGCCGCTCCCGCGCTCCTGGCGCCGGACCCCGGCCGCACGGCCTACGGGCTGTGGTGGGAGGGCTGGGACGGCTCGAACTGGGCTCTGTCCACGGACACCTCCGGCATCATTCTCATGCGCGGCGTCCGTGGGCTCGGCCGGATCACCGAGGAGCACCACCGCGACGAGCACGCCTCGATCGCCGGCTCGCGCTGGCGTGATGCGCGGGCGCTCAACCGTGAGGTCTTCCTGCCGCTGCACGTCTACGCCGAGGGCGACTCGCAGGCGTGGGTCGACCACCACCGCGCCTTCGCGCGCACGATGCGCAAGGGCAAGACCGGCTGGCTGCACATCGTGCATCCGAACGGCCACCACCGCCGTCTCGAATGCCGCTACGAGCGCGGCATGGAGGAGGCGTACGAGCTCGACCCTGCCTTCTTCGGCTGGGCGACCTATGGTGTCTACCTGACCGCCGAGCAGCCGTACTGGGAGGGCGTGAAGCCGGTTCAGCGCCGCTGGGGCGCCGCGCCGCCCGTCTACTTCTTCGGCGGCGGCACCGAGGGGCCGACCGCTGGCCCGCCGTTCGGCATCGCCGCGTCCAACCAGATCGATGACGCCCAGGTCACCAACGAGAGCGACGAGGAGGTCTTCGCCATCTGGCGCCTGTCCGGCACCGGCCCCACCAGCCTGGAGATCAACGGCGAGGTCATCGAGGTGCCGTTCTCCGTGCCGGCCGAGGAGACGCTCACCATCGACATGCGGCCGGAGTTCCAGATCGCCTACCTCTCCGACGGCACCGACGTCACCGGCGACCTGGGCACCTTCGATTTCAGCCCGATCCAGCCCGACGAGCTGACCAAGCTGGGCATCGAGGTCACCGGCAACACCGGCGACGTCTCGCTCGAGTTCACCCCGCTCTACGAGTGGGGCGTCTCGTGAGCCGGCGCATTCGCGTCGAGGTCTACGGCAAGGACTTCGCCTTCCGGGGGCTCGTCGGCAACCCGATCCACGTCACCGTCATCCCGAAGTGGTTCCTGCCAGGCCTGGCGACCTTCTCCATCCCCATTGACCACAGGCAGATGGGGAATCTGGTTGAGATCGGAGCCCGCGTGGTCTTCCGCGACACCCAGACCAAGGATCAGCTCCTCTCGGGCTGGGTGGCCCGCTACCGCGTCTCGGGCCCCGCGAAGACGGGCACCATCGAGTTCGACGTCGTGGACGACTTCATCATCCTCCAGTACATCCTCGGCTGGGTCGTGCCCAGCGCCGCCATCACGGCGCAGGGCACGGCGGGCACCAACTGGACCATGACCGGCCCCGCCGAGACGGTGATCAAGGAGGCTATGCGCCTCAACGGCGTCGAGCGGCTCGGCCTGCCCATCTATATGGCGCCGTCGCTCGGTCGCGGCGCGCAGGTCAAGGCGCGCCTGCGGTTCCAGTCGCTCTACGATCGCCTGATTCCCGTCGAGGACGGCGCCGGCATCATCAACTCCGGCATCGGCGTCGGCGTCCGTCAGCGCGAGGACGCCCCGGGGCTCGAGCTCTACGTCTGGGAGCCGCGTACCATCCCGCAGGTCTTCAAGGAGCAGTCGCGCGTCGTCACGTCCTGGGCCATTAGCCACGAGAACGCCACGGTGACCCGTGCGGTCGCGGGTGGCGAGGGCGAGGGCCAGCTCCGGCTCCTGCGCGAGCGCGTCGAGACGTCGCTCGAGGCGTCGCTGGGGTGGAAGCGCGAGGTGTTCCGCGACGCCCGCGACACTGGCGACCCGAACGAGATGTACGAGCGGGCCGACGAGACGATCGCCGAGGGCGGCGCCAAGTCGGGCCTCACCGTCGAGCTCAGCGAGGCCGCCAACTTCCAGGCCCGGCCGGGGAAAATCTGGATCGGGGACCAGCTCACGATGTCCCTGGGAGGCATCAACATCACGGAACGGCTCCAGGAAGTTACACTGTCCGAGACGGCCTCCGGTGGCTACACCAGTCGTCCGAGGATTGGTGACCGGAGCGACGACCCGGACGTCAAGCTGGGGAAGATCGTACGGAACGTCCTCCGCAAGCTGAGGATCGCAAACTCGCAGACGTGACAGGAGGCGGCCCCGTGGCCCTCACTACGCCGGTTGGGTACCCCAACACCATTGCTCCGGGAGCCGCCTACGCTCGTGCGCAGCGCTACGCGGGGGCCGAACTGCTCGTCGCGGACCACGCCTCACTGCGCGTGACCCCAGCGGCCGGGGCCACCCGTCGCGTCGCCATCGCCCCCGGGACCGCATCGGCCTACGCCCTGACCTACGACAACGACGCCATCCTGAACTACGACGCGATCCCCGCTCCCATCACGGGCACCGCACAGTGGTTCATGGTCGGGGCCTCCCACTGGGCAGGTATCGGGAACGACCAGTCCGTCATCTCGCACATCCCCGCGAGCGTCGGGGCCGCCGTGCCCACCTCGCTGCCCACCTTCCCGACGAACACCGGCACTGACGCCTTCCATCCGCTCGCGCTGTGCCTGTCGACGACGGCGGACACTGCCATCCAGCAGGTCATCGACCTGCGGACGATCGCGGGCGAGGGCGGCGCGAGCTTCTACGTCGTGCACAGCGAGCTGGCGCACAAGATCCTCGACGCCCGCGTGGGGACGATGGTCTACCGCACGGACAACAACACCTTCTACCGCCGCGTGGTGGACAAGACGGGCGCCCTGTCGTGGATCAACGAGACGCGCTTCGTCAACGAGGTCCTCGACTACACCGTGCTGGAGGGCTCCAACTCCACCAAGAGCGCCGCGACCGGCTACCAGCGGTTCAGCCACAGCTTCGTGATTCGAGCCGGCAAGCATCGGCACGTCCGCGTCGTGGCCAAGCGATCCGGCGCCGCCCTGACCTCGAACGCCTACGGCGTCATTCCCGCCAGCGGCGCCGTCGTGGCGACCGTCTACGACGAGGACATCCCCCGCCGTCACGCGCTGGCCACCGTGCGCATCAACGGTCGCTTCCCCGGCTCGGGCAACATCGTCGGGGGTCTCGGTGAGATCCTCACCGACGGCCGCGTGGTCATCCGCACCATCATGCCCGGAGTCACCTTCGGCGGCGCCGGCACTGACGAGCCCGATGACAGCGTCGTCGTCGAGGCCGAATACTTCGTGAACTGAGAGGGCAGGATCGTGTTTGCAGAGATTCCCCTCCCGGTGCTCGAGGCCATGGGGTGGCTCAGCGGGTGGCTCTTCTCGGCATCCATGGTCATCGCAGTGTTCCGCATGCTGACTGCGGGTAGACTCAGGACAGGGCGCGAGGTCGAGGAGATCCGGCGCGATCGTGACGCCCGGATCGAAGAGGCTATGTCCTGGAAGAAGGCGTGGGAGATCGAGCGCACGTCCAACAGCACGCTCCTCGCCCAGAACAGTGAGCTCATGAGACTGGGGCAAGTCTCGGCCCATGTGTTGACATCTCTTCCCGCCGCCGTGAGTACGGCCGAGAAGGAGGCATCCGATGGTGGCTAGACTGCCCTGGCGGCGCAGGACCGAGGAAGAGCTCGCGCCCCCGCCGACGACCGAGGAAGCTCAGGAGGCCATCAAGGCTTCCCGCGCGAGCGCGAACCGGGTGAGAGCCATGTGGCCGGCAGTACATCGGGTGACCACGGACCTGGACCGGGAGATGTTCGAGAACGGGTTCTCCGCCCGCTTCTCGAACGCCATGACCACGAGGGGGCACTCATGAACATCGAGAGCGAGCTGGGCAACATCCTGATCATCGTGGCCTACAGTGCGGCGGCCATCCCCGCCACGCTTTTCACGATCCTCTACGCCGCTAACCTGCGGGGCGTGGAGAAGCGGACCGAGACCTGGCACCTGCTGATCTTCACGGGCGTCATCGGTGCGATCTCCGGTGAAGCCGCCCTGCGCCGCCTCACCGGCGCCTGGGAGGCCAACGCGCTCTTCTTCTTCGTGACCATGGGGCTGGCGTCCATCATGCTGTGGCAGCGCCTCACGCTGCTCTACACGGGCCTGCTGCGGCCGAAGCACGAGGCCCGGCTGGCACGACGGCGACTCGTCGAGAAGTCGCAGGTAGACTGACCGCGACACCCCCACAGGAGGGCATCATGACCGGAAACCGGAAGACCAGCAACGCGATCCTCGAGCGCTACCTCGACGACATGGTCGCCCATGGCATCCGCGTGTTCGAGCACCCGAAGCACGGCGGCGTCAATGCGTCGCTACACATCCCGACGTCGTGGCACCCGCGCGGCGGCGCCGCCGACCTGAACTTCGGCGCACCGGGCGCTCCGAAGGAGGAGCGCGCCGCGCTCATCTGGGCCGCCAAGTGCGCCAACGCGCTCGGGCTGAACGCCATCTACTCCTACTGGCGCCAGCACCCGACCGCCAAGACGCGCAACTCCCACTGGGACCACCTGCACGTCGATGTCGGCTACACCCTCGGGTTCCCGGAGGGCAAGCTCGACTGGGACGCCTACCGCAAGCTCCTCGAGACGCCCGTGCCGGGCTTCACGCGCAAGCCGAAGCGTCTGCGGACACTGCGGCCCAGCACCAAGTTCAACGGCTGGGTCCGGCTCTGGCAGAACTTCCTCATCGAAGTCGGCCTGCTCGAGAAGGGCCAGGCCGACGGCAAGAACGGCCCGATCACCCAGGCTGCCACGAAGGAGTACCAGAAGCGCGTCGGCCTCAAGCAGACGGGCATCGTCACACACAAGGAGTGGTTCCACGCCGCTGGCGGGGTCGAGCCCGGCGACGAGGGCTACAAGGTCCACATCGCTCAGGCGATCCTCGGCTTCGGCCCGAAGGGGCGCGACGGCATCGCCGGGAAGAACTACGGCATCCGCTCCAAGGAGCTCCAGCGCTGGCTGGGCGTCAAGGACGACTCGAAGCTGGGTCGTGTCACCATCTCCAACCTCGTCAAGAAGGGCTGACCCATCATGGAGGCCACCCATCCTCTGTCCGACCGCGTCGTCGCGTTCCTGCGCACGGCCGTCCCCGTGGTCTGGGGCTACATCATCACCTGGGCCCTGACTCAGTTCCCGGCCGTGGCCGACTTCCTCGCCGGCTTCAACGTCGACCTCAACGCGCAGGTCGTCGTGAGCTACGTGACCGGCCTGGCCACCATCGCCTGGTACGCCGTCTGGCGCTGGCTCGAGCCCCGCATCCCGGCCTGGCTTACCGCCCTGGTCCTGGGCTCGAACCGCACGCCCGTCTACATCGAGGGCACCACGCCCGGCACCAAGGGCTGACAGGAGAAGATCGAGATGGACTACCCCTTCGGGCCCCAGCCGGTGGTCGACCTGGCCACCGGCAAGCTGATCACGGAGCCCATGTCTGGGTTCGAGGTCATCGAGTCGGTCGATTCGACGACCCCGCTCACGGTCAAGCTGCTGGGCGGCATGACCTCCAGCACCATCTCGGTCTTCGAGAACGCCCAGAGCGAGTACTTCGAGGTACCAGATCGCCGCGTCGTCTTCATCCGGCGCGGCGATCTGGTGGCCCCCCTCTTCTCGTTCAAGGGGGTCGACGAGGAGCTGGACCTGCTCGGAGCTGAGCTCGACACGATCAAGAACGGCATCGAGGACGGCACGATAGGCGGCGGCCAGGGCGTGGACGACGCCGGCCTCGCCGACCTGATCGCCGACACCGACTCGGCTACCGCGCTCGCCCTCGCTGCGAAGTACGGCGTCGGCTTCATCGTGCTCAAGGTCGACGACGAGGTTCCCCCGCCCACCCCTGCCGGCACGCTGATCTTCCGCACGGGCGCCGGCAGCCCCGGTGGGCCTGTCATCACGGTCTACGTTTCCGACCTGTTCGAGCGGACCGAGGCCGCGGGCTGGGGTACCGCTGACGTGGGCGGCCCCTGGAGCGTGAGCTCCACCGTCAAGTCCTCCGTGTCGGGTGGCGCGGCGCGTGCCTCGACGA
>Ga0233385_1000331_pt1 | contig 25564 bp, 28 predicted proteins | sample ElkDunMinimDraft_16_FD_191543 | JGI IMG/M metagenome (GOLD analysis project Ga0233385, IMG submission 191543) | Fecal eukaryotic communites from dung pellets of Tule Elk in California, USA - Elk Dung G36 | ecosystem: Host-associated > Mammals > Digestive system > Large intestine > Fecal | place...
CACGGCCGAGCGATTGGTCATCGGCACCCGCGGGCGGGGAGGCTTCGCGGCGCTGCTGCTCGGGTCGGTGACGCACACGCTCGTGCGCGCGGCGCCGTGCCCCGTCGTCGCCGTGCGCGCGACCGGGTGACCTGGGTCACGTCTCTTGCGGTGACCCGGTGAAGTTAGGTTAGGCTCACCGACGTGACAGAGACCGTCCAGGCGCCCATCACCGAGTCCCGCGCCGAGTCCCGCGCCGTCTCGACGCCGCCCCAGCCGTGGCGGATGTTCGACGTCGTGGTCTCCCGGGTGACGCGCCTGTGCCCGTCCTTCGTCCGCGTCACGTTCACCGGTGACGACCTCGACCAGTTCGCCGACAACGGCCGCGACCAGCGCATCAAGCTGCTGCTGCCGGCGCCCTGCGGCGGCTGGGAGTACCTCGACCGGCAGAACCCGGACTGGTTCACCTCGTGGCGCGCGCTGCCCGAGGAGCGGCGCAACCCGCTGCGCACCTACACCGTGCGGGCCGTGCGCCCGGACCTGCGCGAGGTCGACGTCGACATCGTGCTGCACGGTGACACCGGCCCCGCCGGTCGCTGGGCCAACGGCGCCACGCCCGGTTCGCCGCTCGTCATCATGGGCCCCAACGCCCAGTACACGGACGGCCCGCACGGCGGGCTCGAGTTCGCACCGCCGTCGTCGAGCCACGCGCTGCTGCTCGCGGGCGACGAGACGGCCGTGCCGGCGATCGCCGCGATCTGCGAGTCGCTGCCCGACGACGCGGTCGGCGAGGTGTTCCTCGAGGTGCCGCATCCCGAGGACCGCTGGACGCTCGTCGCCCCGGCCGGCGTGCGCATCACCTGGCTGCCGCGCGAGGACCACGAGCACGGCGAGGTGCTGATCCCCGCGGTCCAGGAGGCCGCGGACCGGCTGCTCGCGATGGGCGTGCGCCCCTCGTCCCACCCGGCGGCCGCGGAGCCCGCGGTCTCGTCGACCGGCATCGACCTGGACGGCGAGCTCGAGGACGTCGACGTCGACGCGGGCACCCTCTGGGAGGTGCCGATCGACATGGCGACCGGTCGCCCGCTGGTCCAGGAGACCGTGCTGTACGCGTGGTTCGCCGGCGAGGCAGGCGTCATCAAGACGCTGCGCCGCTACCTGGTTTCCCAGAAGGGCGTGGACCGCAAGTCCGTCGCGTTCATGGGGTACTGGCGGCGCGGTCGCGCCGAGTGCTGAGCGCCGCTCCTACTCGAGCGGGGCGAGCACGGCGAGCGGTGTGAGGACGGCGATCTGCCACCCGTCCGCTCCGTCGACCAGCTGGTAGCACATGCGCTCGCGCGGTTCGCCGTCGTAGGACCACGTCACGTCGGCCCAGACGGTACCCGGGCCCTCGGCGAGGATCTCCACCTGCTTCTCGACCGCGCTCACGCCGTCGTACTGCTCCCACGCCGAGGCGAAGAACGCCTCGGTCTGCGAGGCGTCCGACACCGGGACGGGGTTGCCCGGGAACAGGATGAGCGCGGGCACCGCGTAGAGGCGGGAGATCGTCTTCTCGTCGCGGGCCAGGAGCGTGGTCGCGTAGCGGTCGAAGAAGTCGTTGACGGACTGGTTCACGGTTTCGGTGTTCATGTCCGCGACGCTAGGCACCGAAGCGGACACGCCGGTGTCGCCTTCCACGCCGACTTCGCCTTCTACGCTGTCGTCATGGACGAGGGCATCCGCCTGGCCGCGGAGTCGCGTGACGGCCACCTGACGCTGCGGCGCGTCGAGCGCCAGCAGGCGTTGATCGAGCGCCTGCACACCGCGCGCGGCGGGCGCGTCCCGCTGTCGGCGCTCGCACGGAGCCTGCGGGTCTCGGAGCGGACCATCGCCCGCGACGTCGAGCGGCTGCGGCTCAGCGGCGTGCCGATCGAGACGCACCGCGGCAGCGGTGGCGGGGTCAGCCTCGTGTACTCGGGCGGTACCCGCGTCGTGTCCCTCGACGTGCCCGAGCTCGCGGCACTGCTGTCGAGCCTCGCGACGCTCGGTCCGAGCGTGAGCGACAGCGCGTCGTCGGCCATGCGCAAGCTCGCCGCGGCACTCGTCGAGGGCCGCTGACCGCCACCCGGTGACAAGTCCGACATCTCCGGTACGGTGAGTGCATGCGCGCTGACGGGTATCTGGACGTCGACCGTAGTGGCGTGGACTGGTTGCTCGATCCGGACAGCCCGCAGCTGCGTCTGCTCGGCAAGGAGATCTCCGAGCGCACGCCCGCGTCCTCGTGCGACCCGGCCGGCGTCCTCGACGACCTGGGACTCCTGCGCGTGCTCCTGCGCGAGCGGCACATGGGCATCGCCGTCGGGCGGTCCTCGGCGTTCGACGTCGAGGACGTCGTCGAGGCGTGGACGAGGCGCGTCCACGACCGCCGGCCGGTCACCTGGGACGCGGCTGTCGGCGACGCCGTGATCCAGCTCCAGGAAGCGCTCGGGGACCGCCGCACCCAGGTGCTGCACACCTCGTCGCGCCCGGTCCCACGGCCGTCCCAGGCATCCGACGCCGGCCCGGTCTGGGAGGCACGGGACGTCCGGTCGGGCAGGGCGGCGGCGCGTGTCGTCAGGGTCCGCGCGCTGACCGACGCCGCCTCGGCGTCGCGCGACGTGGCCGCCGCTGTCGCCGCGGCCGACGCCGACTTCGCCTTCGAGCGCATCGTCGTGGACCTGCGTGGCGCCATGGGTGGGGACGACGGACCGGTCCGCAGCTGGGCCGAGGGTCGCGCGGCCGCGCCCTGGCCCGCGGTCCGGGGCGGGAGCCGGTGGGCCGTGGGTCCCGGCCGGACGGCCCTCAACGTCTGGAACTACCTGGTGTTCGAGGCGGTGACGCGCCCCGACCGGGCCGCGGCGGCGCTGGGGGCGCAGGAGCACCAGCCGCGGCCCGACGACACGCTGCACCTGGTGTTCGACGAGCCGGTGGACGCACCCGCGGGGCCGCAGCCCTGGGCCGGGCGGATGCTCGTGCTCGTCGACGGTGCGACGGCGTCGGCGGGGGAGTCGAGCGCCCTGCTGCTGCGCGACTGCCTCGGCGCCCGGCTGGTCGGCGGCCGCACCTACGGCGTCGTGGAGTACGGCGCCTGGGCTCCCTACGTCCTGCCGGCGAGCGGGCTCGTGGTCACACTGCCGACCGAGTGGTCGGAGGTCGCCGAGCCGACCGACGTCGTGGGGATCAAGCCTGACCTCGAGATCGACGTGACCATGGCCGTCGACGACGTCGCGCGAGCCTTCGACGACCTGTGGGCCGCGGCGGCGTGACCCGCTGACCCGCTGACCCGCTGACCCGCTCAGCCGTCCCTGTCGTCAGGGCGGCGAGCCGCGGCGTCGACCATCCGTTGACCGAGCTCGGCAGTGACGGCCCGCAGCTCGGGGCCGCCGACGATGCGGTAGGGGACGGGCAGCTGGACCAGCTGCTCGGCGTACCAGTACGGGTTGCTCGTGGTGCCGGTCAGCCGCGTGCGGTCGCCCGCGACCTCCTCGAGCACGCCGAGCCGGCCGCGCAGCACGGAGTGCACCCGGTCGACCGGCGCGGCGATCTCGACCTCGGTGGCGTACTCCCACCCGACGGCGAGGTTCTGCTCGAGCAGGGCCACCGGGTCGAGGTCGTCCGGCCGGACGAACCGTGTCTCGAGCGGGTGGACGGCGACGACCCGGTCGATCCGGTAGGTCCGGATGGCGTCGCGGGCGGCGACCCGGCACACCAGGTACCAGCGGCCGTGGCGCACCACGACGGCCCACGGCTCGACGTCGGACTCCCAGGCGGACGCCTCCGTGCGGTAGCCGACCCGCACCATGCGGTGCTCGGCACACGCCTGCACGAGCCGGGCCGTGACGTCGGGATCGGCGCGGGCCGCACCGTGGTCGGGTGCCGGGGTCGCCGTCCGGCGGATCGCGTCGGCGCCCGTGGCGACCTGCTCGGGGAGGACCCGGACGATCTTCGCCAGCGCGCTGCCCGCGGGCATGGCGGGGTCCGCGGCGTCGTGGTGGCCGTCCAGCACGGCCATGACCAGGCCGAGCGCCTCGGACGCCGTGAACGTCAAGGGCGGCAGCCGCATGCCGCGGCCGACCCGGAAGCCGCCGTAGGGACCCCGCGTCGACTCGACCGGGACTCCTGCCTCCCGCAGGAGCGCGACGTAGCGGCGGGCGGCGCGCTCGCTCACCCCAAGGGCTCGGCCGAGCCGTTCGGCGGTGATGCCGGGACGCGCCTGCAGCAGGTCGAGCGTGCGCAACGCACGTGCCGTCGGGCTGAGATCGCTCATCGAGCGCGCTCCCGTCATCGGCGTCAGAACCGGACGCGGAACGTCCGGAACCTACCGTAGCGTCCGTCCCATGAGCGAGAACACCCTGGAGACCACGATCCACGAGCCGTCGGAGACGGCCGACGAGGCCGAGATGCTGCTGTTCTCGGTCGACCGGTCGCGAGCGCAGTTCGCCTGGAAGGTCGGCGGGCTCGACGCCGCGGCCCTGAACCGGGCGCACCCGCCGTCCCAGATGACGCTCGGCGGGCTGATCAAGCACCTGGCCTTCGTCGAGGACGACGTGACCGCGCGCGCGTTCGGATGGCCGGCCGGCGTCCCGTGGGATCCGGCGGACTGGGAGGCGGACCCGCGCTGGGACTGGACCTCCGCGGCGCAGGACACGCCCGAGGAGCTCTACGCCCTCTGGGCCGACGCCGTCGCGCGCTCGCGGGCGGCGTGGGAGCGGGTCCGGACCGAGGGTCTCGACGGCCCGGCACGCATCACGTTCGAGGGGTTCACCCCCAACGTGCGCCGGATCCTGGTCGACCTGTCCGACGAGTACGCGCGGCACGTCGGCCACGCGGACCTGTTCCGCGAGGCCGTCGACGGGCTCGTGGGCGAGGACCCGCCGCAGCCGGCCTGAGCCGCACCGCACCCGCCGTCGTCCGCACCCGCCGTCGTCCGCACCCGCCGTCGTCCGCCGGAACCTCTCTTCGAGGTCGTGATCCCGGCCGCCATGCCCGCGTATGGCGGCGGGGATCACGACCTCGAAGGGTGTTTTCGGGGCGGGGCGGGGCGGCGTCAGCGCTCGATGCCGAGCCCGTCGACGACCTCGATACCGGGCATGCTGCACAGCAGCTCGCCGGTCATGAGGATCTTGGACCGTCGCACGCCCGAGCCCTGCAGCGCGAGGGCGCCCGGCTCGGTGAACCGCGCGTCGACCAGCACACGCCACCCGGCGGGCAGGCCGAGGGGGCCGATGCCGCCGTACTCCTGCCCCGACTCCGCGGTCGCGCGGTCCATCGCCAGGAACGACGCCTTGCGCACGTCGAGCAGCTTGCGCACGCGCGTGTTGACGTCGGCGAACGTCGTCGCGCGGACGACGCTGGCGGCCAGGCGCTCGACCTCGCCCCGGCGTCCCGCGACGAGCACGCAGTTGGCCGACGCCTCGGGCGGCAGGCCGTGGACGTCGTTGAGCGTGGCGGTGTCGGCGTGGTCGGGGTCGATCTCGGCGACCGCGACCTGGTCGGCGACCCGGGCGTCGGCGTCGGCCCACGCGCGCAGCGCCGCGAGCGTGGGTGCGGCGAGCAGCTCGGGGTGGTCGAGCGCGCGGGCCCACGGCAGGTCGCCGAGCACGGGCAGCGACCCGTCCGGGGCCGCGCTCACCGCTGGTAGGTCGCGACGAGCACGGCCCGCGCGAGGGTGTGGAACACGACGTTGAACGCCACGGCGGCGTTCGAGGCGTCGGGCCCGACGCCGAGCCGGGGCGTGTCGAGCGCGTGCACGGCGTAGAAGTAGCGGTGCTCGCGGTCGCCGGGCGGCGGCGCTGCGCCCATGAAGCCGGTCTGGCCGCCGTCGTTGCGCACCTGGTAGGCGCCCTCCGGAAGTCCCGAGCCGTGGGACGCCCCGGCGCCGCGTGCCAGCGACGTGACCGACGCCGGGACGTCGACGAGGTTCCAGTGCCAGAACCCGGACGGCGTCGGTGCGTCCGGGTCGTAGCAGCTCACGACGAACGACTGCGTGCCGTCGGGGAAGCCGGACCACTCGAGCGCGGGGGAGACGTCGTCGCCGTCGGTCGTGAAGTCGGCGGGCAGGCGCTGGCCGTCGGCGATGTCGGGACTGGTCAGTGTGAAGGAGGGCACCTGCGGCAGGAGCGAGTACGGGTCGGGAGGAAGGGGACGAGTCAGGTCCATGCGGCCATGGTGCCCGAGGTGGGCCGACACTCGCCACAGACGCGCCGTGGTACCGTGCCACCGCAAACCGACCAGGCGGTATGTCTGCCGGGCCGGGTGCCGATCGGAGGTGGATGGTGCGCAGGTTCGAGGGCAGGGTCGCCCTCATCACGGGAGGTAGCCGCGGGATCGGTCTCGCGGTCGCGCGACGGGTCGTGGCCGAGGGCGGACGGGTCGTGCTCACCGGCCGGCGCGCCGAGGCGCTCGACGAGGCCGTGAGCGAGCTCGGTGAGCACGCGTCCGGCGTGCCGGGCAAGGCCGACGACGCCGAGCACCGCGCCCAGGTGTTCGCGCACGTCGCCGAGCGTCACGGCAGGCTCGACCACCTCGTCAACAACGCCGGGATCAACCCCGCGTGGGGGCCGGCTCTCGAGGTCGAGCCCGCCGTCGTGCGCAAGATCCTCGAGGTCAACCTGGTCGCGGCGCTCGAGTGGACGCGCGACGCCGTCGCGGCCGGGCTCAGCCGCTCGATCGTCAACACGGCCTCGATCGCCGGCACGGCCGCGAGCCCCAACATCGCGTTCTACGGGGTGTCCAAGGCCGCGCTCATCAACCTGACCGAGCAGCTCGCGGTCGAGCTCGCGCCGCGGCTGCGCGTCAACGCCGTCGCGCCCGCGGTCGTCAAGACGCACCTGTCGCGCGCGCTGTACGAGGGCAGGGAGCAGGAGGTGGCCGCCCGGTACCCGCTGCAGCGCCTCGGTGCGCCCGACGACGTCGCCGGACCGGTCGCGTTCCTGCTGTCCGACGACGCCGCCTGGGTCACGGGGCAGACGCTCCGGATCGACGGTGGCGCGAGCATCAGCCCGGTCGGGTGAAGGATGGGAGCCATGAAGAGCACGAACGTCGCCGACCGGGTCACCGCCGCCGCGCTGGACCTGTTCGCCAGCCAGGGCTACGCCACCACGAGCGTGCAGCAGATCGTCGAGGCCGCGGGCGTCACCAAGGGCGCCATGTACCACTACTTCCAGTCCAAGGACGACCTGCTGTTCGCCATCTACGACCGCATGCTCTCGCTGCAGAAGGCGCACCTCGACCGCATCGTCGCGGCCGGTGGCCCGGTCGAGGACGTCGTGCGCGCGGTGTGCATCGACGTCGTCGAGACGTCGATCGACTTCCTGCCTGAGGGCACGGTCTTCTTCCGCAGCATGCACATGCTCACCGAGCCGCGGCGCAAGGAGGTCACGCGGCGCCGGCGCGAGTACCACGACGCGTTCGCCGCGCTCGTCGAGCAGGGCCAGGCCGAGGGCGTCTTCCGCACCGACGTGCCGCGCTCGGTGCTCATCGCACACTTCTTCAGCGACGTGCACTACCTGTCGCACTGGTACTCACCCGAAGGACCCGAGGGCAAGACCGAGGTCGCGGAGCAGCTCACCGAGCTGTTCCTGCGCAGCATCCGGACGACGGAGGATCACCGTGGCTGAACCGACCATGCGCGCGTGGCGCGTGACCTCCCACGGCGAGCCGGCCGAGGTGCTGCGGCTCGACGAGGTCCCGGTGCCCCGCGCGACGCCGGGCGAGGTGCTCGTGCACGTGCGGGCCGTCGCGATCAACTTCCCCGACGTGCTGCTCTCGCGCGGCATGTACCAGGAGCGCCCCGACCTGCCGTTCGTGCCGGGCATCGAGCTGTGCGGCGACGTCGTCGCGCTCGGTGCGGGCGTCGACGGGTTCGAGGTCGGCGAGCGGGTCGTCGGATCGCGCATCGGCGTGCTGTCGGAGTACGCGGTGCTGCCCGCGCGTGCGGTGCGCCGGGCGCCCGAAGGGCTCGACGACGCGCAGGCCGCTGCCCTGACGATCGCCTACCAGACCGCCTGGTTCGGGCTGCACCACCGGGCCGCGCTGCGCGAGGGGGAGCACCTGCTGGTGCACGCCGCGGCCGGCGGTGTCGGGACGGCGGCGGTACAGCTCGGCGCGGCCGCCGGTGCGCGCGTGATCGGCGTCGTCGGGAGCGCGCCCAAGGTGGACGTGGCGTCCGCTGCCGGGGCGGAGCACGTGCTCGTGCGCGGCGACGACCTGGCGGCGCAGGTCAAGGACCTCACCGGCGGGGCGGGGGTCGACGTCGTCTTCGACCCGGTCGGTGGTTCCGCGTTCGACCAGTCGACACGGTGCATCGCCTTCGAGGGGCGCATCGTGGTCGTGGGCTTCGCGGGCGGGCGCGTGCCCGAGGTGCGTGCCAACCACCTGCTCGTGAAGAACTACGGCGTGCTCGGCCTGCACTGGGCGCTCTACCAGGCGCGGCGGCCCGACCTCGTCGACGCCGCCCACGAGGAGCTGTCACGGCTCGCCGCGAGCGGCGCGGTGCGGCCCGTGGTCGGCGACGTCGTGCCCTTCGAGGCTGCGCCCGAGGCCGTCCAGCGGCTCGCCGACGGGACGACGTCCGGCCGGCTCGTGGTGCGCGTGGCCGAGCAGACCGTCGTCGCGTAGACCCGGCACGGCACGACGGCACGACCAGGAGGAACGAGTGACCCAGCAGACCACGGCCGCGGTGCGGCTCGACGGGCGGGTGGCCGTCGTGACCGGCGGTGCGCGGGGCATCGGCGAGGCGTACGTCCGCGGGCTGCACGCCGCGGGCGCGAGCGTCGTGATCGCCGACGTGCTCGACGAACCGGGCGCGGCCCTCGCCGACGAGCTGGGGGAGCGGGCCCGGTTCGAGCACCTCGACGTGACCGACGAGGACGGCTGGGCGCGGGTGGTCCTGGCGACGGTCGAGGCGTTCGGCGCACTCGACGTGCTGGTCAACAACGCGGGAATCGCGAACTCCGGGCCCATCGAGCACTACACGACGGCCAAGTGGCACGCGGTCATCGGGGTCAACCTGACGGGGACGTTCCTGGGCTGCCGCGCCGTGGTCCCCACGATGAAGGCCGCGGGCCGGGGATCCATCGTCAACGTGTCGTCGGTCGAAGGGCTCCGCGGAGGCGAGCGCCTGCACGGCTACGTGGCGTCGAAGTTCGGCGTGCGCGGCCTGAGCAAGTCGCTCGCGGTCGAGCTGGGGCCGGCCGGGATCCGCGTGAACTCGGTGCACCCCGGCCTGGTCCGCACCGAGATGACGACGCGGATCGACGTCGACGCGGTACCCATCCCGCTCGGCCGGGCGGCGCTGCCCGACGACGTCGTGGGCGCGGTGCTCTTCCTCGCGAGCGACGCGTCGGCCTACGTCACGGGCACCGAGCTCGTGGTCGATGGAGGACTGACCGCAGGCGTCTGACCTGCACCGGGCCTCGTTGACGCCCTCTCTGCGCACTCTCTGCGCCCGCTCCAGGCACGTGGGATCCCCTCGCTGCGGCCCCCGTCCGGCGCCGTCTCGAAAGCACATACCGTCCGGTCGGTTTTTCCGCTAGGGTGTGCGCATCCGACACGAAGAGGTGCCGATGCACACGCTGGATCCCGCCGGGACGCCCCGCCTCGAGGTCGCCGGCCTGACGGTCGCCTTCGGCGGCCTGACCGCGGTCGACGACGTCAGCTTCGCCGTGGGCCATGCCGAGGTGGTCGCCCTGATCGGCCCGAACGGGGCAGGCAAGACGACGGCGTTCAACGCCGTCTGCGGCCTCGTCCGGCCCCGCTCGGGCAGCATCCGGATCGACGGCAGGCCCGCGCCGACGTCGACGGTCCGGCTGCTCGAGTGCGGAGTCGCACGGACGCTCCAGGGCCTCGGCCTCTTCGGCGGCATGTCGGTGCTGGAGAATGTGCTCGTCCCGCTCACGAGCCGCACGGGCCCGCGGGAAGCGGGCGACGCCGACGCCGGCGACGTCGCACGCGAGACGCTGGACCAGCTCGGGCTCCTCGACGCCGCCGGCACGCGCGTGGACGCCCTGCCGTACCCCGAGCGCAAGCGGGTCGCGCTGGCCCGTGCACTCGTGACCGGCCCGCGCCTGCTGCTCCTCGACGAGCCGGCCGGCGGCCTGGGCCACGACGACATCGAGGCACTGACCGGGGTCGTGCGCGACGTCGTCGCGGGCGGCTGCTCGGTGCTCCTGGTCGAGCACCACGTCGACTTCGTCATGGAGGTCGCCGACCGCGTCGTCGTGCTCGACTTCGGCCGCGTGGTGGCGTCCGGCACGCCGGACGAGGTCCGCACCGACCCCGCGGTCGAGGCGGCCTACCTGGGTCTGGAGGCCGCCCGATGACGATGCTCGCGGTCGAGGGACTGACGGTGGGCTACGGCGGCTCGCCCGTGATCGACGGGCTGGCCCTCGACGTCCCGCAGGGATCCGTCGTCGCGCTCCTGGGCGCCAACGGCGCGGGCAAGACGACGCTGCTGCGCACGTTGTCGGGGCTCGTCACCCCGCGCTCGGGCCGGGTGCTGCTCGACGGCGCCGACCTCGCCGGCGTCCGTGTCGAGGACCGCGTGCGCCGCGGCCTGGCGCAGGTGCCCGAGGGCCGCAGCGTCGTCAGCGAGCTGACGGTCGAGGAGAACCTGCAGCTCGGCGCGCTGTGGCGGCACCGCTCGCGCGGCGAGCGCCGAGCCGCGCTCGACGAGATGTACGAGCTGTTCGAGCCGCTCGCCCGGCGGCGGACCAGCATCGGCCACCAGCTCTCGGGCGGCGAGCGCCAGATGCTCGCGCTCGCCCGGGCGCTCGTCGCGCGACCGCGCGTGCTGCTGCTCGACGAGCCGTCGCTCGGCCTCGCGCCGCGCGTCGTCGCGCAGCTCCTGGCGGTCCTGCGGCAGACCGCCGACCGCACCGGCCTGACCGTCCTGCTCGCCGAGCAGAACGTGACGAGCGCGCTGTCGATCGCCGACCGCGGCGTCGTGCTCGGCCTCGGCGCCGTCGTCGCCGACGCGCCCGCGGCGGACATCGCCGCCGATCCCGCCCTCCGGCACGCCTACCTGGGGTTCTGATGGACAGACTCGTCTTCCTGCTCGCCACGGGCCTGGCCCGCGGCCTGGTCATCGCGCTCTTCGCGCTCTCGCTCGTCATCATCTGGCGTGCCGCACGCATCGTGAACTTCGCCCAGGCCGCGATGGCCGTCGTGGCCGTCTACGTCGCGTTCGCGGTCACGAGCCTGACCGGTTCGTACTGGGTGGGGCTCGTCGCCGCGCTCGCGGCGGGCGCACTGCTCGGGCTCGTCGTCGAGCGCGGGCTGATCCGGCTCGTGCCGAGCCGGACGCCGCTGCCCGGGATGATCGTGGCGATCGGCCTGGTCATGGTGCTGCAGTCCGTCATGGGCATCCTGTTCGGGCCCCGGCACAAGCCCATGAGCGCACCGTTCGACGAGCGGCCGTTCGTCGTCGGCAGCATCCCGGTGCTCTCGCCCTACGACCTGTTCGTGCTGCTCGTCGCGCTCGTCGTCGTCGTCGCGCTCGCGCTGCTGTTCAACCGCACGGCGCTCGGTCTCCAGCTGCGTGCGTCGGCCGTGGCGCCCGAGGTGTCGCGGCTGCTCGGGGTCCGGGTGCCGCGCATGGTCACGCTCGGGTGGATGCTCTCGAGCGCCGTGGCGGCGCTGGCCGCGCTGCTGCTCGTACCGACCGAGCTCGGGCTCAACGCCCACTCGGCCGACCTGCTGTTCGTCCACGCCTTCACGGTCGCGGTGCTCGGCGGACTCGACTCACCGCCCGGGGCGCTCGTGGGCGGCGTGACGGTCGGCGTGCTCATCAGCCTGGTCACGGGCTATCTCGGCGCCGGCATCGTGCCGCTCGCCGTGCTCGCACTGCTCACGCTCGTGCTGCTCGTGCGGCCGGGCGGCATCTTCGCGGTCAAGGAGGCCCGGACGGCATGACGGCGGCGACCTCCCCGACGCGACAGATCATCCTGCGCGCGCTCGTGCTGGCACTGCTCGCGATCGCGGGCACGTTCCTGCTCGACCCCTTCCGCAACTACCAGCTCGCCGTGATCGCGGCGTGCTTCTGCGCGACCGCGGGCCTCTCACTGCTGGTCGGGCTGACCGGCCAGCTCTCGCTCGGCCACGCCGTGCTCATGGCTGCGGGCGGCTACGGCTACGCGCTCGTCGCGGCGCCCGCGGCCGAGGCCGGGCTCGACGGCGTCCCGCGGTTCGCGCTCGGGCTGCTCGGCGCGCTGTGCGCCTCGGGCGGGCTCGGCGTGCTGCTCGGGCTCGCGGGCGCACGGCTGCGCGGGCCCTATCTCGCGGGCTTGACGCTCGCGCTCGTGATCGCCCTGCCCGCGCTCACCGCCCAGGTGTCCGTGCTCGGGGGAGACCAGGGTGTGTCCGCGCCCTTCGAGGGCGTGCCCGGGCCGCTGCAGCAGCTCATCGCCGTCGAGCAGTGGCACGCCTGGATCGCGATCCTGGTCGCGACCCTGGCGGTCACCCCGCTCGCCGTCCTGCGGACGAGCCGCGCGGGCCTGCGGATGCGGGCCGTGCACGCCGACGAGACGGCCGCGCGGCTCAGCGGCGTCTCGCCCGCGCGGGTCAAGGTCGGCGCCTTCGTGGCCAGCTCGCTCGCCGCCGGCCTCGGCGGCGCGGTGCTGTGCGTCGCCACCCAGTCGGTGAGCCCGGGCCGCTACGACCTCGCCTTCTCGCTGCTGCTCGTGGTCGCGGCCGTGGTCGGCGGGCTCGGAAGCATCGGCGGTGCCGCCGCGGGTGCCGTGCTCGTCGTGCTCCTGCCGTGGCTCGTCGACACGATCACCGCCGCGGTCGGGGTCCCGGCCGACCTCGAGCAGCGGTTGTCGGGCAACCTCGCCGTCCTGGTCTTCGGCGCGCTGCTCATCGTCGTGACCGTGATCTGGCCTGGCGGTCTCGCAGGGGCCGTCGGCTCCCGCCGCCAGGCGTGGTCACGGGCCCGTGCCCGGGCACGGGCCCAGGCGCAGGAACGCAAGCGTCCCCCCGCACCCCCTCCAGCCACGCCCACCCCTTCCCCGACCGTCCCGCACTCGCTCACAGAGAGGTGACCCCCATGCGGACCACTACCCGGCTCGCCCCGAACCGCACCCACCACACCCACCGCACCCACCGTCAGGCCGCCGCGGTCGCGTCAGCCGCAGCCGTCGGCCTGGCGCTCGCGGCATGCAGCACGCCCGCGGCCGCCACGCCGGGCATCAGCGACGACACCGTGACCGTCGGCAGCCACCAGCCCTTGACCGGGCCGGCCGCCGCCGGCTACTCGTCGATCTCCGCGGCCACCAAGGCGTACTTCGAGTACGTCAACGCCCAGGGCGGCATCCATGGCCGCACCATCGAGTACGTGGTCAAGGACGACGGCTACAACCCCGCGAACACCCAGACGGTCGTCCGAGAGCTGGTCCAGGAGGACAAGGTCTTCGCGATCCTCAACGGGCTCGGCACGCCCACGCACTCGTCGGTGCTCGACTACCTGGCCCAGAACGAGGTGCCCGACCTGTTCGTGGCGTCCGGCAGCACCGGCTGGGACCAGCCCGAGGAGTACCCGACGACGTTCGGGTTCAACGCCGACTACGTCGTCGAGGGTGCGGCCCTCGCGCAGTACGCGGCCGACGAGCACGCGGGCAAGGTCGTGTGCGTGCTCGGGCAGGACGACGACTACGGGGACGAGTTCCTCGAGGGCGTCGAGATGGTGCTCGGGGCCGACGGCGTGGCCGCGGTCGAGCGCTACTCGGTGTCCAACCAGGACGTGACCGCGCAGATCGGCGCGATGCAGGCGGCGGGCTGCGAGATCAACATGCTCGCGACCGTCAACGGGTTCTCGGCGCTCGCGATCGGCACGGCGGCCAAGATGAACTGGTTCCCGCAGTGGTTCGCGTCGTCGTCGGGCGGCGACTACCCGACCCTCGCCGAGCTGATCGGCGAGGAGACCGCGCCCCAGCTGCTCCAGGGCTTCGTGAGCGCCAACTACCTGCCGTTCAGCCCGGACGGCGAGTGGGTCGCGCTGTTCGAGAAGATCAACGACGAGTACAACGGCGGCGCGCGCTTCGACGGCAACACCGTGTACGGCATGAGCGTGGGCTACCTGTTCGCCGAGGCGCTGGCCAAGGCGGGCGAGGACCCGACGCGCGAGAGCCTCGTCGAGGCGATCGAGTCCGGCGAGCTGGTGGGCAACGGCATCCTCCCGCTGACCTACGGGCCGGACGACCACGCGGCGTTCGACGGCGTCGGCATCACCGTCGTCGACCAGGGCGTCCAGGACTACACCGGCTCCACCTACCGGCTCGACGGCGAGACCGTCGAGGCCGTCGACGCCGAGCCGGTGGCGCTCGAGGCCGAGGGCGTGCCGGCGTCGTGACCCTTTGGTCATGACCCTTTGGTCATCACCCCTTCGAGGTCGTGATCCTGGCCGGGACTCGCGCGAGTCCCGGCCAGGATCACGACCTCGAAGGGGTGGTGCGGTGGCCCCGGTGCGCCGGCTCAGCGGCGCAGCTCGGCCTTGCCGAGGGCGCTCAGGTGCACCTCGTCGGGGCCGTCGGCGATCCGCATCGAGCGGGCGGCGGCGAACAGCTCGGCCAAGGGCTGGTCGCCGGACAGGCCCGCGGCACCGAAGATCTGCATCACGCGGTCGAGCACCGCCTGCACCGCGCGCGGCACCGCGATCTTGATCGCCTGGATCTCGGTCATGGCCTCGCGGTTCCCCACGGTGTCCATGAGCCAGGCGGTCTTGAGCACGAGCAGGCGCAGCGCCTCGATCTCGATGCGCGACGTCGCGACCCACTCGCGCACCACGCCCTGCTCGGCCAGCGGCCGGCCGAAGGTCTGGCGTTCGCGGGCCCGCTCGGTCGCGAGCGCGAGCGCACGCTCGGCCATGCCGAGGGCGCGCATGCAGTGATGGATCCGGCCCGGCCCGAGCCGAGCCTGCGCGATCGCGAAGCCCTCGCCCTCGCCGCCGAGCAGGTTCGACGCCGGCACGCGCACGTCGTCGAACAGGATCTCGGCGTGCCCGCCGTGGTCACGGTCGTCGTAGCCGAACACCGTGAGCGGCCGCACGATCGTGACCCCGGGCGCGTCCCGCGGGACGAGCACCATGGACTGCTGCCGGTGGCGCGGGGCGTCGGGGTCGGTCTTGCCCATCACGATCAGGAGCCGCGCGCCGGGGTTCAACGCACCGGTCGACCACCACTTGCGGCCCGAGACGACGAGCTCGTCGCCGTCGCGCCGGATGCGTGTGGCGATCTGGGAGGCGTCGCTCGACGCGACGTCGGGCTCGGTCATGCAGAAGGCCGAACGGATGCGCGCGTCGAGCAGCGGGTCGAGCCACTCGCGCTGCTGGCCGGGCGTGCCGAAGTGCGCGAGGAGCTCCATGTTGCCCGTGTCGGGCGCGGCGCAGTTGAACGCGGCGGGGGCGAGCCGCGGGCTCCAGCCCGTGAGCTCGGCGAGCGGCGCGTACTGGAGGTTGGTCAGGCCCGCGCCGCGCTCGCCGGGCAGGAACAGGTTCCACAGCCCGCGCTCGCGCGCCAGGGCCTGCAGCTCGGCGACGACGGGTCGCGGCGACCAGTCGCCCGGCGCGGCCGCGAGCTGTGCGTCGAGGACGGGCTCGGCCGGCAGCACGTGCTCGTGCACGAACGCGCGGACCTGCTCGGTGAGCTCGGCGGTGCGTGCGTCGGGTGCGAAGTCCATGTCAGACCTTCCCTGCGGCGCGCGCGAGCCCGTCCGCGGCCAGGGGCTCGACGAGCCCGCCGATCAGGTCGAAGCCGTCGCCCACGGTCTCGCCCGCGCGGTAGCGGAAGTGGATGCCCTCGAGGATGACGGCGAGCTTGTAGGCCGCGAACGCCCGGTACCAGGAGAGGTCGTCGACGGACGTGCCCGAGCGCGCCGCGTACGCGTCGACCAGCTCGGCGAAGTCGGGGTAGCCCGCGCCGGGGACGACCGAGCTGTGCGCCACGTCGCTGCTGGTGATCTCCCGGATGTCCCAGTACATGCCCAGCATCCCGAGGTCGACGAGCGGGTCGCCGAGCGTGGCCATCTCCCAGTCGAGCACGGCGTTGATGCGCGGTGCCTCGGGCGGGCCGCTGACGATCGCGTTGTCGAGCCGGAAGTCGCCGTGCACGAGGGTCGAACGCGCCGTCGTGGGCACGCTCAGCGCGAGCCGCTCGGCGAGCGCGTCGAGCGCGGGCTGAGGGCGGGACCGGGAGGCGTCGTACTGGCGCCGCCACGTGGCGAGCTGGCGTTCGAGGTACCCGTCGGGACGGCCGAAGTCGGCGAGCCCGACGGCGGCCGGGTCGACGTCGTGCAGGTCCGCGAGGATCTCGGCGAGCGCGATCCCGAGGGAGTGCAGCCCGGCCGGCGTGTATGCGGCGTTCTGGTCGGGGCGCGCGAGGACGGCGCCGGGAACCCGCTCCATGACGAAGAAGACCGTGCCGGTCACCTCGGCGCGTTCGACGTCGTCGACCAGGTCGACCGTGCGCGGCACCGGCACCGCGCTGCCGGCGAGCGCCGTGATGACGCGATGCTCACGGCGCATGTCGTGCGCGCTCGAGAGCACGTGGCCGAGCGGCGGCCTGCGCAGGACGAGGGGGAGGCGCGCCCCGTCGACGCGGTAGGTCAGGTTGCTGCGCCCGCCCGCGATGACCTCTGCCGTGAGCTCGCCGTCCGCGAGCTCGGGATGCACCCGTTCCAGCCACGTCTGCAGTCCGGTGCAGTCCAGTCCCGGCACCTCGGTCATCGGCGACCCACCTCCAGTCGACCCGGCACGCGCCGGGGCTCGCGGGCGAGCATACCGCGCGGTCGGTATGTACGAGAACCGACCTCCCGACGGATCCTCTGCCACCATGGCGGGGTCCAGCCAGCATCTCCGGGAGGGTGACGGTGTACGAGTACAAGGTCGTGGAGCTCCGCGAGAAGATCATCGGCGGCAAGATGTCCGGCGACAAGCTGGAGAAGGTGCTGAACGACCACGCTGCTCAGGGTTGGCAGCTCAAGGCGATCACCGCCGTCGAGGTCAAGGGCCGGGTCGGTCCGGGAGGGGTCGAAGGGCTCCTCATCACGCTCGAACGGTCCGTCTGACGGCGTCGACCGCCGTCGCCGGCCGGCCCTACCCGAGCCGGTCGGCGATGGCGGTGCGGATCGGGTCCGGGACCGGGACGGGGCGGCGCGAGGCCTGGTCGACGAAGACGTGCGTGAAGCTGCCGTGGGCGATTGCGTCGTCGGTACCGGCGCGCAGGATGTCCAGGTCCCAGGTGACGCTCGTGCCGCCCAGGCGCCCGACGCCGATCGCGACCTCGAGCTCCTCGGGGTAGGACGCCGGCGCCCGGAAATCGCACGACGAGGCGACGCAGACGCCGATCACGTCGCCCTGGGGGTCGAGGCCCGCGTGGCGGATCATCCAGGTGTTCACGGCCGTGTCCATGGCCTGGTAGTAGACCGTGTTGTTGACGTGGCCGTACTGGTCGTTGTCGTTCCACCGCAGCGGGAACGGGTGGCGTGCGCGGGGCATGGTCCTCCTCAGTGACGGTCTTTGTGACGGTGTCGTCAGTCGACGCGCAGCAGATGTCGCAGCGCGACCCGGGTGCGCTCGCTGCTCGGCTCCTCCCCGGTGATGAGATCCGCGTAGGTGAAGGACTCCGAGACCCGCACGAGCAGGTACGCCAGGTCCGCGACGTCGATCGTGCCGCCGAACGGGTGCTCGCCCAGGTGCGCGCGCACCAGCCAGGCGGTGGTGGCGACGTAGCGCTGCTGGATCGGGCTGTCCTTGGTCGTGAGCAGGCGCAGCGCGCGGGCGGGCTCGCGGCGCAGGAACGCGCGGAAGTACTCGGCCTCGATGAGGTCGTTCGCGAAGTGGGTGACCAGCGTGGCGACGTGCGCGGCGCCCCGCTCCGGCTCGGCGGCCCGCTCGGCCTGCACGAGCGTGGGCACCGCGAGCGACCACAGGACCTCGCTGAGCAGCGTGTCCCGGTTGCCGACCCACCGGAACACCGACGTCCGGTCCACCCCGAGCGTGCCCGCCAGGCCGCCCATGTCGATCCGGCGTCCGGCGACGAACGTCTCGCGTGCCAGGTCGAAGGCGCGCTGCGCGTCGGGGTGCGCCCCGGCGGCGAGCCGCTCGGAGAGCCACGTCGGTGCGGCCTCGAGGCCCACGCTGGCGATGCCCGGCATGGCCCGCAGCCTAGTGCTCCTCGCACGGCCGTGTGCAACATCTTGGAAAATGATGCACGGTGGTGCAGACTGGTCGTGTCGACGACGATCGGAGCAACGATGACGTTCACCACCTCCGCGCCCAGCACGGTGGCCGCGGCGGACCTCCCGCATCTTGACGCGGACTTCTACGGCTTCCAGGACGTGCTGACCCCTCGCGAGCAGGAGGTGGCGCTCGCCGTCCGGGAGTTCATGGAGCGCGAGGTGCGCCCGATCGCCGACGACTACTGGGAGCGGGCCGAGTGCCCCGTGCACCTGTTCAAGCCGTTCGCCGAGCTGGGCACGGTGGGTGCCGCCTGGGACGAGAGCGCCGAGTTCGAGAGCTCGGCCGTGTTCCGCGGGTGGGTCGGCCTGGAGCTGGCCCGCGTGGACTCCTCCTTCTGCACGTTCATCGGCGTCTCGAGCGGGCTCGCGATGAGCTCGATCGGGATGGGCGGCTCGCCCGAGCAGCGTGCGCAGTGGCTGCCGCCCATGGCGCGCGGCGACGTCATCGGCGCGTTCGGGCTCACCGAGCCGCTCGCCGGCTCCGACACCGCCAAGGGCCTGCGCACGACGGCCACGCGCCACGGCGACACCTGGGTGATCGACGGCGCCAAGCGCTGGATCGGCAACGCGACGTTCGCGGACGTCGTCGTGATCTGGGCCAAGGACACCGCGGACGACCAGGTCAAGGGCTTCCTGGTGCGGCGGGGCACGCCGGGCTTCACCGCCACCAAGATCGAGCGCAAGCAGTCGCTGCGCATCGTGCAGAACGCGGACATCGTGCTCGACGGCGTCGAGGTCGCCGAGGAGGACCGGCTCCAGGAGATCAACGGGTTCCGCGACGTCGCCAAGGTGCTGCGCGTGACGCGTGACGGCGTGTCGTGGCAGTCGCTCGGCACCATGATCGGTGCGTACGAGGCGGCCGTGGCGTACACGAAGCAGCGCGAGCAGTTCGGCAACCCGATCGCCGCCTATCAGCTGATCCAGGACAAGCTCGCGACGGCGCTCGCCAACGTCACGGCCAGCATGGCGGTGTGCGTCCGCGTCTCCCAGATGCAGGACCAGGGCATCCAGCGGGACGCGCACGCCGCGATGGCCAAGTCCTTCGTGACCACGCGGATGCGCGAGACGGTCGCGCTGTGCCGCGAGTCGCTCGGCGGCAACGGGATCCAGCTCGACCACGGCGTCGCGCGCTACTTCGCCGACGCCGAGGCGGTCTACACCTTCGAAGGCACGCGCGACATGAACAACCTCATCGTGGGCCGTGAGATCACGGGCCACGCGGCATTCGTCTGAACTGCTCGTGGAAACGGAGACACCCTCATGACCGAGGCGTACATCGTCGCGACGGCGCGCTCGCCGATCGGGCGCGCGCACAAGGGCTCGCTCAAGGACGTCCGCGCGGACGACCTCGCCGCTCGGATGGTCCGGGCCGCGATCGACCAGGTCCCGGGTCTCGACCCGGAGCGCGTCGACGACCTGCTGCTGGGCTGCGGCCTTCCCGGAGGCCGGCAGGGCATGAACCTGGCACGCATCGTGGCCGTGCTGCTCGGGTGGGACACCGTGCCGGGAGCGACCGTGACGCGGTACTGCTCGTCGAGCCTGCAGACCACCCGGATGGCCTTCCACGCCATCCGCGCGGGGGAGGGCGACGTGTTCGTCTCGGCCGGCGTCGAGTCGGTCAGCGGCATGGCGGTCGGCTCGAGCGACGACATCCCCGGTGTGGACCTGACCAACCCGCGCTTCACCGGCGCGGTCGAGCGCACCCGCGCGCGTTCGGCGGCCGGCGCGCCCACGTGGAGCGACCCGCGTGCCGACGGCATGCTGCCGGACGCCTACATCGCGATGGGCCAGACGGCCGAGAACGTCGCCGCGCTGCGCGGGATCACGCGCGAGGAGCAGGACGAGTACGCGGCTCGCAGCCAGCAGCGGGCCGAGAAGGCGATCGCCGACGGGTTCTGGGAGCGCGACATCACCCCGGTCACGCTCGACGACGGCACGGTCGTCGCGGCCGACGACGGGCCGCGGCCCGGGACGACGGCCGAGGCGCTCGCCGGGCTGCAGCCCGTGTTCCGGCCCGACGGGACCGTGACGGCGGGCAACGCGTGCCCGCTCAACGACGGTGCCGCCGCGGTCGTGGTCGTGTCCGAGCGCATCGTGGAGGAGCTGGGCCTGAACCCGCTCGCGCGCATCGTCTCGACCGGGGTGAGCGGCCTGTCGCCGGAGATCATGGGCCTCGGCCCGGTCGAGGCGAGCCGGCAGGCGCTGGGCCGCGCGGGTCTGAGCATCGACGACATGGACCTGGTCGAGCTCAACGAGGCGTTCGCCGCACAGGTCATCCCGTCGGCCCGCGAGCTGGGCATCGACCCCGAGAAGCTCAACGTGCACGGCGGCGCGATCGCCGTCGGGCACCCGTTCGGCATGACGGGCGCGCGCATCACGTCGACGCTCGTCAACGGCCTCGACGCGACCGGCGGCCGCTACGGGCTCGAGACCATGTGCGTCGGTGGCGGGCAGGGCATGGCGATGGTGCTCGAGCGGATGTGACGGTCCGCCAGGAGCGACAGGGCTCGTGCACGGTGCCGGCCGGCAGGTCCGGGCCTCGTGCACGAGCCCTGTCGCTTCCTCTGTCTGTCTGTCGGCTCCGCTCAGGAGGGCGCGGTCAGCTCTCGGGCACGTACAGCGCAAGCGTCTGGGCGACGAGCGCCGGCTTGTCGGCGCCCTCGATCTCGACCGTCACGGTGGAGCTCAGGCGCACGCCCGAGCGGGTCTCCTCGGCGCCGGTGATCTCGGTCGTCGCGCGGATGCGCGAGCCGGCCGTGACGGGCGCCAGGAAGCGCACCTTGTCCATGCCGTAGTTCATCGCCATCGCCACGCCGTCGACCTCGACGAGCGCCGAGGCGAGATGCGGCAGCAGCGAGAGCGTGAGGAAGCCGTGCGCGATCGTCGCGCCGAAGGGACCCGACGCGGCCCGCTCGGGGTCGACGTGGATCCACTGGTGGTCCTCGGTCGCGTCGGCGAAGGCGTCGATGCGGCCCTGGTCGACCGTGAACCAGTCGCCCGTCGCCTTCTGCCCGACGGCGGCCGCGAGGGCGGCAGGCGACTCGACCGTGATCACCGTGGGGTTCTCCGTCGTTCCCGTCATGCCTTCGGCCCTCCCGCCACGTAGAGCACCTGGCCCGAGACGAACCCCGCCTCGTCGGAGCAGAAGAACGACACCGCGGCCGCGATGTCCTCGGGCCGGCCCGTGCGGCCCACGGGGATGTCCTTGGCCGCGACGCCCAGGTAGTCCTCGAGCGAGACGCCGATGCGCTCGGCGGTCTCGCGGATCATGTCGGTCTCGATGACGCCCGGCGCGATCGCGTTGGCGGTGACGCCGAACTTGCCCAGCTCGATCGCGAGCGTCTTGGTGAAGCCCTGCATGCCGGCCTTGGCGGCGGCGTAGTTGGCCTGGCCGCGGTTGCCGAGCGCCGACGTGCTCGACAGGTTGACGATGCGGCCCCACTTCGCGCCGACCATGTGCGCCTGGACCGCGCGGCTCATGAGGAACGCGCCGCGCAGGTGGACGCGCATGACGGCGTCCCAGTCGTCCTCGGACATCTTGAACAGCAGGTTGTCGCGCAGGATCCCCGCGTTGTTGACCAGGATCGTGGGCGCACCGAGCTCGTCGGTCACGCGGGCGACGGCGGCCTCGACCGCAGCCGCGTCGGAGACGTCCACGCCGATGCCCACCGCCCGGCCGCCGTCGGCGACGATGCTCTTGGCGGTCTGGGCGGCCTGGTCCTCGAGCAGGTCGAGCACGGCCACCGCGTTGCCGTCGGCGGCGAGCCGGCGGGCGGTCGCGGCACCGATGCCGCGGGCCCCTCCTGTGACGACGGCGGTGCGAGGCGTGCGGGGCTCGGTCGAGCTGGTCATGCGGGGGTCCTCTCGTCGAAGGTGATGAGCTGGCGCAGCTCTTCCCCGGCGGCCAGGCGGTCCAGCGCGGCGGGGAGGTCCTCGAGCCCGATGCGGGCCGAGACGAGTCGTTCGAGCGGCAGGCGACCAGCGCGCCACCGCTCGACGTAGCGGGGGATGTCACGTTCGGGGACGGCCGACCCGAGGTAGGAGCCGACGACGGTCCGGGCCTCGGCGGTCAGCGTGAGCGGTGCGATGCTCGCGCGCGCGTCGGGCGAGGGCAGCCCGACCGTCACGGTCGTGCCGCCCGGGGCGGTGAGCGCGAGCGCGGTCTCGAACGCCCGGGCCGCACCCGCCGCCTCCACGACGAGCGGCGCGCGGACGCCGAGGTCGAGCGCCTGGTCGGGCGTGTACGCGGCCGTGGCGCCCAGCTCGCGGGCGAGCGCGAGCTTGGACGCGACGGTGTCGATGCCGACGACGTCGTGCCCGTCCGCGACCGCGACGAGCAGCGCGGCCATCCCGACGCCGCCCAGCCCGACGACGACCACCGGAGTGCCGGGTGCCGGCCTGCCGGCGTTGAGCACCGCACCGCCGCCCGTCAGGACGGCACAGCCGAGGAGCGCCGCGACGTCGGGCGGGACGTCGTCGTCCACGGGGACGACCGACGTGCGGCTGACCACGGCGTGGCTGGCGAACGCGCTGACCCCGAGGTGGTGGCGCACGGCGCTGCCCGCGCGGTGCAGGCGGGGGCCGCCGCCCACGAGCTCGCCGGCCGCGTTGGCGGCGCTGCCCGCGGTGCACGGGAGCCTGCCGTCCGTGGCGCACGCCGGGCACGCGCCGCAGCGTGGCAGGAACGTCATGACGACGCGACGGCCCGGGCGGACGTCGGTCACGCCCGGCCCGACCGCCTCGACGATGCCCGCGGCCTCGTGGCCCAGCAGCATGGGCACGGGGCGCTCGCGGCTGCCGTCGACGACGCTGAGGTCCGAGTGGCACAGGCCCGCGGCCTCGATGCGCACGAGCAGCTCGCCCGCGCCGGGCGGGTCGAGGTCGAGCGGGCCCACGGTCAGGGCTCGTGAGGTCGCGTAGGGCGCCGGCGCGCCGGTGCGCTCCAGCACGGCACCGATGATCTGCACGGGACGACCTCCTCGTCGATTCGGGTGCATGCACACTGCTGGCACAGCATACCGACCGCGCGGTATGTCGCCAGACCTGCCCCCGCACCAGCCCTGACCGGCGCGGTTGACAGGGTAGCCGCGGCGGCGTTGACTGAGTGTGTTCGAACGTGCGTTCGAATGCAAGGCCGGCTCCCGGCCGGTGGAAAGGAGGCACGCGTGACAGCCGTCCACGAGCGTGCCGAGGCCGCGCTGGCCGCGCTGCAGGCGGCTGAGCTGCGCACGGCTGCGGGTGACGTGGGGGCCGGGCAGGCGTGGCCCGTGCATCCCGACCTCGCCGCGCTGCTGCCCGGTGGCGCGCTCCGGGGCGGCATGCTGCTCGCGGTGCAGGGGTCGACGTCGCTGCTGCTCGCCCTCCTGGCCGGGGCCTCGCGCGCGGGGGCGTGGACGGCGTTCGTGGGTGCGCCGGCCGTCGGGATGCTCGCGGCCGCCGACGCCGGGGTCGACCTCGGGCGGACGGTGCTCGTCCCGCGTCCGGGGCCGGACGCGCCCGTCGTGGTCGCCGCGCTCCTGGACGGCATGGACGCGGTGGTCGTCGGCCCGCAGACGGCGCTGCTGGACGGCGACCGCCGGCGTCTGGCCGCGCGGGCGCGCGAGCGCGGCACGCTGCTGGTGTCGCAGACGGCGTGGCGGGGTGCGCACCTGACCCTCGACGCGCGCGGCGGCACGTGGTCGGGGGCCGACCGGGGCGCAGGGTGGCTGCGCCGTCGGACCCTCAACGTGCTCCGCACCGGGCGCGGCGCCGCCGCGCGGCCGGTCGAGATCGAGGTCGAGGTGCCGCTGGGGGCGAGCCGGGTGGTCCCGGCCCCGGCGGCCGAGCCGGTCGGGGCCCTGCCTGGCGGCACCGCCGAGGACGACCGGCACCTCCGGGTGGTGGCATGACGCGCACCGCCGCCCTGTGGGTCCCCGACTGGCCGGTCGTCGCCGCGCTCGTGGGCGCCGGCCTGGACGTGCACGTCCCCGCGGCCGTCGTCGGCGGCCTGCACGGCACCACCAGCACCCTCGCCGTGTCGGCCGTGGCGCGGGCCCAGGGCGTCCGGCGGGGGATGCGGCGCCGGCAGGCGCAGGAGCGCTGCCCCGAGCTCGTGCTCCTCCCCGCCGACGACGCGCGCGACGCGCGCGAGTTCGAGCCCGTGGCGCTCGCGGCCGAGACCGTCGTCGCCGGGCTCGAGGTCGCCCGTCCCGGCCTGCTCCTGCTTCCCGCCGACGGCGCCGCGCGCTACCACGGTTCGGAGTCGCGGCTCGCCGAGGCTCTCGCGGGGTCGGTGGCCGAGCGCACGGGCCACGAGTGCCAGGTGGGCGTGGCCGACGGGTTGCTGGCCGCGGTGCTCGCCGCACGCGAGGACGCGGTCGTCCCGCCCGGTGGGGCGCGGGCCTTCCTCGCCTCCCGGCCGGTCGGCGAGCTCGTGCACGCCGTGACCGACCCGGGTGCCGTCGCCGCGGTCCAGGACGCGGTGAGCCTGTGGTGGCGGCTCGGGCTGCGGACCCTGGGCGACCTCGCGGGCCTGCCGGCGGCGAGCGTCCAGGCGCGGTTCGGCGACCTGGGTGCATGGGCGCACCGGCTCGCGCGGGGCGAGGACGTCCGCCCACCGGGGCGGCGTCGCATCGAGGCCGACCTCGCGGTGGGAGAAGATCTCGACCCGCCGGCCCAGCGCGTCGACGTCGCCACGTTCGCCGCGCGCCGCCTCGCGACCGCGCTGCACGAGCTGCTCAGCACGCGCGGGCTCGCGTGCGGCCGGCTGCGCATCACCGCGCGCACCGCCGAGCACGAGCTCGAGCGCGCGTGGCGCACCGACGACGGCGCCACGGGTGGCATGAGCGCGGCCCGCATCACCGACCGGGTGCGCTGGCAGCTCGAGGGCTGGCTCGCCTCCGGCTCGGAGCAGGTCGCACCGATCGTGCACCTGGCCCTCGCCGCGGAGGAGGTCGCGCCCGCGGGCACCCACCAGCCGCGGCTGTGGGGCGCCGACGCGGGCGAGGACGCCCGGGCCCGGCGGGCGCTCGGGCGGGTCCAGGGTCTGCTCGGGGGCGACGGCGTCCTGACCGTCCGCGTCCAGGGTGGTCGTGACGCGCGCGACCGGGTCCAGCTCGTGCCGTTCGGCGAGGACGCGGGGGCCGCGCGCGATCCCGGCCTGCCCTGGCCCGGTGCGCTGCCCAGCCCTGCTCCCGCGACCCTGCTGCCCGAGCCCGTGCCCGCCCAGGTCCTCGACGCCGAGGGCCGGCCCGTCGTCGTCGACATCCGCCTGGCGATGAACGGCACCCCCGCAACCGTCCGCATCCTGGGTGCCGAACATGCGGTTGTTCGGGGTTTCGTGGCCGAAACCCCGAAC
>Ga0233385_1000332_pt1 | contig 25524 bp, 24 predicted proteins | sample ElkDunMinimDraft_16_FD_191543 | JGI IMG/M metagenome (GOLD analysis project Ga0233385, IMG submission 191543) | Fecal eukaryotic communites from dung pellets of Tule Elk in California, USA - Elk Dung G36 | ecosystem: Host-associated > Mammals > Digestive system > Large intestine > Fecal | place...
GCGAGGGCGAACCCGGCCCACGACGTCGTGCCGACCGCGCGTGCCACGGCCCACCCGGCGAACGCGCCCAGGGTCAGGAACGAGCCGTGCGCGAAGTTGAGCACGCCCATGAGCCCGTAGATGAGCGACAGGCCCGAGGCGACCAGGAAGTACAGCGCGCCCAGACCGACGCCCGTGACGAGCAGCAGCACCACGGTGCTCATCCGGTCACCTCCTCGGTCGTCGGGCCCGCGGGGGCCCGGGTGATGGTCTCGCCGGGGTCGTCCGCGGCGGTCTCCGCGTGCACGCCGAGCAGGCGCTGGACGCGCGCGGGGTCGTCGAGCAGGTCCCGGGCCGGGCCGGTGTGGACCACCCGGCCGGCGTCGATCACGACGACCCGTTCGGCGAGGCGGTCGACGACCTCGAGGTTCTGCTCGACCAGCAGGATGGGGACGCGCTCGGCGGCCTCGGCGAGCGCGTCGGCCACCTCGGCGACGAGCCGGGGCGCAAGGCCCTTGGTCGGCTCGTCGACCAGCAGCAGCCGGTTGTCGTTGAGCAGGGCTCGCGCGAGCGAGACCATCTGCTGCTGACCGCCCGACAGCGTGCCCGCGCGCTGGCCCGCGCGCTGGACGAGGTCGGGGAACAGGCCGGCGACCAGCTCGCGACGGGCGGCGCCCACGCGTGCGTCCCGTTCGGCGAGGCGGAGGTTCTCCGCCACGGTCAGGCCCGCGAAGACCTCCCGGTCCTCCGGCACGTAGCCGATGCCTCGCCGCACGATGCGGTCGGTGCGCTCGCCGTCGATCCTCGTCCCGCCGAGCACGATCTCGCCCTGGCGCTCGACGAGCCCCAGGATCGCGCGCAGCGTCGATGTCTTGCCCACGCCGTTGCGGCCGAGCACGGCCGTGACGCCGCGCGCGGGCACGGTGAAGCTCACGTCCTCCACCACGGTCTGGCCCGCGATACGGGCCGACAGGTGGCGTACCTCGAGGACGTCGTCGGCCGAGCTCGGTCCGTCGTCGGCCGGCCTCTGCCCGTCGACGGCGGTGTCGTGCGCGCTCATGCCGGCACCCCCGCCCCGATCTCGGTACCCAGGTAGGCGGCCTGGACGGTCGGGTCCGCCATGACGGCCTCGGGGACGTCGCACGCGAGCAGCTCGCCGTGGTGCATGACCGCGACGCGGTCGGCCAGGCCGAGCACCACGTCCATGTGGTGCTCGACCATGAGCACGGTGACCCCCCGCGAGTGCAGCCCGGCGATGACGTCGCACAGTCCGGGCACGTCGGCGTGCGAGACGCCGGCCATGGGTTCGTCGAGCAGCACGACGGCCGCTTCCATGGCCAGCAGCACGGCGATCTCCAGCTTGCGCTTGTCGCCGTGCGACAGGTCGCCTGCCGCGACGCGGGCGCGGTGCGCGAGGCCGACGGCCTCCAGGTGGACGAACGCCTCCCGCGTCGCGGCGTCGTCGCGCCGCGGGAAGCGGAGCACCGACAGGCTGCCGCCCAGGCGGCGCTGGGCTGCGAGCCGCACGTTCTCGAGCACGTCGAGCCGAGGGAACAGGCTCGACGTCTGGAACGTGCGGCCGAGCCCGGCCCGGGCACGTGCCGCGACCGACGCCGTCGTCACGTCGGTGCCACCCATGAGCACGCGACCCTCGGTGGGTCGCAGGATGCCCGAGACGAGGTTGAACAGCGTCGTCTTGCCCGCACCGTTGGGTCCGATGACGCCGACCAGCTCGCCGAGGCCCACCGCGAGGTCGATGCCCTCGAGGATGCGGGCCCCGCCGATGCGCAGCCCGAGCCCGCGCACCTCGAGCGCGACGTCGTGCCCCGCCGGGCCGTCTGCCTGTCGCACCGCGTCCCCTTACTCGGCTTCGGGCGGGGCGACCGCCGCGGCGTCGACCGGCTCGACCAGCTCGGGGACCCACGCGTCGCCGTCCTGCACGAGCTTGGTCTGGTACATGGGCTGCAGCAGCGCGTGGTCGGACGCGCGCACCGTGGTCTCGCCCTTGGGGCCGTCGAACGTCCAGCCCTCGAGCGCGTCGACCATGGCCTCGACGTCGTCCCCGCCCTCGGCGATCGCCTGCACCATCAGCTGGGCGGCGACGAACCCGTCAGGCGTGAACAGGTCGGGAGTGCCCCCGGCACCTTCGACCGACTCGAGCATGGCCTTCTCGACGTCGGTACCCGCGGCGCCCGGGAAGTAGTGGTTGAGGAAGCTCACCTTGGTGGCGGCCTCGCCGTACGCACCGTAGGTCGCCACGTCGCCGAGGCCGGTCACCACGGTCGTCGAGTCGAGCACGCCCTGCTGGTCCAGGCCCTGCCACATCGCTCCCGACGTCGCGCCGGCCCACGCCACGAAGACCAGGTCGGGCTTCGCCGCGGTGATCTGGTGCGCGAACGGCGTGAACTCGGTCGCGTCCTCGGGCACGAGGACCGAGCTGACCTCGGCGCCCTGCGCGCCCAGCACGGCCTCGACCGCGGCGAGGTTGCCCTGCCCGAACGCGTTGTCCTGGGTGAAGACCAGGACCTTCGCGCCCGCCGGGTCGACGAACGTGCCGGCGGTCGCGACGTCCTGGAGGGACTGGCGGCCCGAGCGGAACGTGTACCGGTTGATGCCGGTCAGCGCGTCGACGGCCGCAGGCCCGGACACGTAGAGCACCTTGTTCTGCTCGGCCTGCTCGGCGAGCTTGAGCGCGACGCCCGACACGACCGTCCCGCCCAGCACCTTGTACCCCTTGCCGATCAGGTCCTTGGCCTGGGTGACCGCCTTGTCCGGGTCGCCCGCGTCGTCGTGGAACGTGACGTTGAGCGACCTGCCGTCGACCTCGCCCGTGCCCTCGGTGGCGTAGTCCAGGCCGGCCTCGAAGCCGTCCTTGTAGGCCTTGCCGTAGGCGGCCAGGGGGCCGCTCTGCGAGTAGATGATGCCGATGTCGACCGGCGTGGACTCGGCCGGACCGCCGGCCGGCTCGTCGCCGGTCGCCTGCGTCGGCGCGCACGCGCTCAGCGCGAGCCCGACCGCCGCGGCGACGGCCGTGATGACCAGTGAATGCCGTGGGGACCTCGGTGTCCGCATGACTCTGCCCTTCGTCGGGGATGCCCTGGGTGAGTCGCCCCGGCCGCGCCGATCGCGCAAACCTGAGAGGCGATTCAGGTTGCAGGAATAGTGGCGTGGGCGGGCTCTGCGTGTCAAGAAGCGGACGGGCGGGACCCGGGAGTCAGGCTCCGTACTCGTCGTCGGTGACGTGGTCGAGCCACGTCACGAACTGACCCTGGTCGGCCTCGTGGATGGCGACGTGCGCCATGAAGCGGTCCGGCGTGGCTCCGTGCCAGTGCTCCTCACCGGGCTCGATGTAGACGACGTCGCCGGGCCGGATCTCCTGCACGTCGCCGCCGCGCCGGGCGACGTAGCCGATGCCGTCGGTCACGTACAGCGTCTGGCCCTTGGGGTGCGTGTGCCAGGCGGTCCGGGCGCCCGGCGTGAACCTGACGTGGGTGCAGCCCACGGCGGACTGCTCCTCGGGCCGGGCCGACGCCGGGCGCTCAGGTGCAGGGTCGCTCAGGTGCCGGTCGCGCGCCGCTCCGGGCGAGGCCCTGTCAGGGTGTGTCGCTCTTCGGGTCGCCGATGAACTCGGTGATCTCGTCGTCGACGCCGTCGAGGTTCATGTCGGTCGTCCGCGCCCTGCGCACGTCCCAGCGCAGGGTCGCCGCGCCCAGCAGCGCCGCGAGCACCGAGCCTGTCAGGACGGCGGCCTTCGAGGCGCTGGTGTGCTCCGAGCCGTAGCCGAACGAGAGCTCGGCCACGAGCAGCGCGACCGTGAACCCGATGCCCGCGAGGAACGCGACGGGCAGCAGGTCCCGCACCCCGATGCCCGGGGCGAGCCGCAACGGTGTCAGGCGCGTGACGATCGCCGTCGTGCCGAGCACTCCGACGAGCTTCCCGACGACGAGTCCGACGGCGATCGCCGGGAACACCGGCTGGCTCAGGATCTCGTCCACGCCGCCGGCGTCGACCAGGCTCACTCCCGCCGAGAAGAACGCGAAGACCGGCAGGGCGAGCCCCTGCGACCACGGGCGCACCGCGTGCTCGTAGTGCTCGGTGCGTCGTCCGGCCTCACCGAACATGGTCCGTGCCGGGACCGTGAAGCCCATGAGCACGCCCGCGACGGTGGCGTGCACGCCGGAGGCGTGCATGCACACCCACGCCACGACGAACAGGGCCACGAGGACCCACCACCGTGGCCGCCGCGAGCGGACGTGCCAGCCGAAGAGCGCGACGACGGCCAGGGCCGCGCCGAGGTAGCCCCACTCGATCGTCTCGGTGTAGAAGACGGCGATGACGATGATCGCGAGCAGGTCGTCGACGACGGCCAGGGTCAGCAGGAACGTGCGGATCGCGAGCGGCAGGCCGCGGCCGAAGACCGCGAGCACGGCGAGGGCGAACGCGATGTCGGTCGCCGTGGGGATGGCCCACCCCTCCAGCGCGCCGGGCTGGTCGAGCGCGAGGACGGCGACGACGTAGATCAGGGCGGGCACCACCATCCCGCCGACGGCGGCGATCATCGGCACGGCGGCCTCGCGCGGGCTGCGCAGGCTGCCGGCGACGAACTCGTGCTTGAGCTCGACCCCGACGACGAAGAAGAAGACGGCCAGCAACCCGTCGGAGGCCCAGTGGGCGACGATGATGTCGAGGTGGACGGGCAGCGGTCCGATCGACTCCGGTCCCACGACCAGGTCCGCGAGGTCGAAGTAGGCCTCGCGCCACGGCGAGTTGGCGAGGATCAGCGCGAGCGCGGCGGCGCCGATCAGCAGCGCGCCTCCCGTGGTCTCTTGGGAGACGAACCGGCGGATGCGGGCGCCGAAGGTCAGGGTGGGGGCGTCGGTGCTCAGGGCGTGCTCCTGTTCGGGGCAGGGGAAAGCGGGACGAGCCGGCGTCCCAGCCGGCGCCGCCGACCAGTCTTCCCGGCTCACCCGGACTCCAGGCTACCCGGCGGTCGTCATCGCGAGCAGGCGCTGGACGGTGTTCCAGTTGCGACCCGTGGTCCAGGTGCCCGCCGCGCGGTCGATCTGCGCTGAGCTCAGCCTGGACCTCCCGATGCCGTCGACGTAGTGCACGAACAGCACGCCCTCGGCGACCGCGAGCAGCTCACGGCCCGGGCTGGCCAGGTCGAGCCGCGCCACCTCGTCAGGGTCCACGGGCTGCGGCCCGACGTAGACGAGCAGGTGCGCGGGATCGTCGCGTGCCGCGGCGGAGAACGGGTTGGCGGCGGCGACGGCGGCCAGGCGCTCCCCGCTGACCGCGACCGCGGGAATCTCGGCGCCCGTGCGTGCCTGGAGCGCGCTCACGACGCGCGCCGCGACGTCGTCGTCACCGGGTGGCGGGCCGTCCCCGGGGACGGTCACCACGAGGTTGCCGCTGTTGGCGTAGGTGGCGGCGTCGGCGAAGCCGGCGTCGGTGCCGGCCGCGCGCAGGTCCGCGCTGGAGACACGGCGGTGCGGGCCGAGGTTGACCCCGCGCAGAAGGACCGCGAAGGCGGTGGGCGCTGTCATGGGCCTCATGCTGCACCGACGCACCGGCACCCACTCGCCGAGACCTCCTCGCCGAGATGACGGTCCGGGTGAGATTCTCGCGACCCGCCGGTCTCGCGGTTGGTGAGACGAATCACAGGGTCGTAGTTTGGCGCTCAGGGGCGGCACCCAGCCGCCTCACGGGAGGCCAGCCGATGGAGTTATCGCTCCGTGCAGGAGGGCCGGCCCCGGCTCTGCGGCGCGGTGTCGCCCGTTCGGCCGGTCGCCTGCCTCACCCACCAGCCCGCCCTGCCCGGAGCGCACCCCTCGAGGTGCGACGCCGAGCGACCGGGCGGCGACGGCGCCCTGGCGCCGGAGGGAGCACGCCGTGGCTCATACCGCACCCAGCACCGACCTCTCCGTCGAGCCCGCGGACGTCCGCCGGACGTTCGTCATCGACACGTCGGTGCTGCTGTCAGACCCTCGTGCGATCCACCGCTTCGCCGAGCACGACGTCGTCCTCCCGGTCGTCGTCGTCACGGAGCTGGAGGCCAAGCGCCATCACGCCGAGCTGGGATATTTCGCGCGCAGCGCGCTACGGATGCTGGACGACCTGCGCGTCAAGCACGGCCGGCTGGACGCACCGATCCCGGTCGGCGACCAGGGCGGCACGCTCCGCGTCGAGCTGAACCACTCCGACCCCGACGTGCTTCCGGCCGGGTTCCGGCTCGGGGACAACGACACGCGCATCCTGTCCGTCGCGGCCAACCTCGCGGCCGAGGGAGCGCCCGTGACCGTCGTCTCCAAGGACCTGCCCATGCGGGTCAAGGCGTCGGCCGTGGGGCTGCGCGCCGAGGAGTACCGGCACGAGCTCGCGGTCGACTCCGGCTGGACGGGGATGCGCGCGGTCGACATCACGGACGAGCAGATGGCGGCGCTGTACGACGGCGAGGAGGTCGAGGTCGCCAGCCTCGACCCGGCGGTGGTCGAGGCGGCGTCGCCCTTGCTCTGCCACACCGGGCTGGTGATCCACTCGGCGAGCGGGTCGGCGCTGGGGCGGGTGACCCCCGACAAGCGGATCAAGGTCGTCCGGGGCGACCAGGACGTGTTCGGTGTCCACGGCCGCTCGGCCGAGCAGCGGATCGCGATCGACATGCTGCTCGACCCCGGCCTCGGCATCGTGTCGCTCGGCGGACGGGCCGGCACGGGCAAGTCGGCGCTCGCGCTCTGCGCCGGGCTCGAGGCCGTGCTCGAACGCCGGGAGCACCGCAAGGTGCTCGTCTTCCGGCCGCTCTACGCGGTCGGTGGCCAGGACCTGGGCTACCTGCCGGGATCCGAGTCCGAGAAGATGAACCCCTGGGCCCAGGCCGTCTACGACACGCTCGGGGCGCTCGTCTCCACCGAGGTCGTGGACGAGGTCATCGACCGCGACATGCTCGAGGTGCTGCCGCTGACCCACATCCGTGGGCGCTCGCTGCACGACGCGTTCGTGATCGTCGACGAGGCCCAGTCGCTCGAGCGCAACGTGCTGCTCACCGTGCTGTCGCGCGTCGGGCAGGGCTCACGGGTCGTGCTCACGCACGACGTCGCGCAGCGGGACAACCTGCGGGTGGGCCGGCACGACGGCGTGGCCGCGGTGATCGAGGCGCTCAAGGGCCACCCGCTGTTCGGGCACGTGACGCTCACCCGTTCGGAGCGGTCGCCGGTCGCCGCGCTGGTCACCGAGATGCTGGAGTCGCTCGAGCTCTAGCGCCCCACGCCCGTTGCGGGGTGGGTTGCGGGGTGGGTCCGTCGTGGGGTGCGGCCGTGGCCCGGTTCTCAGGACCGGCCACGGCCGCACCCGCACGGTCAGGCCTGGGGCGGGCGCGTCATCGAGAGCACGTCGAGGGCCTCGTCGAGCTGCCCCTCGGTGACCTCGCCGCGGTCGACGAAGCCGAGGTCGAGCACGGCCTCGCGCACGGTCATGCCCTGCTTGACGGAGTGCTTGGCCACCTTGGCCGCCGACTCGTAGCCGATCACGCGGTTGAGCGGTGTCACGATCGAGGGCGACGACTCGGCGTAGGCGCGCGCCTTGTCGACGTTCGCCGTGATGCCGTCGACCGTCTTGTCGGCGAGCACGCGCGAGGCGTTGGCGAGCAGGCGGATCGACTCGAGCACGCCCTGGGCGATCACGGGGATCTGCACGTTGAGCTCGAACGACCCGCTCGCGCCGGCCCACGCCACGGTCGCGTCGTTGCCGATCACGCGCGCGCACACCATCAGCACGGCCTCGGGCACCACGGGGTTGACCTTGCCCGGCATGATCGAGCTGCCCGGCTGCAGGTCGGGGATGAAGATCTCGCCCAGGCCCGTGTTGGGGCCCGAGCCCATCCAGCGCAGGTCGTTGCAGATCTTGGTGAGCGAGACGGCGATGGTCCGCAGCGCGCCCGAGAGCTCGACCAGGCCGTCGCGCGACGACTGCGCCTCGAAGTGGTCCCGCGCCTCGGTCAGCGGGAGCCCGGTGTCCTCGCGCAGCAGCTCGATGACCCGCTGCGGGAAGCCGGCCGGCGTGTTGATGCCCGTGCCGACGGCGGTGCCGCCGAGCGGGACCTCGGCCGCGCGCGGCAGCGCCGACTCGAGCCGTTCGATGCCGTACCGGACGGCCGCCGCGTAGCCGCCGAACTCCTGGCCCAGCGTGACGGGCGTGGCGTCCATGAGGTGCGTGCGGCCCGACTTCACGACGGTCGCGAAATCGTCCGCCTTGACCTGGAGCGCCTCGGCGAGGTGCGCGAGCGCGGGGACGAGGTCGTTGATCACGCCGGCGGTAGCGGCCACGTGGACCGACGTCGGGAAGACGTCGTTGGAGGACTGCGACGCGTTGACGTGGTCGTTGGGGTGCACGTCCTGGCCGAGCGACTGGGTCGCGAGCGTCGCGAGCACCTCGTTGGTGTTCATGTTCGACGAGGTGCCCGAGCCGGTCTGGTAGACGTCGACCGGGAAGTGCTCGTCGAGGCCGCCGGCGGCGACCTGGTCGGCTGCGGCGACGATGGCGTCGGCGACCGCCTGGTCGAGCACGCCGAGCTCGGCGTTCGCCCGGGCGGCGGCCTTCTTGACGCGCGCGAGGGCCTCGATGTGCCCGCGCTCGAGCGGGGTCCCGGAGATCGGGAAGTTCTCCACGGCACGCTGCGTCTGGGCGCGGTAGAGGGCGCGTGCCGGGACGCGAACCTCGCCCATCGTGTCGTGCTCGATGCGGTACTCGGGGTCACCGGAGCCGGACGCGCCGGCGGCTGGGACGACGGTGTCGGAAGTCATACCTCTATCGTGCCGCACGTGCCGGTGCGCCCCGCTGTGAAGCGCCTCACGCCTCGGGCTGCTCGCCGACCTCGCCGACGACCTCGACCAGCCGGGCGCTGCCCTCGGCCAGGGCGTACTCGACGCCCAGGATCGCGAGCCGTCCGTCCGCGACTCCCTGGTGCAGCGCCGCGGAGTACCCGGACAGGGCCGCGACCGTGTGCCGCACGTGCTCGGTGCGCAACGTGTCGACGTCGAACCCGGGCGGCGTGCCGGGAGGCCCGGCGACCGCACGGCTCGTGATCTGGGCGATCGACGGGACCACCTTGTCGACCACCGCGCGGACGAATCCCGGTGGCTGCTCGCCCGTGGCCAGCGTGTGCGCGGTCGCGGCCACCGCACCGCACGAGTCGTGGCCCAGGACGACGACGAGCGAGGCGCCGAGCACCTCGGTGCCGTACTCGATCGAGCCGATCACGGTCGTGTCGATCACGTGGCCCGCGGTGCGGACGACGAACACGTCCCCGAGGCCCTGGTCGAAGATGATCTCGGCCGCGACGCGCGAGTCCGAGCAGCCCAGGATGACGGTGTGGGGGTGCTGTGCGGCCTGCAGCTCGCGGCGCCGCGCGGCGTTCTGGCCGGGTCGCGCGGGCTCGTCGCGCACGAACCGGTCGTTGCCCTCGCGCAGGGTCGCCCAGGCCTGAGCGGGTGTCATCGGCTGCTCCTCCATCTGCTCTTCGATGGGCTCTTCGACGGGCTCTTCGACGGGCTCTTCGATGGGACCGGTCATGCCTCGTCCGCCTCGGGCTCGGCCGGGCTCGACCCCGATCCCGCCTGCGCCGCGGCGAGCCGCTCACGGGCGCCGTCGAGCCATTCCTGGCAGCGTGCCGCGAGGGCCTCGCCGCGCTCCCACAGGGCGAGCGACGTCTCGAGCGGCTCGCCGCCCGCCTCGAGCCGGCCGACGACGCGCACGAGCTCGTCTCGCGCCTGCTCGTAGGTCATGGTCTCGACGTCGGGGAGGTCGGTGGCTCCGTCTGAACTCACGGGAACAGTAAACACGTCGACAACGACCGGTACGCGACACGTACGGTGCGCGAGATGAACCGCGAGATCGACGCCGACGAGACCAACGAGTTCGACGACGCCCGCGTGGCGGCCCTGTACGACCCGCTCGACCCCGACCGGAGCGACCTGGAGCTCTACGACGGCATCGCGCGGGAGACCGGTGCGCGGGCCGTGCTCGACGTCGGCTGCGGCACCGGGACGTTCGCGCTGCTGCTCGCGGCACGCGGCGTCGACGTGGTCGGTGTGGACCCGGCGGGCGCCATGCTCGACGTCGCGCGGGCCAAGCCGGGCGCGGACGCCGTCCGCTGGGTCCACGGCGACGCGACGACGCTCCCGCCGCTCGCCGTCGACCTGGCGACCATGACGGGCAACGTCGCGCAGGTCTTCCTGACCGACGACGAGTGGACGGCGACGCTGCGCGGCGTCCACGCGGCGCTGCGCCCGGGCGGGACGCTGGCCTTCGAGACGCGCGTGCCGGCGCGCCGGGCGTGGGAGCGGTGGACGCGCGAGGCGACGTTCTCCCGCGAGGAAGTCCCGGGCGTCGGCGAGGTCGAGGGCTGGACGGACGTGACGTCCGTCGAGCTGCCGTTCGTCACCTTCGTCGCCGAGACGCGCGTGCTGGGCACGGGCGGCGAGCCGGTCGCCACGGGCTCGACCCTGCGGTTCCGCGAGCGCGCGGAGATCGAGGCGTCGCTGCGCGAGGCCGGGTTCACCCTCGTCGACGTACGGGACGCGCCGGACCGCCCGGGCGCCGAGTGGGTCTTCGTCGCACGCCGGCCGGGCTGAGCACCGCACGCAAAGGGTTTGGTGCGCGCGCCGCGCTCGGGGAACATGTCGACCCATGGGCCATCTCGAAGTCGCGCACGTCGATCACGTGCTGCCGGACGGCCGCACCCTGCTCGACGACGTGTCGTTCCGCGTCGGCGAGGGCAGCGCCTCGGCGCTCGTGGGCCCCAACGGGGCGGGCAAGACGACGCTGCTGCGCATCCTGGCGGGGGAGCTGCAGCCCGACGGCGGGACCGTCACGGTCAGCGGCGGGCTCGGCGTCATGCCGCAGTTCGTGGGCTCGGTCCGCGACTCCTCGACCGTGCGCGACCTGCTCGTCGCGGTCGCTCCACCCCGGGTGCGCGACGCTGCTCGCGCGGTCGACGTCGCCGAGCTGGCCGTGATGGAGGTCGACGACGAGCCCGCGCAGATGCAGTATGCGCAGGCGCTCGCCGACTGGGCCGAGGCGGGCGGGTACGAGGCGGAGACGCTGTGGGACGTCTGCTCGGTGGCCGCGCTCGGCATGCCGTTCGAGCGTGCCCAGTGGCGTGAGGTGCGGACCCTGTCGGGCGGTGAGCAGAAGCGGCTCGTGCTCGAGGCGCTCCTGCGCGGGCCCGACGAGGTGCTGCTGCTCGACGAGCCCGACAACTACCTCGACGTTCCCGGCAAGCGCTGGCTCGAGGCCCAGCTCCGGGCGACGCGCAAGACGGTGCTCTTCGTCTCGCACGACCGCGAGCTGCTCGCGCAGGCGGCCGACCGCATCGTGTCGCTCGAGCCGGGCCCGGCCGGCGCGGACGCCTGGGTGCACGGCGGCGGCTTCGCCACGTTCCACGAGGCGCGCCGTGAGCGCTTCGAACGGTTCGAGGAGCTGCGGCGACGCTGGGACGAGAAGCACGCGCAGCTCAAGCGGCTCGTGCTGGAGCTGCGCCAGGCCGCCGCCAACAGCGACGCGTTGGCGTCCCGGTACCGCGCGGCGCAGACGCGCCTGCGCAAGTTCGAGGAGGCCGGGCCCCCGCCCGAGCCGCCCCGCGAGCAGGACGTGCGCATGCGGCTGCGCGGCGGCCGGACGGGCCTGCGCGCGGTGACGTGCGAGGGTCTCGGCCTCACGGGGCTCATGCAGCCGTTCGACCTCGAGGTCTTCTACGGCGAGCGGGTCGCGGTCCTGGGCTCGAACGGCTCCGGGAAGTCGCACTTCCTGCGCCTGCTGGCGGGCGACGACGTCGCGCACACCGGCCAGTGGCGGCTCGGCGCGCGCGTCGTGCCCGGGTTCTTCGCCCAGACGCACGCCCATCCCGAGCTCTTCGGCCGGACGTTGCTCGAGATCCTGTGGGAAGACCACGCGCACCCGCAGGGCCGTGCCATGGCGGCGTTGCGGCGCTACGAGCTGACGGCCGCGGCCGAGCGGCCGTTCGACCGCCTCTCCGGTGGGCAGCAGGCACGGTTCCAGATCCTGCTGCTCGAGCTCAGCGGCTGCACGGCGCTGCTGCTCGACGAGCCGACCGACAACCTCGACCTCGAGAGCGCCGAGGCGCTGCAGGACGGGCTCGAGTCGTTCGAGGGCGCGGTGCTCGCGGTCACGCACGACCGCTGGTTCGCCCGGTCCTTCGACCGGTTCCTCGTGTTCGGCGCGGACGGGGTCGTGCGCGAGACGGCCGAGCCCGTCTGGGACGAGCGGCGCGTCGAGCGCGCGCGCTGACCCGTCGGTCAGCCGCCGGTCAGCCGCCGGTCACGGTCGCGCCCAGCTCGCCGTGCGCGAGCCGGAGCCGGACGCCGGTACCCGGCGGGGCGTCGTCGGGCTCTCGCACGACGTGCCCGTCGGCACGCTGCACGACGGCGTAGCCGCGCTCCAAGGTCGAGGCAGGGGAGAGCGCACGGACCTGGGCCTCGAGCCGCCCGACCTCGCCCGAGGCGCGCAGCAGCGCCGCGTCGAGGTGGTGCCGCGCCTGCCGGACGGTCTGTGCGATGTCGCGTTCCCGCGCCTCGATCATGGTGTGCGGCCGGGACAGGACGGGCCGCGAGCGGACGGCGTCGAGCCCGTGCTGCTCACGCGCGACGAGCGCGGCGACCGCCGAGCGCATCGTCCGGCGGGCGCGCGTCAGGCCGAGGCGTTCCTCGGCGACGTCGGGCACGATCCGGCGCGCCGCGTCCGTCGGCGTCGACGCGCGGTAGTCGGCGACGAGGTCGAGCAGCGGGGTGTCGGTCTCGTGCCCGATCGCGCTCACCAGGGGCGTGCGGCACGCGGCCGCCGTCCGGACCATCGACTCGTTGCTGAACTCGAGCAGCTCCTCGACCGCGCCGCCGCCGCGGGCGACCACGATGACCTCGACCTCGGCCATGGCGTCGAGCTCGCGGATCGCGCGGTTGACCGCGCCGACCGTCGTCGGGCCCTGGACGGCGACCTCGCGGATCTCGAACCGCACCTGAGGCCAGCGGGCGCGGGCGTTGACGACGACGTCGTGCTCGGCCTTGGAGCCGCGCCCGCACACCAGGCCCACGACCTGCGGCAGGAACGGCAGCGGCCGCTTGCGGTCGGCGTCGAACAGCCCTTCGGCCGCGAGCACCCGGCGCAGGTGCTCGATGCGCGCGAGCAGCTCGCCGACGCCCACGCCGCGCACGTCGTCCGCCCGGAGCTGCAGCGAGCCGCGGCTGACCCAGAACTCGGGCTTGGCGTGCGCGACGACGCGCGCCCCCTCCTGCGGGGGCGGCTGCATCGCGGCGAGGACCTGCGGTTCGACGACGAGCGGCAGCGACCGCTCGAGGTTCTCGTCGCGGAGCGTGAAGAAGACCGCCTTGGCACCGGGCCGCACGTTGAGCTGGACGATCTGGCCCTCGACCCAGACCCACGGCATGCGCGAGACGTAGCCGCGGATCTTCTCCGCGAGCAGCCGGACCGGCCACGGTCGCGACGGCGAGGTCTCGCCGGCGGTGGCCGGCAGGGGCATCGGTTGGTCCGTCACGAGCCCCAGCATGCCCCACCGTGCCGACAGCGCAGGGTCACGCCCGCACGCGCCACGGTCGCGACGCCGCGCGGGAGGCGGGGCGGGCGCTCGCGGTCAGGCCCAGCGCCAGCCCGCCGGCCACGGTCAGCACACCGAGCGTGGGCCCGGCGCCCGGGAGGTCGCCGGCCATGATCGCGGCCGTGGCGAGCGTCGCGATCGGCATGACGCCGACGATCATCCCGGCCCGCTCGGTCCCGAGCCGCTGCAGGCCGACGAACCAGAGCACGAACGCGACCACCGTCGTCAGCACGGCCATGGAGGCCAGCGCCCCCAGCTCGATGGTCGTCGGCAGCCGCGCCCGGGCCGCCTCGCCGGCCACCAGACCGCCCACCAGCAGCAGCGGAGCGGCGAGCGCACTGCTCCACGCGGCCACCCGCACCGCGCCGATCCGCGGGAGCACCGCGGCGGCGAGCAGCGTGAACAGCACCTCGCCCGCCAGGGCGCCGCCCGCGGCGAGCAGCCCGACCGGGTCGGCGTGGCCCGTGCCCTGCACGAGAGCCGTGCCGCCGACCACCACCGCAGCCGCCGTCACCACTCGCAGCGTGGGTGGGGCGCCGCGCAGCATCGGGCCCAGGAGGGCCAGGCCGAGCGGCGCCGCCCCGATGATCGTCCCGACCACGGCCGGGCCGGCGTGCCGGAGCCCGATCATGACGCAGGCGTTGAACGCGGCCATGCCGGTCGCGGCGAGGGCCGTGAGGACCGCGAGCTCGCGCCGGTCCGGGCGGGCCGGCGACGAGCCGGCCCCGAGGCGGGGGAACAGCCGCGCGACGGCGAAGAGCACGACCGCCGCGACGGTGTACCGCAGGCTCTGGCCGGTGAGCAGGGGATAGTCGAGGAGGACCTGGCTGATCGCGACCGAGCTGCCGACGAGAACCATCCCGAGCACGCACAGAACGATGGGCATGAGGGCGACGCTAGGGTGGGAGTGGTCTGGTAGACAGGTCCACTCGACGAGCGTCTGAGGAGTCCACATGGACCTGCTGGTCGACCTCGACCGCTCCCGGCCGCGGCTCGGGGACCAGCTCGCCGTCGCACTGCGGGACGCGATCTCGGCCGGTCGGCTGACGCCCGGCGCCCGCCTTCCGTCGAGCCGAGAGCTCGCGACGGAGCTGCGGCTCTCGCGGGGCGTGGTCGTGGCCGCGTACGAGCAGCTCGTCGCCGAAGGGCGGCTGTTGTCCCGCAGGGGGTCCGGCACGGTCGTCGCACCGGTGCCCTCGGTCGTCACGCCGCCGTCCGCGACGGGTTCCGACCTGGCCGACGTCGAGAACCTGCCCCTGCGTCCGGGTCTGCCCGACCTGTCGCTGTTCCCGCGCGGGGCATGGCGCCGCGCGTACGAGCACGCGCTCGCGACCGTGGCCGACGCCGAGCTGGGGTACGGCGATCCGGCCGGAGCGCCCCGGCTCCGTACCGAGATGGCGGGCTACCTTGGCCGGGTACGGGCGGCTCGGCTCGGCCCGGACGACCTCGTCATGACGACGGGCGCGGCTCAGGCCTTCGCGATCCTGGCCGAGCTGTTGCGGTCTGACGGCGCCCGGGCGGTCGCCCTCGAGGACCCGGGCAGCCCGGGGATCCGGGGCCACCTCGCGCATCACGGCCTCGAGCTCGTGCCCGTGCCGGTCGACGGGGACGGGCTCGACGTGGCCGCCCTCGAGCGGACCCGTGCGCCGGCGGTGCTCGTCACGCCGGCGCACCAGTTCCCCACGGGGGTGCTGCTCGCCCCGGCCCGCCGGTCGGCTCTCGTCGACTGGGCTCGCCGCACCGGCGGGCTGATCATCGAAGACGACTACGACGCCGAGTTCCGGTACGACCGCGACCCGGTGGGCTGCCTGCAGGGCCTCGCGCCGGACGTCGTCGCCCACCTGGGCTCGGTGAGCAAGGCGCTCGCACCCGCGCTCCGGCTCGGCTGGCTCGCGGTGCCGCCCGACCGCCGCGCCCAGGCCCGGCGGATCAAGGCGGCTGCCGACCTGGGCGGCCCGGTGCTCGAGCAGCTCGCGTTCGCGGAGCTGATCGGCAGCGGTGGGTACGACCGGCACCTGCGCCGTGCCCGCCGTGCCCAGCGCGAGTCGCGTGACGCCCTGGTGTCGGCGCTGGCGGAGAAGCTTCCCGGTGCGCGCGTCTCGGGCATCGCCGCCGGCCTGCACCTGGTGGTCGAGCTGCCGGACGGCGTCGATGACGCCGCCGTCGCCGCCCGGGCCCGGGCGACGGGACTCGGCCCCGTCGCGCTCTCGTCCACGCGCCTGGGCCCGCCCGGCCCGCCGGGCCTGGTGCTGGGATACGCGGGCCAGACCCCGGGCCGGCTGGCAGACGCCGTCGAGCGGCTCGCCGCCGTCGTCGGGAGCGGGGCGTGACCAGGGCTGAACGGCGGGCCGTCGGGCGGGCCGACAGCGCTCTCACCTGCGTGCGGACTCGGCCACGGCTCCGACACCGGCTGTTCACATCTGCGCACCTAGACTGACAGGGTGACTCCGTCCGCCACCGCCACCGGCAACCCGACCTCGACCGAGCGACTGACCAAGCGCGTGCTGCTCGCAGCGCCGCGCGGGTACTGCGCGGGCGTCGACCGCGCCGTCGTCGCCGTCGAGAAGGCGCTCGAGACGTACGGGGCGCCGGTCTACGTCCGCAAGGAGATCGTCCACAACAAGCACGTGGTCGCCACGCTGCGCGAACGCGGCGCGATCTTCGTCGAGGAGACCGACCAGGTGCCCGAGGGTGCACGCCTCGTGTTCTCCGCGCACGGCGTCTCACCGGCGGTCCGCGCGGCTGCCGAGGCGCGCAGCCTCGACACGATCGACGCCACGTGCCCGCTCGTGACCAAGGTCCACAAGGAGGCCGTGCGCTTCGCCCGGGACGACTACGACATCCTGCTCATCGGCCACGACGGGCACGAGGAGGTCGAGGGCACGGCGGGCGAGGCGCCCGACCACGTGCAGGTCGTCAACTCGCCCGACGAGGTCGGCAAGGTCGTGGTCCGCGACCCGGCGAAGGTCGTGTGGATCTCGCAGACCACGCTGTCGGTGGACGAGACCATGGAGACCGTCGAGCGGCTGCGCGAGCGCTTCCCGTCCCTGCAGGACCCGCCGAGCGACGACATCTGCTACGCCACCCAGAACCGCCAGGTCGCGGTCAAGAAGCTGGCTCCCGAGTGCGACGTCGTGATCGTGGTGGGGTCGGCGAACTCGTCGAACTCGGTCCGTCTCGTCGAGGTCGCGCTCCAGGCGGGCGCGCGCGCCTCGTACCGCGTCGACCGCGCTGCCGAGATCGAGGACGCCTGGCTGGAGGGCGCGACGACGGTCGGGCTCACGTCGGGCGCCTCGGTCCCCGAGATCCTGGTCGACGACGTGATCCGGCACCTTGCCGCACGCGGCTTCGGCGACGTCTCGGAGGTGCGTACGGCGACCGAGGACCTCATGTTCTCGCTGCCGCGCGAGCTGCGTGCCGGGCTCAAGGCTGCCGGCCAGGGCGACACGCGCCCGCGCCGGGAGAACCGTACGGCGCTTCCTGTCCAGCCTGCGTAACCGGCGGCCTCCTCGTCTCGGGAGGCTCGACCGCCGAGACGGTCAGCCGGCGGCGGCGTCACCCCTGGGCTGACGCCGCGCGGCCTGCTCCAGGGCCTCGCGGTCGGCCACGACGAGCGAGTCGATCGAGGTGCGCTCGGTGACGCTGAGCGTCTCGATCGCGACGACCCCGCCCTCGTCGGCTGCGAGGAGCTCCGACTTGGTGATGGGCCGAGGCACCTCCTCGAGCCCTCGGACCTCCTCGATGCGGTCCTTCTCCTCGACGACGTGCAGCTCGACCATGCGGCGTGCCGACGTCAGCACGTTGCGCTCGAGCGACCCGATCATCGAGTTGTACGCCTTGGTCGACGCCTCCAGCGAGCGCCCCATCTTCGTGATGTGGCTCGTCATCGTCACGAGGCGCGAATGGAGCTCACGGCCGACCTTGAGCACCTCCTTGGCGTTCTCCGCGAGCGCCTCCTGCCGCCACGCGAACGCGACGGTGCGGAGCAGGCCGAGCATGATCGTCGGGCTGGCGAGGATGACGTTCTTGCTCGCCGCGTACTCCATCAGGTCGGGCTGGCGCTCCATCGCCGCGGACAGGAACGCCTCGGCCGGGACGAACATCACCACGAACTCGGGTGCGTGGTCGAACTGGTCCCAGTACTTCTTGGACGCGAGGTCGTCGACGTGCTTGCGCACGTGCCGGACGTGGGCGTCGAGCCGCTCCTCGCGGACGCGCGCGTCGGTGGCCTGCTGGGCCTCGAGGTAGCCGAGGAACGCGACCTTCGCGTCGACGACGACGCGCTTGCCGCCGGCGAGCTTGACCACCATGTCGGGCCGGAACTGCTTGCCGTCGACGTCCGTCACCTGCACCTGGACGTCGAAGTCGACACGTTCGATCATGCCCGCCGCCTCGACGACCCGCTTGAGCTGCAGCTCACCCCACGCACCGCGCGTCTGGGAGGACCGCAGCGCGGTGACGAGGTCGCTCGTGCCCTGGCGGAGCTCGGCGTTGACCGACGCGAGCTGGTGCAGGTGCTCGCCCAGCGCCGACGCCCCCTCGGCACGTGCCTTCTCTGCGGCGCTGACCTCTTCACGGACCTTGTCGAGGCTCTTGCTCAGCGGGTCGACCAGCGCCCTGATCGCCTGCTCGCGCTGGGCGAGCACCTCGTCGTGCCGCACCGTCGACGACTTCAGCCGCTGGTCCGCGAGCTCGAGGAACTGCTGCTGGTTGGCCTGCAGGACGTCACCCGCGAGCGCCTTGAACTGGCGGGCCATGGCCTCGGCGTCGTCCTTGACCTCGGCCAGGCGCCGCTCCGCCTCGTCGCGCGCCATGTCGAGCTGCTCGCGCAGACCGGCCGCCTCGCGGAGCGCCGCCTCGAGCTGCGCGTGCGAACGGACGAGCTCCATCTCCTCCGACCGCCGGGCCGACCCGGCGCGGTTGGCGTGCACGAGCCAGCCGAGGACCACGCCCACCACGAGGGTGCCGAGCGCGAGGTACAGGGCGGTCGAGATCGTCATGGCCACAGGGTGCCACGGCGCACCGACACGGCCTGGGCCGACACCCGGGCCCGGCGTGGACCGGCGCCCGTCCGCCGTGGTCGGCGTCCCGTGCCGTCCGGGCCAGCGACTACCCTGTGCCACGTGACAGAACAGCCCGTCCCCGTGCCGACGGCGGGTGGCGGTGCGCCGCCTGCACCGGCGGCGATGCCGTCCGGCCCTCCGACGACCCCGCCCGATCCCGCCGCCGCGCTGAGCCTTCGCGGGCTGTGGAAGCGGTTCGGCCAGAAGATCGCCGTCGCGGGCATCGACCTCGACGTGCCGGCGGGCTCGTTCTACGGCCTCGTCGGCCCCAACGGCGCCGGCAAGACGACCACGCTCTCGATGGCCACGGGGCTCCTGCGGCCGGACTTCGGCATGGCGCAGGTGCTCGGCGTCGACATGTGGGACCGCACGGTCGAGGCCAAGAGCCTGCTGGGCGTCCTGCCCGACGGCGTCCGGCTGTTCGACCGCCTCACGGGGGCGCAGCTCATCACCTACGCGGGCCGCCTGCGAGGCCTCGACCGTGACACGGTCGCCGAGCGCACGGACGACCTGCTGCGCGCCATGGACCTGGTCGCGGACCGCGACACGTTCGTCGTGGACTACTCCGCCGGCATGACGAAGAAGGTGGCGCTGGCGTCCGCGATGATCCACGCGCCGCGCGTCCTCGTGCTCGACGAGCCCTTCGAGGCGGTCGACCCCGTCAGCGCGGCCAACATCCGCGACATCTTGCACGCCTACGTCGCCGACGGCGGCACGGTGGTCGTGTCCAGCCACGTGATGGACCTGGTCCAGCGCATGTGCTCGCACGTCGCGGTGATCGCCGGCGGCCACGTGATGGCCGCGGGCACGGTCGACGACGTCCGCGCGGGTGCGAGCCTGGAGGACCGGTTCGTCGAGCTCGTCGGTGGGCGCCAGACCTCGGAGGGACTCACGTGGTTGCGCAGCTCGTCCGCCTCAAGCTGACCCTGCTGGCCAACACGTTCCGCCGGAGCGTGTGGCAGACGATCGGCATCGTGCTCGGCTCGCTCTACGGCCTCACGGTCGTGGTCCTGGCGGTGGGGGCGGCGGTCGCGGGCGGGATCTCCGACCCTGGGGCCACGGGCGACGTGCTGGTGCTCGTCGGCAGCGTCGTGGTGCTCGCCTGGTGGGTCGTGCCGCTGTTCGCCTTCGGGGTCGACGCCACCCTCGACCCGCAGCGGTTCGTCACCTACCCGATCCCTCGCCGGCAGCTCCTGGGTGGTCTCGCGGCCGCGGGTGTCGTCTCGGTGCCGGGCATCGCGACCGCCCTCGCGGCGGTCGGTGTCGCCTTCGCCTTCGTGCTGAGCCCCGCTGCGCTCGTCGCGGCGGTCGTCGGCGGGGTCCTGGCGGTCGCGATCTGCGTCGTCGGGTCGAGGGCCATCACGACGGTCCTGTCGCCGCTGCTCGAGTCGCGGCGGTCGCGTGAGGTGCTCACGGTCGCGGCGTTCGTGCCGATCATGCTCATCGGGCCCGTCATCTCGTGGTTCGCGCAGCGGTTCGAGAGCACCGCGGACGGCGCGTCGGCCTCGGCCAGCGGGGCCGACGTCGTGACCGCGTTCGTCGGCGACCTGGCGGGCATCCTCGCGTGGACGCCGCTGGGTGCGCCGTGGGGCCTCGGTGCCGCGGTGCACGACGGCGACTGGGGACTGGCCGCGGCGCGGCTGGCCGTCGCGGTCGCCACGCTCGCGGTGGTCTGGTGGGTCTGGGACCGCGCGCTCGCGAAGTCCCTGGTCACGCCGCAGCACGGCGGCGGCAAGGGGGCACGCGGCAAGGGCCTCGGATGGTTCGGCCGCCTCGGCGGCGGGCCGACGAGCGCCGTCGCCGCGCGGGCCCTGACGTACTGGGTGCGCGACCCGCGCTACTCGGCGTCGATCGCCATCGTGCCGCTGCTGCCCGTGGTGCTGTACCTGGCCGGGCAGGGCTCGGGCGGTGTGGTTCTCCTCATCCTGGCGCCGCTCACCGCGTGGATCCTCGGGTTCGGCATCTCGAACGACATCGCGTACGACCACACCGCGTTCGCCCTGCACGTCGCGACGGGCACCTCCGGCCGGGCCGACCGCTGGGGACGCGCCCTGCCGGTCGTCGTGGCCGGGACGCCGGTGATCGTGGCGTTCGCGGTCGTGTCCGTCGCCCTGAGCGGGAGGTGGGCCTACCTGCCGGCCCTGCTGGGGCTGAGCCTCGGTGTCCTGCTCGTCTCCGTGGGTGTCTCGAGCGCGGTGTCGGCGCGACTGCTGTACCCCGTGCCGAAGCCGGGCGACAGCCCGTTCAAGCAGCCGCAGGGCGCGGCGCTCGCGAGCCTCGTCGCACAGACCATGGGTGGGCTGCTGACATTCGCGTGCTCGCTGCCCATGCTCGCCATGGCGCTCCCGGCGATGCTGGTACCGATCCCGGTGCTCGGGTGGGTGTCGCTGGTCGTCTCCCCGGTGATCGGCGTGGTCCTCCTGTTCGTGGGCGTGCGCTGGGGCGCGCGGACGTACGACCGCCGCGCACCCGAGATGCTCCAGCAGGTGCTGTCCTACGCCTGACGCAGCAGGCTGTCGGAGGTGCGGCGTACCGTCCGCCCCATGGTTCGCTTCACGTCGGACGACGACCTCCGGGGCGCGGAGCTCGTCGAGACAGATCTCACGGGCGCCCGCTTCCGGTTCGCCCGCCTGAACGGGGCGAGCTTCAGCCAGTCGTACCTCTCCGGCGCCGTGATGCGCGGCGTCGACCTGAGCGGCGCGGACATCGACGGGATGGTCGACGACCTGGTCCTCAACGGTGTCGAGGTCGCCCCGCTCGTCGAGGCCGAGCTGAACCGCCGGTATCCCGGGCGTGAGCACGCCCGCTCGCCGCGGCTCGACGAGCAGCGGGCGTCGTACGACGCCGCCCAGCGCACCTGGGACGCGCTCGTCGCGCGGGCCGCAGCGCTGCCCGCGGGAACCGTCGACGCGTCGGTCGACGGCGAGTGGTCGCTCGCGCAGACGTTGCGCCACCTCGTCTTCGCGACCGACGCCTGGGCCCGGTACGGCATCAGGGCGGCCGACGACGCCTTCCATCCCGCCGGCATCCCGTTCTCGGAGTACGACGACGAGGCGGGGCAGCTCGGCGTCGACCTGGCGGCCACGCCGTCGTGGGACGACGTCCTCGCCGTCCGGGCCGACCGTGTGGCGCAGGTCCGCGCGCTGTACGACGCGCTGTCCGACGAGGAGTTCGCCGGCCCGGCCCGCCGGCTGCCTCCGTGGGAGCGCGAAGGGCGCACCCTGCCGGTGTGGCGCTGCCTCGGCGTCGTCGTCGGCGAGGAGTGGGCCCACTACCGGTTCGCCGAGCGTGACCTGGCGCAGCTCGAGCGCGAGCGTCACGAGGACCCGACGGGCGCCGGCCACACGTAGACTTGCCCGACGTGGCTCTCACCATCGGCATCGTCGGCCTGCCCAACGTCGGCAAGTCCACGCTTTTCAACGCACTGACCCGCAACCAGGTGCTCGCGGCGAACTACCCGTTCGCCACGATCGAGCCCAACGTGGGGGTGGTCCCGCTGCCGGACCCGCGGCTCGACACGCTCGCCAAGATCTTCGGCAGCGAGCGCACGCTGCCGGCCACGGTGTCGTTCGTCGACATCGCGGGCATCGTCAGGGGCGCGAGCGAGGGTGAGGGACTGGGCAACAAGTTCCTCGCCAACATCCGCGAGGCGGATGCGATCTGCCAGGTCACGCGCGTCTTCGACGATCCGGACGTGGTCCGCGTCGAGGGGTCGAGCGACGCCCCGGGCGACATCGAGACGATCTCGACCGAGCTCATCCTCGCCGACCTCCAGACCCTCGAGAAGGCGCTGCCGCGTCTCGAGAAGGAGGTCAAGATCCGCAAGGGCGACCCCGCGTTCCTCGCGGCGACCCAGAAGGCGCAGAAGATCCTCGAGGCGGGCGTGACCCTCTTCCAGGGCGCCGCGGCGGAGGGTCTCGACCTCGCGGACGTGGCGTCGCTGCAGCTGCTGACCGCCAAGCCGTTCATCTTCGTGTTCAACACCGACGACGCCGGACTGGCCGACAAGGCGATGCAGGCACGCCTGCGCGAGCTGGTCGCCCCGGCACAGGCGATCTTCATGGACGCGAAGTTCGAGTCCGAGCTGGTCGAGCTCGACGCCGACGAGGCGCGCGAGATGCTGGAGTCGACCGGGCAGACGGAGTCGGGCCTCGACCAGCTCGCGCACGTGGGCTTCGACACGCTCGGCCTGCAGACCTACCTGACCGCGGGCCCCAAGGAGTCGCGGGCCTGGACGATCCGCAAGGGCTGGACGGCACCGCAGGCCGCGGGCGTCATCCACACGGACTTCGAGCGGGGCTTCATCAAGGCCGAGGTGATCTCGTTCGACGACCTGGTCGAGGCCGGGTCCGTCGCCGCCGCCCGCGCCGCCGGCAAGGCTCGCGTCGAGGGCAAGGACTACGTCATGCAGGACGGCGACGTCGTCGAGTTCAGGTTCAATGTGTAGGCGGGCCCTGGTCCGGTCGCTGCCCGGCAGCGGACGGGCCGACGGCGCTGCCTGGGCTCGCTGACCGATGCCGTCGATCCAGACCCTCACCGACGAGGACCGCCGCACGATCGCGCGGTGGGCGATCGCGTGCGCCGAGCGGGTCCTTCCGTTGTTCGACGCCGGTCCCGAGGCCTCGGGCACCCTGGCCGATGCGGTCGCGCGCACCTGGGCGTACAGCGCCGGGCAGAGCAGCGCGGCCGAGGAGATCCGCAAGCGGCTTCTCGCGGTGAAGGCGGCCGATGCGGCGACCACCCCGGCGGGAGCCGCTGCGGCCAGGGCCGTCGGTCAGGCGTCAGCGGTCGCTCACATGGGTGCTCACGCGCTGGGGGCGGCCGCGTACGCGGTGAAGGCGGTCTCCCTGGCGAGCCCCGACCGGCCCGAGGCGGTTCAGGAGGAGATCCGCTGGCAGCTCTCGCACCTGGCCGACAGCGAGCGGTCGGTGCTACGACGGCTGCCTCCGCTGGGCGCAGACTCCTCCGGCCCGCTCGGCGCCGGGCTCCTGTCCCGCGGCGTCCTCGGCTCGACCATCCGCGAGATCCAGGCGCAGGTCGGCACGACCCCGGCCTGAGCGTTCGTCGTCGCACCGTCGCGTCGACCCGAGCTCGGCTGCTTCAATGGCTCACCGTGGACTGGACGTTCGACGGCGAGGTCATCGAGTGGCGTGGACCGACGCCGTACTTCTTCGTACCGATGCCCGAGCCGGACAGCGCGGACCTCAAGGAGGAGGCGCGCGCCCTCATCTACTGGGGGCAGGTCCCGGTCCACGCCGCGATCGGGAGGACCGAGTTCGACACCGCGCTCTTTCCCCGCGGCGGGCGCTACCTGGTGCCGCTCAGGGTCGACGTCAGGAGGGCTGAGGGCATCGACGTGGGCGACGTCGTGACGGTGCTGCTGCGACCGGGCCGGCGTCGGGACGCACAGCGGTGGCGGTAGGTGCCCCTCCCACGACGAGCGACTCTGTTCGTCGCCTTCCGGCAGTTTTTCGCCGACATTCAGAGACGCTCATCGGTCAGCGTCCCCCCGGCGCGTCGATCGCGACCTGCCACGTCCCGAGCTCGGTGAACCCCGCCGCCAGGGCCACCGCCGCCGACGCGAGGTTCCGCGGCTGGCAGCGGTACTGGGGGTCGTAGCCGCGGTCGTCGGCGATCGCGCACAGCGCTTGCACGGCGGCGCGGCCGTACCCCTTGCCGCGCGCCGGTGCGAGGGTGAGCACGCCGATGTCGGCGAGCGTCGACCCCTGCCACGGGTAGGCGCTCGCCGCGCACACGAGCCGGTCCTCCTCGAAGACGCCGACGGCGGCCCAGTGGTCGAGCTCGACGTAGGCGTCGTCGAGGTCGCGCTCGGAGGCGGAGCCCACGAACCTCGAGAACGCCGTGGCGTCCCGGGGGGACAGGGCGCGTGCGGGGGAGTGCTCCGCCTCGCTGAGCACGCGCGGCCGGTCCGACGTCGCGACGTAGAACAGCCGGTCCGCGCCCAGCAGCGCAAAGCCGCCGCCGGCCAGGCGGGCGCGGAAGCCGTCGAGGTCCGCGCTCGGCTCGTCGAGCAGGCCGGTCGCGCTCGCGAGCTCGGGCGACACGGTCACCTCCGCGGTGCCGTCCGCGCGCTCGAGCACCTGCGCGCGCCAGTCCCGGGGGAGGTCGGGAACGAGCCGCAGGCTGAAGCCTGCGCCCTGCCGGAGCACGTCTCCGCGCTCGAGCTGGTCGCGCCAGAACCCGGTCACGGCCGGCGGGAACGTCACGACGTCTCCCGGGCGACGGCCGCGAGCAGCCGCTGGATCGTCCCCAGCGTGCGCGTCGTGGCGACGCCGCCGGTCATGCGCTCGATCTCGCTCGTCGGGCTGCCGACCGATCCGCCCCGCAGGCGGATGATGCCGAGGGCGGTTCCCCCCGACGCGGCGATGAGGTCGATGTCGTCGCGAGGGCCGGTCCAGGGGAGGTCGACCGGAAGCGCGGAGCCGCCGTCGTAGAAGGTGAGCGTCTCGCGGTAGGTCCGCTCGTCGCGGTAGCCGGCGAACGGGTCGTCATTCAGCAGGTCGCGGAGCAGGTCGAGGGGCCGCACGATCCCGGCGTCGGTGTAGCCGGCCTCCCGCAGGGACCCGGCTGCGGCGTCGACGACCGCCCGGGGGTCGTCGGCCCGGAAGAGCACGGTGCCGTTGGTCTGGAACGACCGCACGGACGCACCGCCGGCGTTGGACAGCGCCGCCTCCAACGTGGCGCGGACCGGGCTGCCGGGGTGGCCGAGGTTCATATTTCGGTAGAACACCACGCTGACGTCTGCCATGGTTCCCATGGTGGCAGGGGGGCGGCCGAGCACGGCCGACGTCGGACCGTACGACACCCGGCCCGACCACAGCTCGACCCAGCTAGCCTCAG
>Ga0233385_1000335_pt1 | contig 25437 bp, 25 predicted proteins | sample ElkDunMinimDraft_16_FD_191543 | JGI IMG/M metagenome (GOLD analysis project Ga0233385, IMG submission 191543) | Fecal eukaryotic communites from dung pellets of Tule Elk in California, USA - Elk Dung G36 | ecosystem: Host-associated > Mammals > Digestive system > Large intestine > Fecal | place...
GATGCGGGAGCACTCGGAGGCTTGGGAGCGCACCAAACATCTTCCGCTTGCCGGGCTTCGAGGCCCCGTAGCCGCGGCCAATGAGCGTATCGGGTGCGCTCGCCAGACTGCGGATATGGTCATCTGGTTGACGTTCTGCTGCGTTCGAACGCCCCGTCTGGCGCCGTGGTCATCCGGGCCAACTTCACCGACAACCCGTTCTTTCCGGAGGTGCTGCGGTCAGACCTAGAGCGGGACCGCGCCGACCCCGAGAAGTTCGCCCATATCTGGCTAGGCGAATACCAGTCGCAATCCGACAAGCAGTTTATCAGTTGGGCGCTGGTCAAGGACGCGCAAAGCCGGCGGTTTGTGCGCGGCGGGCGTCCCGTGCTGTTTGGGCTGGATGTCGCGCGTTTCGGAGACGATCGCAGCGTGCTCGCCATCCGCGAGGGAGACGCGCTCGTCTCGCTGATGAAGTGGGACAAGGTGGACACGCAGCAACTGGCGTCGTTCGTGCTTGACGTAGCCAACTCCCGTAAGCCTGACGCGATATTTGTGGATGGCGTCGGCGTCGGGGGCGGTGTGGTCGACCGCTTGGAAGTGCTCCGTCTCAACGTGATCGAGGTCAACGCCGGCGCCAAAGCGGGGCAGGGCAATCGCTTCGTCAACAAGCGTGCCGAAATGTGGGGCCGGATGAAGGAATGGCTGGCCGCGCGCGCCATGATCTCAGATCGCGACTTGGACCTGGCGGCTGAACTCACCGGACCCTTCTACAGCTTCGACTCGTCCAACCGCATCGCGTTGGAGAAGAAGGAAGATATGAAGAAGCGCGGGCTGCGGTCGCCCGATCTTGCTGATGCGCTTGCGCTCACCTTTGCGGAGCCCGTGGCCGATCCACGACTGACCGATTACAGCGCGCGCGCTCAGCCACGTATGGCAGACCCGTTGGCGGCGTTTCGATGACCGATCTGGTGCAGAGCTTCAACCCGAAAACCGGTACGTGGATGGTGTTTCACGTGCAGTCGGGTGAACTCCGGGCCGAAAGCGAGCAACCCTTCCCCGACATCGATGAAGTCGAGCCGCTAGAGGACGACAGGCCAAAGCCGATGCAGGGTTATGCCGATCCGCTGGAGATGATGCGCTAAGTGACCGCCCGCATCATCGGCGGCAATCTCCGCGACCTGTCCTACATCGCCGCCAATCTTCGCCCCGAGGACTTCGCAGAGGTCGATTGCCAGTTCGATAGCTGGACACCTGAAGGGCTGGCTCTCAGCGCCATGCAGGGCCTTGCCTACGTGGTGGAGTGGAAGGGCAATCCCGAGGCTGCATTCGGTGCCGGCGAGGTCCGTAGCGGGCTCTGGATAGCCTGGAGCTGGGGCACCCGGCGCATGTGGCGCTGTGTGCCTCGTATCACGGAATTCCACTTCGCCTCGCTTGGACCTGAAGTCGCGGCGCGCGGCGCATGGCGCGTCGAGGCAAGGCCGCTCGCCGGCAATGACATGGCCATTCGCTGGCTTCGGCGCATGGGCGCGACAGAGCGGTGTTTGCTGCCCGGCTACGGCAAGAACGGTGAAGACTTTCTCCTCTTCGATTGGACAAGGGAATCCTGGAATGTGCTTCATGAGCGCCCCCAAGGCACCGGAGCTAAAGCCGCTCCCGCCCCCGCCGTCATTGACGGACGAGGAAATCCGGCAGCGTGAGCAGCAGGAGCGCCAGCGCCTTGCGCAGTCCGGCGGCACTGCTGCAACGGTGAAGACCGATCTGGCTCCATCATCGCTGGTCGGCCAGAAGCGCGTTCTCCTGGGCGTCTGACATGGCGATGAAGCGCACCTTCCGCCGCTGGGGCCGGCTGCCGTGGTGGTTCCTGCGCCGGCTGGCCAACAGGCGTGCGCGCCGCGCGGCAGAGGAGGAATAATGGCCGACTCCCGAGCACGCGACATCCTTTCCCGGCAGACCGAGTTCGAAAGCGAGCGCTCGCACTACGAACACGTATGGGAAGCCGTTTCCGAGTTCTGCGACCCCGATGCTCCCGATCTCTGGTCGAGCCGTGGCTCCAAGATGCGTGACAGCCAGGCAGAGCGCTCGGAACGCCGCGGCTCCCGTGTCTATGACAACACGATCAACTCGGCCGCCAACCGCCTTGCGGCGGGGCTGGAGAGCCTGATCATTCCCCAGTCGGAGAAATGGCACGGCCTGTCCACGGCCGCCATGAACGACGAGGAGACGGACGAGGAAAAGGAATGGGCGGAAGACCTCCGCGATTTCCTGTTTTCGCTGCGCTATTCGCCGGGTTCGAATTTCGTCCCTGCCACTCAGGCCTGTCTCAGGAACGTGGTCCGCTACGGGCCTGCGTATCTCTATGCCGAGGAGGGGTTTGCCGGCACGCTGATCCACTACGCCTCAATCCCGGTGGTCGAGGGCTATATCGGCCGCAATCGCTGGGGCGTGGCTGACACCTTCCATCGCAAGTACGAGCGCACGGCAAGGCAGGTGGCCCAGATCGTCGGCTATGAGAAGCTGCCTCCCAGGATAAAGCAACTCGTCGACGACCCGGTGAAGGCCGAGGAAAAGGTCACGCTGATCCACTGCATCAAGCCGCGCGAGGAGCGGAAGATGTACAGCATCGCCGGGGTGAGGGATTACCTCGACACCGCATTCGCTTCCTACCACGTCATCGAGCAGGAAGAGTTCATTGCGAAGGAGTCGGGGTTTCGCACCTTCCCGGTGTCGTGCTTCAACTGGCGCCGGTACGAGGGCGATACCTACGGCATCTCGCCGACCATCGAAGCGCTGACCACTGTTCGCGAAATCAACGCGGTGCGCCGGTCGGGCCTGCGTGCGCTGCAGCAGCTCACCGATCCCGCCACGGCCTCAAAGGCAAGGCTCGACTATGTGCCGGTGCTCAACCCGGGCCAGAACTATCCGGGCCTGATCGACGACAGCGGCCGGCCTTTGATCGCGCCGATCAACCAGGGGCAAAACCCCTCCTACGCGTTCGAGTACGCGGCGACACGCGCGGAAGAAATCCGCGACATGCTGTTCGTCAACCTGTTCCAGACGCTGGTGCAGAACCCTCAGATGACGGCAACGGAGGCACTTATCCGCCAGGAGGAGAAGGGCGCATTGCTTGGCCCGTCCGGCTCCATCATCCAGTCCGGCTTTGCGTCGAACCTTGATCGCGAATTGTCCATCCTCGAAGAGAAGGGTCTGTATGAGGCAGACAGCCGGTTCCTTCCGCCACCGAGTCTTGCTGGCAAGACTGTTCGCCCGACCTTCACGAGCCCGCTGGATATTCTGCGCAAGGCGGCGGAATCGCGCGATGCGGACATGGTGGTGATGGCAGCGGCTCAGTTCGCCCAAGCCTCCCAGGACCCGAGCGTCATGGACAACATCGACGGCGACGAGTTCATTCGCATCAAGAAGGAGGCGAGCCGCGCACCGCAGCGCCTGCTTCGCCAGAAGGAAGAGGTGGAGAGCATCCGCGCCTCCAGGGCGGAAGCCGCCAAGGCTCAGCAGGGCATGGCCGCGCTCGCCGCGGCTGGCAAGACGGCAAAGGACATCGTTCCCGCTGCTGTGCAGGCGCGCGAGAGCGGATTGCTTGACGCCATGCAGCCGCAGGGGACGGCATGATGAGCCCCGAGGAAGCATCGAATGAACTGCTAGCCGCGATGCGGGAGCACTCGGAGGCTTGGGAGCGCACCAAACATCTTCCGCTTGCCGGGCTTCGAGGCCCCGTAGCCGCGGCCAATGAGCGTATCGGGTGCGCTCGCCAGACTGCGGATATGGTCATCTGGGATGCCGGTCTGTGGCCGGAGGACCGCAAGTACATAGGCAATGACGAATGCCTCCGGCTGCTTGAGGCTGCTCGGGCATGATCCGCGGGCTTCTCGGCAGGGTCTTCGCGCGTGCAAGTCAGGCAGGCGGGCCAGCAAAGACAGAGCAGCGGCTGACACAAGCCTATCAGCGCCTGTTCGGCGGCAATGGATCCAAGGAAGACGCCGAAATCGTACTGACGCATCTGGCCGACCTCACCGGCTATTACCGGCGTCCGTCCTATGGCGAGTGGATGGCCAGGACGAAATCGCCACAGGGTTTTGAACTCCATAGCGCGCTGAGCAATGCGCGGGCCGAAGTGCTTCAGGTGATCATGCAGTATCTCGCGATGAGCGAGGACGAGATGGTGGCGCTGGAAAAGGCCGCCAGGCTCGAAGGTCAGTAAACCGCGCGGCACGGCCTGCCGTTCAATCCCTCCCTAGAACGAAGGAATACGATCATGGCACGTGGACTTCCGCGAACCCTTCAGCGCGCCGCATTGCGAGCGCTTGGCGTTCCTGTTCCCAAGGCTGGCGTCAGCCTCAAGGTGAGCGGCAACGACGCTGGCTACCGCATGGAATTCACCTTCACCAACATGAAGGTCACGGTGACCGACGCACTGGCATACGCCAGCCAGAAGCTGTTCGACTTTGCCGACGGCAAGATCAGGGTCAAGGGTGGCGTGGCCACATTCACCTTCGGCGTCGATACCACGCGAGCCTCGACCATCAACGACTCCGCGTCCCTGACCTGGGGTATCGGCTCCGCTGCCGCTTCCTCAGCAACGCTGGCAACCACCATGCAGAACGTGGTGGCCGTCACCACCCGCACGCTGACCGGTTCCGGCGCCGCTGCCTCGCCGGCTTCCGCTGCGGACGTAGCGTCGGCCTTCACGCTGGACGGCACGTCTTCGCCGGTCGACCTCTACATGAACTTTGCCTTTGCGACCGCGACCGACATCGACGGCGACGGCATCCTGTCCGTCAGCGGCAAGCTGGTCCTGTTCGTCGAGAATTGGGGCGACAACGCCTGATCCCTGCGGCTGGGCTAGCCGTTCATCTACAAGGAACATCTCATGACAGATTCGGCGGAAGCCGGGTCCGTGGCGGCGGAAACGTCGTCGGCGGGCGCCCCTGCACAGCCAAACGCTTCCGAGGCCAACGGGTCTTCCTCGGCGGCGGATACTCCATTCTCCGGTCTTCAGGATGAAGGCGCCCGGAAATGGGTCGAGACCAAGGGCTACAAGACAGTCGATGACGTGGTGTCAGCGGCGCACAGCCTCGAAACGAAGCTGGGCACTGCCTTCACCGCGCCTGCGGCAGATGCGCCGAAGGAAGAATGGGACAGGTTCTGGACCAAGCTTCCCGAGGATCGTCGACCGATCGCATCGCCTGACAAGCTGGAGTTCAAGCGCCCGGAAGGGCTCCCCGAGAATGTGCCGTACTCGTCCGAGCTGGCAGAAGCATCCAGGTCATGGATGCACGAAGCCGAACTCAACCCGAAGCAGGCGCAGGTCGTTCACGACAAGTTCGTTGGCTACATGGCCGAACAGGCGCAGGCGCAGCAAGCCGCCATGGCCAAGTCGGTCGAGGAAACCCACGACGCGCTCGTGAAGGAATGGGGACCGCAGGACAGCGAAGGCTTCAGGACGAAGCTGGAGCTGGCCAACCGGGCGATGAAGAAGCTCGGGCTTGTCGACGCCTACAAGGCGAAGGGCATCCTTCTGCCTGACGGGGCGCTCACCGACCAGCAGATCGCAGTCGCGTTCTCTGCCATCGGCGAGGCGATGTTCAAGGAAGACAGCATCGGCTCTGACGGCGTTCCAGGGGGCGAAAACCCCTTCAAGAGGGACGCCAACGGCAACCGCTCCATCACTGCGATATCAGCCCTTGTGAAAAGCGACCCTGAACGCGCGAAGCGCTTGGCACGCGAGGCGGGCGAAAACCCCGCCCTCTGGGTGTCCAGCAACCCTCTCTGAGTAGGGGTTTCTTCGCATCTCCAGGAAAGTGAACGAAAATGGCTGATGCATGGACCAGGATCACGGACTCCATTGTCCCGTCCGTATACGCCCAGTACTCCTTTGAGGAGCACGTCCAGTCCCTCGAAATCTTCCAGGCCGGTGTGCTCTTTACCGACCCGGAAGTCTCTTCCAAGCTGAGCATGGGCGGCCGTTCCGTCGATATGCCCGGCTGGAAAGACCTCGGCAATGATCCCTCGGAACCCGTCAACGACGATCCGACGGACAATATCGAGATGAAGAAGATCGGCTCCCGTCGGGAAGTCGCAGCCCGCAACATCCGCGCTCAGTCCTGGGGCATCCCTGACCTGACCGCAGTGCTTGCCGGCGACGACCCGCTGAAGACGATCGTTCGCCGCCAGACGGACTACTGGCAGCGCGCCAACAAGAGGACGATCATCGCGACCCTGCAGGGCGTGATCGCGGACAACGTCGCCAACGACTCCGGCGATCTGGTCCTCGACACCAACGCCTCCATCACCGACACCGATGCTATCGATGCGGCCTACCTGATGGGCGACCGCGCCGATGACTTCAAGGTCTGGTGGATGCACTCCAGGCAGATGAAGGCGCTGAAGAAGGCCGATCTGATCGACTTTCTGCCTTCCTCGCAGCAGGGCGGGATGATGATCCCGTACTACATGAACCTGCGCTGCATCGTCGACGACGATATCCCGGTGTCGTCGAACGAGTACACCGCGTTCCTGCTGAAGAACCGCGCGATCATGTGGAACGAGCTTCCGGTCAACACGGAAGGCGGGCCTCTGGAGTTCGACCGCAAGCCTCGCGCCGGCCACGGCGGCGGCGTTACCGAGATGGTGTCCCGGCGCCATCTCGTGCCGCACGTCCCCGGCACGCGGTTCCTCGACGCGTCGACGGCGGGAGAGTTCGCGACCGATGCGGAACTCGCCACCGCGGCGAACTGGGACCGCACTGCTTCGAGCGTCAAGAACATGACGTTCGTGGCGGTGAAGACCACCGAAGCCTGATCGGGGTCGAGGATTAATGAAGGGCGGGGGCTTCGGCTCCTGCCCTTTTCTCCTGGAGAACCGAATGCCCTACAAGCCCACTGGACGCGCCCCGGGCCGTCCGCGCAAGAACCCTTTGGCTGTGGAAGCCTCGGCAGAGCAGCAGGCTCCAAAGCCTGTTTCAGCGCGGCCACGCGCACGCTCCCGCTTCCGCATGCTGGCCGAACTGCAGAACCCCAGCCCATTCGTCCAGGCCTACGACGGTCGAGGACGCCCCCGGCACAAGCCGCGCCATTCTTCCGTGAAGGCCTGACCCCATGCCGGTAACGCCCGAAGACATCGCGAACATGGCGATTGGCGTGCTCGACGAGGCACCTATCGACAGCCTCGACGACGACAGCAAAGCCGCGCGCCTGTGCCGCTTGCATTACGACCTCACCCGAGAGGCGGAATTGCAGAAGCACACATGGTCGTTCGCGGTCTTTTCGAGCGAGTTGACGGGGACCGATCTGGAAACCGGCAACGGGACCTTGAACTGGTCGTTCGATGTGCCCGCGGACTGCCTGCGTATCCTGCCGCTGACCTTCAACGGCGAGCCTGATGGTGTCCCGATCTCCTGGCGCCGTCAGGGTAGCTCCATCCTGACCGATCAGGAGAGCCCGCGCATCATCCGCTATATCGGCAATCTGACCGACCCCAACGATTGGGATGCGCTGTTTACCGAAGTGCTGGTCGCGGCCCTTGCGGTCAAGATTGCCCTGCCTCTCACCCACAAGACCGGCATGCTCCAACTCGCGCAACAGGCCTATGACCGGGCGCTGCAGGCGGCTTTTGAGGCCAATGCCATTGAGAGGGGCGGCCAACTCTATCGCCAGTCCTGGGCTCAGGCCCGCGGCGACAACAGGCATTGGAGGGCGTGATGGCGCGAAAGCGTAACGGGCCATACCCCACTCCCGGCGAATTGATTGAGCGCTTGGCTTACGACCCCACGACCGGCGCGTTCACTTGGCGAGCGTCAGTGTTTCCTGATCGCGTTGGTGCATCTGCTGGCTGGCGAGATACCCACGGACATCTCGTCATCGAAATCCGAGGTCACCGCATCAAGGGCGGACGCGCCGCATGGGTGATTATGAATGGTGAGTGGCCCGATGCAGAAGTGGATCACCGCGACCGCGATCCCGGCAATAATGCGTGGGGTAACCTTCGCGAAGCCACGCGCGCGATGAACAACGTCAACCGCGTGCGGACGCGGAAGCACGCTCTACCGCGAGGGGTTTGCCACAACAAGCGCGGCTACATGGCGCGTGTCCGTCGTGATGGCGTCGTTCACCACCTCGGCACCTTTCCAACGCCTGAGCAGGCATCCGCAGCATATCGCGCTGCAGCCGTCGCTCTCTTTGGACAATTCCTGCCGGCATGACCCTGTATCCGAGCCAAGACGCCATGGTGCGGGGCGAGGTTTCGCCGCGGCTGCATGCCCGCGCCTCGCTGGACCTTTACCGGGCCGGGCTGGCGAAGTGCGAGAACTTCATCACCCTTCCACATGGCGGCATCAGGAAGCGGGGAGGGACCTATTTCGTCGGCGAGGTGAAGGATTCCTCCAAGCGGACAAGGGGCATCCCCTTCATCTTCTCAGCCGAGCAAGCCTATTGGCTGGAGTTCGGCAACCTCTACATGCGCGTCTATGCCTATGGGGCTCGGGTCGGAACGGTCGAGGTGACCACGCCATACACCGAGGCGCAGCTTCCAGACCTGATGTTCTATCAGTCCGCGGACGAGATGTGGATCACGCATACGGACCACGCGCCGCGGAAACTGACCCGTACGGCCCATACGTCGTGGGCGCTTGCCCAGTTCGTAATCGACGACGGCCCTTATGACGTGGAGGATGCACAGGGTACGATGATGACCCCGGCGCATGTTGGGTCTGTCGTGCCGCTCATGACGAGCAACACCCTGCCGGGCGGCACCGCGGGGGACAGCGCATCCTCCGCCGGCGCGTATGCAGTTTTTGACCGTAACTCCGATACCTTCTCCAACATAGATGCCGTGCCTTGTTGGTGGTCATATACGTTCGCCGGATCAAGCACGAGGGTTGTCGATGCGTATTGGGTCAGGGCGTCTCCGAGCCCGGCGGCTGTCTCGCGCTCTCCTGCCACGTTCATGTTCGAGGGTTACGACGGCACGAATTGGGTTGTCCTCGATACCAAGACTGGAGAAACCGGATGGCGGTCTGGCGAGGTCCGCTACTATGAAATAGAGAACAGGACCGCGTATCGGGCCTATCGCCTCCGGGTCCAGACCACCATAAACGACGACAACGACTGCCAAATCGCCGAACTTGGCCTTCACGAACTGGCCACAACGCAGACCCCGTTCAACCTCACCGCCTCCTCAACGGCCGGGATCAACGGCGGCGCGGGTTTCCAGACCTCGGACGTCGGCCGGGCAATCCGGCTCATGGGTTCGGACGGTCGCTGGCGGTGGGCGCGCATCGCGGCGCGCACGAGCACAACCGTCGTCACGATACGGCTTTACGATCACGCCCTGCCGGACACCTCCCCGATTTCTCGCTGGCAGATGGGCACTTTTGTCAACGGCATGTTCCCCGAAGCCGTGACGGTATTTGAAGAGCGTCTGGCGCTCTCCCGGCGCTTCTCTGCCTATCTCTCCAAGAGCTTCACCTTCGAGGATTTCGGCCTTGGCGAGGCTGATGACGACGGGATGGAATTCCGCAATGCCGGAGGCGGGCAGGCCAACGACATCGTGTGGATTGTCGATGCCGATGGCTTCCTTGTCCTCGCCACTGCTGGCGGCGTGCGGGCGCTTTCCGGTTCGGGTATCGATGAGGCGCTGACACCCTCGTCGTTCAAGAATCGCAGATCCCGCACCTTCGGTTGCGCAAAGATTGCGCCGGTCGATGCGGGCGGTTCGTTCCTCTATGTCACCCGAAGCCGCAAAACGATTGCCGAGCTTGTCCTGAACCAGTCCGGACGGTTTTCGTCTGATGACATTGGCCAGGTTTCCGAGCACATCCCGAAGAAGGGCGTGCACGAGCTTGCATTCCAGAGCGATCCTGATCCAGTGCTGTGGTTCCCGTTGGACAATGGGGAGCTTGGAGGCTTCACCTATCAGCCGGCGCAGGAAGTCCGCGGCATGCATCGGCATGACATCGCGGGTTCTTTCGCGGGGTCAAATTGGGGCATTGTCGAAAGCGCAGTGATCACGCCGGGCCAGGATGGCGTCGACGACCTGTGGCTGATCGTCAAGCGCACCATTGGTGGGAACACCAAACGCTATATCGAGATCATGGAAGCGCCGTTTGAGTATGGCGCGCTCGAGGATGCTTTCCAAGTCGACTGCGGCCTGACCTATACGGGTTCGGCTACAGGCACATTCTCCGGGCTCTCCCACCTGAACGGCCAGACGGTCGACGTGCTGGCCTCCGGCAAGGTCTACAAGGGCCTGTCGGTGTCGGGCGGCTCGGTAACGCTTCCGGGCGGCGCGACGGCTACCAAGGCGCATGTCGGCCTGCCGTTCGCCTCTGAAGCCAATACGCTGGAGTTGGACGTTGGGGCCAAGGACGGTTCCCTGATCGGCCGCCGCAAGAAGGTATCCAAGGTCATCCTTTCGGTTTTCGAGACCGATACGACCGGGCTGCGCATCCAGTCCCTAAAGCGGGGCGCATGGGAGAATGTGAAAATCCCCTCGGTCGTGCCGTCTGACGGACGGGCCAACCTCTATACCGGTAATATCGAAGTGCCGATCGACGACAGTTGGGAAGGGCAGGGGCGGGTCCGCATCATGCACGACAACCCGACGCCCTGCACCATCCGCGCCATCACGCCCGTTTTCGATAGCGAGCCATAGCCATGTGCGTCGACCCATTCACCATGCTTACAATCGCCAGCGTCGGCCTTTCGACTGCCGGCTCGCTTGCCCAGGGCCAGCAGGCCCAGGCCATGGCGAACATGCAGGCAAAAGCCTACGAGCAGCAGGCTCAGGCCGAGTCTCAGGCGTCCGCATTCGAGGCCCAGCGTGAGCGCCGCAAGCAGGAACTCCTTCAGGCCAATGCACGGGCGCAAATCGGAGCATCTGGCGTAGCTGCGGTGGGCTCACCGACAGAAGTGCTCGCCGCCAATGCGCGGGAGGGGCAATTGGACATCGCCGCAATCAGGTATGGTTCCCAGCTCCGGCAGAATGCCCTCAGAACGCAGGCCGACATCTCCCGGTTCTCCGGCAAGCAGGCGAAGCAGGCCAGCTACATCAACGCTGCTTCCGGCTTCGTGTCCGGGATTTCCAATCTCTATGACCCGAACAAGGCCGTGAAGCTCGGCGGATCGGCGTTCGCATAATGGCCAGGATTCCTCTTCAGGTCGCAACACGCGGGCTCGATACCGGGCCGCTCGTCCAGTATCCGCAGGGCGGGGGGCCGGTCGGCGCCGCGCTCCAGAATGCCGGCGATGCTCTTCAGGGCGTGGCGCTGCGCGTCAAGCAGAAGCAGGACCAGCAGGCGGCGTTCGACGCCAATATTCTGGAAATGGAATTTAACGGCCAACGCTCACGACTGGAGCAGGAAGCGGAACAGAACGCCTCCATCGACGGCAGCGGCATTCATGACGGCGTGTACGGGCAGATCGACCCCAACACCGACCAGCCCGTAAAGCCCGGCTCGTTCGACCAGCTTTTCGACAGCTACATGGAGCGCATGCCGGAGAGCAAGCGCGCCGACTTCGCTGCCAAGCGTGAGGTCTATCGGCTGGATGGTTCGAACCGTCTCGCCGGATCGGAATACAAAGCGCGCCAGGCATACGAGAAGGTCCAGATCGAGAAGGCCGAACTGGACATCACGAATGCAATGGCGGCTGGCGATCCGAACGACATCGACACCTTCGACCGGTTCAAGCAGCAGGGCGTCGACCTGATCGAGAACAGCGGCCTTCCCGCGCTGGAGAAGGATGTCGCCAAGACGAACTGGCTGGCGAAGGCCGACGAAGCGCTTTTCCAGACCAAGATGGCGAAGGACCCGGAGTTTGCAGGCAAGGCGCGGGCTGCGCTTGGGTTGGCTCCCCCGGTCAGCAATACCATCCCGGCGATGGCTCCCGATCAGGCAGGCCGCGCCATGCAGGCCATGTCATTCTTCACTGGCAAGGGTTACACGAAAGAGCAGGCTGCGGGTATCGTCGGCAATCTTATCCAGGAGAGCGGCCTTCGCCCGTCCGGCGCCGTTGGCGACAATGGAACGGCTTTCGGCATCGCTCAGTGGCGCGGTGAGCGGCTGACGCGGCTGAAGCGCTTCGCGAATGCAAACGGCAAGCATTGGGAGGATTTCGAGACCCAGCTAGCCTTCGTCGACATGGAACTGCAAAGCCACGAGACGGACGCCTATCGCAACCTCAAGGCGGCTCGCACGGTAGATGAAGCCACCGCGGCGTTCATAGGCTACGAGCGTCCGGCCGGCTGGTCCCGGGGCAACCCCCGCGGCGGGCATGGCTGGTCGAACCGTGTCGGCCACGCGGCGAAGATTGCCGGCGTTGATGTTCCTGCAATGCCGCAGCCGCAGGCCGACCCCTCTTTCGCCAACATCCCGCTCGACCGGCGACTCGTCCTTGCTAATCAGGCAGATGCCCAGGTTGGCGAGATGCAGCGCGCCGCGGCGGCACAAGCAAATGCCGACTACGCCACCTACAAGGACGCATTGGAGCTTTCCATCGTCCGGGGAGAGACGGTCGACGAAAACCTCGTGGCCAGTGACTCCATCCTGAACGATGGCGACAAGGCTACGCTGATCCGTTCGCTGCGATCGCAGAACGAAAGCTCCATCCAGTTGAGTGCCGATCTCGCGGCGCTGAGCGGCAATTCGCTCGTGCTCGATCCCTACGACTCCAAGCACAAGACCCGCGCCGACAACCTCTATACCGAGACCATGAAGCGCGCCGGGGTGGAGCAGGCCGTTGCGGTCGCTCATGGCATCCTGAACCAGACCGGCATCCTTCCCCAGCCAGTCGTCAACACTATGCGCAGGGGGCTTTCCGGGACGAATGTGCAGGAGTTCGTCATCGCGGCCCAGACGGCGCAACGCGTGTCGGCGCTAAACCCCGCTGCCCTTGGCAGGCGCGATGGTGGAGCGGAGGTCCAGAAGACGGCCGACGACTTCGGCTTCATGGTCAACACGCTGAACCTCGCACCGGAGGAAGCCGCGCGCCGTCTTATCGAGCGCAACAGCCCGGAGAAGCAATTCCAGCGCAAGGCGCTTGAGCCGGCAGCAAAGGAGTTCCTGAAGAGCATCCAGGGCGAAGATTTGGCTTCGCAGTTCGATGACTCCGTAATGGGCTGGCGCTCCGATCCGACGATCGGCTTCACCCCGGCTCAGGAGTTTGGCATCAAGGCGGAATATCTCGCCATTGCCGAGGATCAGTTCTATGCCGTGAACGGCGACCCTGATCTGGCCAAGAACCGCGCCGTCGAGGAGATGAAGCGCCTGTACGGCGTGACCGAGCTGACCGGCAATCGCGTGGTGATGAAACACCCGCCGGAGCGCTATTGGCCCAAAGACGGTTCGTCCTTCGGCGCCAGCAATTCAGCGGTTCGCGACCAATATTCAGGGCTTGGGCTCGGGGCCTCTCCGAAGAGCTATCGTGAGCAGTTGGAGGCCGATGTCAGTGCGGTCGACCCGGAAGCGGATTTCTCGACCCTGCAACTTGTCACCACGCCGCAGACCGACCGCGAAGTGAAGGCCGGCGTCATGCCGGGCTATGCCGTGATGTGGAAGGACAAGAACGGCGTGCTCCAGACCTTCCCCGGCAAGCTGTGGAAACCGGACGCCACCGAAATGGTGAAGACCATCAAGGCCCGTCAGGAAGAGGAAAGGGCGAAGGCGCTGGAGCGCGGCAGGGATGCCGACCGCTGGACGCTCGGCGGGCGTGATCGAGATTTCTCGCTGGACAATTATCTGGACGGCGACCCGCTTGCGCCGAAGCAGTACGAGCCGTCTCGCAAGCCTGAGCCCGGATCGAATATCCCCGCCGACCTTCCCGGGGGGCCGCGCTGATGCCGTTCTATGATGAGCGTCCGCAGGTCGCGGACCTGACCAATCTGTCGGATGCCGATGGCCCGGCTGTCACGCCTTCTCTGGCGGATACGTTCGGCGCCGCGTTCCGGACACAGAACGTCGTCGGCTCGTTCCTGTCGTCGAGAGGGCAGGTTGACCCCTATCGCGTCGAGGAGGGGTTCGACCCGATCGACTACATCAAGGACGACAACCGCTACGCGCCCTATGCGGAGGAGTTCGCCGGCATCACCAATCGCACCGCGGCGGACGCCAAGAAGCTCCAGATCGACCGCGAGGAACAGGACAGGCGCACCCTTGATGCCGCCGGCGGGATGGGCGTGGTGGCCCAGATGGCGGCTGGTGTGGTCGATATCCCGACGCTCCTGCCTCTCGGCGGTGCTGCGCTGGGGCGCACGCTCGGAATGGTGACTGGAACCGCCGTCGGCGCCGGACTCGATGCCGCTGTCTCGGAAGCCGGTCTACAGGCCACGCAAGCCACGAGGACGACCGAGGAGACGTTGCTGAACGTCGGCGGCTCAGTTGTGCTTGGCGGGGCGCTCGGCGCGCTGGTGGGCCGCTACATGACCGCGACGAGCGGCCTGGCTCTTTCGAGGAAGATCGAACAGCAGGCAGCCGAATTTGACGGGGTCGATGACGCTTTTGCCGCGGCTGGCGCGCGGTCGGTTGGTGCTGCGGCGCGCGATACGGGACCGATTACGCTCAAGGATGAGGCGCTGATTTCCAAGCTGCCGATCATCAACCGGCAGGACCCGCTCATTCGCCTTCAACTGAGCCCGCTCACCTCGGGGAGGCAGACGGTCAGGCAACTGGCGGAAACCCCGCTGGAATATGCCGAGAATGCTCGGGGCGTGGCGACGGAAGCCGGGGGTTCGGTCGAAACCCGGATCAAGATGTGGAACGCTCCGCTGGCAAAGAGCCTGCGTGAGATCGACACGCACTATGCCCGGTACTTCCACAACACGCCTGAGCCGACCGCGTGGCAGCGCCGGCTTTCCCCGGCAATTTCGGAGTGGGATCGTTTCAGGGGAGGGCAGAAGCTCACCTTCAAGCAGTTCAAGGAGGAAGTCGGCCGCGCCGCTTATCTGGGTGGCAAGCACGAGATCCCCGAAGTAGCCACTGCGGCAAAGGCCTATCGTGTCCTCGACGACGAACTGAAGCGCGCTGCGATCGATGCGCGGCTGTTCCCGGAGGATGTGGAAGTCGCGGGGGACATCTCCCACCGCTTCCGCATGTACAACAAGGAGAAGATCGTTGCCGAGCGGGGCCGGTTCGCGGATATCCTGACGGACTATTTCTCTTCGAAGCAAGCCGCAGCAGGGTTCCGCGCGGAGGAGGTTCGGCTTGGCAACAAGATCGTTGAGCTCGACAAGCTTCGGGAATCTTTCGAAAGGCTCGACGAACGGGTGGCCGGCATTGATAGACGGCTAACGGAGCGACAGAGCTGGCGTCAGGCGCGCACGACTTCCTTGGACAAGATGCGGCAGACGCGCTTGGGCGCAATAAAGGAGCGTGCTCCTAAACCGATGGTCGACATGTTGCGTGGGGCCGATGAGAACGCGGCCATGGTGCAGGCGGTGAAGGAGGCCCGCGCCGGTCAGCGCGCCGCCGGCAAGAAGAAGTCATTCGCCGAACGCCAGCCCGTGCTTGCGCTCATCAAGTCCAAGGGTGGCGTCCGGGTCGGCTCCCAACTCGACTCGGCGCTGCGGGCAATGGACGTCACGCCGAAGACTCATCCGGGCCTGTTCGTGAAGAAGGGCGGCATCGGCGACCTGGACAACTTCGTCGCCTCCGAGGACGACTTCCTTGCCGGACTGCCCGTCGATGACACCGGGATGTATGTCGATCCCCGCGAACTCTACGAAGCGATCCGCGCTGAGCTTGGCGGCGCGCCTCTCAAGTCGGCGGATGAAATCGCGGCCGAAGAGTATCTCGACAACATCGACCGCGTTGCTTCCGAATGGCTCGAAGCGGTCGGCCTGCCACAAAACGCGACGGTTAAGGATGTCCGCGAGTTCATCGCGCGCGTGCTTGGCGCCGAAAAAGACCTGGACGGCCTGGACGTGTCGATCTCTAAACTGGAACGCGAACTCGAGGAGTTCGACGCTGCCGGCGACAAGATCGTGAATGAGCGCGAGATCACCTCGGCACAAGCAAAAGTGCTTCGAGACAGGATGGACGTGCTCGACAGCGAACTGGAGCAGGTAGGCGATATGGCAAACGCCTCGCCGCGCGTTTCGATAGTCGTCGACCATGCCAGAGCTCGGCGCGATCTGTTCAAGGCGAAACTGCAGGAACGCACGCTAAATCAGCGCATCGAAGCTATCGAACGCGTTCGCGCCGAGGGACGAGCCAACGACGACATTCTTGCCGAACTGAGCGCGAAGACGGTCGAGCGTGATCGCGCTTCTGCCAACGTGGCCAAACTGAAGGAGCGCGCTGATAAACTGGAGAAAAGCGCGCCTTCGCGCGGCGACTTGGAAAGCGCCGAAGAATTTGCCACCCTGTCAACGCTGGAAATCCGAAGTCTGGCCGACGAGGTGATCGACAACATCCTGGGGCATGCAGACGGCAGGGTGCCTTACGAAATCGTCTCGGGTCCGCGCGGCCCGTTGAAGGAGCGCCTGCTGAAGATCGAGACGGCGAAGATTCACGACTTCGTGGAGAACGATATCGAGACCGTCATGCGCGCCCAGGTGCGGACCATGTCGGCAGATGTGGAGCTCGCCAAGAAATTCGGCTCGGTCGACCTGAAGGAGGAAATCCGCAAGGTCAACGACGAAGCCAACGCGAAGGCAAACTCTGCCAAGAACAAGGATGAGGCGAAGGCTATCGAGAAGGCGAGGACTGACGCCATCCGAGACATCGAGGGCATCAGGGATCGCCTGCGGGGGACCTATCGCCTGCCTGCCGATCCGTCTTCACTGGTGGTCAGGGCGGGGCGGGTCGCTCGCAACCTGAACTATGTGCGGCTGCTTGGCGGCATGACCATCTCGGCAGTGCCGGACATGGCAAAGGTCGTGTTTACGCATGGCCTGACCAGCACGTTCCGCGACGGCTTCGTGCCGATGATCAGGAACTTCCAGGCGTTCCGTCTCGCTGCCGGGGAAGTGAAGGCAGCCGGCGCGGCTCTGGATATGGTTCTGGACAGCCGCACGATGGCGATGGCTGATGTGGTGGACGAGTTCGGCCATCATTCCAAGTTCGAGCGGGGGCTTTCGGCCCTGTCGAGCAAGTTCGGCGTCGTGTCTCTCATGGCGCCTTGGAACGCGGCGATGAAGCAATTCGCCGGCCTTGTGACCATGAACAACATCCTTCGCGCTACGCAGCGTGTCGGGGCAGGGCAGGGCAGCGAGAAGCAGATCAGGAACCTTGCCGCGTCGGGGATCGATGCGCAAATGGCTCGGCGGATCGCCAGGCAATTCGCTGAACACGGGGAGGACATCGACGGCACACTCGTCGCCAAAGGGGAGGCATGGACCGACCGTGGCGCGCTGGAGGCATTCCGCGCCGCTGTGGTGAGAGAGGTGGACCGGATCATCGTCACGCCGGGACAGGACAAGCCGCTGTGGATGTCGACCGAGCTGGGCAAGACCATCGGTCAGTTCAAGAGTTTTGCAGTGTCGACCATGCAGCGGACGATGCTTGCAGGGTTGCAGCAGCGTGACGCGGCGACCCTGAACGGCGTCATGCTGATGATGGGGCTTGGTGCGGTGTCCTACTACCTGAAGCAGGTCACGGCGGGGCAGCCGGTGACGGATTCTCCTGCGGTATGGGTTGCGGAGGCTTTCGACCGATCGGGCGTTGCGGGTTGGCTGATGGAGGTCAACAACATCTCGGAAAAGGCCACGCGAGGCCGTGTAGGCGTCTCGGCGCTTACGGGGCAGCAGATCAGCCGGTACGCCACCAGGAACGTCACAGGGGCGTTTCTTGGCCCCTCTGCCGATGCTGTGGCTGACATCTTCCAAGTGTCGGGTTCGATCTTCGCTGGGGATATGACAAAGTCGGATTTACGCCGGGCGCGGCAACTTGTACCGCTCCAGAACCTGTTTTATCTTAGGACCCTCTTCAACACGGTCGAGGAAGCCACTGGCGATACGCTGGGGCTGCCCGACACACGGAGGCAGTAAATCCTAGCGGCTATCGCCATCATCACCATTCCAGTCGGCTTTCTGGCCGGCGGCGTGGCGTTCAATTCATGGCGCGCTGGGGACAATTCGATGGCATTGAAGGCGGTAGGGGTTTTTGCGGTGTGCGCCGCCCTCTTCCTGATTGCCCCGAAAACCCGACCGATTGAGGGGCGGGATTGCTATATAGATTGGGACGGCAGGGCTAACCCGACGGTTTGCGATTAACTACGGGCTCTCGCAATAATAGCTGTGTTGCCTTCGATGGCGTTCTGGGCCAAACCATCCACCATCCTCAGCGCGGTTCCCGGCCCGTAAGCGTCGCGGTAAACGTACATCAGCGCCAGCCGCTCGCGGGGACAGGACGCTTCCGCGGCAATCGCTAGTGAATACGGATCGCCAGCCTGCTTAGCGTACCGCAGAGCGTGGCGTCGGTTGCAGGCAGCATACGCGTCAACCTGAGCACCCGCATCCACGGACGGCGTTGAAGAAACGCACCCGGTGGCGGTTGCACAAAGAATGACTGAGACGAACAGCCTGAGCATGGCTGTGCACTGAACCCCGAAAACCCCGACAATTCAAGTGGAGCTTGCCGCATGGCCCGCGCCTCGACTGCTGCCGTCCGTCTCCTGACGGGCGAACGTGAACCTGTTCGCCTCGCGACGACCGCGAATATCGATACCAATGATCGAGGCTTTATCCAGGGCCTGAAGACCATCGACGGCGTGCTGACCGAAGTTGGCGACCGCGTGCTGGTCAAGGACCAGACGAACCAGAAGCAGAACGGCATCTACACCTCTTCGGAGGGCATCTGGTATCGCGCCTCGGATGCGCGCTCGGCTCGCACGATGCAGAAGGGGACGACGGTTCACGTCCAGCTTGGTTTGACCAATGCCGGCAACGTCTATTCCTTCCAGACCGACGAGCCGAATGTCGGCGAGGACAATATCGTCCTTGCCCTCTACATGACGGACAATGCGGGGCAGGCGATCCTTGATGCCAGGGACGATGCGGAAGCCGCGGCGACAGCAGCCGGGAGTTCTGCCACGGCTGCGAGCGGGTCGGCGTCCTCTGCGTCCACTTCCGCCAGCAACGCGGCGGCCTCAGCCAGCACGGCCAGCACTGCCGCGACCAATGCAGGGAACAGCGCGACCGCTGCGTCTGGCTCGGCTTCTGCGGCATCTACTGCGGCGACCAACGCCAGCAACTCGGCCTCTGCGGCGGCAACCTCTGCAACCAGCGCCGGGAATGCGAAGACAGCGGCTGAGGCGGCTCAGGCCGCTGCGGAGGCTGCTGCGGCGGGCGTCAATCTTCCGTCGATCCAACCGGGCGATGCCGGCAAGACGTTGCTCGTCAACGAGGATGAAGACGGCTACGAACTGGGGTCGGGCGGGGGTGGGAGCGGCATCCAGCCGACCGACACCGACGCTTCCGGCTTTGGCTTCGTCAACAGCGCGGGGGCGCTCGGCGATAGCGACGAGAAGTTGCCGTCGGAGAGTGTCGTCAAGGCGTACGTGGACAACTACCAGCGCAAACAGCTTGATATTTTCGTCACCTCCGACCACCAGATTTATAACAACGAGGCACAAGAGGGATATCTTGCGGACGTTCTGGCGGACATCGCTGCCCTGACGCCAAACGCCGTTTTCATGCTCGGTGATCTTGTCGATCAAGGCGATGAGGGTTTCGCAGCCCCGACATCGACGCAGGGCTTTTTGTGGGGCGACTACTTCGACGCGCTCTATGCGTCGGGCATCCCCATCGAAACGTGGTATTCGATTGCCGGCAACCACGACATGGCATCTTCAGCCAGCGACAGCCCGACCGTTCTCAATATGGGCGTCGGCTACTACAAGCGCACGCGTCGGCCTCCGATGTATGCGCTGACCTGCGGCAATATGGCTTTCATCTTCTGCGGATACGAAGGCACCAAGAGCGTCGAGCAGGTGATGTCGCCGCTCTGGATGGATCAGGTCGAGGCGCTGCTGAAGCAGTTCCAGCACACCCACAATATCATCCTTTGCACGCATGCGCCGCTGTACGAGGCCGGCCTGTTTGACTTCAAGCCGTCTACGGAATGGTTCCGCCTCAAGCCGCAGTCGCGTTGGCTGTCTCTCTTCGACACCTATCCGATCGACGCGCATTTCTGCGGGCATTCGGCCACGGACATCATCACGGCGGACGAGAGCGCGGACGGTGCAGTCCGACCGACAAGCGACGACCCCGATGGCGGGCCTTGGAAGACCTACACGACGCGCACAGGAACGAATGGGCATACGTCATCCTTCTTCCTGACGGGACCGCATATCGAGCAGAAACATTGGGAGGCGGGACACAAGCTCGGCGGGCTTCGCATCACCTTGAGCGATGGCGCGACAGCGTTCCCGGTGGACATGCGCGACCACCTTGCCGCCGCATGGGTGGCCGCGAAGGCGCGTAGCGTGAACGTGCGCTTCCCGATTCGGCTTGGCGAACGGCTTGAAGAGTTCGGCGGCTTGGCTATAGCGCCGTCTGTGCCTGCCTTGAACGCACCCCTGCGCATACAAGTTGGCCGCGCTGAGCCGAACGCACTTGGCGCGTCGGGCGTCGATACGCGCAAGATCGCATCGATTGCGGATTGGGTGGATTGGCGACAGGGCGATCTGGCGCACCCCACGGACTTTCTCCACCAGATCAACATGCCGACCGATGATCCGGCCGCAACGGCAGTTGGAAGCCTGAAGATCGGCGCGCGGCGCGTGCATGCGACGGATAGCAATCTGGCTACCGAGTTCGTGTTGTTCGGCACGGACGCGTCGGGCGGCGAAGTGCCGATCCTTCTCCCCGCGCACCAAACCAATCCCGAAGCAGCGGGGCAGTACATTTTTCAGGGAGGGCGTTACGTCACGTCCGCCCTTTATCCCATGTGGGACCTCCGGTTCGCGGGATCGACAGGGCAGGCCGACCCAAAGACGATCACGTACACCTCGGTGATATACGACGACTTCACGCAAGTTGTTTTAGGAACGGGCGTATACACATGCACCCGCGCGGGCGTTTACAATTGCTCTGCACAGGTCCAGTTCAACGGCCATGCATCGGCATTCGAGGACGTGGTTACGCTCAAGTTCGTGCGGACACGCGGCGGCGTCGATGCAGACTTCGGCGCAATGGACTTTCGTCTCGAAGGGACGAACGCAAACTCGCGTCAGGTGCTCCAGATCGATGCTCTTATAGGGGTGCTGGGCGCGGACACGGTGAAGGTCGTTGTCGCGGGATGGGCGTCTGGCAACATGCACACCATCACCCGCGCTTCGTTTAAAGGTGTTCTGGCTCGGGGGGTCTAGGTGATATCCGGCCACAGCGCCGGATTTCGTCAGCGTACTGGTGGTTCATGGTCAGGATGAAATCCACCTGGTCATCGACCAGCCGCTGCAGGCCGGAGGGCTCGAAGCCGCCGTAGTGGACGAAGGTGCAAATCTGCTTGCCAGCGTCATGAAGGCGCTCGACCAAGGGCCGAATGGATGGCGACTTGTCGGGCACCTGAACCATAAGCCCGTCGAGATCACCAACCCGCTGATCGATGGTGGACGGCTCGACCTCTGCCCCCGTCTCATAGGTCTTCACAAAGACGGTGGCCTCTGGGATGCCGCGCTTGAAAGCTTCGCCTTCCACCCGGCTGTAGGCACCGATTTGTAGCCGCGCCGGGTCAAATTCAGCGCGGGCGACGGCGCGCTGAATGGCTCCAATGGCGCCTGCCTCGATCCGCATATCGCAAAGGAAAGTGCCGCGCGGGCCGTTCGCCTGCAAAGCTTCTTCAAGCGAAACGATTCGCGTTTGCCAGCCCTGCCAGTGTCCGAGGGTGTACATCTGGAGTTCAAGGAACGTGTAATCCTTGACGCGCCCGGTCCCGTTAGTGGTGGCGTCAATGGTGTCATCGTGCATCAGCACGGGCACACCATCCCTAGTAAGCTGCAAGTCCATCTCGACGCCATCGAAGCCTAACGAATAGGCATGATCGATAGCCTCGCGCGAATTACCACGCGGCTGCGGATTTCTGAATGAAACGATCTGAGCCCACGCAATGAACTTGCTATTCATTCACCTCGCCACCCCGATGGCGTTTATAGTTTAGCACCTTCCCCTCAACTTCTCCAAGGCCCCCCCGCAAGCTCAATCGGCTTGCGGCTGCCTGTCTCATTCTCATCAGCGAGGTAGATCATGGACCTTTCGCGAGGCGACACGCGGATGATTATCGACGCGTGCATTGAACACGGCCTGCTCCGCAACGAATGCGCCTATGTGCTCGCAACCGCATGGCACGAGACTGCGCACACCATGAAGCCTATCCGGGAGATGGGCGGCGAAGCCTACCTCAAGAAAAAGAAATACTACCCCTACGTCGGCATGGGCTATGCCCAGCTTACGTGGAAGGACAACTACCAGAGGGCCAGCAAGGAACTCGGCGTCGATTTCGTCCGGAACCCGGAACTGCTGCTGCTGCCGAAGCACGCCGCTCCGATCCTCGTAGTCGGAATGAAGGAGGGCTGGTTCACCACCAAGAAGCTTTCCGACTATGTGACGCTGAAAAGGTCCGACTTCCGCGGCGCGCGCCGGATCATCAATGGCATGGACCGGGCCGACCTGATTGCCGGCTACGCGAAGCAATACGACGCGCTTCTGAAGGCGGAAGGGTACGGGGTCGAAAGCTCTCGAGAGGGAATCAACCCCGAAACCCATGTTTCCCAAGGCATACGGCCTCCAAAAGTGCCTCAAAAGCCTCGAGAGGGAAGCGGTCCCAGCGAGACAAAAACAGCCATCCCCTCTAAGCCCGGCGTCGTCCACGTCGAAGACAATCCCCCCGCCGTCAAGCCCGGTCCCGCTCCTGCACAGCCTGAGCCTTGGTACTGGCGGCTGCTGTGGCGGGTGCTCGGCATCAAACCGAAAGGAAAGTGACCATGGCCCCGATCATCAGGATTCTCCTGCGCTACGCCACCGCCCCGCTGATCATCTTCGGACTGATCAACGAGAACGAAGCCGCCGACCTCATTGCTGATCCCGAGATTGCCCAATGGGTGAGCCTCGGCGCCGGCATGGTTTCGCCGTTCCTGGCTGAAGGCTGGTACTGGCTCGCCGGCAAGTTCGGATGGAGGACCTGATGTTCGGAGCAGACGGCATTCTCTACCTGCTCGGCGGCGCTGTCATTGCTGCCCTCATCGCCTTCTTCAAAGGCCGGCTCGACGGGGCCAAGGCCGAACGCAACCGCAACCGCGCCAAGGAGGCCGATGCATATGAAAAGCACCTCAAGGATATCGCTGATGCTGGCAATGCTCGCCCTCACGGGCTGCCAGTCGATGATCCCTACAACCGCGACCCCAGGTAAGGCGGTCTGCGCAATCTGGCAGCCGGTGACCTATTCGGCTTCGGGCGACACTGGCCAGACAGTTTCGGGAGTCCGGGCATCGAACGCAAAGCGGGATGCCTACTGCAAATGAAGCGGGCCGGGACGCCGCGTCAACTCAGCGCCCCAAGCCCTGACCAAAACGATGACATTGGGGGGTCACCGCATGGCTGGCAACACGATAGCCCGGCAACGGTTCCCTTTTCCTTACACTGCATAGATCGGGGCGGGGCTGATGCCGGACGAAACATCACAACTGCTCCGGCGCATGGACATGACCGAGCGCAATCAAACCGACCTAGCCAAGAGCATCACCGCGCTCGTCCAGGACGTTGCCGAACTAAAGCTGAAGGATGCCGTCAACGCGGCAAGAGAGGAAGCCCGCGATGAATGGCGATCCCGCACGGAAAAGCGCCTCAACAGCATATACGGCCTTGGCTGGTGGGTTCTCGCTACCTTCGGCTCTCTCACCATCGCAGCCATCGCCAATCTCCTTTACAGGGGAGGGGCCGGTGTCCCTTAGTACCTTTCCCCGACTGGCGCTGTTTGCGTTCAAGGTGTTCTGCACCACCGTGATTGTCTTCGTGACGGTGTTTACCGTCTATACCGTCGGGCCAGCCTTGGAGAGGCGCTATTTCCCCGTCGTGTCGAAGCTCACCATCCTCGATATGAAAGCCAACGAGGATGGAAATGCCGTCATCATGGCCGAGTTCACCAAGACGCGGGCCTGCGAATGGGTGGGGCTGGCATGGTTCAAGGGAAAGCCCGAAGGCGGCTTTGAGCGGGTGTCGGTGATCCTGCATCGCCAGCGAGAGGACACGTCGAGCCCGAACCGGCCGCTCGGCACTCAGAAGGCGGGGCCGTGGATCATCGGCATACCGGCTGAGGAGATCGCCGGGAACTCATTCGCCAAGCTGCGCTATCGCTGCCATGGGCTTTGGACGACCGAAGCCGACTTCTGGCCCTGACAACGAAATGACCGGCGCTGGCGCGAGTTGTTCGGGCTCTTGCCGGCACCGGCCATTCAGCAGGGTTGGGCGGGGGGGCTTTGGGGCTAACCCTGCATTTACATTAGAAGCACGGAATATATCGGCGCGACAGTAGGTAATCGCTTCCCCCCCGTTATAGTCGCCGCCGGTCCGAAAGGGCTCGGCGGTTTAGTGCGCTTCGCTCTGCAACTCCTTGGCGTGCTCATCCAGAGCCATCTTGATATCGTCGGGACTGTCAATTCCGCCTCTGAATAAAGCAATGAGACGGCGGGCTAAATGCTCCCGCGCCGGATGTGAGCCTTCAATTCCGGCCTGTTCGCAATAGTCGTCGAGAATTCGAGTGAGCGTCGCCAACTGCTCGGCGTCGGCAATGTTTCGGTACGTCATCGCAATCTCCCAGGGTTGGGGCGAAAGCGTGATCGACTCTTTCAAGCGTCCGTAGCCATACAGATCGGACGACCTGAGAACCATGCGCTTCTATTGCGGCTATCGCGAGACAATTCTCCGAGAGCCGCAGCGCCGCAATGCGCGTTCCGGGCAATTTGTGGGGGCTCTATCGGAACGTTTGACCTAGCGGGGAGTTAGTTTAACCCCGGCGCAGATACGCACGTACCGGGGCTGGGTTGAGAGCCGAGAAACCGGGAGGTGCTCGGCTCTCCCCATTTTAGGAGACTTGTGGGTCTTGGGCACTTGATACTCGAGGCGGCATGTCTAGCGGCCGTTTTCAAAAGACACCGTTACACCACCTCCGCAACGACTTCACCTACCCCAAGAGCACAGATACCAACGATCGCGATCGACAACGACCTCGGTCTTGCTGAAGTACGACCGAACCGATTTCCCTGGCACGCGCGATCATCAGTCCGTTTCCTGAGATCATCCCTTTCAACAAGCGCCCGCACACGATTTCATCGAGGTCATATCGGACCTGCCCGAGTGCCTCGCCCTGGGCGCTTAAAACGCCGAAACCTTGATGATTTTTCGCCATACCGGGTACACTGGGACCAACCCCGATGAATGATCGCGGCGGAGAATGGTTCCATGCCCAGAGGCGTAGCCAGTCCAAAACAGATTGCAATGATGAAGCGAGTTCTC
>Ga0233385_1000336_pt1 | contig 25435 bp, 22 predicted proteins | sample ElkDunMinimDraft_16_FD_191543 | JGI IMG/M metagenome (GOLD analysis project Ga0233385, IMG submission 191543) | Fecal eukaryotic communites from dung pellets of Tule Elk in California, USA - Elk Dung G36 | ecosystem: Host-associated > Mammals > Digestive system > Large intestine > Fecal | place...
ATGCCGTGGCCGTTCCGAGGATTACCGACAGCACCGCTGTTATGCTGCCGACGATGACGCTGTTCAGCGTCGCGTTCATCCAGCCGGTGTCAAAGAGATACGCTTCGTACCAGCGAAGCGAGAAGCCGGGCGGAGGCAGGCGTAACAGCGACGAACTGCTGAAAGACATTGGGAGGATGGCGATCAGCGGCAGAACCAGGAAGGCGATGACGGCCCAGCTGAAGATGGCGAGTGCGTCGATGCGGCGAAGGATGCGGGTCATAGCTGCCGGACCCCCGTCGTCTTCGACAGCGCCTGGTAGTAAACGCCGATGCCGATCAGCGTCATGAGCAGGAGGATGGTGGCGAGCGCAGCGCCGAAGTTCCAGTTCACCGTTTCGCTGAACTGGACGTTGATGAGCATCGCAAGCGTGTTCTCGCTGAGGCCACCGAGCAGCGCCGGCGTGACGAAGAAGCCGAGGCTGAGGATCATGACCAGCAGCGTGGCGGCGCGCACGCCAGGCATGCTGAGTGGCAGGAACACATGCCGAAACGCGCGTGGGGGATTCGCGCCGAGGCTCCGGGCAGCACCGATGAGGCGCATGTCGATGTTGTGGTTGATGCTGTAGAGGATGAGGATCGCCGGCGGCAGCAGATAATGCGTCATGCCTATCAGCACGCCCGGCAGATTGTAGACCATGTTGATGGGCTGGTCGATTACGCCGATCTGGTCAGTCAAGAAGCGGTTCGCCAGCCCGCGCTTCTGGAGGATGACGATCCACGCGTAGCAGCGCACCAGAATGTTTGTCCAAAACGGTATGATGATCAGCGCCATCATGAGCGAGCGCGTGGTCGGGCCTACGCGCATTAGGTAACAGGATATCGGATAGGCCAGCACGATGGTGATGGCGGTGGACGCCACCGCGATCTTGAGGCTGGTCCAGATCACCGTCAGGTAGCTCTGGGTCGTCAGGATCCGCTCGAAATGCTCGAGCGTGAAGCCGTCGTCGTAGACGCTCTGCGAAAGCAGGGCAACCAGCGGCAGCACGAACGCCACGGTGAGGAAGGCCACCCCCGGGATGACCAACCAGATCGCGCTGAACCTGAACGGACGGCGTGCCCGTCCCAATTCGAGTGGTGTCGGCGCTATTGCCCCGTTATCGGCTGCCACATAGCTCATTTGAGCTTCCAGGCATCCCACTGTTCGATCATCTTGTCATTGTTTTCCGCCCACCAGTCATTGCTGAAGAGCGCCATTTCGCCCTGCTGGTAGTGATAGCTTGGCAGGCCCTCGCGTTCTTCGGGCGTCAGCATCGTGATCGCTTCGCCGTTGGTGGGCCCGATGCCGGTTTCCCTGGCCAGGGTCGCCTGAAGATCGGCGCGGGTCATGAAGTCGATAAGCTTCATGGCGTTCGCCGAGTTCTTTGCGCCGCGCGGAACGCCGAGCCAATCGACGGTGATGAGACCCTGGTTCCACACCACTTCGAGCGGCACCTTTTCGCCGGCGACAATGTCGCGAATTCGGGTGTGCGAAGTGTTCGACATGTCGATCTCGCCGGACGCAAGCAGGATCGGCACCTGCGGGAACTGTTTCCACCAGACGAAGACCTTGTCCCTGATCTTGTCGAGGCTGGCGAGAGCGCGCTCGACGTCGAGTGGGTAGAGGTCCTTAGGCGCCACGCCATCAGCCATCAGCGCGAACTCGAGAGTGTAGCGCGGCGCATCCTGCAGGCCACGCGGGCCGGGCTTGCCTTCGATATTCCAGAAGTCGGCCCAGTTCGTCGGCGCGCTCTCCTCGCCCGTCGCCTCGCTGTTGTACGCGAGGACCTGGCCGTAGGCGGAGTTGCCGATGCCATTGTCGCTGCGGAACTCCTGCGGCACGTGGTCCGCCTTGATCACACTGTAATCCAGCTTTTCCCAGAGATTGTCAGCGGCGCCGAGCGGGATCCACATGCCGAGCGCCTGCGTCACGTCCCACTGGACGTCGCCGCTTTCGACCATCGCCTTGATCTTGGCGAGGCTGACATCCGGAACGTCGATGACCTTGATGCCCGTCTCCTTCTCGAAAGCATCAAAATAAATCTTGCGCTGCGACGCCTGGATGCTGCCTCCCCATCCGGCGAACACCACCGTCTCCTGTGCAAATGCGACGCTCCCGCCAAGGAGGGAGGCGCACATGGTGGCGGCGAGCAGGCCACCCAAACTGCGTTTCGACATCGTTGTCATCTACTGTTCCCCTTTGCTGTTTGATTTTTATTGTCGAAATTTTCGGCCGTCACCGTTGCAGGACGTTCAGTTCCCGAGGACAGCGCGTCAGCAGTTCGGCGCCGTCTTCGGTGATCAGGTAGGTGTCTTCCGGATGCGCCGAGAATTTCGGCAGGTAGACGCTCGGCTCTATGGTGATCACCATGCCCGCCTCTAGCGGCAGTTTGTCGCCAGCGCCGATCTCCGGGAGTTCGGCGCCTTCGAGACCGACTCCGCGGCCGGTGCGGTGAATGAAGGTTTCGCCGATGCCCGCCTTGTCGAGCATCTCGCGCGCAACCAGGTCCGGAACCTCGGCAGCGACGCCAGGCTTCAGCACCGACACCGCCTTGTTGTAGGCGTCGAGCACGATGCGGAAGATGTCCTGCTCCTCCGAGTTCGGCTGTCGCATCGAGACGTTGCGCGCGAAGCCGATACGATAGTTCTGGAACTGCGGTATGCGGCAAAAATCGAGGAGAATCATGTCGTCTGGCTCGATTGCACGAGTCGAGGCCAGCGCGTGCACCATGTCGGAGCGCGGCCCTGAGGTGATGATCTGCGACGTCTCGGCAAGCGGGTGGTCCAGCGGACAGCCGCAGTTGCTATGGCCGCAGTGCCACGCGAACTGGTGCGCTGCCTCCTCGCGGCCGAGCATCGCGATTTCGAACTCGCGGATACCGGGGCGGATGCCCGCGCATTCGGCATAGTATTCCTGGACGGCCATCTGGCCGCTAATGCGCATGATCTCGATCTCCTCCGGAGACTTGATTATGCGCATCTCTTCCACGGAGCCCGCTCCGGAGATGATCTCCGATGCCGACAACTGGTCGTCGAAGAGATCGTTCAGCGCGGCCGAGATGAAGTTCTTCTCGACGCCGATCTTCTTTCCTTCGAGACCCTTCTCCTTGAATATCTGGTTCAGGAGGTTGAGGCCGCCAAAGGCTTCGGTCTCGCTCTTCCACTCGACGTGATAGCGAATGTCCGCGAACCAGGAGCGGCGCTTGGCGAAAAGGTACTCGAGTTTGGGCACGATCAGTACCGGCTCCCCTGACGCCGGAACGACGGCGCTGATGAGCCGGCGCGGCATGGCGTATTCGGTCCGGTTGCTGTAGCCCCACAGTCCGCTGATATAGCGGACGTTCTCGGGCTTGATGACGAGAAGTGCGTCGAGTCCCTTCGCGCGTATTTTTGCCTGCAGGGTTGCTACGCGGCTTTGGAAAGTCTCAGTGCGCATGCAGTTGTCTCCACGGGCGGGATGCTCTGATTGCCGCCTGGTGAGCCCATCCTCCTTGCGAGAATACATCAGGTCAAATCACAAGAATTCTGATATTCATGCGCCGATCTTATGCATTACAACCCGCAAACCTTTGAATGCCGAATGGCCTGATGGGCATGTCCGTCGCCTGCCGCACGATGAGATCGGCGATAATGCGGCCGACGATCGGGCCGAGCTGGAAGCCGTGCGCGGAGAAGCCGAAGGCGTGGAAGACACCCTCCGCGCTCCCGGCGCCGATGACCGGTATTCCGTCAGACATCCGCGCCTCGAGGCCCGCCCAAGCGCGGACGACCGTAAGGCCCCGCAGGATCGGAAATAGTTCCGAAACAGTCACGCAGCTGCGATGAAGCTTGGAGAAGTCGAGCTCGGTGCGGTTTTCATGGGGCACGGGCGTACCCGATTGCCCGCCGCCGATCAGTACCGTTCCGTTGGCAAGTTGTTTCAACGAAAGTGGCCGCGACGAGCCGATCACCACGGGCTCCATCACCCGCTGAATTGGCAGCGTGACCATCATCATCGGCGCCGTTGCTTCCACCGGAGCCTGGTCGCCCACTTGCTGCGCGATCTTGCCAGCCCAGACGCCTGCGCAATTGACGATTGTTGGCGCGGTGAGGCGCTCGCCAAGGGATGTCGTAACCTCCCAGTCCCGCGCCAAGCGGCGAAGACGGGCGACCCCCTCGCCCTCTCGGAAAACAACACCGAAATCCTTCGCGCGCCGCTGGAAAGCGAGCACCGTGCGGAAGGGAATGGCGGCGCCATCTCGCCGAGCAATGGCGGCGCCAACGCAGGTATCCGACACCGCCGGCAAGAGTTCCGCCAGCTCGCGCCGGTCGATGATCTCCTCGTGGTGGTAACCGCTGGCTCTCAAGCCATCGACACGACTACGAAGCATCACCAGATCGGCTTCCGTCTCCGCGATCTGAATCTGGCCGTGGCACTCGAAGCCACAGTCATCACCGACGAGGTCGCCGATCGCGTACCACATGTCGAGGGCGGCAAGGCTGAGCGGAACCTCGGCCGGATCGCGTGCCAGTGTGCGTACGCCACCAGCGTTCACGCCAGAGGCATGCCGGCCGCAGTGGTCCTTCTCCAGTGCCACAACCCTGCACCCAGTCATCGCGAGATGCAGGGCAGCCGAAATGCCGTGGATGCCTCCACCAATGACGATGACGTCTGGTGACAATTCGGCCACCGTCAGTTTCGGTAGACGGCCTTCATGTCGCTTTCGTCGCGCGGCATGGAGGCGAGTTCGGCAAGGGTCAGCGGCTTTACCGGCGAGCGGAGGCGATAATAGCCGACGTCCGCCGGACTGACGCCACGTTCCGCCGCCATCACCTGCGTCACCGTGTTGCCGCAGAGGCGACCCTGACATGGCCCCATGCCGCATCGCAGGAACGACTTGACCTGGTTGGGGCCAACCGCGCCCATGGCCGTAGCGTTCCTGATCTGCGCGACCGTCACTTCCTCGCAGCGACAGGCCTTTGTTGGGTCCGACGGAATAGCGGGCGAAGGCTGATATATCAGATCGAGGAACCTTCGGCCTCGGCTCACTTTGCGCAGCCCCGCCTGCTCCGTTGAGGCGATAGCATCGCGATCCTTGAGGGTGATCCGTTCGAGCCGGAAAAGCGCGCCGAGCGCCGCGGTCCGTCCGGAATATGCGGCGGCCTCGGCGCCGAGTATGCCGGCGCCGTCGCCCGCGACGGACACCCCCTCCACGCTTGTCGCGCCCCAACTGTCGGCATTCGGCCGGAAGCATCGCTGGACCGCGTCCCAGGCCTGCGAGCATCCCGTCGCGTTGGCCAAGTTTAGGTTGGGTATCACGCCCGTATGAAGAAGCAGAAGATCGGTTGACATGCGCTCCTCGCGGCCGGAGCGCCGGTAGACGACCGCTTGCAGCCGGCCGTCACCTTCGGCTCGCAAATAACTGACATTGCTGATTATTTTCACCTTGCGGCGCACTTCCGCGAGCAGACCCAGCCCTTTGCCGAGATATGACGAGAACAGGAACTCTGGCAAGGCAGGCAAGGATCGCCAGATCGCACCGGCCGGCGTCGTGTCGAGGATCGCCTCGATGCGCGCGCCAGCGCTCAGGTATTGTGCGGCGATCAGCCAGATCAGCGGTCCGCTGCCGGCGATCACCACACCGTCATGCACCATGCCGCTGGTCTTCAGCAGGATCTGGGCCGCCCCCGCCCCCATCACGCCCGGCAGCGTCCAGCCTTCGATCGGCGTCGGACGTTCGACCGCCCCCGTGGCGAGAATGACGTGCTTGAACTTTTCGAGACGGGCCTTGCCGCCTGAAGACAGCCCGAGTTCCAACTCACGGGATATGCTCCACACCGTCGTGCTCGGCCAGTGTGTTGCACCGCTCGCGCGAAAGGACCTAACAAGGTCCTCGCCGCGCCAGTAGTCTGTACCGAGAATGTCGCGTTTCTTCAGGGGTGTCCTGGTAATCGACCGGTAGATCTGGCCGCCCAGATACTCCTGTTCGTCGATGAGCACGGTTCGCAGGCCGCGCTCCGCGGCGACACTGGCGGCAGCCATTCCGGCGGGTCCACCGCCGATCACGGCGAGATCGAAGTTGCTGGTCGTCATGGCGCTACGCTCGGCTTTCCCGACTGGGTTTCTACGCGCATTCCAGGACGAACCTTGACCATGCAGGCCTGCTGGTTCGGCCTCCCGTCGATCGTGAGCAGGCATTCGAAGCAAACGCCCATCATGCAGTAAGGTCCGCGCGGCTCGCCGGAGACGGTCGAGGTGCGGAAGCGCAGTACGCCGCTCGCCAGCGCAGCAGCGGCGACGCTGTCTTCGGCATCCGCCGAGACCAGCTTTCCGTCGATCGTGAAGGCGACATCGCCGCTCGTTGCGGTCCTGTCACGCAGCCTGCGGAACATCGAACCTCCTCCCGCTGAACACGCCCATCTCTTCCGAGAGTTGGCCGGCGACGATCATCTCTGGCAGCGCCAACACGTGAGCAGCCGAAAGCGTAACGCCGCTATGACAGGTAGCGAGAAACGCACCCGGCGCCGTCTCGGATTGATCGTAGATAGGGAAACCGTCCTTGCTCATGACTCGCAGCGCCGCCCAGGTGCGAACCACCTTCACGTCCGCGAGGAACGGGAATATCCGGATTGCACGATCAGCCATGGTCGAAACGATGCCGTGACCGACGCGGTCGTCGAATCCGACCTCCTCCAGCGAGTCGCCGATCATCACGGTACCTTCGTCTGTTTGGCGAAGCGTCAGGATCGGATGATGAAGAAAGGGCGCCACGCGTTCTGTTACGATGATCTGTCCACGCTGCGGACGGATCGGCGCGTTGAGGCCGACCAAAGGAGCGAGCTGCGCGTTCGCATGCCCCGCGGCCAGCACCACCTTGCCGGCGCGGATCGTGCCCTTCTCCGTGCGCATTGCGAACTCGCCCTGGCGACGAGCAATGTCCTCGACGCGGTGCAACGTCCGATAGGCGACACCCGCTGCCAGCATCGATTCATGCAGTGCCCGGAACAGGCGGAGCGAGTTCACATGACCGTCGAGCGGGCAGTAGGTCGCGCCTGCGACGTCGGGGCCGATGTGCGGCAGCACGCGGGAGAGCGCGGCATGATCGAGCACCTCGAACTGGTACTGTGGCATGCCGGGCTGAGCGAGCACCTTGCGATGCTGGGCGGTGATCCGCGCCAGCTCGTCCTCCGACATGGCCGGCATAAACCCGCCGCGCCGCTCAAACCCGACGTCGATGCCAGTGGTGTCGCGCAAAAGCGTCGCTAGGCGGCTCCAGCTGTCCGAGGATTGCTGGCTCCAGGCCGAGTACTGCGGATTGCCGAGCCCCTTTCCCTGGATCCAGACCAGCGCGAAGTTCCCGCGCGACGGCCGGGTCGCGTCGTCGCCCTCATCGAGCACCACGACCTTCTGCCCGAGCAGCGAAAGACCGAAGGCGATAGAGGAACCGACGACGCCGCCGCCGACTACCGCGATGTCGAAATCTCGACCCATTTGCAATCCGTACCGAAGCCGCCTTCGCGTTCATCGACTACGGTCAGATAGAATGGACGGTACCTGTATGTGTCAAATTCGGTTTTGAAGGAAATCTATAAGCTGAGAACATGGACTCCAGCACTGACATGCGCGCTGCCTGCGTCCCGAACCTTCTCCCGAAGCATATCGACGAACTTCTGCGCGGCCAGCGACAATGCGGCGGAGCCTGGGAACAAAAGGCCGAATTCGTACGGTATCTCAGGTGCAAAAGGCTTCACCAGAATAGCTTCGTCGGCGAGGGCCTGGGCCGAGAAGGGGTCGACGATCGTCGCGCCGATCCCGAGCTTCGCGAACTGCATCGCGCTCAGGGAATACGGTGTCTCCATGACCATCTTGCGCTGGACGCCGGCGGCCTGGAAGACCGCGTCGATCCGACGGCGCAGCATGCTGCTCGCCATCAGCGAAATGAACGGCACGTCTGCCAGATCCTGAGGTGTTATGACTTCGCTCTGCGCTAGAGCGCTACCGGCCGGCAGGATGCAGTAGCAGGGCCGACACGGCAGGAGTTCGATTTGCGCCACGGTCTTGTGCGCCGGCAGTGCTGCGATGCCGATATCCATCTGGTGCGAGCCAAGCCAGTCGAAGACCGACTCTGAGCTCGACAGGTTGTGGGAAATGTGGATCCCGGGGCACGCCAGCGTAAACTCCTTGATGACGGCTGGAAGGATGCTGAAGGACAGCGCCGGCATGGCCGCAATACGGATGGAGCCTGAGCGGAATGACCGGATCTCCTCCGCGCGCGACGCGATTTTCTCCAGGCCGACAAAAGTCTTCTCGATCTCGTCGAACAGCATGCGTCCTTCCGGGGTCGGAAAGAGACGGCGGTTCTTGCGCTCGAACAGCGTGAGGCCGACAGCCAGTTCGAGATCCGCCACCAGCCGACTGACCGCCGGCTGCGAAACATGCAGCTGATTGGCCGCGCCGGTCACGCTTCCTGCGATGAACACGCGATAGAAAGCCTCGACCTGCTTGACGTTAAGTCGCATCGTTCAGCCCTCTTCGAAGCCGAGAAAGTCGAGCGCCGAAAGTGCGTGCACCTTGGCGACATGCATGAACTCGTCGATCTTGACATATTCGTTGGCTGTTCCCATGTTGCGGGGAGACGGTCCGTAAACGAAGGCGGGTACCCCGACCTGTCGCCAAAGGCGCGCATCCGTGGCGCCGAGGCCGATGATCGGCGCCGGCTCTACTCCCGATACTTTCTTGGCGTTTGCCCGCATGATGTCGATCATCGGGTGGTCGACCGGCGACACGTTCGGAGCGTCATAGTGGAGCACCGAGTAGCGCACGCCAGCTCTATCCCTGATCAGCGAATCAACGGCGTCGAGCACTGTCCTGTCGTCCATGCCAGGCGGGACACGGACGTCGACGTCGAAGCTGCAATGCGACGGGATCATGTTGATTTTTACCCCTCCGTGCACGAGCGCCGGGTTGATAGTTACCTTTGCGATTATATCGGACGCCCCGTTGCCATAGGCCGCGTCGATCGTATCCCCGTGCTTCGCCAAATCCCGCGCCAGCGCCTGCGTGCCTTCCGTCTGGAGCTCGCACAGTACCGCAAGGTCGCGAACAATCTCCGAAACAATCTGGATAGCATTGGGGCTCATATGTGCATACGCACTGTGCGCGCCACGCGTCTCCACGTCGAACCGTAGCCACAGCGGCCCCTTTTCGCCATAGCGCATCGCCCTTGGACTGGTCGGCTCGGTGCTCAGCATGCAGTCGCCCCGCAGGTCGGGGCGCGCGGCCAACAAATGCCGGCTCCCATGCGGTCCGAAGGTCTCCTCGTCGGAGACCACCGTAAGTGTCAGACGCCCCGAGACATCCTCGCGCATCTCGCTCAGAGCTGCGTATGCAAAGAGGAGCGCGGTGGTGCCGGACTTCATGTCGCAAGCACCCCTGCCGACAATGCGGTTCTCGACGATCACCGCCGCCCACGGATCGTGCTCCCATTTTTCCGCCGCGCCGACAGGGAAGACGTCGATGTGGCCGTTCATCACCAAGTGCGGCCCGTCACGCGAGCCGTCGAAGCCGGCCACGAGGTTGGGCATGGTTTCCTTGGCCGTCACTTCTTCGAAGTGCAGCCCGCGTCGATTGAGAAACGTCCGGACCAGTTCCATCGCGGAGCGCGTGTCACCGGGTGGGTTGGGTGTCTGGCATCGCAGCAGCGCTTGCAGGAATTCCACCATCTCGGTGCGCTGATCCTCGAGCAGTTGGATAAGGCGCTCGTGGCCCGAATGGAACGCGGAAGAATGTTTCATGCTAGTCCTGCTCTTGCCGAAAATCCACTATGGCAGCGATGACGCAATCTTAAAACATGCGACCGATTTCGAGTCTTCGGGGAAGCCTTCCCTAGCAGCACTACCCACATTTTTGGGCAGTAGACTCACCACCAACATTCAGCCAGAGAACGTTCGATGGCGCAAAACGGAGCCGATTTTTCACCTTTACACTTCGCGATCTCACCCATGAGATCGATGCGTCAGAGGCAGCGCCTGACCACCTCCTCGATTTCGCTGGCTTCGACGACTGGGCGACTCGCTGGCGTGAACGGCTGGCTCGCGAACGCGTTTCAACCCGAAGTACATGGTGCGCAATCACCGCGTCGAAGCTGCCCTCGCTGCTGCCACCGAGGAAGGCGATCCGGTTCTTTCCAGAGCTTGCTCACCGCCCTGCCCCGGCCGTTCGACGAGCAGCCCGAGATGGAGGAATACGCGCAGCCACGCGCCCGCCAAGAGCGCGTGGCTGCAGACATTCTGAGGTGCTTACAATTGCCACTGCTGATGCAGGTTCAGAATGGGTCGGTTGCAGAACGGCAGCTTTCCGCCGGGCGATCCCTACAACCGGACAGTCTGGTGTCGGCCGCTGAGCGGCAGCATCCTGCGACGTTCTCTCTCGGCCAATCACGGCCGAGGAGAACTCACATGGGCCATTCCATATTCGATGATGCCAGCCGCGAGCGCGCAGCTTGGAACGCCGGAAAGAAGGTCGGCACCAAGCGTCCGTTCACCCAGAAGCAGATTTGGGCGATCCGCTTCTTCCTTGATCGCGAGAGACGCGTTCGGGACCGAGCCCTGTTCGATCTGGCAATCGACAGCAAGCTTCGCGGATGTGACCTGGTCAAGATCAGGATTCGCGATGTGGTCGCCGGACCCGAGTTACGGACTCGCGCGATCGTCGTTCAGCAAAAGACTGGGCGGCCGGTCCAATTCGAGATCACCAGCGATGTGAGAGCCAGCCTTCTGGCATGGCTTGAACGACGTGGAGGCTCGGTCGAGGACTATGCATTCCCGAGCCGGGTCGATCACTCACGGCACATGAGCACAAGGCAGTACGCGCGCCTGGTAGATGAGTGGGTGTCTGCGATCGGTCTGCGTCCGGAGGAGTATGGAACACACTCGCTGCGGCGCACGAAGGCCTCAATGATCTACAAGGCAACGGGGAACATCCGCGCCATTCAGATCCTGCTGGGTCACTCCAAGATCGAGAATACAGTTCGATATCTCGGTGTCGACGTGGAGGACGCACTGCTTCTGGCAGAGCGAACGGAAATCTGACGTTGAGCGGTCATCCGACGAAACCCGGATGACCGCTTTGAAGGGCGACGAATTTCGATGACCCGACCATGATGGGATGGGAAGCGGAACGGCAGGGTTCGGGCACCTACGCCGCGAAAGCTGCCCTTCACCTGGCGGCAACGCGCCCCCATTTCAGCCATGCCGTCCGTCCCAGGATATGGAACGCGTCGGGGCTCAGATCTGACACTCTGCGCACCAGCGGCAGGTCGAACACCCAGCCGATGGTGGCGCCGATTAGAGCAACCTTTTGAGCATTGGGGTTAGCGCTTCAGTCAAAGACCGTCCCGATACAGTCATTTCGGCCTGCTAGACGAGCGATACATCGGCGACGCGGGCGGCGGTCTTGTGCGATTTCATACTGGCACCGGACTGTCTGGGTTTCGGCCCCATTCGGAGGTTCGCGACCGGCGGTGGACCACCTGCCGGCACTTCACGGTATGCCATGATGTGCACCCGCCATAAGAAGTCGGTGCCAGCCTGATCGCCGGTTGCCCATCGAAGTCATATTGCCCAGGGAGGACAGTTTGACGACGCCTTTTCTCACGCAGTGCTGGGGACACCCTCCTGGTGCTACCTCGCCATAGCGATCCTCAAAAGCAACGGTGCTCCAACTCTGTGTCGACACGGCGAGTCAGGTTCAGGGATCACGCGCCGCGCAGTAGCGTGCCCACAACGAGCCTGCCAGCCGAGAGGGCGTAGGCCTGCCGGCTGCTCATGTGCTCGCTGTCGCGGAGCATGGCTTTGATATCGGCATGCACCCGCGGCGAACGACCGGTCAGGTCGCCGAGCCAGCGTTCGACTGCCTCGTCAAGGGCGGGGAGATCGTCCACGATCTCGTTGACCAGGCCGAGTTCGACCAGGTCGTCGCCGGCAACGATTTTGCCCGTGGCGGTGAGCTGGAAGGCGCGGCGGCGGCCCACCGCCTTCTGCAACCAGGCCAGCACGATGGTCGGCGCCAGTTCGATCGTCACTTCGGGAAAGGAGAAACCGGCGCTGCGCACCGCGACGGCCACGTCGCACAGTGCAGCCAGACCAGCGCCGAAACCAGCGGCCGGGCCGTTGACCCGCGCCAGCGTGACAAGGTTGCTCTCCACCAAGGCCTCATTGAGCCCAATGAGGCCGGCCACTTCCGCGCCCAGTTCTGCCGTGGCAGAAGCCTTGCGTTCGCGACCGAGACAGAAGGAACCCCCGACACCGGAAAGCACCAAGACGTGAGCACCGCGCGGAGGCTCCCGCAGCAGCCTGGCCATGCTGCGGCACATATCGCCAGTGATGAGGTTGCCGTCACGCGTGTCGAGCGTGAGCCGCATCACGGCTCCCTCGTGTTGAAAGGACAGTCCTTCGCACAGGATTTCGCCGCTCAATTCAACCTCCCCGTTCCTACACCGCCGTACCAATTTACTGGCTCGGGTGCGACACGCACCGTTACCGACCGAATATGAGTGAAGGTGTGGAACGACTCCCATCCACCCTCCCGTCCCGTTCCGCTTTCACGGACGCCGCCCCAGGGCAGCGAGGGATCGAGCCGATGGTGGTCGTTGACCCATACAATGCCGTGCTGAAGCTGGCCGGCCACGCGATGCGCGCGATCGACCTTCTGGGTCCAGATGGAGGAACCGAGCCCATAGGGCGAGTCGTTGGCGATGCGGATCGCGTCGGCCTCGTCCTCGAAGGGAATGACTACGACGACCGGACCGAATATTTCCTCTCGCGCCACGCGCATCTGGTTCGTCACGTTGGTGAGAACGGTGGGTCGTACGAAAAACCCGTCGGGCAGGCTCGCAACATCCGCGGCGACGCCACCGGTCGCGACGGTCGCTCCTTCGCTGACGCCGAGCGCGACATAGTCCAGAATGCGCTTTTGCGCCTTGGCGGAAATGACCGGTCCAAGCTGGGTCGTCGCGTCCGCCGGGTCTCCGATGCGGATGCGCTCGGCCTGCTTAACCAGCGCCTCCACGAACGCGTCGTGCGCCGTGCGCTGCACCAGGATCCGGGTGCCTGCGATGCAGGTCTGGCCGGCGCCGACGAAGCCGCCGAACGCTGCACCCTGCGCCGCCACCTCGGTCGGGCTGTCGTCGAACACGATCACCGGCGTCTTGCCGCCGAGCTCGAGCGTTGCCCCCGCAAAGCGGCGCGCGGTCGCGACTGCTATGGAACGGCCCGGCTCGGTGCCTCCGGTAAAGGTAATCTTGGCGATGTCGGGATGTTCGCAGAGCGCTGCGCCGGCCACCGGACCGTAGCCTTGGATGACGTTGAAGACACCAGGCGGAAACCCGGCTTCCATCCCGATCCGGGCGAGCAGGAGTGCCGTCAGCGGCGTCTGCTCGGACGGCTTGAGGACTACGCTGTTTCCCGTAGCCAGGGCGGGCGCCAAGCTTTTGGAGGCAATCATCAGGGGATGATTGAACGATGACAGGATGCCGACCACGCCCAGAGGAAAGCGCGACGTGTAGGAATGGTAGCCGCCGGGCATCGGCGCCACCGCGTCTCGGTCGGCCAGCAGCAACGCCGCATTGTAGCGATACCATTCCGGCAGTCGGGTGATCTGCGCCTTTGTCTCGGTCACCGGCCTGCCGTTGTTGCTGGTCTCGAGCTGGTAGAGTTCGCTCATGCGCTTCTCTATTCCGTCGGCGAAGCGGTTCATGATCCGGGCCCGCTCGTGAATGCCCATGCCGCTCCACGCGCCACTCTGGAAAGCGCGCTTGCCGGCCCGGACGGCCAGGTCGACGTCGTCGGCATCGCCGCATGTGACTTGGGCCAGGACCTTGCCGGTCGAGGGATTGAAGACATCGATGACCGCTCCTTTGAGAGCCTGAACCTCGTTGCCGTCGATATGCATGCCGAGCACGCGTCCATCCCCGAGCAAGCCGGGCGGGGGAATATTCATAGTGGGTTATCCTAAACTGTAGCCTCGGCCGGCACGGCCGAATTGATCAGATATTCGAGAATGAAGTCATGCGAGGATTGCAGATGACGGCGCGTCAGTTCCTCGACCGCCGCGCCGTCCCGTGCTTCCACGGCCTCCAGAATCGCCTCGTGCTCGGCATGGAGATGCTGGCCGTCGTCGATCACGGTCAGATGCAGATGCAGATAGCGATCGGTCTGGCTGCGCAGCAGTTCTATGAGATTGATTGAACGCGGACGGCCCGAGCGAGCGTAGATGGTGCGATGGAACCGCACGTTCGCGTCGAGCCAAAGCAGCGGATCCTTCGTCTCCATCATCTGCAGATGCAGGTCCCGCATCTGGCGGATCTCCAAGCGACCGAGCGCCAGGACGCCCAACGCCGTTGTCTTGGGCTCGATCATGCCCCGCAACTCGTAGAGCTCGTCGAGATCTCCCGCCGACATGAGGGACACGGTTGCGCCACCAGGCTTCAGATCGACCAGTCCCTCCCCTGCCAGCGTCTGCAGCGCATCCCGGATAGGAATGCGGCTGACCCCGTACTCCTTGGCGATCTCTGCCTGGTGCAGATGTGTACCCGGCGCCAGCTTGGCCGTGACGATGCGGTTGCGCAGCGCCTCCGTGACTCTTGCCATTGCGGATTGGCTCATCTTGTCGATCTCTCGGATTTGGGCGGCATCAGTATCCGCCGGTGCCGGGCACATGCGCCACGGCGTCTACGATCACTGTACACCCATCGACCTGTAGCGGTCCCGGCACGCCCGTGATGGACACGACCGGCGGGTTGTGCGGCACGGCCTTCTTGAGCGCGGCGTAGACATATTGCGCATCGTCGGGATCCGTAACATAGGCCCGCAGCCGCAACAGATTGTCCAAGCTGGTTCCGCCGGCGCGGCAGATCACCTCGAGGCGCCGGAAGATTTCCTCCAGCTGCGCCTGCGTGCTGCCGTCGCCTGCCAGGCCGTCCTTGCCGCCGCCCAATTGGCCGGACGTCCACAGAAGCGATCCGGCGCGGGTCGCCACCGGCTCATGGCCGAACGTCTCGAGATCCGTCGTAATGATCTGTTTCTCGATGTCGTAGCCAGAGCGGATGGAGCGAAACTGCATCTCGACGCGGATGGCGTTCTCTTCGTGGCCGCGTGCGTCCTCCTTGCGCGGCATGAACAGGCCACGCACCGGCACGACCGTGCGTGCGGGCGGATTGTCGCCGAATACGTTCTTCCACACTAGGTCGAGTTCGTAGAGGTCGTCGATGTGGGTCAGGTGCACCGTGCAATGCATGGCATTGTCCACTTCGGATCCGACCACACCGAGCTTCTTGGCCAGCGCCTTGAGACCGAACCGGGTCTCGTTTCGGATCTCGTTGCCCCACCAGACCCCAGGAACCACCTTCGCATCCTCGTGGACGTCGGTCAGACCGCCCACCGCCGTGATCGTGGTGTAGATGTAGGGGCCGGCGGTAGCGATCTCGCCTGTCGGCGCCTCCTTGGAATAGTGGCTGCCGTAGAGCTCCGACAGGGGCGGCTTGGGCGGTCCGCTCAACGCCATTTCCTTCTTGAGCCCATGACCGGGGATGTAGGCGATGGCGCTGGGATTGACGACGCACTGAACCGGCCAGAAGTCGCCCGACGCCATCAATGCGCTGCTCGGCCGATCCTGCTCGAGAAATCCCGGCGCGCGGCTGACCTCCAGATAGCCGTCGGCATGGGCTTTGTAGGAGACATACTGCTCGACCTGGACGATGTCGTTGAAGTCGGCCCCGAGGGTCGCTAGCCCGTCGCGATAGTTCTCCAGAATATATTGGGTCTGCGCACGCACATTGGCGGATTGCGACAGCTTGTAGGGAACCGGCACCTGCGCCGCCGCAGCCACGCCGCCGGTTTCATCGACAGCGACGGCCGCCATGAATACCCATGGTCCTCCCGTGGCCACGCGGGAAAAGTAAAACCCGCCGGCGTCCACGGTCTGCATGACGGCCCGGCCCAGGTCTTTGAGTTCAGTCATCTTGTTTTCCTCGTTCACAGGTATCTGTCCAAAAATTTCCTATGCGGCCTCGACCGCCCGGAGACGGTCGGCGACCTGGTCCCAGGTGTGGGGGTCCTTGCCGTCGCGGCGAAACGCCTCCCTCTTCTCGGGGAAATGGCAGAGCATGCCGTGTCCCTCCTCCAGGCTCATCCAGGGCACCGGACTGGCGCAGACCGGGGCGGCGAAGGGACATCGCCCGCGGAACAGGCAGCCATCGTCGCGGTTGCTGCCCGCGGGCGGGTGACCGGGAATGGCGATGGCCGGCCTGGATTGGTGGATGTCGACGATGGCGCCTAGGAGCCCGATCGAATAGGGGTGCGACGGTCGGTGGAAGATGTCGCGCACCGAACCGAGTTCGACGATCGACCCCGCATACATGACCGCGACGCGGTCGCAGGTTTCGGCGATGACGCCCATGTCGTGCGACACGAGGATCATGCTGAAGCCGCGTTCCTTCTGCACGGCAGAGAGACGCGCGAGGACATTGTCCTGCGAGATCACGTCGAGCGCGGTGGTGGGTTCGTCGGCGATCACCAGCGCCGGGTCGAGCGCGATCGCCATTGCGATGCCGACGCGCTGGCGCATGCCGCCGCTGAGTTCATGCGGATACGAGCGCGCCCGCGCCTTGTCGATTCCCACGCCCTCGAGCAGTTCCTCCGCCTGGCGCCACATGTCCCGGCGTCGCATCCTGGGACGATGCTCCGCGATGGCTTCGACGATCTGGTCACCGATCGTGTACACGGGATCCAGGACGTTCATGGCGCCTTGGAACACCATGGCGATCTCGTCCCAACGCACCGCCAGCAGCGCCTTCTCGTCCAGCGCAAGCAAGTCCATGCCCCTGAAACGGACCTTGCCTCCGGAAACCCGGCCGTTGCGCGGCAGGAGGCGCATCAGCGCCCGGGCGAGAGTTGATTTGCCGCAACCGCTCTCGCCGACCAGGCCCAGGATTTCTCCAGCATGGAGCGCAAACGAGATGCCACGGACCGCCGGCTGCCATTGGCCGTTGGAATGATAGTCGATGTCGAGGTTCTCGATCTCGAGCAGCGTCTTCACTGGGACCTCCTCAGGCGCGGATTGACCAGTTCCTCGAAAGGCCGGGTAAGAAAGAACACCGAGGTGACGGCAGCCGTGATGCAGAGGCCGGGCGCCACCATCCACCACCAGCCGCGATCCATGGCGCCGCCGTCGAAGGCCTGGCGCAGGATGGAGCCCCAGCTCACGGATTGCGGATCTCCGAAACCGAGGAAGCTCAGCGCCGACTCCGCCAACACCGCGTTGCCGAAGGCGAACGGGATGTAGATCAACGAGATCGGCAGCGTCAGCGGCAGCATGTGGCGCAGGACGATCCAGCTGGTCGAGGCGCCTGCCACGCGCGCCGCCTTGATGAAGGAACTGCCGGAGAGCGTCATCACCTGGTTGCGCACCACGCGGGCCGGACGGCGCCAGTCGATGATCGATATGGCGAGGATCAAGGTCGGCAGCGACGGGCCGAGCACGAAGAGCAGGATGATGGCGAACGGCTCGAAAGGCAGGGAATAGGCGATCTCGACTGCGCGGGAGATGAGGGTATCCGCCCATCTGCGCACATAGCCGGCCACGAGACCCAGCAGGGTTCCTATGGCCGTCGGGATGATCGCCGCGAAGAAACCGACGATCAGAACCGGCCGGGTGCCGTAAAGGACCTGGGAGAAGACGTCGCGACCCAGGTCGGTCGTCCCGAACAGGAACTGCCACGAGGGCGGCTGCAGCACCTGGACGCGGCCTTGCGCGTTGCGCACGATCTCGTTGGGCCCGTAAGGCGCCAGCGCGGGCCCGAACACCGCAATGAGGATGAAGGCCACGAGCGTGAACAGGCCGAGCAGGGCCAGCTTGTCGCGGCGGATCGCTTCGAGGATGGACTGGAGGTTCATGACAATGCCGCCGTCGCGCTAGTGGGAAGTGGCGCGTCGCAGACGCGGGTCGAGGGCAGCCGCCAGGATGTCGGCGACGAAATAGACGACCATCACCAGCACGCCGATGTAGATGAAGGCCCCCTGGGCAACGAGGTAATCCCGCGTGTTGATCGCCGTGACGATCTCGCGACCGAGCCCGGGCCAGCTGAAGACCACCTCGATCTCGACGAGGCCGCCGACGGCATAGCCGATGAACTGGGAGCCTTCCGCCACGAGAGGCATCAGCGCATTCCGCACGCCGTGCCGGTAGAGGCGCCGGCGACGCGGAACCCCCTTCGCCTCGACGAGGTCCATGAAGTCCGAATGCATCACATCGAGCATCGTGTTGCGCATCAGGATCATCGGCGCGACGCAGGCGGTAATCGCCGCAGTCGCCACGGGAAGGATCAGATGGCGGATGAAATCGGTGCTGGTGTAGATCGCCCAGAGGTTGCTTTCGGAATAGTTCCCGCTTCGCATGCCGGTCGATGGGAGCCACCCCAGCGTGGCGGAGAACAAGAGGATGAGCAGCACGCCGATGAAAAAGCCCGGCGCACCGCGAACGACCAGCGCCAGCGTCCCGCCGATGCGCTCGACCAGGGCGCCCCGGCGCGAGGCGAAATAGGCGCCCGCGGTCACCCCCACCGCGTAGGCCACCACGAACATCACGACCACCAGCACCATCGTATTGGCGAAGCTGCGGCCGACGATCTGGGTCACGGGCAGGTTGTTGCGGAACGATGTTCCAAGGTCGCCCTGCAGAAGCGCTCCAAGGTATTTCACATACTGGACCGGCAGCGGGTCATTCAGCCCAAGTCGTTCCATGACTGCTGCACGGCGTTCCGGATCGGTCAGCAGCGGATCGATCAGAAAATCGGCCGGATTGCCCGGCAACAGCCGGAACAGGAAGAAGGCTATCGTGATCAGAACCCAAAGGTTGATCACCAGATAGACCAGTCGGCGGGCAATGTAGGACCAGTTCACGTCGGCCTCGGTCGCGGGAGAAAAGGTGGCGGCGACCTGTCGCCGCCACGCAGGATCAGGGCGTCAGTCGTCGTAGTGAACCTTGGGCGCGTGGTTCTCGGGGTAGTGGAGGCGTCCCTGGGTGTCCCACCGGTAGCCCGCATCGAGCAGGGTCTGGCGCGCCTTGCCGGGATTGTACGACCGGTAATGCGGCACGTCGGCGGCGGCCGTGTCGCTCCATTCGATGCTTTGGTCATGCCAGGTGACGTTGCCCGGCGCGATGGTGCTCTCCCCCGCCTCACCGTAGCCGCGCAGGATCACATCCACCAGCGTGCCGTAGTCGATCGTGTGCGCCATCGCCGCGCGCATGGCGAAGTCGCGGGTCGGCGAGCCTTCGGCGAAGCTGAAGGCCATGCCGCGGATGGTGATGCCGGAGGTCTTGCCGGCGCTCAGGTGCGGCACGCCGCCGGCGGCGTCGATGCCGGCAGGCGTTAGGCTGGCCACCTGGTGGAAATAGGCGGTGCCGTCCTGCAGGGCGCGGAAGACCGCCTGCTGGTCGGAAACGCTGATCATGACCAGGCCTTCGGACTGCGGCGGGTGGAAGTGGTCCTTGTTGGCCACCAGTTCGACACCCTCGCGGGTGACCGACTTGATCTTGTAGGGACCGCTGCCGACCAGTTGGGTTTCGGTCCAGTCGCGCGGAGCCGCCAGGCTTTCCCGCTCGACCACATCGGCCCACTGATGCTCGGGCAGGATCAGGATCTGCGAAATCGCACCGAAGAAGATCGAGGACGATGGCGCCGACAGGTTGATGACCAGATTATGGTCGTCGACCAGCTCGACGCTTTCGATTTCGGCGAGCGGGTTGATGTAGAGGCCGACCTCCCACTTCTTGAAGTAGTCGAAGGAGAATTTGACGTCGGCGGCGGTCAGCGGTTCACCGTCGTGGAACACTAGGTCCTTGCGCAGGGCGACCTTGAGCGTGGTGTCGTCGGTGAATTCCCAGGACTCGGCGGCCCAGGGAATGACCTCGCCCTCGGGATTGACGCGGCCGAGCGTGTCCCAGACGAGGCGCTGGATCTCGATGTCGCCGTCGACGGTGTCGGGCACCATCGGGTTGATCGACCGGAAATCGCCCTGCACGGCGATGCGATAGATCGGGTCGTTGCCGATCGGCTTGGCGTTGACCTCGTTCCAGAAGTTGTAGAGGCCCATGCCGGCAGCAGAGACCACGTCGCCGTACATGGCCGAGTTCCAGACGTAGTCCTCGCTCGGGTGATAGTCGGTGATCCACGGGATATCCAGCGACTGGATCTGCTGGGCCCTGTGGACGAGCTCCAGCCGCTTGGCCGTGTCGGTCTCCCGCTTCTGCGCAAGCACGACCTCGTCGTACTCTTCCGAGCAATACTGCCCGCGGTTGCTGCCGCCGGGAACGGCGAACTCGCAGAGCAGGATGCGCGACAGCAACTGGTCGGGGTCGAGCCGGTCGAGCGTGCCGATGTAGCCATGCGCGATGACGTCGAAGTTCCGCTGCAGCATCAATGAACCCAGCACCTGCGGATCGGGCACCAGTTCCTGCGTAACGGTCATGCCCAATGCCTGCCACTCGGTAATCATCAGATTGCCGGCCTCGAAATGCGGAGCCTCCCAGGCTGCGGATGGGCCGATATAGCGGATGGGCGGTACGAGGGTTTCGTCCGTGAGACCCTCGACGACACCGTCGTTCTCCTGGGCCCAGGAACTGTTGGTAAGCACGTTTAACGTCAGCAGAGATGATGTGGCCAGCGAGAGTATGCTGGCCTTCCAGAGGCGATTCATAAGCTACTCCTGTTCGATGGTATTCTTCTGTAGGCGCGAACTTGCTCTAGCCGGCGCGGCGGCAGAGATGGACGGAGGGACCGCTTGGGCCTCTGCATAAAGATGGCAGGCAACAGCATGCGCTCCCGCCAGCGTGCGGAGCGCAGGCACCTCTCGGCGGCATATATCCATGCTGTGCATACAGCGCGGCGCGTAGGTGCAGCCGACCGCGGGCACGGTCCCTCTGGTGCCGATGACAACCCGCTTGCGCTTGGCGTCGGGATCCGGAATCGGGATCGCCGCCGCCAGGGCTTGGCTGTAGGGATGAAGCGTCCGTGTCAGCACGTCGCGCCCCGCCCCGATCTCGACTAGGCGCCCCTTGTAGATAATGGCTATGCGATCGCAGAGCCGGGCCAGTGTCGAAAAGTCGTGGGATATGAATAGCATCGCCAGCTTTTCGGTCTGGCGCAACTCCTCGAGCAGATTGAGCACGCCGGCCCTGACCGAGGCATCGAGCATGGTGGTGGGCTCGTCCGCGATCAGCAGGCGAGGCTTCAAGATGAGCGCGCGCGCAATCGCTGCACGCTGGCGTTCGCCGCCGCTCAATTCATGCGGAAACTTTTCGGCATAAAGGGTCGCCGGGTGCAACCTGACCTGCTCGAGGGCCGCCTGCACCCGGGGCAGAATCTCGCTGCGGCTGCACGCGCGCTGGATGCGCAGCGGTTCCGCCAGGTTCTCGACGAGAGGCAGGCGCGGATTGAGCGAGTCGTAGGGGTTTTGGAAGACCATGCTAACGCTTTGGCGGAACCCGCGAAGGTCCTTGCCAGAGAGAGCCTTGATCTCCTGCCCCTCGAAGAAAAGCTGGCCCGACTGCTGGGAATGCATCCGGGCAACGATTTCGGCAATGACCGACTTCCCCGACCCGCTTTCTCCTGCGAGCCCCAGAACTTCGCCAGCGCGGATGGTGAAGCTGACACCATCAACCGCTCGTACAGCCTGCTTAGGCTTTTGGGAGAGCCAGTCCGCGAAGGAGCGACGCACGGCAAAGCTCTTTTCAAGGTTGTCCGCGCGCAGCAAATCCATGCCTGTCCCGATCGTGATCGTATATTAGGGATACCTTTTAGGCATCTGGTATACATTGCCAGCCTATGTATACTTATGCGTTTGTCAACAAAAAATGTCGCGGTTGGTTGGCTGCCGATTTTTCTGCGAACCCTGTCCGAAAGCCCACTCACGCTTGCACTGAGTTAGGCAGCTCCTCGATGACCGACGACATGACGAACCTGCGCGCTCGTGGAGAAAGCGCGGACGCCAATCTGCTGCGCGAGATGATCGACTTTGCCGCCGAGCGTGCGTTTGAGATGGAGGTGGGCGCCGCCACCGGCGCCGCCGTTGGCGAGAAGAGCCCACTCCGCACAGCCCCACGCAACGGAGACCGCGACTGTCCGGCATAGATGCTCCCGAAAGCTGGCATCTGTGCCAGAACGCGGGAGGTGTGGACGGGTGGCAGCTGAAGCCCTGGACGCCTGGCTGGCGCAATCACCGCCGACCAGATGCGTCTAGGTCGACCGTGGCAGCTACCGACGAGTGATAGCCAAGTGCTGAAGAGCCACGGGCAATCCGTCGAATCCTGGATGGTCCGTAGTGGTCATGCCGTGACTGGCCCCGGTACAGCAAACGAGCGTATGCTGCCGACTAGGAGGCCGCCCGTATCCAGCGACGAGCATGTTGCCGGGCAGGTTCGTCGAACCTTGGGATGCCTGGAAGAACAGGCGCCGCGGCAGCAGACACCTGGACGAAGAAGGATCACCGGAACAAGTCGCCGCCGAGCGGAAGTGGTCCTGCCTGCGGCATCAGTTCAGCCAATCCGATCCAGCCGCGCATCATTGAAAGCTGCGATCAGCCGGCCCCGTCAGCGCCGTGTCCTCGAAGACTTCATTCCGCTGCTCCTTACAGATTCGGCTGCTCCATCGTCGCACTGAGGCTCTTGCCTCTAATTCAGGCAAGGGCGCTTTGCCATCCACTTGGAGAGAGCGAGACCCCGAGTTGGAGACTGCCTCCCAACCACACAACCATCGGCAAATGGCAGCATGTCTACGCACCGTCCTAGATCTGGGCTGACCGATTTTGGCCCAGACTCCGCCGTTTGGCGAGCCAATACACGGCAGGTTTCGGGCGGCGCTGGAAGCGCTTCGAACGGCGACAATGAGCGCGAAGCGGACGGCGACGAAGTTTCCTAAAGGGGAAGGCCGCACGTCCCTCCGTCATCTCTCACGACCACAGTTGCCTAAGCAGTGAAATTCAGATGTGGATGGACAGCGGATCTTTCCGTTAGCATCACCACGACCGGCATGAGTTGCCGGTACGAGACTGCGATGATCTGGGCGAGCCAGTCTCAGCTTGCAGCCTTCCCTGACAGACGAGAGTGCCAGCGGTGGATCATCGACAGCTAAGATACTTCGCCAAGGTCGTGGAGAGCGGGTCGTTCTCGAAGGCCGCCAGCCTGTTGCATGTGGCGCAACCAGCCCTGTCGCAGCACGTCAAGCACATGGAGGAGGAATTGGGCGTCCAACTGCTCCATCGCGGGGCGCAAGGCGTGACCGCGACGCAGGCTGGAGAGCGGCTAATGCAGCATGCCAAGCGTATCCTCGCCGAGTTCGCCGAAATCTACGATAGCGTGCGAGGCGAGGCGATCGCGCCGCGCGGCGAAGTCAGCTTTGGCATGCCGGCCACTGTCGGCGAGCAGCTCGCTGCCCCGCTCATTGAAGCGGCCAGGAAACGTTACCCCGACGTGCGCATCCGAGTGGTCGAGGCGATGAGCGGCTATATCCTCGACTGGCTGAGGCAAGGCAAGGTCGAGCTTGCCATGATCTATTCAACCTCCGACCCGCGCGGCCTCGCGGTCCATCACAGTCTGTCGGAACAGATCTGCCTGTTCGCACCGAGGGGAGCCGGCCACGCCCCTGCGGGACAGATAGCGACGATGAAACAAGCGGCGACACTCCCGCTGATCGTCCCGGGACTCGGTCACGGCCTTCGGGACCTGATCGAGGACGCCGCGCTTGCGGCGCGCGTCGTAATCGAGCCCGCAGTGGAAATCGACTCTTATCGGCAAATCAAGAAACTGGTCCAGACCGACCTCGGGTTCGGCATCCTCCCCCTGATGGCCGTTAGCCAGGAGGCTGCAGAAGGCAGTTTCGATACGTGGACCTTCGAGCCTCCCATGACACGAAAGGTCTACTTGTCCTATTCGACGTTGCGCCCGCTTCAGACTGCGCAGCGGGCCATCGGTCAGTTGGCATGGGAGATCTTGCGGGGGCTGGTAGAGGAAGGCGCCTGGACTGCGGAACTGTCCAACCCGGAGGGCAACCCGAAACTTTTCTGATAGGCTGGGGATCTCAGTCGGATTTCGCTATACCCCTCATACCAAGATCATATTTGACTTTGAGCAGCCCGCGTCGTGTCTTCCGCCACGTCAGGAAGGAATTCAGGCATATGCCCGGCGCGCTGGAAGGCATACTCGTCATCGCACTCGAGCAGGCCGTGGCGGCTCCGCTTGCCACGTCCCGCCTTGCCGACGCGGGCGCGAGGGTTATCAAACTCGAGCGCCCCGAGGGCGACTTCGCTCGCGGCTATGACGACCATGTGCGCGGGCTTTCGAGCTACTTCGTCTGGAACAACCGAGGCAAGGAATCCTGCGTCGTAGACCTGAAGGGCCCCGAAGATCTGGCGCTTGTCGAAAACATGCTGGCGAGCGCCGACGTGTTCATCCAGAATCTGGCGCCCGGCGCGACGGATCGCCTTGGCATCGGCAGCAAGGCTCTGCGCGAGCGCTATCCGCGGCTGATCGTCTGCGACATTGGCGGCTTCGCGCCCGGAACCCCCGGCTATGAACGCAAGGCCTACGATCTTTTGGTGCAGGCGGAGGCAGGCCTCGCCGCCGTCACTGGATCCGAAAGCTCAGGCCCGAGCAGGGTCGGAATTTCGATATCCGACGTGTCGACCGGACAAGCGGCCTACGCCGCGATCCTCGAGATGCTGTTCCAGCGAACGCGAACCGGCAAGGGAGCACATATCCAGCTGTCGCTGTTCGACACCATGGCCGAGTACATGAATGTGCCCTACCTGGGAAGGCGCTACGCCGGCAAGGAGCCGAAGCGGCTAGGGCTGGCGCATCCGTCGATCGCGCCCTACGGCGCATTCGCCACCTCGGACGGCGCCGTCCTGATCTCGATCCAGAACGATCGTGAATGGCATGCGTTCTGCCAATCAGTGCTGAAGCGGGAGGAACTTGCCTCGGACAGCCGCTTCAGCAGCAACATCGACCGCTGCAACAACCGGGATACTCTCGATGCGATCGTGCAGGGCGCTCTCAGGCCGTTTTCCAGTGACGACCTCTGCGAGCTGCTAGATCGGGTTCGCATCGCGTACGGTCGCATCTCGACCATGGAGGACCTCATGCAGCATCAAAGTGCCACCACGGCGTCGGTCGCCACGTCGGTCGGCGACGTCGAGGTGCTTGCTCCGCCGGTCATCATCGACGGACATCGAGCGGTGCTGGGTCGCGTGCCGGAAATCGGCGAGCATACGGTTGGCCTGCGGGCGCAGTTCGCCCACACTGCAAGCGAGTAAGCGATGAGTCTGACTCGCGAACTCGTGCGGATCATTCGGGCCAAGCCAGTCGACCCCGGTGATCTAGACTGCGC
>Ga0233385_1000337_pt1 | contig 25387 bp, 24 predicted proteins | sample ElkDunMinimDraft_16_FD_191543 | JGI IMG/M metagenome (GOLD analysis project Ga0233385, IMG submission 191543) | Fecal eukaryotic communites from dung pellets of Tule Elk in California, USA - Elk Dung G36 | ecosystem: Host-associated > Mammals > Digestive system > Large intestine > Fecal | place...
GCCCCGAGCGGGCCCAGCAGCGACACCGCCAGGACCACCACGCACAGCACGAGCCACGCGCGGTCGCCGCCGCCGGTCAGCCGGCGGATCAGGGCACGGACTCCCCACCCGGCCAGCCCGGCCACGAGCGCGGCGACGGCGACGTCCACGACGCCGACCGTGCGCGTACCGGCACCCGCGGCGACCTCGAGCGGGACGCCCGTCGTCCGGCCCACCGCCCAGACCACGACCGCGACGACCATCGCCACGAGCGGGACGACCCAGGGTGACGCCCCGCACGGCGACCTTCGCGGCCGGGCACCGCCCTGCGCGGTGGGTCCGGGGTACTCCTCAGCCAGCCTGTCCATCTCGACACTCCCTCCTGCCGGCACCGTGCCGGACGACTCCACCGTCGCGGCCCGGGGGCGTCTGACGGATCGGTCGCAGGTCGGCCGCGTGCCGGTCCTTCGTCGTCCCGCGGACCGACCCCGGAGGCGGTCACCCCCGACTTTTGTCGGTGTCCACCGACCCGCCGCGCGCCCTACCGTGCTGCCCATGGCTGCCTCGTCGCGCGAGGACGACGCGCGGTTCCCCGGTGCGGCCGGGGCCCGTGCGACCGACGGCGCGCCGCCCCGGCCGCCGGGGTGGGTGCTCGCCGTGGCATGGGCCGCGGTCGCCACCCTGACCGCTCTCGCCACGGCGGCGGTGCTCGCCGCTCCCGACCCGCGGGTCCCCGCCGCCGTCGACGTCCTCGTCGCCGTGGCGGCGCTCGCCCTCGTGCCCCTGCTGTGGACCCGGCACGCGGTCGCGGCAGCTCTGATGCTCGCCGCGCTCACCGCGGTCTCGGGCGCGGCGACGCCCGCGGCTACCGGCGCCGTCCTGGTCGTGGCGCGCTGGTTCCCCGTCCGGCCGGCCCTCGCGGTCGCTCTGGCCGGCACGGCAGGCCACGCGATCCAGGCGCTCTGGCGTCCGGTCGGGCTGCCCCTGGGCTGGTGGCTCGTGTGCGACGTCGCCGTGCACGCCGCGCTCCTGGGCTGGGGCGCCTACGGGCAGGAACGTGCCGTCGTGCTCGCCACGCTGCGGGAGCGCGCCCGGCGCGCGGAGGCGGAGCAGGAGCAGCGGGTCGCCGAGGCGCGGGTCGCCGAGCGCACCCGGATCGCGCGCGAGATGCACGACACGCTGGCCCACCGCCTCTCCCTGCTCGCGGCGACGGCGGGTGCTCTCGAGTACCGCCCCGACGCCCCGCCCGAGCAGCTCGCCGAGGCGGCGGGCAGGGTCCGCGCCGGGGTGAGCGGTGCGTTGGACGACCTGCGCACGGTCGTGGGCCTGCTGCGGGCCACGGCTCCCGACGACCTGGGGCCGCTGCCGACGCTGGACGACGTCCCGCGCCTCGTCGCGGAGGCCGCCGGGGCGGGGGCCGACGTCGGCTACGAACGGCGCGGGGACGCCGCACCGCCGCCGGCGGTCGCGGTCGCCGCGTACCGGGCCGTCCAGGAAGGCCTGACGAACGCCCGCCGCCACGCCCCCGGTGCCGCCGTGCGCGTCGTCGTGGACGTGCGGCCGGGTGAGGTGCGCGTCGTCGTCACGGACGACGGCGGACGGTCGGGCGGCGACCCGGCGCTGGCCGGCACCGGCACGGGTCTGATCGGCCTGCGCGAGCGCGTGTCCCTGCTCGGCGGCAGCCTGGACGCCGGGCCGCGGCACCCGGGCTACGCCCTCGACGTGCGGATACCGTGGCGATGAACCAGACGGCGGTGAACCAGACGGCGAGGAGGACGGCGGTGACGGAGACCCGGATCGTGATCGTCGACGACGACGCCCTGGTGCGGGCGGGCCTGCGGCTCATGCTCGACGGCGCCGACGGGATCCGCGTGGTCGGCGAGGCGTCGGACGGTGGCGGGGTGGCGGGCGTGCTCGACGCGCATCCCGCCGACGTCGTGCTCATGGACCTGCGGATGCCCGGGGTCGGCGGCATCGAGGCGACGCGGCGAGTCCGGTCCCGCCCGTCGCCGCCCGCCGTCGTGGTGCTCACGACCTTCGACACGGCCGAGGAGGTCACGGGTGCGCTCGCCGCCGGAGCCGCGGGCTACCTGCTCAAGGACATGCCGCCCGCCCGGATCGCGGCCGCGGTGCGGGCGGCGGCCGCGGGCGAGCCCGTGCTCGCACCGGACGTCGCGCGCCGGCTCATGGACGTGGTCGCGGGCGCCGGCGACGCGCGAGGCCGCGCCCGGGCCGGGCTGGCCGTGCTGACGGTGCGCGAGCGCGACGTCGCCGTCGAGATCGGACGGGGCGCGAGCAACGCGGAGATCGCCGCGCGCCTCTACCTCAGCGTGCCGACGGTCAAGGCCCACGTGTCCAACGTGCTCGACAAGCTGGGCCTCGAGAACCGGACCCAGGTCGCCCTCCTGGTGCACCAGGCGGACGAGGGCTGAGCGCGGGTCAGCTCCCCGGCCACTCTCCGGTCCACCGCTCGAACGCGCGCGCCGCGCCGCGGTTGATGAGCGCCCGGACGCTCGTGAAGACCGCTCCCTGGATCGCGGAGGCCAGGAGGATCTGCCGCAGCGAGTACTCGGACTCGAGCGGTTTGGGAGCCGCCTCGTGGTCCCCCGGGGCCAACCTCTTGTAGACCTGCTTGAACACCGCGGCGGCGACCAGGCCGCCCACGATCGAGCTGATCAGACCGAACGGCCGGTACAGGATCTTGGCGGACTTGCTGGTGTTCGGAGGGCTGTCGGACATGCCTCGACGGTAGGTCAGTTCGGCACCACGCGCCTCAGCGGGGGACGATCGCGCATCCCGGACGGTCGAGCGCGACCACGACCTTCTCGCCCGGTGCGGGCACGTCCGTGAGGTCGTCGGCCAGGGCCGCCACCTGCTGCGTCCCTGCGCCCAGGTCGGCCTCGACCGCGAGCTCCGTGCGCCCGCGCCGGAAGACGGAGCCGACCACGACGGCGTCCCACACGTCGGCGTCCGGCACCGGCCCGCCCGTGACCCGCAGACCGGCCGGCCCGACCGCGAGCCATGCGTCGTCGCCGGCGGGAAGGAACGCCTGGTACCCCAGGAACTCGGCGACGCGCCGCGAGGCCGGGGCACGCCACAGCCGCTCGGGCGAGTCGACCTGGACCAGGCGTCCGCCCCCCGTCTCCGGGTCGGCCAGCATGACGGCGACGCGGTCGGCCACGGTGAACGCCTCGTCGTGGTCGTGCGTCACGAAGACGGCGGTCGTCCGGGTCTCGCGCAGCACCTCGCGGACCTCGATCGCAAGGTGCTCGCGCAGCCCGCGGTCCAGCGCCGACAGCGGCTCGTCGAGGAGCAGCAGCCGGGGCCGCGGGGCGAGCGAGCGTGCCAGCGCGACCCGCTGCTTCTCCCCGCCCGAGAGCGTCGTGACGGCACGCCGCTCGTACCCGGCCAGCCCCACGACGTCGAGCAGCTCGCGCACGCGCGCGGCACGCTCCGAACGGGACGTCCCGGCCGTCTCGAGCCCGTACGCCACGTTGCGTGCGACGTCCCGGTGCGCGAACAGCTGCCCGTCCTGGAACAGCAGCCCGAAGCCGCGCCGGTGCACGGGCACGCCCGCGAGGTCCGCGTCGTCGAACAGCACCTGGCCCGCCGCGGCGGGCTCCAGACCGGCGACGGCGCGCAGCAGCGACGACTTGCCGCACCCGCTCGGCCCGAGCAGCGCGACGATCTCGCCGTCGGCGACGTCGAGCGAGACGCCGTCGACGGCCGTCGACCCGCCCGGCCCCGCCGGCCCGTACCGCACGACCAGGTCGCGCACGCTCAGGCCCATCAGAACTCTCCTCCCGGCCGGTCGCCGCGCAGGCGTTCGGCCACCATCATGACGGTCGCGGTCAGCAGTGCGAGGACCACGGACGCCGCGAGCGCCATGCCGTAGTTCTCGGCCCCGGGGCGCCCGATGAGCCGGAACACCACCACGGGCAGGGTCGCGGCGTCGGGCCGCGCGAGGAAGGACGTCGCGCCGAACTCCCCGAGAGAGACCGCGAACGCGAACCCGACCGCGAGACCGAGCGAGCGCAGCGTGATCGGCAGGTCGACGTCGCGCAGCACGCGGCCGGGCGCGGCGCCGAGCACCGAGGCGGCCTCGCGCAGGCGAGGGTCGATCGCGCGCAGCACGGGCAGCATGGTGCGCACGACGAGCGGCACGGCGACCACCGCCTGGGCGATGGGCACCAGCAGGCCCGAGGTGCGCAGGTCGACCGGGATGCCCAGCGGGCGGTCGAGCGTGATGAGGAACCCGAAGCCCACCGTCACGGCCGAGACCCCGAGCGGCAGCATGAACACGCCGTCGAGCAGCCCGACGGCCCGCCGGCCGCCCCGGGAGCGCGGACGCCGCGACACCACGAACGCGACGAGCCCGCCGACCACGACCGCGATCAGCGTCGCGAGCAGCGCGATGCGCAGCGAGTTGCCGAGGGCTTCCCAGACCGTGACCGACAGCGCGTTGCGGCCGCCGGTGGTGCCGAGCGCGACGTAGTTGGCCAGTCCCCAGGAGCCGTCCGGCCCGCGCAGCGAGCGGGCGACCAGGCCCGCGAGCGGCAGGACGATCAACCCGGCCGCGACGAGCACCGTGACCGCCGTCGGCAGCAGGTCGCCCGCAGCGCGCAGGTTCAGCGGGTGGGAGCCCGTGCGGTCGCTCGTCAGGTGCAGCGCGCGCTCGCGGCGAGCGCGTGCCCGGGCGCTGACGAGCAGGGCCGCGCTGATCACGACGAGCTGCAGCACCGAGAGCACAGACGCCGCGCGCAGGTCGAGGAACTGGGTGGTCCGCACCCAGATCTCGGTCTCGATGGTCCCGTAGCTGACGCCGCCCAGGATCAGCACGACGCCGAACGCCGTCGCGCAGAACAGGAAGACGACGGCCGCGGCGGACGCGATCGCCGGGCCCAGCGCCGGCAGCGTCACGGTGCGGAACACGCGCCAGCCCGTGGCTCCGAGCGCGCGGGCCGCCTGCTCGGCTCGCGGGTCGAGCCGCTCCCACAGCCCGCCGACCGTGCGGACCACGACCGCGTAGTTGAAGAACACGAGCGCGATCACGATGGCCGCGAACGTCTCCTCGAGCCGCATCCAGCCCAGCACGCCGCCGGGCACGAACAGGGCGCGGAACGCGACGCCGACCACGACAGTGGGCAGGACGAACGGCACGGTCACGAGCCCGCGCGCGAGCGTCCGGCCCGGGAACCGGCACCGGTAGAGCACGTACGCGCCGGGCAGCCCGAGCAGCAGCGAGATCACCGTGCCCGCGGCGGCCTGCCCGAGCGTGAGACCGACGAGGCGCCACGTCCGCGGCTGGGAGAGCACCTGGGTGAAGCCGGACAGGTCGAGCGTGCGCGCCGCGCCCTCGCCCTCGAAGAACCCGCGGACCACGAGCGTCGCCACGGGCCAGACGAAGAACAGGGCGAGGAACCCGAGGGGCAGCGCGACCGCGAGGCCCCACCAGAACCACGCCCCACGCGACCTGCCTCGACGCGACCTGCCCTGGGGCGCCCTGCCCGCGGGCGTCCGGGTCATCCGACGACCGTGTCCGTCCACTGCTGGATCCAGTCGTCACGGTGCGCCGCCACGTCGTCGGGAGCGACGGTGAAGGGCTCGGGGGCGAGCGGCGCGAACGCCTTCCAGTCGGCCGGGAGCTCGACCGTGGCGTCGGCGGGGTACATGTACATCTGCTCGGGGATGCCGGCCTGGAACTCGGCCGACGTCAGGAAGTCCACGAGTGCGCGCGCGCCCTCGGGGTTGTCGGTCCCCGCCAGGACGCCCGCGTACTCGACCTGGCGGTAGCAGGTCTCGAGCAGCGCCGCCGTCCGGGACTCCGAGCCGTCCTCGGAGACGGTGAACGCGGGCGACGTCGAGTACGACAGCGCGATCGGGCGCTCGCCGCCCTCGCCCGCACCGGAGAAGTCGACGTAGTAGGCGTCCTCCCAGCTGTCGGCCACCTTGACGCCGTTGTCGCGCAGGCGCTCCCAGTACCCGGTCCACCCGTCCTCGCCGAAGGCGCCGACGGTCGCGAGCAGGAACGCGAGGCCGGGCGACGACGTCGCGGGGTTCGTGACCACGGTCAGGTCGGCGTACCGCGGGTCCGTCAGGTCCTCGAGCGTGGCCGGCTGCGGGATGTCCTCCTCGGCGAACCACTGCGTGTCCACGTTGATGCACACGTCGCCGACGTCGACGGGGGTCAGCGCGCCCGCGACGTCGTAGGCACCCGTGGCGTACTGCCGTGCGGAAGCGTCGAGGTCGGCCGGCGTGTACGGCTCGAGCACCCCGGCCTCGACCGCGCGGGACGCGAACGTGTTGTCGACGCCGAAGACGACGTCGCCCAGCGGGGCGTCCTTGGTCAGCACGAGCTGGTTGACGAGCGTGCCGGCGTCACCCGGGGCGACCTGCTCGACGACGATCCCGGTCTCGTCCTCGAACGCGGCGAGCACCTCGTCCGACGCCGCGAACGAGTCGTGCGTGACGAGCGTGACGGTGCCCGACGCCGAGGCGTCGGGAGACCCGCCGGCGCCCGGCTCGGCCCCGGACGAGCAGGCGGTCAGGACGGCGACCAGGCCGACGACGGCGGCAGCGGCGGTCGGCCTGTGCTGGGTGGTCATGCGTGTGTTCCTCCTCAGACGTCGAGAAGGGGGTCCTGTGTGCGTCCGTCCCCGCGCGGGCACGTGCGCACACAGGGATCGAGAAGCCCGACTTCCTCCACCGGTGCTAACCGGATCAGGTTCGAGGGTCTGCGGTAGCCCGCACTCTCAGCGCTCGAGGCGCTCCCCTGTCGTTCACCCCGAGCCTACACACCCCAGGGGCGTTACGGTGGTGGCCGTCCGCCGACGGAAGCGCTGGTCATGCACCCGCTGCGTCCGTCGACCACCTGAGGGGAGTTCTCGTGGCAGAACCTGAGCAGCCGTTCGCAGTCAAGGTCGGAACGGTCGTCCTGACGCTCGCCGCCGGCTGGGTCGCGCAGAAGGCGATCGGCCTGGTCTGGGAGAAGGCCACGGGTCACGTGGCCCCGAAGAACCTGGACGACGAGGACATCACCATCATCCAGGCAGTCACGTTCGCCGCCGTGTCCGGTGGTGTCGCGGTCCTGGCCAAGCGGCTCGCACACCGGGGCGCGGCGCGCGCCGTCGCCCGCTTCTTCGCCAAGTAACGAGCCCGCACGCGAAGAACCCTCGCGCCGCCGTGGCGGCACGAGGGTTCTTCGTGCGTGTGTGCGTCGCCGGCCCGGAACGGCCGGCCGCCGTCAGCCGTCCGCGCGCACCCGGCGCCGGGCGAGCTGGGCCTCGTGGCCGCGGGGCCGCTCGACCGGGTGGATCCCGGCGAGCGCCTCCTTGAGCGCCACCTCGTCCGACGCCTCGGACTTGGCCAGCGACTCCATGACCTGGGCGCCGGCCGTGCTGATGGGGGTGCTGGCCTCGGCGGCGGCGTCCCCGAGGATCGCCCGGGCGGTGACGTCGTCGACACCGCGCAGCGCCATGATCGCGCCCTTGGCCTGCTCGACCGCGGCCGCGGTGACGAACGCGCGGGACACCGCGTGCTCGGCCTCGCGCTCGAGCGCCTCGCGCAGGACCGGGGTGACGTCCATGACGTAGCCCGCGATCTCGGTGACCTTGGTGCTGTCCTGGCCGCGCCGGCCCTGGCCGGTCACGACGACGGTGTGGGTCCGGCCGTGCTGGTCCACGATGCGGTGGCCGCAGGCGAATGGCTGCCCGGTCCGCAGTGCGACCGTCGCGGCACGCGACAGCCTGTTGCGGTCGTCCGGGTGCTTGCGCGACCGCATGAACTCGACGCTCGGGTCGACCTCGCCCGGAGTCCGGCCGTGCATCACGTAGATCTCGTCGGACCACCACCAGTGGCCGGTGGCGAGCTCGACGCGGTACTGGCCCACCAGGAGCTGGGTTCCGGCGGCAAGCGCGTGTGCCAGGGCGGTCAGGTCGACAGGTCCCTCTTCGGCCACCTCAGGGGTGCCGGGTACGGCGAGGGTCGGGGCAGTCATGATGGTCCTCCCAGAAACCGTGACTCTGGGTGCCGCTTCCTGACTCCCTGATTTCACCTACCGTAGTCAGGCGACGCGATTCCGCCACCCGAAGCGGTTCTCCCGGGCCTGCTCGATGCGAGGCCGCGCACGGCGTGCCACCGTGGTGAGGTCGGCCTCGAGCACAGGGATCGGCGCCAGAGCACAGGAGCACCCATGAGCGAGCAGCCTGAACGCGCCACCCCGTACGACCCCGACCAGGACCCCGACGCGCAGCCCTCGTCGCTCAACCCGCGCACGGGTGACCAGGCCAGCGACACCGGTGAGAGCTACGAGGACACCGACGCCGACCCGGCCAACCTGAACCCGCGCACCACCGAGGGCGACGAGCCGGAATGACCGCTCCAGGGGCCTGAGCAGGACGATCGCCCGAGGACACGAGAAGCGCTTCTCTTGCGAGTGCGGAGAACCATGCGCACGGTGCACCCACCGGAAGCAGCCCGGTGACCCGCACCCGCGAGAGGTTTCTCGATGCGCGTTCTCGGTGTCAACGCCCTGTTCCACGACCCGTCGGCGGCGCTCGTCGTCGACGGTCGGGTGGTCGCTGCCGCGGAGGAGGAACGCTTCTCCCGGCGCAAGCACGGCAAGCGACCCGTCCCGTTCGCCGCGTGGGAGCTGCCCGAACGCGCCATGCAGTGGTGCCTCGAGGTCGCCGGTCTCGAGCCGGCCGACCTCGACGCGGTCGCGTACTCGTTCGACCCGGCCCTCGCCAAGCCGTCGGAGGAGATGGGGCTGCCGGACCCGTGGGACTGGCTGCGGCTGCGCTATGCCGAGCGGGCGCCCCAGTTCATCGCCACGGCACTGCCCGGGCTGCGGCCCGCCGACGTCCGCTTCGTGCCGCACGAGGTCGCGCACGCCGCGTCGGCCGCGCTCGCGTCCCCGTTCCGCACGTGCAGCGTCATGTCGCTCGACGGCCGAGGAGAGCGTGCGTCGCACCTCGCCGGCCGGTACGACGACGGGCGCCTCGAGGTGCTCGCGAGCCAGGAGCTGCCGCACTCGCTGGGCCTGGTCTACGAGTCGCTCACCGAGCACCTCGGCTTCCTGCGCTCGAGCGACGAGTACAAGGTCATGGCGCTCGCGTCGTACGGCGAGCCGCGGTTCCTCCACGACCTGCGCGAGGTCCTGTACGCGACGCCCGACGGCGGGTTCGTCGCCGAGGCGCCCGACTGGACGCGGTGGGCCCCGCGCGCCGGGCGCGACACGCTCACCGACCCGGCGACCCAGCCGGATGACGCGCACGGCGGCCTGCCGCCCGCCCACGCCGACCTCGCCGCGTCCGTGCAGGCGCGGCTCGAGGAGATCCTCGTCGACCTCGCGACGTGGCTGCACGAGCGCACGGGCGACTCGGCGCTGACGCTCGCGGGCGGCACCGCGCTCAACTGTGTCGCCAACTCGCGCATCTGGCGCGAGTCGCCCTTCGAGCACGTGTGGGTGCAGCCCGCCGCGGGTGACGCCGGCACGGCCCTCGGGGCGGCGCTGCAGCTCACCGCGGAGGCGGGCGTGCGCACCGAGCCCATGGGCTCGGCCGCGCTGGGCCGTTCGTGGCCCGACGACGAGCTCGCCGCGTGGCTCGAGCGCGCGCACGTGCCGTTCACGACGCCGCCCGACCTGGCGGCCGAGGTCGCCGACGTGCTCGCGGCCAACGGCGTCGTCGCGTGGTTCGACGGCCGGTCGGAGTTCGGGCCGCGCGCGCTCGGCCAGCGTTCGCTGCTCGCCCACCCCGGCCACCCGGAGAACCTGACGCGCCTCAACGACGTCAAGGGCCGCGAGCAGTTCCGCCCGGTCGCGCCCATGGTGCTGCTCGAGCACGCGGACCAGATCTTCTCGCGCGGGCCCGTCCCGAGCCCGTACATGCTGTTCGTCCACGACGTCGCGCCCGAGTGGCGCGACCGCATCCCCGCGGTCGTGCACGTCGACGGCACCGCGCGCATCCAGACCGTCGACGACTCGCAGCCCCGCCTGCACGCGACCATCAGCGCCTTCCACGAGCGCACGGGCCTGCCCGTGGTCGTCAACACGAGCCTCAACACCGCCGGCCGGCCGATGGTCGACGACCCGCGCGACGCGCTCGAGCTGTTCGGCTCCGCACCCGTGGACCTCTTGGTCCTCGGGCCGCACCTGGTCCGCCGTCGCGACCTGTTCGCCGGCCCCGAGGAGGCGATCGGATGACGGGCTCCCCCGCCGCGTCGTACGCCGTCGTGATCCCGACCATCGGCCGCCCGCAGCTCGGCGCGCTGCTCGACTCGCTCGCGGGGACGCTGCGCGCGCACCCGCGCTCGACGCCGCCGGTCGAGGTGGTCGTGGTCGACGACCGACCGTTGCCGGCCGGGCACGGCGTCGAGCGCGGCGCGCCCAACGAGCCGCTCGACGTCTCGGGCCTGGCCGGCGTGCGGGTCGTGCGCTCGGGCGGCCGCGGCCCGGCCGCGGCCCGCAACGCCGGCTGGCGGTCCACCCGGCACGACGTCGTCTGGGTCGCGTTCCTCGACGACGACGTCGTGCTCCCTGTGGACTGGGCCGAGGCGCTCGAGCGCGACCTCGCCGCGGCTGCCGACGACGTCGACGGCGTCCAGGGGCGCATCGTCGTGCCGCTGGACAGCGGTCGGCGCCCCACCGACTGGGAGCGCAACACCGCGGGCCTCGAGCACGCCGCGTGGGCGACCGCCGACATGGCGTACCGCCGGTCCGCGCTCGTGCGCGTCCACGGCTTCGACGAGCGCTTCCCCCGCGCCTACCGCGAGGACGCCGACCTGGCGCTGCGCGTGCGCCGCACGGGCGGGCGCCTGGTCGCCGGGCGCCGCGAGATCGCGCACCCGGTCCGTCCGGCCGACGACGCGGTGAGCGTGCGCGTGCAGCGCGGCAACCGCGACGACGCCCTGCTGCGGGCGCTGTACGGCCCCCGGTGGCGCGAGCTCGCGGGAACCGGCCGCGGGCGGCTCGGCTCGCATGCCGCGACCGTGGGGTCCGCGCTCGCTGCCGCCGGGTTCGCACTGGCCCGCCGGCCGCGCCCCGCCGCGCTGGCCGCTGCCGCGTGGGCGGGCCTGACCGCGGACTTCGCCTGGCGCCGGCTGCGGCCCGGCCCACGGCCCGGCGACCCGGGCTTCGCCGCCGAGGCACGGCGCATGGTGTGGACGAGCGCGGCGATCCCCTTCGCAGCGGTCTGGCACCGGACGGCCGGCGCGTGGGCCTGGCGCCGCGCGCTGGCTGGCCCGGGAGCCGCGCCGTGGCCGCCGGCGGTCCGCGCGGTGCTCTTCGACCGCGACGGCACCCTCGTCCACGACGTCCCTTACAACGGCGACCCCGCGCGGGTGCGGCCGGTCGACGACGCCCGTCCCGTGCTCGACCGGCTGCGCAGCCAGGGCGTGGCCGTGGGGGTCGTCTCGAACCAGTCCGGCATCGGGCGCGGGATCCTGACCTCGGCACAGGTCGAGGCCGTCGACTCGGGCGTCCGCGAGCGCCTGGGACCGTTCGCCACGTGGCAGCGGTGCCCGCACGTGCCCGACGACCGGTGCACGTGCCGCAAGCCCGAGCCCGGGCTCGTGCTGCGGGCGGCGGCCGAGCTGGGCGTCCTGCCCGCGGAGTGCGCCGTCGTCGGCGACATCGGGGCCGACGTCGGGGCCGCGCTGGCGTCCGGCGCCCGGGCGGTGCTCGTCCCCACCCCGGCCACCCGGCCCGAGGAGGTGGCCGCGGCTCCCCGGGTCGCGGCGTCGTTGCGAGAGGCGGTGCGGCTCCTGTGAACGCACGCGTGCTCGCGGTCCGCCTCGACAGCGACGGCGACGTGCTGCTCACGGGCCCCGCGGTCCGGGCCCTCGCGGCGGCGCACGGTCACGTGGACCTGCTCGCGTCGGGCGACGGGCTGCAGGCCGCGCGGATGCTCCCCGGCCCGTCCGAGGTGCTCCGGTTCGACGCCCCGTGGTCGGGCCTCTCGCCCGCACGGTTCGACGCCCAGGCCGTGAGCGACCTCGTCGCCGAGCTCGAGCACCGCCGCTACGACCTGGCCGTGATCTTCACGTCGTTCCACCAGTCGCCGCTGCCGATGGCGCTCGTCGCGCGGCTCGCGGGAGTGGGCCGGGTCGCCGCCACGAGCGAGGACTACCCCGGGTCGCTGCTCGACGTGCGCCACCGCCGGCCCGACGGGCTGCACGAGGTCGAGGCGGCGCTGGACCTCGCGCGCGCCGCCGGGGCCGAGCTGCCCGTGGACGACGACGGCTGCCTGGCCGTGCGCGGCCCGCTGCCTCCTGTCCCCGACGACCTGCCCGACGACATACCGGGCGACCTGCATGGCCGCCCGTTCGTCGTCGTCCACCCCGGCGCGTCGGTGCCCGCGCGCGCACCGCGGCCCGACGACGTGCGGGCCTACGTCGCTGCGCTGGCCGCTGCGGGCTGGGACGTCGTGGTCACGGGCGGGCCCGCCGAGCGGCAGCTCGCCGCGCACGTGGCGGACGGTCGGCCGGGCGTCGTGAACCTCGCGGGGCGCACGACGCTCCCCGAGCTCGCCGCCGTCCTGGCGCGTGCGGCCTGCGTGGTCGTGGGCAACACCGGGCCCGCGCACCTCGCGGCCGCGGTCCGCACGCCCGTCGTGAGCCTGTTCGCGCCCGTCGTCCCGGCCGAGCGCTGGGCCCCCTACGGAGTGCCGAGCGTGGTCCTGGGCGACCAGGAGGCCGCGTGCCGCGACACCCGCGCGCGCGAGTGCCCCGTGCCCGGCCACCCCTGCCTCGCGTCCGTGACCCCCGGGGACGTCGTGGACGCGGTCGCCTCCTTGACGGACCCGGCGTCGCTGTCCGGACCCGTCCAGGCCGCCTCCGGGAGGTCGTCGTGAGAGTCCTGCTGTGGCACGTGCACGGCTCGTGGGCGACGTCGTTCGTCGCGGGACCGTTCGACGTCGTCGTGCCGGTGCTGCCCGGGCGGCCCGCCGACGGCCTGGGCCGGGCGCGGACCTGGGACTGGCCGCCGACCGTGCGCGAGTCGAGCCCGGCCGAGCTGCGCGCGGCCTTCGACGACGGGGAGATCGACGTCGTGGTGCTCCAGCGCCCCGCCGAGGTGGAGCTCCTCGAGCGCTGGACCGGACGCCGGGCCGGCGTCGACGTGCCCGCCGTCTACCTCGAGCACAACGCGCCCACGGACCATGCGGCGCGCAGCCGGCACCCGCTCGCCGACCTCGACGCCGTCGCCGACGGCACGGTGCCCGTCGTCCACGTGACCGCGTTCAACCGGCTCATGTGGGACTGCGGCGACGCACGCACCGAGGTCATCGACCACGGCATCGCCGACCCGCAGGTGCGCTGGACCGGGGACCGCCCGCACGTCGCGGCCGTCGTCAACGAGCCTGTGCGCCGGTGGCGGGTCGCGGGCACCGACGTGCTGCTCCGGGTCGCACGGGACGTGCCGCTGGAGGTCTACGGCATGGGGACGGCGCAGCTCGGCGAGCACCTCTCGGCGACCGGGTCGCCGGTCGCGGCCGCGTCGGCCCAGCGGCTGCACGACCTCTCGCAGGGCGAGCTCCACGCGGCGCTCGCGGGCGCCCGCGCCTACCTCCACCCGTACCGCTGGACGAGCCTCGGGCTGTCGCTGCTCGAGGCCATGGCCCTCGGGCTGCCGGTGCTCGCGCTCCCCGTGACCGAGGCGCCCGTCGCCGTGCCGCCCGAGGCGGGCGTGCTGAGCGCCGACCCGGACGTGCTGGTCGCGACCGCCCAGCGGTGGCTCGCCGACCCCGCCGAGGCCGCGGCGTACGGCAAGGCCGCGCGTGACCACGTGCTTTCCCGTTACTCGCTCGCCCGGTTCCACGAGCGGTGGTCGGCGCTCCTCGCCGACATCGCGGACCGGCCGCTACCCAGGAGGTGACCCATGCGGATCGCCATGGTCTCGGAGCACGCCAGCCCACTCGCCACCCTCGGGGGGGCCGATGCCGGCGGGCAGAACGTCCACGTGGCCGAGCTCGCGCGGCACCTCGCCGCCCAGGGGCATGCCGTCGACGTCTACACCCGCCGGGACAGGCCCGACGTGCCGGAACGGGTGCCGCTGTGCCGCGGGGTCGACGTCGTGCACGTCGACGCCGGGCCGGCCACGACCCTGCCCAAGGACGAGCTGCTGCCCTGGATGGACGACATGGGTGACGAGCTCGCGCGCCACTGGTCGGCCGCCGAGCGGCGTCCCGACGTCGTGCACGCCCACTTCTGGATGTCCGGGCTGGCCGCCGTGCGAGCGGTGGATGCGATGTCACCGGCCACGGGCCCCCGGATCCCGGTGGTCCAGACGTTCCACGCGCTCGGCTCGGTCAAGCGCCGGCACCAGGGCGCGGCCGACACGAGCCCGCCCGAACGCGTCGCGCTCGAGACCCGCCTGTGCGCCGAGGTCGACATGGTCGTGGCGACGTGCCACGACGAGGTCGACGAGCTGCACGCCCTGGGCGCGGAGCCCGACCGGGTTCGCGTCGTGCCCTGCGGGGTCGACCTCGGCCGCTTCACACCCGACGCGCACGGCTCGACGGCCGACGGGCAGGCGGGCCTGCGGCTGCTCGCGCTCGGCCGGGTCGTCGAGCGAAAGGGCATCGGGACGGTGATCGAGGCGCTGACCGAGCTGCCCGACGCCGAGCTCGTCGTCGCGGGCGGCCCCGCCCTCGACGGGCTCGACCACGACCCCGAGGTCGCCCGGCTGCGCGACCTCGCCGCCGCGCTGGGCGTCGAAGGGCGCGTCAGCTTCGTCGGCAGCGTCGGGCGCGACGCCGTGCCGGGCCTGCTCCGCTCGGCCGACGTCGTCGTGTGCACGCCGTGGTACGAGCCGTTCGGCATCGTGCCGCTCGAGGCCGCCGCGTGCGGCCGCCCCGTGATCGGCAGCGCCGTGGGCGGCCTGCTCGACACCGTCGTCGACGGCCGCACGGGCCTGCTGGTGCCGCCGCGCGACACGGATGCACTCGCGGACGCCGTGCGGCGCCTGGCCGACCCGGCCGTGCGGCAGGCGCTCGGCAGCGCCGCCCGGGTGCGGGCCGAGCGGCTCTACGGCTGGGGCACCGTGGCCCGCCGCACGGCCGACGTGTACGCGGAGCTGGCGTCGACCGCGCCCGCCGGCCAGCCGCCGCGCCCCGAGCCGGGGGCACCCGCCGCACCCCTGTGGCTCGCGCAGCACACCGGAGAGCTCGTCCAAGGTCTCGAGGGCCTGCTCGACGAGGGCGCCCGCGTCGAGGCCTGGGGTCGGGACCTCGCCGACCGGCTGCTGGGCGGCGCCCGCCTGCTCGTGGCGGGCAACGGCGGCAGCGCGGCCGAGGCGCAGCACCTCACGGCCGAGCTCGTCGGCCGGTTCGAGGGCGAGCGTGTGCCGCTGTCGGCGATCGCCCTGCACGCCGAGACGTCGAGCACCACGGCCATCGTCAACGACTACGGCGCCGACGAGATCTTCGCCCGCCAGGTGGCGGCGCACGGGCGGCCGGGCGACGTGCTGCTCGCGCTGTCGACGTCGGGCTCGAGCCGCAACGTCATCGCCGCCGTGCACCGCGCGCGTCAGCTCGGGCTGACCACCTGGGCGCTCACCGGGCCCGCGCCCAACCCGCTCGCGGCGGCCTGCGACGAGGCCATCGCCGTGCCCGCGGGCTCGACGTCGGCCGTCCAGGAGGTGCACCTGGTGGCCGTGCACGCCCTGTGCGCGGCGATCGACGCGCACGTCGAGCGGCTCGAGACGCCGGCGCGGCTCGCGGAGAGGACCGCATGAGCGCCGCGACCGCACGCGAGAGCGCCCGCCCGGTGATCGGCGTGGTCGGTGACGTGCTGCTCGACCGCGACGTCGAGGGCAGCGTGACGCGGCTGTGCCCGGACGCACCGGTTCCCGTCGTCGACGTCGACGTCGTGCGGGAGAGCCCTGGCGGTGCCGGGCTCGCCGCCCTGCTGTGCGCGGGCAGCGCCGAGGTGGTCCTCGTCGCACCGCTCGCCGACGACGACGGCGGCCGGACGCTGCGGCGCCAGCTCGGTCACGTCGTCACGCTGCCCCTGGGCCACGAGGGCGCGACGCGGCGCAAGACCCGCATCCGCAGCGCCGGCCAGAGTCTCGTCAGGGTCGACGACGGCGGACCGGGCACGCCTCGGGACGTCGACCGCGACCGCGTGGCCGCGGCGCTCGCCGCGTGCGACGCCGTCCTGGTCGCCGACTACGGCGGGGGCACGACCACCGACCCGGTGGTGCGCGGCGTCCTCGCGGAGATCGCGCGGGACCGGCCCGTCGTGTGGGACCCGCACCCGCGCGGCGGCCCTCCCGTGCCCGGCGTCACGCTCGTGACCCCGAACCTCGCCGAGGCCGCGGCGGCCGTGGCCCGGGCCGGCACCACCGCCGGCAGCTCAGCCGGCAGCTCAGCCGAGATCCGCGACATCGCACCCGACGACGCCGCCGGACTCGCGGCGGCGCTCGTGACCGCGTGGTCGGCGGGCGCCGTGTGCGTGACGTCGGGCGCGCGCGGGGCCCACCTCGCCCACGCCCGTCCGGACGCGTCGGCCGGGCACGTGCCGGCCGTCCCGGTGGCGGGCGGAGACCCGTGCGGTGCCGGGGACCGGTTCGCCGCGACCGCCGTCGACGCCCTGGCCCGGGGCAGGTCGGTCGGCGAAGCCGTGACGACGGCCGTCGAGGCGGCCGGCGCCTGGGTCGCCGCAGGTGGAGCGGCCGGGTTCCGTCGCTCGGCGGGCGACCCGAGCCGCACCGGCGTCCTCGTCGCGACGGGCGGGTGCTTCGACCTGCTGCACGCCGGCCACGTGTCGACGCTGCAGGCCGCCCGCGCGCTGGGCGACCGCCTCGTCGTGCTCGTCAACTCCGACGAGTCGGTGCGCCGGCTCAAGGGCCCCGGGCGTCCCGTCGTCCCGGCGGCCGACCGCGTCCGGGTGCTCGAGGCCCTCGAGTGCGTCGACGCGACCATCGTGTTCGACGGCGACGACCCCCGCGAGGCGCTCGGGCACCTGCGGCCCGACGTGTGGGTCAAGGGCGGCGACTACACCGTCGACGGGCTGCCCGAGGCCGGCGTGGTCGCGGCGCACGGCGGCAGCACCGTCGTCCTGCCCTACCTCGACGGCCTGTCGACCACGGCGATCCTCGAGCGAGCGCGCACCGCCGACCCGACTTCTCTCAGCCTCGGCTGAGCGACCGAGCGCGCACCCCGACCGAAAGGAGCACCATGACTTCCGCACCGATCCTCGACCCACGCCCCACACCGGCGGCGCTCGTCCCCCGGCCCCTCGGCACCGTGTTCGTCACGGGCGGCGCGAGCGGCCTCGGTGCCGCGCTCGTCGACGCCGTGGCGGCCGCCGGCGGCACGCCCGCCGTGCTCGACGTGGCACGGCCGCGCGGCGACGTCGCGCACCAGGCCGTCGACCTCTCCGACTCGACCGCAGCCGCGGCCGCGGTGGACGAGCTCGTCGCGACGGTCGGCCCGCCCGACGCCGTCGTGACCGCAGCGGGCATCGACGCCTGCGGCCCGCTGCTCGGGATCTCGCCCGAGGAGTGGGAGCGCGTGCTGCGGGTCAACGTGTTCGGGACGGTCGCGGTCGTCCGCGCCGCGCTGCCCTACCTCGAGGAGCGCCGCGGCACCGTCGTGACCGTCGCGTCGACGCTGGCCCTGCGCGGTGCCGGCGACGCGACCGCCTACTGCGCGTCCAAGTGGGGCATCCGCGGGTTCACGCAGGCGCTCGCCGCGGAGTACGCGGGCAGGGTCGGCGTCACGTGCCTCATCCCGGGAGGCATGCGGACGCCGTTCTTCGACGGCCGGACCGAGCAGTACAAGCCGGGTCCCGACGCCGACCTCAACGACCCGGCCGCGACCGCGGGTGCCGTCATCGCGGCCCTGACCCAGCCCGTGGGCAGCGAGATCCGGGAGATGCTCGTCATGGCCTCGGGCGAGGCCTCCTGGCCGTGACGGTCCTCGTCCTGCGGGCACTGGGGCTCGGCGACACGCTCACGGGCGTCGCCGCCCTGCGCGGCGTGCGCCGTGCGTGGCCGGGCCGGCGGGTCGTCCTCGCCGGCCCGGCGCAGCCTGCCGCCTGGCTCGCACGCCTGGGCGTGGTCGACGACGTGCTGCCCGCCCACGGCCTCGACCCGCTCGCGTGGGGTTGGAGCGGTTCGGGCCACGTCGCCGTCGACCTGCACGGTCGCGGCCCGCAGAGCCACCGCGTCCTGCAGGCCACGCGCCCCGACCAGCTGGTCGGCTTCGCCTGCGCCGAGGCCGGGCACGCCGGGCCCGAGTGGGACGACGCCGAGCACGAGGTGCTGCGCTGGTGCCGCCTGGTGCGGTCCGCGGGCGGCGAGTGCGGGCCCGACGACCTTCGCCTCGCACCGCCTGTCCCGGCCCCCCGCCGCGGCCGGCACGCCGTGGTGCACCCGGGTGCCGCTGCCGGCTCACGGCGCTGGCCGGCGGACCGGTGGGCCCGCGTGGCCGCGCGCCTGGCGGCGCTCGGCCTCGACGTCGTCGTGACCGGGTCGGCCGCCGAGCGGGAGCTGTGCGCCCGGGTCTGCGCCGGGGCCCGCTCCGCGGCGGCCGGAGCACCGCGGATCGACGACGTCTCGGGCCAGCTCGACCTGGCCGCGCTCGCCGACGTCGTCGCGACCGCCCGTGTGCTCACGAGCGGCGACACCGGTGTCGCTCATCTCGCGACCGCGCTCGGCACGCCGTCGGTCACGTTGTTCGGTCCCACGTCTCCGTCGACCTGGGGGCCGGTGGTCGACCAGGAGTCCCACCTCGTGCTCTGGCACGGCGACCCGGGCTCCCCGGGCGACCCGCACGCGTCCCGGCTCGATCCGGCGCTCGCAGCCGTGACCGTCACCGAGGCGATCACCGCCGTCGAACTGCTGCTGGGGCGCGAGCCCGCCGCCCCGGACCACGTGGCACTACCGCGGGCGCGGAGGTGACGACCATGACGTACGCCCACCAGATGATCGACGCAGCGCCCAGGCGACCTGCCCCACCGTTCGACGACGTCGCTGCCCTCGTCGCGGCCATCGACGCGTGCCTCGAGTGCGCGCAGGCGTGCGCGGGGTGCGCGGACGCCTGTCTGTCCGAGGACCGGGTCGCCGACCTGCGCAGGTGCATCCGGCTCAACGCCGACTGCGCCGACGTGTGCGCCGCGACGGTCGCCGTGCTCACCCGGGCGGGCGAAGGCACCGAGGCGGTCGTGCGCGCCCTGCTCGTCGCGTGCATGGAGGTGTGCCGGGCCTGCGGGCAGGAGTGCGCGAACCACGCCCAGACGCACGAGCACTGCGCGGTGTGCGCCGACGCGTGCCGGCGGTGCGAAGCCGCCTGCGAGACGCTGCTGCGGGCCTGAGCCCGCTGGCCTGGCGGCTGGACGGGCTGTCGGGTGGGCGGGCGGCGGCTCAGGCGGCGGCCGTGCCGACGCTCCGGAACCAGTCGACCGTCGTCGCGAGCCCGTCCTCCCACACCACCTGCGGCTCCCACCCGAGGAGCTCGCGGGCTCGCGCGATGTCCGGGCGACGGACCTTGGGGTCGTCGACCGGCAGGTCGACGAAGCGCACCTCGGACGTCGACCCGGTCGCCTCGAGCACGTCCTGGGCGATCTGGAGCACCGTCAGCTCGCGCGGGTTCCCGAGGTTGACCGGCCCGCCCTCGTCGCTCGCCGCGAAGCGCAGGAGGCCCTCGACCAGGTCGTCGACGTAGCACAGCGACCGCGTCTGGGTGCCCTCGCCCGCCACGGTGAGCGGTTCGCCGGCGAGCGCCTGCCGGATGAACGTGGGTACCACCCGGCCGTCGTGCCCGCGCATGCGAGGGCCGTAGGTGTTGAAGATGCGGACGATCCCGGCGTCGACCCCGCGGCTGCGGCGATAGGCCATGGTCAGGGCCTCGGCGAACCGCTTGCCCTCGTCGTAGACCGACCGGGGACCGATGGGGTTGACGTTGCCCCAGTACTCCTCGCGCTGGGGGTGCTCGAGCGGGTCGCCGTACACCTCCGAGGTCGAGGTGAGCACGAACCGCGCGGCGTGCTGGGAGGCGAGCTCGAGAGCCGTCCGCGTCCCTCGCGAGGACACGTCCAGCGTCTCGAGCGGGTAGGCCGCGTAGTCCACCGGAGACGCGGGGCACGCCATGTGGACGACGAGGTCGAGCTTCCCGTCGACCACGAGCCCGCGCGCGACGTCGTGCAGCAGCAGCTGGAACCCCGGCCGGCCGACGAGGTGGCCGACGTTCTCGGCCGAGCCGGAGAGCATGCTGTCGACCGCGACCACCTCGTGCCCCTGGTCCAGCAGCGCCGTGCACACATGGCTGCCGAGGAACCCGGCTCCTCCTGTGACGAGCGTCCTCATCGCGGCTCTCATCGCTGCCTCCCGTGGCTCCCTCGCTACGGCCCGACCTCGACCGGCTGTCGACTCCCCACGGTGCCGTCGAGCTGCCGCACTCGCCCGTCGAGCCCGGAACCTCAGCCCGGTGGAACGGCCGTCGAGGACGCGAGCGACCCGACGGTCGACCTGCCGCCGCTCCGCCCGGCGGTGACCGGCGCCCGCCGCTCGATGGCCCCCTGCGCCACCCGCGGCCCGAGCACGTTCCGGATCACCTCTGCGGACTCGCGGGCGGACAGGTCGACCGGCGTGGCACTCACCTATCCCCGCCGGACCGCCCTGCTCACCGGTACGGCGGCGGCTGGCTGCCCGTGGTGGACCGGCCCGCCGCCGTGTCGTCCGTCCGTGCGCGCGGGCGCGGCCACAGCGCGATGATCAGACCTGCAGCAGCGCTCGCCGCGTGCAGCACGTTGTCCGCCGCGTTGATGTTGAGCAGGTTGGTCTCCGGGTCGTCCTGCACGATGAGGCCGTAGACGAACGCGGCGCCGTATCCGATGAACAGGATCCAGCCGAACGCGCGCGCACCGTTCCACGTACGCCACATCAGGACGCCGAGCAGGCCGATGACGACGTGGACCACGTTGTGCAGCGGGTTGATCGCGAAGACCAGCAGCCTCTGGGAGTGGTCGTGGTCGGTCCAGCCGTCGAACCCCGTGATCGCGAAGCCGACCAGGCCCACCAGCAGGTAGACCACGCCGATGATGAGGGCGAGCCACTGGTGCACGCCGCGTCGGGGTGCCGTCGTCGTGTACGCAGAGCTTGACGCCGGTGTCGTCGACATCTGTCTCACTCCTTCTTCAAGGCGTCCTGGACCACGCCCGCGGCCTTCTCCACGACACCGGGCATCCCGGTGGTGCCGTGGAAGCGGACGTCCGGCTTGGTGGGCGGCGGCATCTCGACGCCGGCCGGCGGCTCGGGCACGTACTCGAACTCGCCCTTGCCGTCCGGGGTCGGCCCGCTGGCCCACGAACCCTCCGACGCGGCCTGGCCGTCGGAGAAGTTGATGTACTGGTAGGCCACGTCCCGCTTCTCCTTGTTCAGCGGGAAGGTGTTGGGCACCGGCAGGTCCTCGATCCCTTCCTCACGCAGCTCGGCCGCAGCGGCGATCCACTGGTTCTGGTGCATGGTGTCCCGCGCGAGGAGGAAGGACAGCAGGTCGCGGACGCCGGCGTCGTCGGTCATGTGGTAGAGCCGGGCGACCTGGAGCCGCCCCTGCATCTCGGCGTTGGCGTTCGCGGTGAAGTCGGCGAGCAGGTTGCCGCTCGCCGTCACGTAGCCGGCGCTCCAGGGGTTGCCGTTGGAGTCCACCGGCCGTGCTCCGGCACCGGCGACGATCGCCTGCTGCGGGTCGGTCCCACCCACGATCGCGGCGACGGTCGGGTCGTCCTGCACCGCTCCCTCGACCACGCCCAGCGGGGCGTCCTCCAGCAGCTGCGAGATCATCGTGGCGAGCATCTCGACGTGGCCCATCTCCTCGGCACCGATCCCGTACAGCAGGTCTCGGTACTTGCCGGGCATATGGGCGTTCCACGCCTGGAAGCCGTACTGCATGGCGACGGTGATCTCGCCGTACTGGCCGCCGAGCACCTCCTGCAGCTTGCGGGCGTAGACGGCGTCGGGCCGGTCTGGCTTGACACGATGCTGGAGCTCTTGGCGGTGGAAGAACATGGATTCTCCTTCGAGGATCGCCCGTACCTTGCCGTGCGCTCGACGTCGAGGGCTTCCACTACCGTGTGCAGACCTCGCGCCGCTCGCACCTGGGGAGTCGAACGCCTCGGAAGGCGAGCGTCCGCGGCTTCGGGGACGTTGGACGGGTGAGCGGCAGACAACCCGACCAGCGCGTGCGCACGCCGCTGTCCTTGCAGCGCTGGGAGCGCGTGACCTTCGCCCACTGGCGGTACCCGGCGGCGGTGCTGCGCGCTCACGTGCCGCCCGGCCTCGAGCTGCAGACGTTCGACGGCTCGGCGTGGCTCGGACTGACGCCGTTCGTGCTCGCGGACCTTCGCGGTCCCGGCCTGCCCGCGGTCCCGCGCTGGTCCACGTTCGCCGAGATGAACCTGCGGACCTACGTCACCGACGGCGAGCACGACGGCATCTGGTTCCTGCGCGTCCACTGCGGGCGCCGGCTCGTGTCCGCCGCGTTCCGGGCCGGGCTGGGCCTGCCCTATCACTACGTCCCGGGCGTCGTGGGCACGCAGGGCGGCACGACGACGTACCTCATGGGGCGTTCACGCGTCACCGTGGACGTCGGGGAGGACGTCGGGCAGGACGTCGAACCGGACGCGCTGACGAACCTCCTGACCGGTCGCTGGTGGGCCTTCACCTCGCACCTCGGGCGGCTGTGGCGGCTGCCGGTCGAGCACGAGCCGTGGCCGCTGCGCGGGGCACGTCTTCTGGACCTGCGGACCGACATGGTCAGGCGCGCCGGCCTGCCCGATCCGGAGGGCCGCCCGCTGGTCCACTACTCGCCGGGTGTCGGGGTACGCGTCAGTGGCCCGCGCCCGGCCGGCTCGTGAGAGCCTGCGGGCACGGGCCACCGACGTCGTTCAGGGCGTCACGCGGGGAGGGCGACGGGGTCAGACCGCCGTCGGCGTGCCCGACACGCTGTCGGCCTCTTCGGCCACGGCCTCGGACTCGAGCGCCTTCGCCCTGCGGTGCTCACGCACCGAGTAGAGGACCGCTGCGGCCCAGCCGGCCACGATGAGCGCGTACACCGCGGTCCGCGCGGGGCCCGTGACGTCGAGCGTGTCGGTGCCCATGAGCGTGCGGGAGTTGGTCAGGATGATGACGCCACCCACGGCCGAGCCGAGGACGCGCGGCGGCACGTGGCGGACGAGCCACGCTGCGATCGGAGCGGCGATCAGGCCACCGATGAGCAGTGCCAGGACCCAGGTGCCGTCGATACCCGCGGTGCCGAGGCCCACGAGGAAGCCGAGGCTCGCGGCCACGGCCACGAAGAACTCGCTCGTGTCGATCGAGCCGATGACCTTGCGGGGCTCGAGCCGACCGCTCGCGAGGATCGCGGGGGTTCCGACCGGACCCCAGCCGCCACCGCCGGTGGCGTCCATGAACCCTGCGACCAGCCCGAGCGGGGTCAGGAAGCGGCGGCGCAGCGGCTTGCCGACCTGGTCGGTGCGCAGGCCGCGGAAGGTGAACCGCAGCAGCACGTACAGACCGAGCGCCAGGAGGAGCAGCGACATCACGGGCTTGGCGACCTCGGTCGAGAGCGACGAGAGGAACGTCGCGCCGGCGAACGCGCCGATGGCGCCCGGGATGCCGATACGGCCGACGACCTTCCAGTCCACGTTGCCGAACCGCCAGTGAGACGCGCCCGAGGCGAGCGTGGTCCCGATCTCGGCGAGGTGGACGGTTGCGGACGCGGCCGCGGGGTTGGTCCCGATCGCGAGCAGCAGCGTGGTCGACGTGACGCCGTAGGCCATGCCGAGACTGCCGTCGACGAGCTGGGCACCGAGGCCCACGAGAGCGAGGAGCACGAGCGTGCGCACGAGCGGATTCCCTCCGACTGCGCGGCAGCTTGCCCGCCGCGTTCATTGGCAGGTTAACCGATCGGTCCGATCGGATTCAAGGGTAAAGACCGCGCGTCTCAGACCGCGAGAATCGCGCCTGTAGGGCTAGGGGTTCTCCCACGCCTCGTCGTCGTCGGTCAGCGCGCGGACGACGTCGGGCACAGCACCACCGGCGAGGTCGGCGAGCGTGACGTTCTCGAGCACCGCGCGGACGTTGGCGCGCAGGGCGACCCAGACGTACATGAGGTTGGCGGCCGCGCCCGAGTACTCGAGGTCGGCGGGGCGTTCGCTGCGCACGTAGACGAGCGGGCCGTCCACTGCCCGGATGACGTCCGCGACCGTGACCTGGTCCGCGGGCCGGGCGAGCACGTACCCGCCACCCGCGCCGCGTCGGCTCGTCACGATGCCGTCCCGCCGGAGGTCGCTCAGGATCGCCTCGAGGAAGCGGTGCGGGATCTGCTGTGCGCGGGACAGCGACTCGGCCGGCATCGGCTCGGCCACCGCGGACGCCGCGAGCTCGGCCGCCGCCCGGACGGCGTAGTCGGCCTTCGCAGAGATCCTCATGCGATCTCCCGCGCAACGATGCGGCGCAAGGGGCTGCTCCTCAGGTCGGGGCGCGGCGAGCCACGCGAGATGACAGGACGACGGTAACCGTTCGCGCCCCGTCTTCCCTAGTCGGCTGCGCCGGGCTCGGTGTGGCTCGTCGCATGCTCGAGGAGCGGTCCAGCGGCACGCGCAGCGCCGGCGAACGACCCCGCGACCGGCAGCTCGGGCAGGATCACCGCCTGTGCGGCGTGGTAGATGTCGGGCTTCCCGACCCAGGTGATGCCGGACGGCCGGTTCTCGGTGTCGAGCTCGTGGTGCCAGGAGCCCAGCTCCTCGTCGACGAGGTACGTGCGGATCCACTCCCACCAGGATTGCTCCAGATCGGCATAGCGCGACTGCCCGGTCTGGCGGTGGAGCATGCCGGCCGTAGCCACCGCCTCCGCCGCGACCCAGTGGAAGCGCCTCGCCTCGACCGGGGTGCCCGACCAGTCGGTCGTGTAGACGAACCCGCCGAGCTCGGGGTCCCAGCCGTCCGCCGCGGCCCGCTCGAAGAGCGCCACGGCTGCCGGCGTCCGAGCTCCTGGTGTCTGTGCGGCGGCGTCGACCTGCAGCAGGAGCCGAGCCCACTCGAACCCGTGGCCGGGGGTCGCGCCGTAGGGCTTGAACGGATCACGCGGCCGGTCCGCGTTGTACTCCAGCTGAGCCTGCCACGCGGCGTCGAAGTGCTCGGGCACCCGCCAGCCGTTCGCCTCGGCCCAGCCCGCGACGCGGTCGCTGATGGCGCTCGCGCGATCGAGCCACTCGTCTTCGCCCGTCGCGTCCGCGGCGGCCAGCAGCGCCTCGACCGCGTGCATGTTGGCGTTCACCCCGCGGTACGGGTCGACGACGGACCAGTCGCGTGATCGCTCGTCGAGGTGCAGCTGGTGCTCCGGCTCCCAGAACCTGCGGTCGAGCGTGTCCAGCGCGTCCTTGAGCAGCGCGTCCGCGCCCGGGC
>Ga0233385_1000341_pt1 | contig 25149 bp, 23 predicted proteins | sample ElkDunMinimDraft_16_FD_191543 | JGI IMG/M metagenome (GOLD analysis project Ga0233385, IMG submission 191543) | Fecal eukaryotic communites from dung pellets of Tule Elk in California, USA - Elk Dung G36 | ecosystem: Host-associated > Mammals > Digestive system > Large intestine > Fecal | place...
GGCCACCTACCTGGTGCCCCTGCTGCTGACGACCGCCGGAGTGCTGCTGCTGATCAACCCAAGCCAGCGGCTCTTCTACGCGATCGTCGCCATCGTGATGGCGCTGACATCCTGGCTGACGTCGAACCTGGGCGGGTTCTTCCTCGGCATGCTGCTCGGCCTCGTCGGCGGTGCGCTCGCGTTGGCCTGGGCCCCGACGACTGGCTTGAAAGAGGGCGTGCGGCGACGGCGGCGGGCAGGACGAACCGCGCCGTCCTGAGCACTCTCCACAGTGGCGGGCGTCCGGCTACGGCGCCGACGTCACTAATCACGACGACGCCGTAGCCCGCACGCGGCGTCACCGATCACGCCGGCGGCGCCCACCAGTGCCGCCGGGATCGCGCCGTCGTGGGCCGCGGCCCACGACGGCGCGCCGGATCATTCGCTGTCCAGCTGCACCGCGGGGTAGAGCGGGAAGCCGGCGAGCAGGTCGTTGGCCTGCTTGCCGATGCGGTCGGCGACCGCCGGGTCCAGCTCGTACTTGGCCTTCGACGGCGTGCCGTCGGCGTTCGCGCCGGGCCGGGTCTGGCTGAGCACGGTGTGGATCAGCTCGGCCGTCTCGTCCATCTGGGCGGCGCCGAGACCACGGGTGGTCAGCGCCGGAGTGCCGATGCGGATGCCGGAGGTGTACCAGGCGCCGTTGGGGTCCTGCGGGATCGAGTTGCGGTTGGTGACGATCCCCGAGTCCAGCAGCGCCTGCTCGGCCTGGCGGCCGGTCAGGCCGTAGCCGTTGACGTCGATGATGGACAGGTGGTTGTCGGTGCCGCCGGTGACCAGCGTCGCGCCGCGGCGCAGCAGCCCTTCGGCGAGCGCCTGCGAGTTCTCCACGATCCGCCGGGCGTAGTCGGCGAACTCCGGCCGCCGCGCCTCGGCCAGCGCTACGGCCTTGGCGGCCATCACGTGCGGCAGCGGTCCACCGAGGACCATTGGGCAGCCCCGGTCGACCTGGTCGGCCAGCTCCGGGCCGCAGAGCACCATGCCGCCGCGCGGTCCGCGCAGCGACTTGTGGGTGGTGGTGGTGACGATGTGGGCGTGCGGCACCGGGTCGAAGTCGCCGGTGAAGACCTTGCCGGCGACCAGACCGGCGAAGTGCGCCATGTCGACCATGAAGGTCGCGCCGACCTCGTCGGCGATCTCGCGCATGATGCGGAAGTTCACCTTCCGCGGGTACGCCGAGTAGCCGCCCACCAGCACCAGCGGCTTGAACTCGTGCGCGACCCGGCGCAGGTCGTCGTAGTCGATCAGGCCCGTCGCCGGGTCGGTGCCGTAGCTGCGCTGGTCGAACATCTTGCCGGAGATGTTCGGTCGGAAACCGTGGGTGAGGTGCCCGCCGGCGTCCAGCGACATGCCGAGCATCCGCTGGTTGCCCAGCTCACGGCGGAGCTCGAACCACTCGGACTCGCTCAGGTCGTTGACCTGGCGGGCCTGGAACCGCTTGAGCGCCGGCACCTCCACCCGGTCGGCCAGGATGGCCCAGAAGGCGACCAGGTTGGCGTCGATGCCCGAGTGCGGCTGGACGTACGCGTGCGGGGCGCCGAAGAGCTCCCGGGCGTGCTCGGCGGCGAGCGCCTCGACGGTGTCCACGTTCTGGCAGCCGGCGTAGAAGCGGCGCCCGACGGTGCCCTCGGCGTACTTGTCGCTGAACCAGTTGCCCATCGCCAGCAGGGTGGCCGGGGAGGCGTAGTTCTCGCTCGCGATGAGCTTGAGAGATTCGCGCTGGTCGGTGAGTTCCGCGGCGATCGCGTCGGCGACCCGCGGCTCCACCGCCCGGATCACCTCCAGCGCGCTGCGGAAGGCGGTTGACTCGATGTTCGGCGACGAGGACATGCGACCCCCAGTAGTCGGCAACAGGCCCAGGCGCTCGGCAGACGTCGTCTTGACGGGGTCGCTTCCCGATGGTTTGCCCATCCCAACGCGCCAGTCACGACCCGCGGTGATCCTACCGGTTCACAGCTCCGCCAAGGTTCGCGGCACCTGGTCGAGCAGCTCACGGGCGAGGAACCCGACCCTGCCGAACCGGGGAATCAGCCGCTGCCCGCTGACGGCGTGGGCGTACGCGGCCCAGCAGGCGGCCTGGGCGGGCTCGGCGCCGCGGGCGAGCAGCCCGGCGAGGATGCCGGCCAGCACATCGCCGCTGCCGGAGGTCCCCAGCCCGGCGTCGGCGCTCTCCTCCCGCCAGCTGCCACCGGCCGGATCGGCCACGTGGCCGTACATGCTGACCACCGCCTGGTAGCGCTCGGCGAGCGCGGCGGCCTCCGCGGCGAGGTCCTCGCCGAGGTCGCGGCCGAGCAGGTGCCGGGCCTCGGTCAGGTTCGGAGTCAGCACCACCGGCCCGATCCCGTCGCCGAGCAGGCCGGGTTCGTGGCTGAGTGCGCCGAGGGCGTACGCGTCGAGTACCAGCGCGGTCTGCGGTCGGACGGCGTCGCGTACCCGGCGCAGCAGCACCCGGCTCTCGTCGATGTCGTGCAGGCCTGGGCCGATCGCCACCACGCCTGCCCCGGCGACCAGCTCCGGCAGCCGCCCGTCGCCGGTGCCGTCGATGTTGCTGTCGCCGTCCTCGGGCAGTCCGACCACCAGCGCCTCGGGGACCTGGATGCTCAGCGCCGCTGCGGTGGAGGCGGCGACCGCCAGTTGCAGCACCCCGGCACCGGCGCGCAGGGCGGCGGTGCCGGCGAGCAGGACCGCCCCGGGGGTGAAGCGCGAGCCGCCGACGACCAGCACGGTGCCGCGGTTGTCCTTGCCGCCGGTCGGCACCGGCAGCGGCCAGCTTCGCAGCAGCCCAGACGTGATGACCTTCGGTTCAGACCGGCTCGGCATCGATCTCCTCCTCGCTGGTGGCGGCCGTACCCTGCTCGCGCAGGTGGTCGACCTGATTGAAGAGGATGCCGGTGAAGCGCCCGTCGGGGCCGCACCGCCAGCCGCTGACCGAGCAGTTGCCCACCACCTCACGACGGGTCAGCGCGATCAGCGCGGCCTCGTCGAGCTCCTCGAGCAGGTAGCGCAGTAGGAAGATCAGCGCCTCGTGGCCGACCAGCAGCACCCGCCGGCCCGCGTGGTCGCGCCGCAGGTCGCCGAGGAGACTGCGCAGCCGCAGGGCGACGTCCGCCCACGACTCACCGCCCGGCGGGCGGTAGTAGAACTTGCCGAGCCGGTCGCGGCGTTGCGCCTCCTGCGGCATCCGGGCCCGTACGCCGTGGCTGGTGAGCCGGTCGAGCACGCCCAGCTCCCGGTCGCGCAACCGCTCGTCGCGCCGGGCGGGCAGTCCGAGCGCGGCCAGGATCGGCTCGGCCGTCTGCCGGGTACGCAGGTATGGCGAGACGACGACGACCTCCGGACGTTCGGCCTCGGGCAGGGCGGCGAACCAGCGCGCGGTCGCCTCGGCCTGGGCGCGGCCGGTGGGGGAGAGGGCCACGTCGGGATCGCGGTCGGGGACGTCTATCAGTTCGGCCCCGGCCGCCTCGGCCTCGTACGCGAGCACGTTGCCCGCGCTCTCGCCGTGCCGGACGATCCAGAGGGAGTGCAAATGCGCCATGACCACCAGCGGTACCCGGCCCGCCGCCTCCGGTAACCCGTGACGCCGCGGTGCCGGGCGCCCGCCTCACGCCGCAACGGCCGGGCCGGGCCGGGTCAGCAGCACCATCGGCACGATCAGCACCTCGGCGATGATGAAGACCCAGACCGGCGAGTCGGTCGCCTTCGCGCCGACGAAGCCGCCGACGGCATAGCAGGCGAGGCAGAGCAGGCCGAGGGAGGCGAGCTTGCCGGCGGCGTCGCGGGCCGGTCCGCGTTCGAAGAGCCAGTCGGCCAGTCCGTGGGTGGTGCGCAGCACGGTGCCGGTCTGGAACGTGGTGGAGGTCTGGTAGCTGAAGGTGCGCACCACCATGCCGCCGAGGATTCCGATCGGGAAGGCGCCGAGCGCGGTCAGCAGGACCCGTTCGCTCAGTGCGTCCCGGCCGGAGTCCAGGGCGATGTCGACCACCCCCCAGACGGCGATCAGGACCATCATGGCGAGCAGTTCGATCGCCGGCGGGCTCAGCGGGCCCACGTTCGGCAGCCGGCGGATGCCGGCGCCGAGCAGACCGCCCAGGCCGAAGAGGATCAGCGAGGCCACCGCGCAGGGCCAGGCCTCGAGTTTCCCGGCCAGGCCCATCCCGACGAAGTCGACGTTGCCGGTCTGGATGCCGAGGAAGACCTTGTACTTGAGGAACGCGAAGGCGTCCACCACCCCGGCGAGCCCGGTGGCGAGCGCCAGCGCGACGAGCGGGGCGCGGAAGTCGATCTGCGTGTACCGCCACTGCTCGGGCGTCGTGCGCCGAGGTCCTGCTGAACCGGCCGGATCCTGCTGATTCGACATGCCGGGGGTTATCCGGCCGGCGGCGGGCTAAACCTCGGTCGCCCTGCCGTGCCCGCCGTTTCGGCGACGATCTGGGCAGAGCGCGATTAAGAGCCCTCGCCGGGGCAGGCGCCATCGGCGCGATATCGCGTGTTCACGTGATGTGCCGGGCCGGTGGGCCCGAGGAGCATTCAGACCATGCCCATGACGTTCTCCGCCGCATCCTCAGCCTCTGCTCGGGGGGCCGGTGGCGCTCTTCCGCCGAGGAGGTTGCCATGGAACCGGTCCCGATGACCCGGGCGCGTACGGCGTTCTGGTCCTGCGCGCTCCTGGCCGTGGCCGGAGCCGCCCTTGCCGCTCCCGTGTGGAGCATCGCGGCGCTGCTGTTCACCTGCGTCGCTATTCCGTTCGTGGTGTCGGTGCGGGGAACCCCGCACCACGTCCGAGCGCTGTTCTTCCCGTCCCGGTCCGCCTTCGGGCGGCCCCGACCCGAGAGGATTCTCGAGCATGCGCGACAAGGTCAGCGACATTGACGAGAGGCAGTCGAAAACCGGCGACGGCACGGTGTTCAACACCGTTCCCCGCAACCCCGACATCGACCGGTCCCACCCGGACCTGATGCATCCGCCGGAGACCGACGAGGGCCTGATGCCGAACATGGTCTTCCCGTTCTCGCTGGCCCACACGCGTCAGGAGGAAGGCGGCTGGACCCGGGAGATCACCGACCGGCTGCTGCCGATCGCCCACGAGCTGGCGATCGTCGACATGAAGCTCAACCCGGGCGCGTACCGGGAGCTGCACTGGCACGTGCAGTCCGAATTCGGGATCATGCTCAACGGCAGCGGGCGGATCAGCTCGGTCGACCAGGAGGGGCGCAACTTCCTGGAGGACGTCAAGCAGGGCGACCTCTGGTACTTCCCGGCCGGGATCCCGCACCACCTGCAGGCGTCCGAGGAGGGCATGGAGTTCCTGCTGGTCTTCGACGACGGCTGCTACTCGGAGGACGCCACGTTCCAGATCAGCGACTTCTTCGCCCACACCCCGAAGGAGGTCCTGGCGAAGAACTTCGGCTGGTCGATGGAGCAGATGCGCAACATGCCGGAGAAGGAGAAGTACATGTTCTCCGGCCAGGTGCCGCCGCCGTTGGCCGAGGACCGCGTCTTCAGCCCGACCGGTGACGTGCCCCGCAGCTTCAAGCACCAGCTGCTGGCGCAGACGCCGGAGCGGTTCAACGGGGGGTCGGTGCGCATCGCCGACTCCACCAACTTCGCCGCGGCGACCACCACGGCGATCGGGCTGGTCGAGATCGAGCCCGGCGCGATGCGGGAGCTGCACTGGCACCCGAACGCCGGTGAGATGCAGTACTTCCTCTCCGGCTACGGGCGGATGGGGGTCTTCGCCAACCACGCCACCTCCCGGACGTTCAACTTCAGCACCGGCGACGTGGGTTACGTGCCGATCTCGTACGGCCACTACATCGAGAACCTCGGCGACGAACCGCTGGTCTACCTCGAGCTGTTCCGGGCACCGAAGTTCCAGGACATGTCCGTGATGCAGTGGATGGCGAACACGCCGCCAGAGGTCTCCGCGGACACGCTCAACGTCCCGCGGGAGCTGATCGAGGCGTTGCCGAAGGAGAAGCAGGTGGTGCAGAAGCACCCGGTGCAGCAGAGCTGAGCGGCGTCCGGCCGGCCCGGCTCCGGCCGGACCGGCCGGAAGGCTCTCCGGGCCCGCGACCGCCGGACGGCGGCGCGGGCCCCGCGCTGTCGGCAGCGCCGGTCCCGCGGTGCTCAGCGGGACGGCCGGTGGGTGTCCCAGACGCGGGCGAGCTCCACGCGGCTGCGGATACCGAGCTTGGCGTAGACGGCGCGCAGATGCGTGTCGACGGTGTGGAAGGAGACGTAGAGCTCGGCGGCGGCCTGCTGCTTCGTGGCACCGCGCGCGAGCAGTTCGGCCACCCGTTCCTCGCCTGCCGTGAGCGCCGCCAGACCGTGGCCCGGACGGGTCTGGCGGGGGTGAGGACCGTGGCCCAGGCCGTGCGCCAGGCGGCTTGCCCGTTCCTGGTCGCCGAGCGCACCGAGGCGGGTGTAGACGGCCGCGCATTCCTGCGCGGCCGCCACCGCTTCGTCCGGGGGTGAGCCGTCCGCGGCGGCGAGATCGAAGAGCGCGTCGGCGAGCGCGGGCCGGGCGTCGGTGGTACGCAGCCGGGAGACCGCCGCGCGCAGCGCGGCCGGGTCCCCGCTGACCAGCCCGTCCACGTGGTGGGCGACGCCGCGCCAGAGCTGATTGTTGACCCGGCCGGCGATGCGCTTGACGTGCCCGCTGATCGCGCCGGCGCGCCGGTGGTCACCGAGCAGCCGGGCGGCGCGGACCAGCCGGGGCGCGTGGTGCGGCACGAGCAGCAGCGGGCGCAGCGTCCGGTCGGGCATCCAGAGGGTGCGGCGCACCAGCTCACCGTGGCGGGCCGGTTGCGGGTCCGCGGCCGCCGCGCAGCCGAACCGGAACCATTGAAGATGGTCGGGCCAGGACACCGGCGGCGACTCGGCGGCGATCAGGTCGCGGGCCGCGGTCGTCTCGCCCCGGCGGAAGAGCACCTCGACGACCACCGCGAGCAGGTCGGCGCGGACCTCGTCGGGGAGGCGCCGCGGCGCGCGCAGCGCCAGGTGGGCCCGCGCCTCGGCCTCGGGGAGTTCGCCCACCGCAAGCCGTGCGATGCAGTCGAGCGCGGTGAGCGTCGGCGCCGCGGCGGCGCCGAGTGTGCCGATCTCACCGGCGGCGGCCTCGATCGCGGCGCCCGCCGCGGCGAACTCTCCCAGGGTGAGCTGGCCGGCGATGCGCTCGGTCCGCAGGAAGGCGGCCTGGGTACGTGCCGAAACGCTGTCCGGGTCGGCGGTGCGCAGGATGCGCCCGGCCGTCGGCGCGCTGCCGGCAGCGGCGGCGTGCGCGGCCCGGGCCAGGGCCAGCCGGATCTCCCCGCCGGGGCTGGGCGCGTCCCCGTGGGCGCGCCCAGCGGCCTCCATCAGCTGCGCCGCGCGCGGGTGGCCCACCCGGGCGGCGACAACGGCAGTGGTCGTCAGGGTCCAGGCGCGGTGCACCGGGTCGTGGTCCGGCCGGCGCAGGGCCCGGTCCAGATAGTCCAGCGCCAGGGAGGGGCGTTCGGTGGCGTAGCACGCGCCCAGCCGGCCGAAGAGCATGCAGCGGTAGGCGGGGCCGTGCCGGTCGGCGGCGATCTCCCGGTGCAGCTGCTCCATCGCCTCACCCGAGCGGCCTGCGAGCATGAGGTGGTCAACGGCGGCGAGCAGCCAGTCCCGGCGTCGCTCGGTGTCGTGGCCGGCCGTGTCCCGGTCACAGGCGGCCAGCAGCAGGTCGGCGGCGAGTGCCGGGTCGACTGCCGCGTCGGTGGCGACCCGCGAGACCAGCTCCGGGTCGACGCGGCGCGCCTCACGCAGGGCCCCGAGCAGGTGCCGGGCGGCGGCCGTGGGCCGGCCGGCCCGGACCTGGACGAGCGCGGCACGTTCCTGCAGCGCCGCGAGCAGCGACGGCGGGATGCCCCGCAGGACGCCGTCGCGCAGCCGGCGGGAGGTCAGCCGCAGGCCGGCCTGGGAATCGTTGAGCACCCCGCGGGAGATCAGCGTCTCGACCTCACCGTCGATCGAGGTGCCGGTGGCGACCCCGCCGAGGTCGAGCATCTGCTCCAGGAACCACAGCTCGCAGGGGGCGGTGGCCACGGCCACGGCGCGCAGAAGCGAGTGCTGGGCGGGCGAGGAGACCGGGGACGCGCCGGCGATGTGCATCTTGGGGCGGCTCGCCGATGGTGTGCCGGTCACCGCTTCCTCCCCTCCGGGGTGGCCGGTTGGCCCACGTCCGCACGACCCGGTTCGGACTCGTCTCGCCGACGCTATCGACGGAGGGCCCGGCATCGCCGAGGAATACGAGGATTACTCGGATCGCCGCCCGCGCCCGCAGGCACCGGGCCTTCCCGTCCCGGCACCGGGCACACCTGCACCGTCAGCGCCACGGGCTGGTCGCGCCGTCGAACTCGTCGAAGACCAGCCAGGTCCGGGTCGAGAGCACCCCCGGTACGCCCTGGATGCGGTCCAGCACCACATCGCGCAGCGCCGCGTTGTCCGGCGCCCGCACCAGCGCCAGCACGTCGTGGTCCCCGCCGAGCAGGGCGGCGTGCGCCAGGTAGGGCACCCGTGCCAGCTGCGCCGACACCTCCCGCCAGCTGTTCTGCTCGATCGTCAACGCCACGTACGCCGAGGTGCCCAGCCCGGCCGCCTCGGGCGCTACCCGGGCGTGGAAGCCGGTGATGACGCCGGCCCGGATCAGCCGGTCCATCCGCGCGTACGCGTTCGTCCGGGAGATGTGCACCTGTTCGGCCAGCGCGCGGATCGAGAGGCGGCCGTCGCGCATCAGCGCCTCGAGGATGCGCCGATCCACCTCGTCGAGGCCGCGAACCGAACGTCCCGTATCGACGCCGAGCTCCGTCGATGCCTGGTCTTCCTGTCCCATTCCACTCGCTCCCGCGGTCATCCGTCCCGCCTTTACCGCGGATATTGAGTCACGCATCCGCACCCGTGAGCATTAGGACTACCACACGTCCCAGGAGGTCCGTCGTGACGACCACACCCCAGGCGGTCCGCAGGCCATCCCCGCGCCCCCGTCGCCGCGCCGCGCCGCCCGACCCGGCCCGCGCGCTGCTGCCCGCCGCCGAACCCGTCCGGATGCTCGACGAGGACGGTCACCGCCTGCCCGAACAGCCCGACCAACCCGAACCGGACGCCGGCATGCTGCGCGAGATGTACCGCCGGATGGTGATCGGCCGGCGCTTCGACACCCAGGCCACCGCACTGACCAAGCAGGGCCGGCTTGCGGTCTACCCCTCCGCCCGTGGGCAGGAGGCGTGCCAGGTCGGGGCGGTGCTCGCACTGCGCGACAACGACTGGGTCTTCCCGACCTACCGGGAGTCGATGGCCCTGGTCAGCCGCGGCATCGACCCGGTGGAGGTGCTGACCCTGCTGCGCGGGGACTGGCACTGCGGCTACGACCCGGGCGCCCGGCGCACCGCGCCGCAGTGCACCCCGCTGGCGACCCAGACCATCCACGCCGCCGGGCTCGCCTACGGCGAGGCCCGCCAGGGCCGGGACACCGTCGCGCTGGCCTTCATCGGCGACGGCGCCACCAGCGAGGGCGACTTCCACGAGGGAGTCAACTTCGCCGCCGTCTTCCGCGCGCCGGTGGTCTTCTTCGTCCAGAACAACCGGTACGCCATCAGCGTGCCGCTGTCCCGGCAGACCGCCGCCCCCGCCCTGGCGTACAAGGGGATCGGTTACGGCGTGCCGAGCGAGCAGGTCGACGGCAACGACCCCCTCGCGGTGCTCGCGGTGCTGGGGCGCGCCGTCGCCCACGCCCGCGCCGGCAACGGCCCGTACCTGGTGGAAGCCCACACCTACCGGATGGAGCCGCACACCAACGCCGACGACGCGGGCCGCTACCGCGACGACGCCGAGGTCGAGGCCTGGACCGGACGCGACCCGATCGCCCGGCTGGAGACGTACCTGCGTGCCGGCGGTGTGCTCGACGACGCTGCCGTCGCCGGGATCGCCGCCGAGGCCGAGGCCCTCGCCGCGGACCTGCGGACCCGGATGCAGGCCGAGCCCCAGGTGCACCCGCTGAGCCTCTTCGACCATGTCTTCGCCGAACCCACCAGCCAGCTGCGCGAGCAGCGCGAGATGGTCCGCGCCGAGCTCGCCGCCGAGGAGGAAGCCTGATGGCGCCCACCACCATGGCCCGAGCGCTCAACGCCGCGCTCGGCGACGCGCTCGCCGCCGACGAGCGGGTGCTGGTCTTCGGTGAGGACGTCGGCAAGCTCGGCGGTGTCTTCCGCATCACCGACGGGCTGCAGGACCGCTTCGGCGACCAGCGTTGCTTCGACACCCCGCTGGCCGAGTCCGGCATCGTCGGCTTCGCGCTCGGCATGGCGATGTCCGGCCTGCGCCCGGTCGTCGAGATGCAGTTCGACGCCTTCGCCTATCCGGCCTTCGAGCAGATCGCCTCGCACGTGGCGAAGCTGCGAAACCGCACCCGCGGTGCCCTCAGCGTGCCGATGGTGATCCGGATCCCGTACGCCGGCGGCATCGGCGGCGTGGAGCACCACTGTGACTCCAGTGAGGGCTACTACGCGCACACCCCCGGTCTGAAGGTCGTCACCCCGGCCACCGTCGCCGACGCCTACTCGCTGCTGCGCACGGCGATCGACGACCCCGACCCGGTGATCTTCATGGAGCCGAAGAAGCTCTACTTCGCCGCCGAGGAGGTGACGCTGCCGACGGCGACCGAGCCGTTCGGGCGGGCCGCCGTACGCCGCCCGGGGCGGGACGCGACGCTGGTGGCGTACGGGCCGGCCGTGCCCGTCGCCCTGGCGGCCGCTCGCGCCGCCGAGGAGGCCGGCTGGGACCTCGAGGTGGTCGACTGCCGTAGCATCGTCCCCTTCGACGACGAGACGGTGACCGCCTCGGTGCGGCGGACCGGACGGTGCGTCGTCGTCAGCGAGGCGCAGGGCTTCGCCGGCGTCGGCGCGGAGATCGCCGCCCGCGTGCAGGAGCGCTGCTTCCACTGGCTGCATGCGCCGGTGCTGCGGGTCAGCGGGCTGGACATTCCGTACCCGGCGCCGATGCTGGAGCACACCCACCTGCCCGGCGTGGACCGCATCCTCGACGCGGTGGAGCGGTTGCAGTGGGACGACCAGCCGGACCGGCGCTGGCTGACCCAGGGGAGCGCGGCATGAGCGCGGTGCGAACCGAGCAGGTCTTCTGCCTGCCGGACCTCGGGGAAGGGCTCGCCGAGGCGGAGATCGTGCAGTGGCGGGTGGCGGTCGGCGACCTTGTCGAGGTCGACCAGGTCGTCGTCGAGGTGGAGACCGCCAAGGCCGTCGTCGACGTGCCCTGCCCGTACGCGGGACGGGTGGTGGCCCTGCACGGCGAGCCGGGGCAGAGCCGCCCGGTCGGCCAGCCGCTGATCAGCGTGGAGCCGCCGGCCGGGGCGGTGGAGCCGGCGGCCCACACGACGTACCGGCAGGAGGAGCAGGCCGGCTCCGGCAACGTCCTCATCGGCTACGGCACCGGCCACGGCGCCGGCACCCGGCGGCGCCGCCGGGCGCGCCTGGCCGTGGTCGGCGATCCGGCCCTCGAACCCGACGGCCGACCCGCACCCGCACCGGCACCGGCGCGGGCACTGGCCCCGGCGCCGGTCGCCGCCGTGCCCGCGGCACCGGTCGCCGCGGCCGCCGTCGCTTCGCCGCTGGGCGGTCCACCCCTGGTGATCTCGCCGATCGTGCGGCGGCTGGCCCGGGAACACGGGCTGGACCTGGCGGCGCTGCGCGGCAGCGGACCCGGCGGGATGGTGCGGCGCGCCGACGTGGAGAACGCCCTCGCCGTCGCCGCCACACCGCAGCCGTCGCCGACCGCGGCGCCGGCCGACGTCGCCGCAGCCGCCCAGGACATCGTCATCCCGCTCACCGGCATCCGCCGGGCGATCGCGGAGAAGCTCTCGCGCAGCCGCCGGGAGATTCCGGAGGTGACCATCTGGGTCGATGTGGACGCCACCGCGCTGCTGGAGACCCGCGCCGCGATCAACACCGCCCGGCCCGACCGGCCGGTGAGCGTCCTGGCCCTGCTGGCCCGGATCTGCCTGCGTGGGCTGGGGCGATTCCCGCAGCTCAACGCCCACGTCGACACCGCCGGCGAGCGGATCGTGCAGTCCGCCGGGGTGCACCTGGGCATCGCCACCCAGACCGATCGCGGGCTGCTGGTGCCGGTGATCCGCGACGCGCAGCGTCTCGACGCGGGGGAGCTGGCCGAGCGGCTGCGGGAGACGACCACCGCCGCCCGCGCCGGCACGCTGACGCCCGACCGGCTCACCGGCGGCACCTTCACCCTCAACAACTACGGCGTCTTCGGGGTCGACGGTTCCACGCCGATCATCAACCATCCGGAGGCGGCACTGCTCGGCATCGGCCGGATCGTCGCCAAGCCGTGGGTCGTCGACGACCAGCTGGCCGTACGGCGGGTGGCGCAGCTGAGCCTCACCTTCGACCACCGGGTCTGTGACGGCGGTGTCGCCGGCGGGTTCCTGCGGTACATCGCCGACCGGGTGGAGCAGCCGGCGCTGTTGATCGCCGAACTCTGACCCCCGGTGCCGGCTCCGGCGCGAGCACGGAGCCGGCACCGGGGTGTTTCCCGGTCGGGAGCGGGAATGCGGCGCGCCTGCGGCCGAGTCGCCCCGCTGTGCGGATCAGGCGGGGCGGCCACCAACCTGCCGATTGGAGCTCTGCGTGTCGCCCGACGCCGTCTCCCACCTTGTCGCCACCCGGCCCCCGCGCAGCGCCGCCCAGGCCGGTCACGTCGTCTTCGACGCCCGCGAGCACGGCCTGCGCGGTGACGGCATCACCAACGACCAGCCCGCGCTGGCGGAGCTGGTCGCCCGGCTCGGCGCGGGGTACGCCGCCGACGGGATCGGCCGGGTCATCTACTGCCCACCGGGCAACTACGCCATCCGCGACGCCGGAACCGTCTGGCGCAGCGGCGTCTCGCTGATCGGCGCCGGCCGCGGCGTGACCCGGTTCCTGCTGAGCAACGTCGGCAACCGGGCGAACCCGGTGCCGCTGGCCTTCTTCACCACCGTCGAGCACGGGGCGGGCCGCGACAACCACATCGCCGACTGCACCTTCGCCAACTTCGAGATCGACGGCTCGGCGGTGGCGCTGGCCGACTACCACTACCTGGCCAAGGGGCTCGGCCTGCAGTACGTGCTGCGCGGCTGCTTCCGGGACCTCTACATCCACCACACGGTCGCGACCGGACTCGGCTGCGACTTCCTCCAGGACACCGTCATCGACGCCGTGGTGGCGATCGGCTGCGGACGTGAGGACAACGGCGTGCAGTGGGGCGGTGCCGGAATCGGGGTGGGCATCGGGGGCTGGGGTCCGGTGGAGCGGCTGACCATCACCAACTGCACCACCGTGGCCAACGGCACCAACGGCATCTTCCTGGAGCTGCAGAAGCCGTACTGGCAGCCGCCGACCGGAATCCGGATCACCGGCTGCCACTCGGAGGGCAACCGGTTCGGCATCTCGGACTGGGGAGCGGACGGGCTGGTCGTCTCCAACTGCACCCTCGTTGGCAATCTCGAGGCCGGATTCGACATCTCCGCCCAGGGCACGGTCGGGGTGGCCGGGCGCGGCGGGATTCTCGCCGACTGCCTGATCGACGGCAACGTCCACGACGGGATCCGGATCGGCAACACCCCCGGACCGTACGTGGTCCGGGGAAACCGGATCAGCCGCAACGGCCGGCACGGCTACCGGCAGGACGAGCTCGGCCGGGGATACCGGGCCGCCGCGCACGCGCTCGTGGTCGAGTCGAACGACATCTGGGGAAACGGGCTCGACGGCATTCTCATCGAACGGGCAGTGACCGACGGCGCCGTGGTGGGCAACCGTATCCGCGACAACGGTGTGCAGTGCGCGCCTGCCGCCGCCGGCTCCGGCGAGACCGTCTCGTACACCGCCACCACGGTGACCGACACCGCCGCCTACTGGGAGCCGGACGGTCATCGCGGCAAGCTGCTCGAGGTCCAGGGCCACGACATGGCGGTGGTGGTGGGCAACACCGCCACCGAACTCCGGCTCGCCCCGGTCGGCGCCGACGCGCTGGTCGCCTTCACCGGGCCGGTGCCCGCGCCCGGCACTCCGTACCGGTTGCCGCCCGCGCCGCCGGTGCGCGCCGGGCTGGCCATCACCGCGCCCGTGCACGCCGCGACGGTGCGGGACAACCGGATGTGGGACAGCCGGCAACCGAAGACGCAGACACACGGCATCTGGATCGGGGAGCGGGGCAGTTGCGTGGCGTGCCGGGTGGAGAACAACGACCTGGCCGACAACGCCGTGGCCGCCACCTGGTTCCAGACACCGCCGGTGGGTGGCAACTGGTCCGGCAACCACGACGAATCGCACCAGGGCTGAGCCGGGTCCCGGGGGATGCCGGCCGGCGGAATCCGGGCCGGCGCGTCACGGAGCGGACAACCGGCGCCAAGCCGGGCAGCGATGCCCGGTCGACGCGTTCCGGCCGGTAGTTCCGAACGCCGGATCGGCCTGTTCAGGGCTGCAAGAGTGAGGCGAAAGACACGAAATGGGGTGCGAACAGAGATGGGAATTCGCCGCCGATTCGGGTTGATGGTGACATCCGTGGCGACCGTGCCGTTGGTCCTCGCCGGGTGCACCGCACCGACGTCGAAAACCGAGGATCGCGCTGATCCGGCCGCCGCCGCGGCCCAGCGTGCGCCGGCGCCGACGCTCGCGCTCGCGCCGGCCAACGACGCCCGGGACGTGCCGATCAGCACCGAGATCTCCACCGGGGTCCGCGACGGCAAGGTGACCGGGATCAAGGTGACCGACGCGTCGGGCGCCGAGGTGGCCGGGAGTCCACGGCCCGACGATCCGGGCACCTGGGTGCCGGAGAAACCGTTGAAGAACAAGGAGACCTACCGGGTCGAGGTGACCGCGGCGAACGACGCCGGCGGCAGCACCACCGGGACCTCCAGCTTCACCACCATGGACAAGTCCAACCGGGCGCGTACGACGAGCACCCTGTACTTCGGGGAGAACCGCACCTACGGCGCGGCGATGCCAGTGACGGTTGCCTTCGACCCGCCGGTGCCGGAGGAATCCCGGGCCGACGTGCAGCGGCGCCTCTATGTGCGGACCGAACCGTCCCAGCCCGGCACCTGGAGCTGGCTGCCCGACGGTTCGCAGGTCGCCTACCGGGCGCCGGACTTCTGGCAGGAGGGCACGACGATCAGCGTCCGGTCGGCGCTGGACGGGGTGCCGATCGGCAAGAACCGCATCGGTGACACCGACCGCAGCGCCAGCTCCAAGATCGGCGAAGAGGTCACCATGGTCGTGGACAACGCGGCGAAGACGATGGCGGTCTACCGCGGCGGCAAGCTGGAGCGCGAGATGCCCGTCAGCCTCGGCAAGCCGAGCACGCCGTCGTCCAGCGGCAACATGGTGGTGATGGAGAAACACGAGCAGACCGTCTTCGACACCCGCGGCGAGCCCAACGGCGGTTACGTGGTGACGGTCCAGGACGCCCAGCGGCTGACCTGGGGCGGGGAGTTCATCCACTCGGCGCCCTGGTCGGTTTCCGACCAGGGGGTGCGCAACGTCTCGCACGGCTGCGCCAACCTCTCACCGGCCAACGCCAACTGGCTGATGGGCATCAGCAAGGTCGGTGACCTGGTCACGGTCAAGGGCACCGAGGTGCGGCTGGAGAACGGCAACGGCTGGACGGCGTGGAACCAGTCATGGGACGACTTCGCTGCCGGCAGCGCCTTGCCGGTGCCGGAGAACCTGGCACCGACCCGCTCCATCGATCCGGCGTCACCGCCGCCGCAGCAGCCCGGCACCTCGGCCTCGCCGGGCCCGCAGCCCAGCGGCGCTCCTGAAGAGGGCTCCTCCGGCGGGGACTCCGGCAGCGGCGGCTGAGCAGGCCCTTTTCCTACGGCGGCGGCGAGCCGGCGGCGGCGTGCCTGCCCCGCGCGGCGAGCCGGCGGTGGGAACACCGGAAGCGACGCGAGCGCCCCGGCCCCCGAGACGGGGCCGGGGCGCTCCGCGCGCGGTAGGTCAGCGCAGGCCGAGCAACGCGCGGTAGGTCAGCGCAGGCCGAGCAGGTCGACGACGAAGATGAGGGTCTCGCCCGGCTTGATCACGCCGGCGGCGCCCCGGTCGCCGTACCCGAGGTGGGCGGGGATCGTCAGCTTGCGCCGGCCACCCACGCGCATCCCCACCACACCCTGGTCCCAGCCCTGAATGACCTGGCCGGCGCCGAGGGTGAACTGGAGCGTCTCGCCGCGGTTCCAGGAGGCGTCGAACTCCCGGCCGGTGGAGAACGCCACACCCACGTAATGGACATCGGCCACCTGCCCCGGCTGGGCCACCGGACCGTCGCCGACGGTGATGTCGTCGATGACCAGATCCGTGGGGGGTGCGCCTTCGATCGGGCCTACCTCCGGCTTGTCCATGCCGGCCTCCTGTCGTCGGTGTTCGGTTTCCATTCCCTGCCGATCCTGCCAAATCCCGCAGGGTGGATTCCCGGCAGTACGGCAACCCGGACACGCCGAAGGGGCGCCACCGGGTGGTGGCGCCCCTTCGAGGGGAGGTCTGTGCTACTTCAGCCAGGGCATCCGCTGCACGATCGGGAGCTTCTCCCACATCCCGCCGAGGCCGATCCAGCGGCCGGCGCCGATGAGGGCGAGGCCCACCAGGACCATGGCGTTGAGCAGGTGGTCGTCGAGGAACGGGTTGGTCGTCATCGGCAGCGCCGAGGCCCACATCATCACGTAGAGGAGTGTGCCGCTGACCGCTGCCACCCGCATCCCGATGCCGAGCATCAGGGCCGCGCCGATGCCGAGCAGGCCGAGCATGAACAGCCAGTCCGCCCATGCCGAGCCGGCCAGGGAGGCGAAGAAGTCAGCGAACGGGCCCGACGAGTTGGAGAGGTAGCCGGTGGTCGGGCTGCCGCCGTTGAGCCAGGCGCGCTCCGACGGGGTGGACTTGCCGAGGCCGAAGAGCTTGTCCAGGAAAGCCCAGAGGAAGTAGAAGCCCAGCGCCAGCCGGACGGCGCCGAAGACGTACCGGGCGGCCGGCGAGACGACGTTCCGCTCCGTGGCCGGGGTGCCGGTGTGGGTGGTGCGAGCAGTCGTCGTGGTCATGGTTTCCACGTCCTTTCGGTGCCTTACCCGTGTGTTCTCGGGCTCGACTACAGACAACCATGTGTGCACGGCGAGCGCAGGGTCACTAGGTCCCGCATTGCGCAGGACCTTCGGCCCCTCCTGGGAAGAGCCCTGCTCAATGCCGGGTTCGTCGGAACCGGGCAGGATTTCCACGCGTGATGGGCCGGGTGTGTCGGTGTCGCCCACCGTGATCGCCGCCGGTCAGTCGGTGACCGTGAAGCGGGCGGTGATGTCCAACCGCGCCGGTTGCCAGCCGGAGGTTTCGCTGAACCGCGCGACGGCGGCGCAGACGTGGTCGCGGACCGCGGGCAGCGGCGCGGTCTCGCTCACCCACAGGTCGATGTGGACCTGCGGGTCCGGGGGTGCGCCGAGCAGCGTCACCCGCGCGCTGCGTACCGGCGGACAGCGGATCAGGTCCCGTTCGAGTCCGTCGGTCAGTACCCCGGCGCGCAGCCGGGTCCATCCCGGGCCGGTGGGCCGGCCGCCCGGTACGGCCCGCAGCACCAGGTCCGCGTCGGCGTCGGCGGCCGGTCGGCGCCACTGGCTCTGCAGCAGCAACCATCCGACGGCGACCGCGAGCAGCGCGAGCAGCAGCACCGCCGCCGGCGCCCACCCGCCGGCGTCCTGCCAGAACCGCCGAAGTCCGGACCAGAGGAGAGCGGCCTGCGGATCCGTTCCGGCCAGCAGGCCGGTCCCGACGGCGAGGACCGTGCCGCCGAGCGCGGTGAGGATCAGCGCCAGGCATGTCCAGAGCACCCGCCGGCCCGCGTCGGTCATGCCGGTGGCCGGTGTGGCCCGAGCGTGATGTGATCGGGGGCGGTCAGCCAGCCGAGTTCGTGCCGGACGGCCGCCTCCGCAGCCGGGCGTACCTCGCGGTCGCACTCGATCCGCAGCCGCGGCCGCCAGCCCGCGGCCTCGTGGTGTAGCCGCACCCGGGCCCGCCGTACGCCGGGAACAGCGCGGGCCGCGGCGGTCAGCCGTTGCTCCAGTGCGGCGCGTTCGAGATGCCAGCCTCCGGTTCCGGGCACCGCGACCCGCCACGGTCGCCACCGGAGCAGTTCGGCGACGAGCAGGGTCAGCCCGGCGGTGGTGGCCAGCGCCGACCAGAAGAGCACCACCGGATCGGCGAAGGAGGTGCTGGTGAGCGCCGCGTGCCAGCCGGGGAGGTCCAGCAGCAGCCCAGTACCGGCAATCAGTACCGCCAGGGTCTGTGTCGCGGCGAGCAGGCCGCCGAGGATCAGGGCCACCCCGAGCAGCGTCGAGGCGATCCGGTTGAACCGGCGCATCTCAGCCGCCGGCGGTGCGGAGACCGCTGCCGGTGTGGCCGCCCTGGTGGCCCTCCGCAGGCTGGGCACCAGCGTGCGCCGCGGTGGGCTCGGCGACGACCACGTCGTCGACCGTGATCGACACGGCGGTGACGGTGAGCCCGGTCATCGCGTGCACCCGGTGCACGACGTTGTGCCGTACCGCTTCGGCGATGTCGGCGATGTTGTGCCCGTACCAGGTGGCCAGGATCAGGCCGATGCTGGCGGTGCTCTCCTGCACCGCGGCGGAGACGCCGGCGGGGGACCGGTCCGGTGCCGGATGGGTGCTCCGGTCACCGCGGCAGCCGGTCGAGTGCACGCCCGGGGTCTCGCGCGCGGCACAGGCAGCGATCTTGGCGACCAGACCGCCGGCGAGCCGCGTGGGGTGCGGCCCGCCGGCGGTGTCGAGCGGGCCGGTGAGCTGTCCCAGGCCGGTGTAGGGCGGCTCGGCGCCGCCGCCGGACGTTGTCGTGGTGGTGTCGCTCATGGCATCTCCTGGGCGGCTGTGCGGTGCCGGTGAGTGGGGCGCGTCGCCGGCCCGAGGCGGTCACGGCGAAGCGCACCGGCGGCCAGCCAGCCGGCTGCGGCGGCCAGCAGGGCGGAGAAGAGCACGCCGGCGCCGCCGAGGGCCCAGACCGCCACGATCAGGAAGCCCGCGAGCGAGCCGAACTGCTGTCTGGACATGCCAGCTCCCCGTCCACACCGGTAGGTACGGCGGCTGAATACACGGCGGCGGTCACTTCGAACCTGCCGACCGAGGAGCGAAATGTGATTTACATCACATCGTTTGGTTATGTCGGCGTCCGACCCTGTCCGCGACGGCAGGGCTGGTAATGCCTAGCATGTGGAATCATTCTCGGAATCGCCCCGGGTGGCCGGGGAATTGAGCGATGGATCGGGTGCATGGCGGACGCGAACGTAGTGTTCAACGGCGGGTCGCGCACGTCGCGTGACGGTGACGGCACGACGATGCGAGGGTTACCGCAGCGTCACGGACAGCACATTCTCACCGGTCGGCGACTGGGTGAACTCATCCGCCGCAGGCCCGTTGGCGCCACCGCGAATCAATGGAATACCGCCCTGCGAACCCGCTTCGATTTCGCCGTCTGCGCAGCCGGCGACGCGGTGCCGGTCTTTGCCGTCGAATTCGTCGCCGCCGGCGATGGCGGCCACCTGCGAACGCGCCGGATGACCGACGCGGTCTGTGCGGCGGCGGGCCTGCCCGTGCTGCGTGTGGAGACCGAAGCCCCGCTGGCGGCGCGGGGCCGCCAGATCGTCGAGTACCTCATCGACGCCCGCGCATTCGCCGCGGCGACCACCGCGGACACGGCTGACGACGCCGACGGGCCGGAGCCGGCAACGGGGTTCCGGGAGATCGTGGGCCGGCTGCCCGACGGCCGGCAGGGCTACGTCAACGACCTCGGCATCCTGACCCGGCTGGCCGTGATGGAGGCCTACGTCGCCGGGCAGGTGGCGGACCCGATCGTCCGGGGGTTGCACCTGTCCTGGGCCGACGGCACGGCCGAGGGGTGGGCCTGGGCCGAACTCGGCGCCCGACGCTGCCTCTTCGAGCGGGTCCGGCTCAGCAGTGCCGGTTTCGCCTGCGGCCTGCCGCTGGACCAGTTCGCCGAGGACCTGGCGGTGGCCGCCATCGGCGACCGGCTCCGCGCGCTGGAGACCGACCGGGCGGCGGTCAGGCCCCGCGCCGAGGTGGCGCGGCTCTTCGATGAACTGCGCGAGCGCGGCGACGAGATTCGCGACGGCGCGCGGCTGGCGCACATCCGCTTCGACTAGCGGATCACGCGCCGACGGGATCGTGGCCGTCCCGGCAGTGCCGGGACGCCTCAGGATCACCCGACGAGTCGGGCTGCCGTCATCGGGCAGCGGTTCAGCGGCTCTGGTACGCGGTCACCACCGACACCGGGATGCGCCCGCGAGCGGAGATCTGGAAGCCGTTGCGGGTAGCCCATTCCCGGATGGCGCGGTTCTGCTCACGATCAGTGGTCCCACCGCGTGCCGGGCGGCGCGAGGCACGCGCCGGCTCGACGGCGCGACGGCCGACCCTGGTCGCGACGCGCAGGTACGGGTCCAGTGCCTTGCGCAGAATCCCGGCATTCTCGTCCGACAGATCAATGGTGTAGGCGACACCGTCCAGGCTGAACTCGACGGTGCGGTCCGCCTTTCCGCCGTCGAGGTCGTCGGTGAGAACGGTGATTACTTTCCTTGCCATGCCCGGTTACTCCTCGTGTTCGCGTAGTGCTAACCAGTCTCGCCCAGTGAGGCGGATTCTGGCAACAATTCCCAAACCGATTCCGGGCGCTTTCCCGGAATCGGTCAAGGGTGTTTACCACGCTGCCTCGGAGTTCTTCGGCGACGACGCCGGGACGGCACCGGTCAACGTGACGCGGGTCACGAATGGCCGGGGCCGTGCCCGTGCCGTCGCCGAGCCGCAGGTCAGTTGTCGCGGTCGCGGCGTACCGTCGTGCGCCGTCCCTTGATGGTGCACTGGCGCAGCACCGAGATCACCTCGTCGGCCGCGGCGCGGGGCACCTCGACGAGCGAGAACCGGTCGGCGATCTCGATCGCGCCGATCTCCCGGCCGCTGAGCCGTGTCTCGCCGGTGATCGCCCCCACCAGATCCTGCGGCCGTACGCCGACGCGCCGGCCGACCCCGATGAAGATCGGCGTCATGTCCGCGGAACGGGCCCGGCCACGTTCGCCGCGCCGTCCCTGCGCTCCCGCGCCGCCACGGCCCTCGGCGGTCTCCCGCGCGGGGCGGAGCGCCACCTGCGGGATCTCCTCCTCGTCCTCGGCCGGCCCGGTGACCGTCTCGTGCGCCAGCTTCACCGCAGCCAGCGCCACCTCCATCACGTCGAACTCGTCGGCGAGCGTCTCGACGATGGTGCGCATCGAATCCAGGTCGTCGGTGAGCAGGCTCTCCCGCAGCGCCGCCTGGGTCAGTTCCATCCGGCGGGTCCGCAGATCCGCCACCGTGGGGATGCGCTCGATCGAGATGCGGCGGTTGGTGACACGTTCGATGGTCTTGAGCATCCGGTGCTCGCGCGGTTCGGCCAGGGTGATGGCCACGCCCTGCCGCCCGGCGCGCCCGACGCGGCCGACCCGGTGCACATACGACTCGGGCGCCGACGGCACGTCGTAGTTGACCACGTGGGTGAGCTGCTCGATGTCCAGGCCGCGGGCGGCGACGTCGGTGGCGACCAGCAGGTCGGCGGTGCCGGCCCGCAGCCGTCCCATCACCCGGTCGCGCTGTTCCTGGCTCATTCCGCCGTGCAGCGCCTCGGCCCGGTAGCCCCGGCCGTTCATGGTCTCGGTGAGGCGGTCGACCTCCTCACGGCTACGGCAGAAGACGATCGTGGCGGTCGGCGACTCGACGTCGAGCACCCGGCTCAGCGCCGCCGGCTTGTGCGCCCGCGCCACGATGTAGGCGCTCTGCCGCACCAGCGGGGCGGTGTCGGAGGTGGCCGCCTCCCGGCCGATCTCGATGCGGGCCGGGTCGCTCAGATGCTGCCGGGCCATCCGGTCGATACGCGAGGGCATGGTGGCGGAGAAGAGCACGGTCTGCCGGGTCTGCGGCGTGTGCTCCAGGATCGCCTCGATCTCCTCGGCGAAGCCCATGTCGAGCATCTCGTCGGCTTCGTCCAGGACCACCGTGACGAGCTCACCGAGATCGAGGGTGCCGCGAGAGATGTGGTCCAGCGCGCGACCGGGCGTGGCGACCACGACGTCCACCCCGAGCTCCAGGGCGCGCAGCTGCCGGCCGATCGGCTGGCCACCGTAGATCGGCAGGACGCGTACGCCGATGCCCTTGCCGTAGCGGTGCAGCGCCTCGGACACCTGGACCGCGAGCTCCCGGGTGGGGGTGAGGACCAGGGCGAGTGGATTGCCGCCACTGCGGGTGGCGGGCAGCCGGTGCAGCAGCGGCAGGGCGAAGGCGGCGGTCTTTCCGGTGCCGGTCGCCGCCTGGCCGAGCAGGTCGCGCCCGGCCAGCATCGACGGGATCGCCGCGCGCTGGATCGGCGTCGGCTCCTCGTACCCGAGGGCCGCCAGCGCCGCCAGCAGTTCTTCGCGCAGGCCGAGGTCGGCGAAGGAGACGGATTCGTCGGCGGGGTGATCGCCGCCGGTGGGGGTGGTCGCCGGGGGGATGCTGTCGGAACTCATGTCCTAAGCCTTCCACCACCGGCTGCGGCGCGTCTCGGCACCCACCGCTGTGGTGGCGCGCGTCCCCCGCCGGTGTCGGCGTGTCCCGGCGCCCGGCCGCCGGCCGGGGCCGTGGCCGGTGCAGAAAAGGGCCGGGCCCGGCCTCCGTTGCGGAGGCCGGGCCCGGCGTACGGGACCCGTGTCGGATCGCGAGGGTTACCAGCTCTGGTAGCTGCCCTGCGACTGGACGTTGAGCTCCTTGACCTTGACCCGCTCGGCGGACTTCGTCCGCTTGTCGGTCAGCTTCAGCACGTCCAGACCCTTCTGGATGTCGCTGGAGTAGATGTAGCCGTTGTACCAGTACGCCGACCAGGAGCCGCCCAGGATGAGGCGCTCGTCCGAGAGCGGACCGCGCTCCCAGTAGGCGATCTCCACGGGGTTGGCCGAGTCGGTGAAGTCCCAGACCGAGATGCCGCCCTGGTACCACGCCTGGACCATGATGTCCTTGCCCTTGACCGGGATCAGCGAACCGTTGTGCGCGACGCAGTTCTCGGTGTTGGCGTTGGTGCGGGGGATCTTGTAGTAGCTGGCGAAGGAGAGCTCGTAGGTCTTCTCCTTGCCCTTGCCCTTGCCCTTGCCCTTGTCCGCGCCCTTGCCCTTGCCCGGGTGGTTGATCTTCTTGGTCTCCACGTCGTAGATGGCGTTGGCGCCCCGCTTCGGACCGATGGTGTCGTTGCAGGTGGCGGCGCCGCCACCACCGAGCTCGTCGGTGAAGACGACCTTGGTGCCGGCGTTGTTGAAGGTCGCCGAGTGCCAGAAGGCGAAGTTCTCGGCGTCCTGTACCTGGTCGATGACGACCGGGTTGGCCCGGTCGGAGATGTCGAGCAGGATGCCGTCACCCATGCAGGCGCCGGCGGCCAGGTCCTTGGCCGGGTACGCGGTGATGTCGTGGCAGCCGCTGGTGTTGCGGTAGCCACCGTCCGGGAAGAGGTTCGGGGTGGAGATGACCTTCGCCGAGGTCGGCTTCTTCACCGGGACCTCGATGATCGAGATCGAGTCGTGCGGCGGCTGGCAGTCCGGGAAGTTGGCGTTCGGGCTGTAGGACGACACGTAGACGTAGACCGTCTTGCCGTTCTTCGACGGCACCAGGGTGTGGGTGTGCGAGCCGCAGTAGGTCTCGACCGACTTGATGTACTTCGGCGCCTTCTTGTTGCTGATGTCGAAGATCTTCATGCCCTCCCACGACTCCTTGAGCGCCGCGGACTGCGAGACGCTCTCACAGGAGTCGTCGCTGCGGGAGGAGTCGGTGGAGAGGAAGAGCAGGTTGCCGTAGACCGAGATGTCGTTCTGCGAACCGGCGCAGTACACCTGGGTCAGGATCTTGGGGGAGCTGGGCTTCTTGATGTCGTAGATCGTGAAGCCGTCGTAGTTGCCCGCGAAGGCGTAGTTGCCCTGGAAGGCGATGTCGGTGTTGTACGCCGACGCGGTGTCGAACGGCGCCTGCTTCGGCAGGTTGGCGATCTGCTTCAGGTTGGGGGTGCTGGCGATCTCGTCGACGCCCAGGGGTGCGTCGGAGTCGTCCATGCTGGCCAGTTCGGCGTCACAGGCCTCGGCGAAGTTGTCGCCGGCGCCGATCAGTTCGGCGCAGGCGTCGTCGATGGACGTTTGGGCATTGCTTGCGGGGGCGCTGAGGAAGCCGACCGCGAGAACCGCGGCGGCGCCCATGCCGAGCACTGTGGCCCGACGGCTAGTCCACTGCATTCGATGAACCCTTCGAACAGGGGAATTGGGGGTGCGGACACCTTACCGCTCTCCAGACATGATCAACGTGATCTCCATCACAAAACTTCGAGTTCGGGAACCGTTACGATCGCTCCCACCTTGACCCCCGGAGGTACGCGCATGACCGGCGAACGCCGACACGCAGTGATGGCTGTCATATCGATGGTGGTGCTGATCGCCATCGGCGCCGCGGTCTGGTCAGCGAATCGACCGTCCGTTAAGGACGATGCGTCGGCGCCGCAGGTGAGTCCGGCCCCCGGCGACGCGACCCCTGGACCGTCCGTGATCGTGCCCGGCCGCCCCGGCGAGGAGGCCTCCGTCCGGCCCGCCGAGGAGATCCGCCGGCCGGGCCTGCCCGCGTACAACGCGATGGATGTCGAGTATGTCCGGATGATGATTCCGCACCACACCCAGGCGCTGCGTATGTCGGCCCTCGCGCCCGAACGGGCGGCCGACGCCAAGGTGCGCGCCATGGCCGAGCGCATCCATGCCAGCCAGGCGCCGGAACTGGGTGTGCTGCGAGCCTGGCTCACCGAACGGGGCTTGGCCGAGGCGGCCGGCGATCACGATCACGGGACGATGCCCGGCATGCAGAGCGACACGGCGATGCAGCGCCTCGCCGACGCCCGCGGGGCCGAGTTCGACCGGCTCTTCGTCGAGATGATGGTCGAGCACCACGAGGGCGCCATCGAGATGTCGACGAACCTGCTCAAGGTCGGCCGCGACCTGACAATGGAGGAA
>Ga0233385_1000346_pt1 | contig 24998 bp, 22 predicted proteins | sample ElkDunMinimDraft_16_FD_191543 | JGI IMG/M metagenome (GOLD analysis project Ga0233385, IMG submission 191543) | Fecal eukaryotic communites from dung pellets of Tule Elk in California, USA - Elk Dung G36 | ecosystem: Host-associated > Mammals > Digestive system > Large intestine > Fecal | place...
GCCGACGCCGGCCTTTTTCAGCGCGTCGAGGGCGGCCTGTGAACCGGACCAATCCTCGGCGGCGAGCCTTATATCGAGGCCGGAAAGCAGTTCGAGCGCCGCCGCGTGCCGGCCGGATTCCACGAGCTCCGTCGGCAGCGACATGACGACCGACTTCGCCAGCGCCGGATGGAGCTTGAAGATATCGAGCACGGTGGCGAATTCGAGCCCGTCGTCGAGCAGCGCGGAGGAGACGGCGATGTGCAGCGGCTTCTTCTCGCTGACGTCGCCGAGGCCCCGACGGGCCGCCTCGGTCGAGGAGACGACCGCCAGGCGCTCGAAGGCGGACGGCTCGACGTCGCCTAACGGCTGCTGGAGCCGCCTCATGTCGACCGGCTTTCCGTCCCCGGGCTGGATGTGGAAATGCACTTCAAATCCGCCGGCCTCACCGCGGCCGGCTGCGATGATGGGCTGCAGGCTGAGATCGGCCTGTCCGCCCGCCACCATGCGCCTCAGCGCGGCATCGACGCCGGGTTCCGCGACCGGATCGGGCGCTTGCGGTTCGATGGGCGAGAGCTTGTTCTTGCCTGGCATCTGCGGCTCCGCCGGGCGATCGCCATCGAAGTCCGCGTCGCCGGGCGACAGGCGGGCCGCAAGCGCGTCCAGCCTGCCGGAAAGGGCGGCGTTGAACTCTTCCAGCTTGGCGGCCTCACGGTCACCGCGCAGCGATACGTCCTTTATCGCCGCATCCATCGAGCGCGTCAGGCGCTCCAGCTCGGCGGAGACGAGCTTCGCCCGGCTGAAGGCGCGGTAGCCGAAGGCCGCCGCACCCAGCGACAGGAGCAGGGTCGCCGAGGACGTGACCAGAACGATGTCGGTCGCCGGCAGGCCGCGTGCGATCGCGATCTGCAGCAGGAACGTCACTGCCGCACAGAATGCCGCCGCCCCGGCGATTGCCAACAAGATACGCTGCATGACCGACGTTCCCCCAGGACTTATCATTTTGCGCTATATCTTCGCGATCTTCTAGCGCATCCGCTTCGCCTCTGCCCGCCCTTTCGGTCGCTCCAGCCGCCATCAAGGCAAAAGCTGGTGACAGCGTGAAGAGGTTCGGTTAATTCACTGGCCGTTCTCCAGTTCCCTCGAAATCGTCGAGCAATGCCGATGGCAGACACGCCCAGAACGATTGCGTCGCTTGAAGACATCTCAGGCCGGTATGCCGCGATCCTGTGCGACGTCTGGGGCGTGCTGCACAATGGCGTCGAGCATTTCGGCCAAGCGGCGGCGGCGCTTGCCGCGGCACGCGACCGCGGCCTTGCGGTCGTGCTGATCACCAACGCGCCGCGCCCGCATGAGGGCGTCGAGGCGCAGCTTGCATCGCTGGCCGTGCCGGAGGCGGCCTGGGACTGTGTCGTGACGTCGGGCGACGTGACCCGCGAACTGGTGAGCGCCGGACCGCGCAGGATCTTCCACCTCGGTCCCGAACGCGACCTCAGCCTCTATGACGGGCTGGACATCGAAATCGTCGAGGAATTCGAGGCGGATTCGGTGGTCTGCACTGGGCTGTTCGACGACGAGATCGAGACGCCGGACGATTACGCCGAGATGCTGCGGCGGCTGCGCGCCCGGAACCTGCCGATGGTTTGCGCCAATCCCGACATCGTGGTCGAGCGCGGCGACAGGGTCGTCTGGTGCGGCGGGGCCTTGGCGCGCGACTACGGCCTGCTCGGCGGCCGCACGCTGGTTGCCGGCAAGCCGCATGCGCCGATCTATGCTGCGGCGTTGAAGGCGGCGGGCGAAGTGCTCGGCCGCGAAGTGCGCCGCGAGGAGGCGCTGGCGGTTGGCGACGGCATGCTGACGGACATCAAGGGCGCGCACGACAACGGCATCGATGCGCTTTACGTGTCCGGCGGCATCCATGCGCGCGACTACGGCCATCCGGACGATCCCGAGCCGGAGAGGCTGCAGGCCTTTCTTGACAGGCACGGGTTCACCCCCGTCGCGACGATGCCCAAATTGCAGTAGGGCAGGCGGCGATGGCGAGGGAGTTCCGTCATATAACGGGAAACGAGCCGCTCGACGCGACCTTGCGCGGCGGCGTGGTGGCGATCGGCAATTTCGACGGCGTGCATCGCGGCCACCAGGCGGTGCTGGGTCGTGCGCTGGAGGAAGCCCGGCGGCGCGCCGTCCCCGCGCTGGTGCTGACCTTCGAGCCGCATCCGCGAAAGGTGTTTCGCCCCGACGTGCCGCTGTTCGTCCTGACGCCGCCCGCGATGAAGGCGAAGCTGCTCGCGGAACTCGGCTTCGCCGCAATGGTGGAGCAGTCATTCACGCGTGAATTCGCGAGCCATTCGGCGGAGAGCTTCGTCACCGACGTTCTGGAGACGCGGCTTGGCATCAGTCATGCCGTGACGGGCTTCGACTTCCATTTCGGCAAGGACAGGCAGGGCGGCCCGGCCTTCCTCATGGAGAGCGGCGAGCGGCACGGTTTTGGCGTGACGCTGGTCGACGCCTTCCGCGACGAAGGCGCGGAGGTGGTCTCGTCGAGCCGCATCCGGGCGCTGCTGGAGCAAGGCGAGGTTGCCGAGGCCGCCGGGCTGCTCGGCTACCGCTTTACGGTCGAGGCTAAGGTCAAGGGCGGCCAGAAGCTCGGCAGGACGCTCGGCTTTCCCACCGCGAACATGACGCTGCCGCCAGACGCGGCGCTGAAGCACGGCATCTACGCGGTGCGCTTCCGCAGGCAGGACGGCTCGCTGCACGACGGCGTGGCGAGTTTCGGCCGCCGCCCGACGGTGGAAGACAACGGCGCGCCGCTGCTGGAGACCTTCGTGTTCGATTTCTCCGGCGATCTCTATGGCGAGATTTGCCGGGTGTCGTTCTTCGGCTTCCTGCGCGGCGAGGAAAAGTTCGACGGTCTGGACCCGCTCGTCGCGCAGATGAAGCGCGACGATGCGGAGGCGAGGGCGCTGCTTTCGGGCGTCAGGCCGCTGTCCGACCTCGACGCCCGGATCGCGTTCTAGCTGCTGTTCCTGAGGGAAAGCCCGAGCGCGATCGATGCCCAGCCCTGGAAGATCATGTCGATCGCCAGGAATATGCCAGGTATGAACAGGCTGTTGTACGGCCAGCCGACGGCGATGACGATGCCGCACAACGCGGTGATGATCGCCGCGGCGATGATCCAGCCGGAGCCCTTTTCCGACCAGTGCTTGTAGCCGGTCCATGCGCGCACGACGCCCGAGGCGAAAAGGCTCGCTGCCAGCAGCAGGGTGACCACGATGGACGCGAGAAGCGGGTTCATGAAGGCGATTATGCCGGCGATCGCGTAGAGCACGCCGGCGATGAGCCACCAGAAGAAGCCGCCCCAGGTCTTGACCCCGAAGGCATGGACGATTTCGAAGGCGCCGGAGATCAGCATCATGATGCCGACGAGGAAGATCGAGGCGACGGTCGCCGCGAGCAGATTGCCAAGCGCGATCACGCCGACGATCAGCATCAGTATGCCTAGAGCGAGGAACCATCCCCATTTGGAGCGCAGCTCGCCCATATGTTGCTTGAGCGTTCCAGGCATGTCCGGTGTCAAGGTCATGTCGCTATACCTCCGTAGCCAAAGTTACGTAACGCAACGCGCACGATGGTACGCCCGCCGGGGTCCTGCGTCCACGGTGTGATAACGCAGGGGCAATCCGCGACGGTTTAATTCAAATTTTACGCAATCGGCTGCAACAGAAGTTCATAGGCACGGTACCGTCGATCGTGCTACGGGGCTTCATGACAATGCGCATCCCACGTTCGCTCCTCGCCGCCGCAGCCATGGCGGCCTTGCCCAGCAGCGCCCTTGCCGAGGGCGGGCTGTTCGACTGGATCCACGGCGACTGGAAGTTGATAGTCGGCGCAACGGGCATGATGGCGCCCGATTTCGAGGGCTCCAGCGACTGGATGTTCAAGGCTTCGCCGATCATCTCGATCGGCAAGGCAGGACCGGAAGCGCGCTTCACCTCGCGCAACGACGGCATCTCCTTCTCGCTCTACGACAACGGGCGCGTGCGCGTCGGCCCGACGGCCAAGATCATCTTCGAACGCGACTCCGACGATGACCTGGAGGGGCTGGACAAGGTGCCCTTCGGCGCGGAGGCCGGCGGCTTTGCCGAATTCTATCCCACCGACTGGCTGCGCATTCGCGGCGAGGTGAGGCAAGGGATCAGGTCCCACACCGGCGTGGTCGCCGACGTCGCGGTGGACGCGTTCAAGGACATCACGCCTTCGGTGCGCGTGTCGGGCGGCCCCAGGATATCCTTCGCATCCGAGGACTATTTCAACGCCTATTACGGCGTGAACGCGTCGCAATCGGAGGCCTCGGGCCTCTCGGAGTTCAGCGCCGATGGCGGCGGCATCAAGTCGATCGGCGTCGGCGGCGCCTATGACTGGAAGACGACGGAAAAGCTGACCACCAGCGTGTTCGGCGAATACTCGCGGCTGATGGGCGAGGCAGCGGATTCCAGCTTGGTGAGGGAGCGCGGCTCGCCCAACCAGTTCACCATAGGTGTTTCTGCGGCATATCGCTTCGATTTCACGCTTTAGGCGGTCGCCTGAACTCGACGGCAACAAGCGCTTTATTCTCGTGGCGGTTTCCGCTAGAGGCAGCGGCATGACGCATTTTTCGCGCATGCCGGTCACGGCCATACGAATTATGAGCCCGGTCCGCGCAGCCTGAGCTGCCGGAAGCCGGGATTATTTCGCGCGTAAAAAACTCGCGCTTTCCAAAAATCATGATAGTTCAACGCCCGGGCCGCCGCCGCAGGCATTCCGACGGGCAATTCAGGCAAGCCATATGACCGACACGACCGAGAAGATCGACTATTCGAAGACGCTCAACCTGCCGCAGACGGATTTCCCTATGCGCGCCGGCCTGCCCGAGAAGGAGCCGGCCATCGTCAAGCGCTGGCAGGACATGGGCATGTACAAGCGGCTGCGCGAGGACGCCGCCGGCCGCGAAAAATTCGTGCTGCATGACGGCCCGCCCTACGCCAACGGCAACATCCATATCGGCCATGCGCTGAACAAGGTGCTGAAGGACGTGATCACGCGCTCGTTCCAGATGCGCGGCTACGACTCGAACTACGTGCCGGGCTGGGACTGCCACGGCTTGCCGATCGAGTGGAAGATCGAGGAGGAGAACTACCGCTCGAAGGGCAAGTCGAAGCCGGACCTTTCGGATCCCGCGGCGATGATCGAGTTCCGCCGGGAATGCCGCGCCTATGCTGAGCACTGGATCAAGGTGCAGGGCGCCGAGTTCCAGCGGCTCGGTGTCGTCGGCGATTTCGACAATCCGTATCTCACGATGGCCTATCACGCGGAATCGCGCATCGCCGGCGAACTGTTGAAATTCGCCATGAGCGGGCAGCTCTATCGCGGCTCGAAGCCGGTGATGTGGAGCGTGGTCGAGCGCACCGCGCTGGCCGAGGCCGAGATCGAGTATCACGACTACGAGAGCGACACGATCTGGGTGAAGTTCCCGGTTGCGACGGGCGTCGATACGCTTACGGGTGCTTATGTCGTCATCTGGACGACTACGCCCTGGACCATCCCCGGTAACCGCGCCGTCGCCTTCTCGCCGCGGGTCGAGTACGGGCTCTATGAAGTCGCGGAAGTCGAGAACGATTTCGGCCCTCGCGTCGGCGAAAAGCTGATCTTCGCCCAAAAACTGGCCGAAGATGCCGCGACCAAGGCCAAGCTCAAGTTGAATCTGATCCGCAACGTTTCGGCCGAAGAGCTTGAGGCGGTTCAGCTTTCCCATCCGCTCAAGGGTCTTGGCGGCGGCTACGATTTCGCGGTCCCGCTGCTGTCCGGCGACCACGTCACCGATGACGCCGGCACCGGTTTCGTGCACACCGCGCCGGGCCACGGCCGCGAGGACTTTGACGCCTGGATGGACGCCGCGCCCGAGCTGCGCGAGCGCGGCATCGAGACGACGATCCCCTTCACGGTGGACGATGCGGGCTATTTCACCAAGGACGCGCCGGGTTTTGGGCCGGATCGCGAGGGTGGGGCAGCGCGCGTCATCGACGACAACGGCAAGAAGGGCGACGCCAACAAGGCCGTCATCGATGCGCTGATCGCAAAAAACATGCTGTTCGCGCGTGGGCGGCTGAAGCACCAGTATCCGCATTCGTGGCGGTCGAAGAAGCCGATCATCTTCCGCAACACGCCGCAGTGGTTCGTCCATATGGATCTCGATCTGAAGGACGGCACGACGCTGCGCAGCCGCGCGCTGAACGCGATCGACGAGACGCGCTTCGTGCCCGCAGCCGGCCAGACCCGCTTGCGCTCGATGATCGAGGAGCGGCCGGACTGGGTTCTGTCGCGCCAGCGGGCCTGGGGTGTGCCGATCTGCGTCTTCGTCGACGAGGAGGGCAACGTGCTGAAGGACGAGGCAGTCAATCAGCGCATCACGGACGCCTTCGAGAAGGAAGGCGCCGACGCCTGGTTCGCGGAGGGCGCCAAGGAGCGCTTCCTCGGCAACCACGATCCGGCCAGGTGGTCGATGGTGAAGGATATCCTCGACGTCTGGTTCGATTCGGGCTCGACGCATGCTTTCACGCTGGAGGACCGTCCCGACCTCAAATGGCCGGCCGACGTCTATCTGGAAGGCTCCGACCAGCATCGCGGCTGGTTCCATTCCTCGCTGCTCGAAAGCTGCGGAACGCGGGGGCGGGCGCCCTACAACGCGGTCATCACCCATGGCTTCACCATGGACGAGGAAGGCCGCAAGATGTCGAAGTCGCTCGGCAATACCGTGGTTCCGCAGGACGTCATCAAGCAGTCGGGGGCCGACATACTGCGCCTGTGGGTCGTCACTACCGACTACTGGGAAGACCAGCGGCTCGGCAAGACCATCCTGCAGACCAACATCGACGCTTATCGCAAGCTGCGCAACACGATCCGCTGGATGCTCGGCACGCTGGCGCATGACGACGGCGCGACCGTGCCGCTCGAAGAGATGCCGGAGCTGGAGCGGCTGATGCTGCACCGGCTGGCGGAGCTGGATGCGCTCGTGCGCGCGGGCTACGACGCCTTCGACTTCAAGCGGGTGACGCGCGCGCTGCTCGACTTCATGAATGTCGAGCTGTCGGCCTTCTATTTCGACATCCGCAAGGACGCGCTCTACTGCGAAGGGCCGTCGAGCCTGAAGCGCAAGGCGGCGGTGCAGGTCGTAAGGCACCTGTTCGAGTGCGTCGTCACCTGGCTGGCGCCGATGCTGCCTTTCACCACGGAGGAAGCATGGCTCGACCGCTATCCCGGGAAGGAAACGGTGCATCTCGAGCAGTTCCCCAAGGTACCGGCCGGGTGGAAGAACCATGAGCTCGCGGAGAAGTGGGAGAAGGTGAGGGACGTGCGTCGCGTCGTCACCGGCGCCCTGGAGATAGCGCGGGCGAAGAAGACGATCGGCTCGTCGCTGGAAGCGGTGCCGGTCGTTTATCTGACGGATGCGGCGCTGAAAGAGGCGATTGCGGGCATCGACATGGCCGAGATCGCCATCACCAGCGATCTGGAAATCGTCGGGGAACAGGCTCCCGCCGACGCTTTCACTCTCTCCGACGTTCCCGGCGTCGCGGTGGTCGTGGAGAAGGCCGAGGATCGCGGCTTGCGCAAGTGCGCCCGTTCCTGGCGCTATACGGCCGACGTCGGCAGCGACCAGGAATTTCCGGAGGTTTCGGCCCGAGACGCCGAGGTGCTGCATGAATTGAAGGCGCTGGGGCGGCTTTGAAGGGGCATGGGAAACGACGGGTAAAGCCGCGGTCGTTGCCCTTGACGGAAGCTTAAGGTAAACAAGGGAAACTCCGGCAGACAAATTGTCGCCGGATTTCCGTCGGATATGCGCAATGACGCATGACCGGCCCGGCCGGTGGAGAGGCGGTTTTCAGAGTGGGACTGGTGCTTATGAGTGGACGAATTGGCGCGCGCGCAATCATGGTCGCGCCGCTTGTCGTGTCCGGCCTCCTGGTATCGGGCTGCATGAGCTCGCCGACCTACGGCACCGGCACGACGCAATCCAAGCAGCTGACCACCGACGTGACAAGCATGCTGTCGCTGAAGCCGAAGCGCGCCTTCGCGTCGAACTACACGCCCCGGCCCGAGTTGGTGAAGCCCACGACGCCGACGACCGAACTGCCGCCGCCGCAGGAAAGCATCGTCACCGCATCGTCCGGCGAGTGGCCCGAATCGCCGGAGCAGCGCCGTGCGCGCATCCGCGCCGAGGCGACCGAAAACCGCGACAAGGCGGGCTGGGAGCCTGAAATCGTCAACGATGTCGCCCTCGGAGAGTCTTCCACACCGTCCAGGCTTGGCGGGTCCGCGCGCGGGCAGGATTCCGGTGTCGCCAAGGCGGGCCAAGCCGAGGACCTCTCCAAGAAGGGCAAAGCGTTCCGGGAGAAGATGGCTGAATCCAAGCAGGGAAGCCCGACCGTGCGGCGCACCCTGACCGAACCGCCGCTCGAATACCGCCAGCCGGCGGCGACCGCCGCGACCGACGAACTCGGCGAGGACGAATACAAGAAGCAGCGCCGGCTGAAGGCCGAGGCACGCAAGGCCAACGGCAACACAAGCTGGCGCGATCTCGTTCCCTGGCTCTAGGGTTCGTAGAAATTCTGCCGAAGCCTGGTCTGCGAATGGCGGTTCAGGCCGGCCGTCTCTCCCGGAAGAAGCGTTTCAGCATTTCCGACGACCTGACTTCGCCGAAGCCGGAATAGACCTCTGGCGCGTGATGACATGTCGGCGATGCGAAGAAGCGGACGCCGCTGACCACCGCGCCGCCCTTCTCGTCTGCCGCTCCGAAATAAAGCCTGCGGATGCGGGCGAAGGAAATGGCGCCGGCGCACATGGCGCAGGGCTCCAGCGTGACATAGAGGTCTGCTTCGCCGAGACGCTCGGATGCGAGCTTGGTCGAGGCTTCGCGGATCACCAGCATCTCGGCATGGGCGGTCGGATCGGAAAGCTCGCGCGTGCGGTTTCCGGCGCCGGCGACGATCTCGCCGCCGCTGACGATGACGGCCCCGATCGGCACCTCGCCGCGCGCCGCGGCGGCTTCGGCCTCGGCAAGGGCTGCGCCCATGTAGTCGGTGCGGCCGGATTTCAACGCTATTTCCTCGCAAGCCCGAAACGATCCTGATATCTAGCCGCGCAAAGAGGCAAAGGCCACATGGACGACGACCGAAAGAAATTCACACGCAAGGGCGGCAAGCCGGGCGGCCCGCGCCGCTCCGGCGACAACAGAACGGGCGAGGGCAGGCCCGCATTCGCCGGCAAGCCGCGTGCGCCGGGCAAGAAGCCCTACGCCAAGCGCGGGCCGGAGGCGGCGGCATCGGCAGGCGAGCGGCCGAAGCGCGACTTCCGCCGCGACGACAGGCCGAGAGGCGAGGCGCAGGTGGCAGGCGAATCGAAGCCGTTCCGCAAAGGTCCGCCACGCGGCGACAGGCCTTTCGCCAAGCGCGAAGGCGGCGAAGGGGGCAGGCCTTTCGCCAAACGCGCCGATGGCGAGCGCAAGCCGTTCGTGCGCAGGGAAGATGCCGGCGAGCGGCCGAAGCGCGACTTCCGACGTGACGACAGGCCGCGGGGCGAGGCGCAGGCGGCGGGCGACTCGAAGCCGTTCCGCAAAGGCCCGCCGCGCGGCGACAGGCCTTTTGCAGGCGGCGAAGGGCGCAAGCCTTTCGTCAAGCGCGAGGGCGGCGAAGGGGGCAGACCTTTCGCAAAGCGCGCCGATGGCGAACGCAAGCCGTTCGTGCGCAGGGAAGACGCCGGCGAGCGGCCGAAGCGCGATTTCGAGCGGCGGGACCGCCCAGCCGCGGACGGTGGTGCCCCTGGTGAAGGCATGCGCTCCTTCGGCTCGAAGAACCATGAAGGGCAGCGACGATCCTACGGCATGAAGAGCCATGACGGCGGCGACAAAAAGCCGTTCAGAAAGCGGGCGGACGCGGTAGAGGAAGCGGCCGGCGAGCGAATCGCCAAGCGCCTCGCACGCGCGGGCATCGCCTCGCGGCGCGATGCCGAAGACCTGATCGCGGCGGGACGCGTCAGCGTCAACGGACGCAAGCTGGATTCGCCTGCCGTCAACGTCATGCCGGACGACAGGATCGAAGTGGACGGCACGGCGATCCCGGCGATCGAGCGCACCAGGCTCTTCCTGTTCCACAAGCCGGCCGGCGTGGTGACGACCAACCGTGATCCGGAAGGGCGCAGGACCGTATTCGACGTGTTGCCGGCCGATCTGCCGCGGCTGATGACGGTCGGGCGGCTCGACATCAACACGGAAGGCTTGCTGCTGCTCACCAATGACGGCGGTCTTTCGCGGGTGCTCGAACTGCCGGCGACGGGATGGCTGCGGCGCTATCGCGTGCGCGTGCACGGCAAGGTCGAGGAAAAGGCTCTGGCAGGGCTGAAGGACGGCATCGCGGTCGACGGCGTGTTCTATGGGTCGGTCGAGGCGTCGCTGGACCGCGAGCAGGGCAGCAATGCCTGGCTGACGATAGGGCTGCGCGAGGGCAAGAACCGCGAAGTGAAGAACATCCTCGGCGCGCTCGGCCTCGAAGTGTCGAGGCTGATCCGCATCTCCTACGGTCCGTTCCAACTCGCCGACCTGCCGGAAGGACATGTGCTGGAGATCAAGGGGAGGATGCTGCGCGACCAGCTCGGCGAGCGGCTGATCGAGGAGGCTGGCGCGAATTTCGATGCTCCGGTCGTCAGCCATTTCTCCAACCAGCCGGTGAAGCGCGCGCCGGAGCGGAAGGCGGAGCCGGACGAGCGGCTGAAAATCCAGCGCGACGGCGAGCGCGGCAGGATCGGCGAGGGCGGACTGATCAAGAGGCGGCAGCGCCGGGAGGGCTCGCGCGACGAAGCGCTGGGCAAGCTGTCGACGCGACCGGAGAGGCCGCAACTCGAGCGCGGCGAACGTCCCGAGCGGGGCGGCAAGTTCGGCGAGAGGCCGGACCGTTTCGCAAAATTCGCGGACAAGCCCGGGTCGAGGCCGCCGCGCGGCGCAAAACCGGAGCGCCAGCAGCGGCCGATAGAGCCGCCAGGCCAGCGCAAGGCGAATGTCTGGATGGCGCCGGGCGCACGGCCGCAGGGGAAGGATCGCCTGGAGGCCGAGCGGGCCGAGGTCGAGGCAAAACACAACAGCAAGGGCAAGGGTCGGCCGCGCCCGCAGCAGGCAGGCCCACGCGACGGCTTCCGTTCGAAGGGCAAGAATGGGCCCCGCCCGCCGCGCGGCAAGGAGCGCGGCTAGCGCATGCGCATCGTCGGCGGTGAATTGCGCGGCAGGCCGCTGGCCACGCCACGCAGCCAGGCGATACGCCCGACGACGGACCGGGCACGCGAGGCGGTGTTCAACGTGCTGGCGCACCGCTTCCCGGAAAAGCTGGAAGGCGCGCGCGTGCTCGACCTCTTCGCCGGGACAGGGGCGCTGGGCATCGAGGCATTGTCGCGCGGGGCGGCGCATTGCCTGTTCATCGAGGAATCGGCGGAAGGGCGCGGCCTGATACGGACCAACGTCGAAGCCTTCGGGCTGCAGGGGCGCACCAAGATTTTCCGCCGTGACGCGACGGGGCTCGGCGATGCCGGCACGATCGCGCCCTTCGGGCTCGTCTTCGCCGATCCGCCTTACGGCAAGGGACTAGGCGAAATGGCGTTGCGCTCGGCGCTGAACGGCGGCTGGCTGCTGTCCGGCGCGCTCTGCGTGGTCGAGGAAGCGGCGTCGGCGCATTTCGCGCCGGGCGACGGGTTTTCAGTGCTGGAGGAGCGCGGCTACGGCGATACGGTGGTCCGCTTCCTGGAGGCGCCAGCCGCTAGGTAACGGCTGTTCGGCTCCGAATGCGGCCCCTTTTGCCGGCCAGATGAACAACATTTAACTTCCTGCGGCGGGTGTCGCGCCCCATATAGCCTGGGCAAGATCACTGGAGCATGGATTCGTGTTGAAAACCGGATGGCAACACCGCTTGCTGGGCGCGACCCTTGCGCTTCTTCTGTCGATCGGCTCGGCCGTGGCGGAAACGCCCGCCGCCAAGACTGACGGCGACAAGACGCCCGTCGAGCAGAAGATCTCCAATTTCCTGCTCGACAACGGCATGGAGGTCGTCGTCATCCCCGACCGCCGCGCGCCCATCGTCACGCATATGGTCTGGTACAAGGTCGGCAGCGCCGACGAGCCGCCCGGCAAATCAGGCATTGCGCACTTTTTCGAGCACTTGATGTTCAAGGGCACGAAGGCGCACAAGGCCGGCGAATACGGTGCGAAGATCGCCGAGATCGGCGGCAGCGAGAACGCCTTCACCTCCGACGACTTTACGGCCTATTTCCAGACGGTGCCGCCCGAGGCCCTGGAAGCCATGATGGAATACGAAGCCGACCGGATGCGCGGCCTGGTCCTGACAGACCAGGTGATCGGTCCGGAGCGCGATGTCGTGCTGGAGGAGCGCCGCTCGCGCATAGAGACCAATCCGGAAGCGCTGCTGGCGGAAGAGATCGACGCGACGCTCTACCAGAACCATCCCTACGGCGTCCCGGTGATCGGCTGGATGCACGAACTGGAGAAGCTCAACCGCACCGACGCGGTGGCATTCTATGACCGCTACTATGCGCCCAACAACGCGGTTCTGGTCGTCGCCGGCGACGTCGACGCGACGGAAGTCCGCGCACTTGCCGAGAAGACCTATGGCAAGGTGCCGCGCGGCCCGGACCTGCCGCCGCGCATCCGCCCCGTGGAGCCGGAGCAGAACACGGCGCGCACCGTGACGCTGACCGACCCGCGCGTCACGGTGCCGAGCTTCTCGCGGTCCTGGCTGGTGCCGTCCTACAACACTGCCGAGCCCGGCGAGGCCGAGGCACTCGACCTGCTGGCCGAGATCCTGGGCGGCGGGATACGCAGCCGCATCTACCAGTCGCTGGTGGTGAAGAGCGGCGTCGCTTCCTCCGCTGGCGCCTATTTCGACGGCTCGAAGCTCGACGACAGCTCGTTCACCGTCTACGGCGCGCCGCGCGGTACCGCCAAGCTCGACGAAGTACAGGCGGCAATCGCCGCCGAGATCGCCGCTATCGTGAAGGACGGCGTGACGGAGAAGGAACTGGAGAGCGCAAGGAACCGCTTCCTGCGCTCGATGGTCTTCGCCCGCGACAACCAGGGCTCGATGGCAAACCTCTACGGCGCGGCCCTGGCCACCGGCAGCACGGTGCAGGACGTCGAGGAATGGCCGGAGCGCATCAAGAAGGTGACGACCGCCGACATCCAGAAGGTCGCGGCGAAATACCTGTCCGGCAACCACTCGGTGACCGGCCTCCTGCTGCCTTCAGAACCGGTGCAGAACTGACATGAGCATGATGATGCAACTATTTGCGAAGACTCGCATATCCGCCATCGGCTTCCTGGTCGCCTCTTCCCTCGTCCTGACCTCGCTCCCGGCCGCGGCCGAGGTTGCGATCCAGGAGGTGAAGAGCGACAAGGGCATCACTGCCTGGCTGGTCGAGGACTATTCGGTGCCGATCGTGACGGTCCGCTTTTCCTTCAAGGGCGGCAGCACGCAGGACCCGGAGGGCAAGGAAGGGCTGGCCAAGCTGATGAGCGCCCTGTTGGACGAGGGCGCCGGCGAGCTCGATGCCGACACGTTCCAGACGAAGGTCGACGATGCCGGCGCCGAGATGCGCTTCGGCGCGTCGCGCGACACGGTCTACGGCTCGATGCGCGTGCTGGCCGACAAGCAGGGCGAGGCATTCGATCTCTTGAGGCTGGCGGTCGAGCAGCCGCGCTTCGATGCCGCGCCGACCGACCGCATCCGCGCGCAGATGGTGTCGGGCATCGTCGCCAACCAGCGCGATCCCGAAACGGCGGCGCGAGCGAAATGGGGGGAGGCGCTCTACGGCGCTCACCCGTATGCGAGGCCGGACGAGGGCACCGAGAAGTCGCTGGCGACGATTACGGCGGACGATCTCCGTGGCTTCCACAAGGACGTGTTCGCACGCGACAATCTGAACGTGGCAGTCGTCGGCGCCATCGACGCCGAGACCGTAAAGCGCGAACTCGACCGGGTCTTTGGCGGCCTGCCGGAAAAATCCGACCTGAAGCCGGTCGACAAGGTGGATGCTAAGCTCGGGCAGGAAGTGAGGGTGGACTACGACCTGCCTCAGACCACTCTGCGGCTGGCCTATCCGGGCGTGCCCCGGGATGCGCCCGACTTCTTCGCAGCCTATCTGATGAACGATATACTGGGCGGCGGCACGTTCACGTCCCGGCTGTTCGACGAGGTGCGCGAGAAGCGCGGGCTGGCTTACGGCGTCGATTCCTCGCTGATGACGCACGAATATTCTTCCGGCCTTGCGATCAGCACGGCGACCCGCTCCGACCGCGCTGCCGAGACGCTGGCCGTCATCCGCGACACGGTCCGCCGGATGGCGGAGGAGGGGCCGACGGAGGCGGAACTGGCTGCGGCGAAGAAATACGTCATCGGCTCCTACGCGCTGAACAACCTGGACAGCTCGAACGCCATCGCCGCGACGCTGCTTTCGCTGCAGGAGGAGAAGCTGGGTATCGACTACATCGACCGGCGCGCGGCGCTTGTCGAAGCGGTCACGCTGGATCAGGTCAAGGCCGCTGCCAAGAAGTTGCTGACGGCCGACCCGGCAGTCTTGGTGATCGGGCCTGCTGGGGAGGGAAGCAAGGGGTGACCGCCGGTGCGGCGAGCGCCCGAACCGACGGCCCGACATTCGCCGTCGCCTTCGGCGGCGGCGGCGCGCGCGGGCTGGCCCATATCCATGTCATCGAGGCGCTCGACGAACTCGGCATAAGGCCGGTGGCTATCGCCGGCACGTCGATCGGTGCGATCATGGGCGCCGCCCTCGCTTCGGGCATGACCGGCAAGCAGATCAACGCCTATAGCCGCTCGATCCTGTCCAGGCGTGCCGAACTCGTCGCGCGGATGTGGAGCATCCGCCCCGGCAAGCTTTCGCAGATCGTCGGCGGGATCAAGGTGACGCAGTTCAACATCGAGCGCATCCTGCACGCCTTCCTGCCGCACCAGGTGCCCAAGACCTTCGAGGAACTTGCGATACCGCTGCAGGTGACGGCTACCGACTACTTCGGCCATCACATGGAGGTGTTCTCGCAAGGGGAACTGCGTCCGGCGCTTGCCGCCTCCGCCGCGGTGCCCCCGGTCTTCGCGCCGGTGCTGCTCGATGAGCGCACTTATATCGACGGCGGCATGTACAATCCCGTGCCGTTCGACCTCTTGCGGGGCAAGGCGGACATCGTGATCGCCGTCGACGTCGTGGGCGCGCCGGAGGAGGTGGAGGGCAGGAAGCCGACCTCGGTCGACCTGATGTTCGGCGCCACGCAGTTGCTCATGCAATCGATCATCGCGCACAAGCTGGAGCAGTGCCCGCCGGACGTCCTGCTGCGACCGTCGGTGTCGAAATACCGGGTGCTCGATTTCCTGAAGATCGACCAGCTTATGGCAGAGACCGCGCCGATAAAGGACGAAACGAAGCGAGCGGTGGAGGCGGTGCTCAAGGCCAAGGCGGCCACCTGACGGGGCCGTGCGGATCGTCGCAGCCATTGCAGAAGGGCGGCCGGAACAATAGATGGTCTGGCAGAGTTGCCCGCCTAATAGCATGAACAATCAGGATCGACGATGAACGATACCGCCGACGCCGCCCGCCTGACCGACCGGGTCGCGGCCCTTGTCGAGGCCGCGAAGAAGGCCGGTGCGGATGCCGCCGACGCGGTGGCGGTGCGGGGCCGTTCGACCAGCGTTTCGGTGAGGCTGGGCAAGGTGGAGAGCACGAACGCGTCCGAAGGCGACGACGTATCGCTCCGGGTCTTCGTCGGAAAGCGCGTCGCCAGCGTGTCGGCGACGGCGTCGTCCGATCCCGCGGCGCTCGCCGAGCGGGCGGTCGCCATGGCGAAGGTTTCGCCGGAGGATCCGTATCAGGGGCTCGCCGATGCCAGCCTGCTCGCCAGGACCGTGCGGGACCTCGATCTCTATGATCCGACAGTGGTGTCGGCCGACCAATTGCGCGAAAGCGCGCTTGCCGCTGAGGAAGCAGCCCTTGCGGTGCCTGGCGTAACCAATTCAGGCGGCAGCGGCGCCAGCGCCGGGCTCGGCGGGCTGGTGCTCGCCACCTCGCACGGCTTCGTCGGCCACTATGTCGGCTCGCGCTTCGGCCGGTCGGCCAGCGTTATCGCCGGGCAGGGAACCGGCATGGAGCGCGACTATGAATATTCGTCGCGGCCGCATTTCGCCGATCTCGATTCCGCCGAGGAGATCGGACGCAATGCCGGCGAACGCGCCGTGCGCAGGCTCAATCCGCGCAAGGCGAAGACCGGAACGGTGGACGTCGTGTTCGACCCGCGCGTGGCGCGCGGCATAGCCGGGCATCTCGCCGGCGCGATCAACGGCGCGTCGGTGGCGCGCAAGACGAGTTTCCTGCGCGACAGGATGGGCCAGCAGGTGGCTTCCGCTGCGATCACCGTGACGGACGATCCTGCCCTGCTGCGCGGCCAGGCCTCGCGGCCCTTCGACGGCGAGGGGATTTCCGGCGAGAAGCTGCTGATGGTCGAGAAAGGCGTGCTGAACCACTGGTTCCTGTCCACCTCGGCAGCGAAAGAACTTGGCCTCACGACCAACGGCCGCGGCGCCCGCTCGGGGTCGTCGGTGACGCCATCCTCGACCAATCTGGCAATCGAGGCCGGCGAGAAGAGCCGGGAGGAGATCATCAAGTCGCTGAAATCAGGCTTCTACGTGACGGAAGTGTTCGGCCAGGGGGTCGACATGATCACCGGAGAATACAGCCGCGGCGCTTCGGGCCTGTGGATCGAGAATGGCGAGCTGACCTATCCGGTGGCGGAGGTGACGATCGCGTCGAACCTCAAGGACATGTTCCTGCGGATGGTGCCGGCGAGCGACCTCGATCGCAACTATGCGACCGCCAGCCCGACCTTGCTGATCGAAGGGATGACCCTTGCCGGCAGCTGATCCACTGAGCGAAAGCGAGCTGGCGGACGACCTCGCGCTGCTGCTGGAAGCAGCCCGCGAGGCCGGCCGGATCGCGCTCAGCTATTTCAAGCAGAGCCCCGAAGTCTGGCTGAAGGGCGGCACGTCGCCCGTCAGCGAGGCGGACTATGCCGCGGACCGCTATCTCCACGAGACGCTGCTGGCCGCGCGGCCGGATTATGGGTGGCTTTCGGAGGAGAGGGCGGACGACGCGGCGCGGCTCGCGGCGCGGCGCACCTTCGTGGTCGATCCGATCGATGGCACGCGCGGCTTCCTGGAAGGAAGGCGGGACTGGTGCGTTTCGGCCGCGGTCGTGGAGCGCGGCCGGTCGATCGCCGGTGTGCTGGAATGCCCGGCGCGCAAGGAGACGTTTTCGGCGGCGCTCGGCGGCGGCGCGTTCAAGAACGGCAAGCGGCTGGCCGTCGGGGCACCCGGCCCGACGGCGCTGGTCGGCGGCCCGGCGGACATGGTCAATGCGCTGCCGCAGGAGATCCGCGAGAGGGTCAAACGCGCGGAATATGTGCCGTCGCTGGCCTATCGCATCGCGATGGTGGCGGATGGCTCGCTCGACGTAAGCTTCGTCAAGCCGAACTCGCATGACTGGGATCTCGCTGCCGCCGATCTGATCCTGCGCGAGGCCGGCGGAGGCCTTCTCGACGAAAACGGCAAGCCGCCGACCTATGGCGGCGCTGAAATCCGGCACGGCGCGCTTGTCGGCGGCAGCGGCGAGCTTCTGGCCATCATGGCGCGGATCATTGGCGCTCCCGGTGAAACTCCACGAAAAATGGTTTGAAAAGCCGGCTTTTTCGGCTACTGCGCAGGGTATCCGGCCAACACGGAGAACGTGACAGCAGGCCGGATAGGCGGGAGGGCGCAGCCCAAAAATCGATTCCGATTCCCGGTCCGATGCGTTAGACAAGCGACAAAGCAGCAGACAAGGTAGAAAAATGCCCGGCTCAGATGGCGAGAAGCAGCTTTTGCATCTGGTTTTTGGCGGCGAGCTGAAGAAGCTCGGCAGCACGGAATTCCGTGACCTCAACGCGCTCGACATTGTCGGCATCTACCCGAACTATCGCACCGCCGAGGCGGCCTGGAAGGCGAAGGCCCAAGCCAGCGTCGACAACGCCCACATGCGCTATTTTGTCGTTCACCTGCATCGGCTGCTCGAGCCGGACGCCAAGGGCTCCGGATCGAAATAATGGACGACCATACCGCGACGCCGCCGGTTGACCGGCGTGCCGCTAAGAAAAAGGCCGTCAAACGGCCAAAGGCATTGTGGCGGAAGATCCGCGAGCCGCTGGCGCGCTCGCGGGTGGCCAAGGGCGTCGTCACGGCTCTCTTCGTCCAGGTCCTGCGTTTTATCAGGCTGACCAACCCGGCTGTCACCGACTCGCACAAGTTCGACCTCGTCTACGAAGAGGTGGAGCCCGGCATCATCGCGCTCTGGCACGGCCAGCACCTGCTGACGCCCGCCTACTATCCGAGCAAGCGCAAGCTGATCGCCATGGTGTCGCGCAGCGCCGACGCGGAACTCAACGCCATGGTGCTGGAGAAGTTCGGCATCGGAGCCGTGCGCGGGTCGGGCGGCCGCGACAACAGCCGACATATGGACAAGGGCGGCGCTCGCGCGCTGGTTGCCCTGAAAAAGGCGCTCGACGCTGGCAATAACGTCGCCATGATCGCCGACATACCGCACGGAACGCCCCGCGAGGCGGGCATGGGCATAATCCTGCTAGCGCGCCTCTCGGGCCGTCCCATCTTTGGTACCGCAATCGCGACCAGCCGCCGCAAGGTGCTGGAGAAGAGCTGGGACAAGACGACGATCAGCCTGCCTTTCGGGCGCAGCGCCATTGTGACGACGGAGCCGATCTACGTCGCCAAGGATGCCGACGACGCTGAGATGGAGCGCAAGCGGCTGGAACTGACCGATGCGCTCAACGCGGTGACCGCCAGAGCCTACGCTCTCGTCGATGGTGCGCGATGAGCGAGAAATGGGCGCGCACCGTGCTGGCGGCGTACCGGCTGGTAGGCTCGGCCGCCTCTCCGCTGGTCGGACCCTATGTCGCCTGGCGCGCCACCAAGGGCAAGGAGGACCCGAACCGGCGGCATGAGCGCTCGGGCTATGCCGGCAAGCCGCGTCCGGACGGTCCGCTGATCTGGGCGCATGCGGCGAGCGTCGGCGAGACGATCGCCATCATCCCGCTGATCGAGAGCATCCTCGATCTCGGCGTCAACGTGGTGCTGACGACCGGGACCGTCACCTCCGCCCAGGTGGCGGACGAGCGGCTCGGCGACCGAATCATCCACCAGTTCGTGCCGCTCGACCTGAAGCCGGCGATCACCCGCTTCCTCAATCATTGGCAGCCGGACCTCGCGATCATCGCCGAATCCGAGATATGGCCGATGACGATCATGGAACTCGGGAACCGGCGCATTCCGCAGGTGCTGGTCAACGGCCGCCTGTCCGAGCGCTCCTTCGCGGCGTGGAAGAGGCGGCCCTACATCGCCGAGGCGCTGTTCGAGAACCTGTCGCACGTGGTGGCGCAATCCGAGGCGGACGCCGAGCGCTTCGAGGCGCTGGGCGCGCGGCCGGTGACGGTGTCGGGCAACCTCAAGGTCGACACCAACCCGCCGCCGGTCGACGAGCGCGCGCTGCATTCCATTTCACGCCAGCTCAGCCTGCGCCCGACCTGGGCAGCGGTCTCGACGCATGACGGCGAGGAGCGCATGGCGGCGGAGATCCACGAGATGATTCGCTCGCGGCATCCTGGCCTGCTCACGATTGTCGTACCGCGCCATCCCGAGCGGGCCCCGGCGCTGGCGACGGAGTTTGCGGCGATGGGGCTGAGGGTGGTGACGCGCAGCTCCGGCGACCGTATCCGCTCCGACACGGACATATTGCTGGGCGATACGATCGGCGAGATGGGCCTCTATCTCCGGTTGACCGAGATCGCCTTCGTGGGCCGTTCGCTGACCTCGGAGGGGGGCCAGAACCCGCTCGAGCCAGCCATGCTGAAAACGGCGGTGCTGTCCGGCCGCAATGTGCAGAATTTCCGCGAGGCCTATCAGCGGCTGATCGACAGCGGCGCGGCCAAGCTCGTCGCCGACCGCGACATGCTGGCCGGCGCCGTCAATTTCCTGCTGCTGAACGATGGCACGCGCCGCACGATGATGGCGGCGGGAGTAGCGACTGTCGAGGAGATGCGCGGCGCGCTGGCGAAGACGCTGAAGGCGCTTGAGCCTTTCATCCACCCATTGATCGTCAAGGCGCGGCTGAGGGGAGCCCGCTGAGTGGCGAGCGAGGCCCCTCCATTCTGGTGGGAACCCCCGGATTGGCGCGCTTACGCGCTTTATCCGCTGTCGCGCGTCTACGGATTCGTCGCCTCGCGGCGGATGATCAACGCGCGGCGTGAAAAGCTCGACGTGCCGGTGCTCTGCGTCGGCAATTTCACCGTCGGCGGCACCGGCAAGACGCCGGTGGCGATCGCGCTCGCCAGGCAGGCGAAGAAGATGCACCTGACGCCGGGTTTCCTGTCGCGCGGCTATGGCGGCAGCATAGGCGAGCCGCATGTGGTGGACCGCAAGCACGACAGTGCCCGGCAGGTCGGCGACGAGCCCATGCTGCTGGCGGAACACGCGCTGACGGCGACGACGCCGAACCGCGTGGCCGGCGGCAAACTTTTGATGCAGCGCGGCTGCGACCTGCTGATCATGGATGACGGCTTCCAGAGCGCGCAGATCCATATGGATTATGCGCTGGTGGTCGTCGATGGGCGCTACGGCGTCGGCAACGGCCACGTGCTGCCCGGCGGTCCGCTGCGCGCCCGGCTGATCGACCAGGTGCGCTTCGCGACCGGCATCGTGCGCATGGGCGAGGACAAGGCCGGCGAGGCGGTCGTGAGGCAGGCGGCGCGTGCGGGGCGTCCGATCTTCGACGCAAGATTGCGCGCGCGCAGCGCTGATAAGTTCGCCGGCCGCCGCTTTTTGGCTTTTGCCGGCATCGGCCACCCCGACAAGCTCTTCGACACGGTGGCGCGCGTTGGCGGCAAGGTCGTCATGACTCGATCCTTCCCGGACCATCACTTCTATGCGAACGACGAGCTGAAGGAACTCGTCAACACGGCCAAGGGCGCCGAGTTGGAGCTAATCACGACCGCCAAGGATTTCGCCAGGCTGCGCAACGGCACGGCGCCGCATGAGTTGCTCGACCGCATCAACGTGCTGGAGATCGACGCGGTGTTCGAGAATGCCCTCGCCACCAAACGCATCATCGAGGAGACGCTCGCAGCATGGCGCGAGCGACGGCTGAAGGCCTGAGGGCCGGTCAGCTGTGCCGACGGACGAGGTCGGGATTGACCTCCATCTCACGCTTCAATGACACGTCGGCGCTGATATAGGCCTCCTGGCGCGCGACGCTCCAGTATTTCAGCTCATCGAGCGGTATGGATTCGCCGGTGACGGCGCAGCGCACGAAGGCGCCGGGGCTCGTAACCTGGAAATCGCCGTCGAGATAACGGATACGGGCTTCCCGCGCGCCGGGGCCTTCAAAGCGGTTCATCATCGTCTTGTTCCGCCACAAAACCCGTAAGAGGTCAAGCGGCGCAAGTGGGGATGAGCCCGGCGATGAGAGAGAAGAATCAGCGGCGGCCGAACAACCGCTCGATGTCGGCGAGCTTCAGCTCGATATAGGTGGGGCGGCCGTGGTTGCAGGTCCCGGAACCCGGCGTCGCCTCCATCTGGCGCAAGAGCGCGTTCATCTCCTCGGGCTTGAGCAGCCTGCCGGAGCGCACCGAGCCATGGCAGGCCATGGTCGAGGCAATGCTGTCGAGCCGCTCTTTCAGCGTGTCGACAGTGTCGTTGTCGGCGATCTCGTCGGCGAGGTCGCGGATCAACTGGCCGACATTGGTTTCGCCGAGCATCGATGGCGTCTCGCGCACGGCGACCGCCCCCGGTCCGAAGCGCTCGATGCCGAGACCGAAGCGGGAGAGCGTGTCGGCGTGCGAGGCCAGGCGCTCGGCGTCTTCTTCCGGAAGATCGACGATCTCAGGTAGAAGCAGCATCTGCGCCGGCATCGGACGGGCGTGCATCGCCTGCTTCAGCGCCTCGTAGACGAGGCGCTCGTGAGCGGCATGCTGGTCGACGATGATGAGAGAATCCCTCGTCTGCGCGACTATGTAGTTCTCATGCACCTGCGCGCGGGCCGCGCCGAGTTCTGCGCCGAGCAGGGTTTCGTCGGCGGTGCGGGCGCCGGCGCGCGCGTCGGCGCTCAGGGCCGGACCGGCGTCGAAGGCTGCTTGCGCGCTTTCGCCGAAGCCCATGTCGAGCGGCTGATAGGGCGAGCGTGCAGCATCGAAGCCGTTGGTCGAGGAGGCGCGGAAGGTCGCATCGTAGGCGCGATGGCCATTGGCGGGGCCGGAGTGGCCGTAGGCCGCTGCGCCCGGGCGGAAGGCGCTGGCCAGGCCGGCTGCACCCGTGGTGGCCGAACGAATGCCGGCTGCGGCAAGCGCCTGCTTGATCGCGCCGACGATCAGCCCGCGCACCAGGCCGGGATCGCGGAAGCGCACGTCGGCCTTGGCGGGATGGACGTTGACGTCGACCAGCGCCGGATCGAGCGTCAGGAAGAGCGCCGACACCGCGTGGCGGTCGCGCGGCAGGACGTCGGCGAAGGCGCCGCGGATCGCACCCGCGATGAGCTTGTCGCGCACCGGGCGGCCATTGACATAGGCATATTGCTGCAGTGCGTTGGCGCGCGTGTAGGACGGGATGGAGACGTGGCCGGACAGCGCCACGCCTTCACGGACGGCGTCGATGGGAAGCGAGTTGTCGGGGAAGTCGGAGCCCATGACCTGGGCTATGCGGCGGAGATACCCCTCCGGCGTGTCGTCCGTTGCCGGAAGGTCGAGCATGCTGCGATCGGTGCCCGACAGCGTGAAGCGCACGCAAGGGAAGGCAATGGCGATACGCTTCACCACGTCCGCTATCGCCGAACTTTCGGCGCGCTCGCCCTTCATGAATTTCAGCCGGGCAGGGGTCGCGAAAAAAAGATCGCGCACCTCGACCGAGGTGCCCCGGTTGGCCGCAGCCGGCTTCACCGCCGAAATATGCCCGCCGTCGATGGAAATCTCGGCCGCGGCGTCAGCGCCTGCCGTGCGCGAGCGGATGGCGAGCCGGGCGACCGAGCCGATCGACGGCAGAGCCTCGCCGCGGAAGCCCAGCGAGCGGATGTCGTTTATGTCGGTCGCCAGCTTCGAGGTGCAGTGGCGCGCGACCGCGAGCGTCAGTTCGCCGGCGGGGATGCCGCCGCCGTCGTCGACGACGCGGATGAGCGACAGGCCGCCGCCGGCGGTGGCGACTTCGATGCGGGAGGCGCCGGCGTCGAGCGCATTCTCCACCAGCTCCTTCACCACGCTCGCCGGGCGCTCGATGACCTCGCCGGCGGCGATCTGGTTGATCATCGTTTCGGAAAGCTGGCGAATGGGCATGGCGCGACTATACAGGGATTCGGCGGGGCGGCGCTACGAGAGCGGGGCCTACTTCACGAAGCCGGACCGGATCTTGCGGGCCTGCTCCTCGAACAGGACTGCGCAGCCTTCGCGATCGGCCTCCGAGGAAAAGCCGTCCAGCGCCCGGCGCGCGCAGAGGAACAGCGAGGGCGACGGTAGAGAATACTCGGCCAGGCACAGATTGTCGATGAGCGCGCCCTGATTGCCGTCCAGCAGCCAACTGACGCAGCGCCGAAACAACGGATCGTCGAAGGGCGGCTCGGCCGGAGCAGCCTGCGCTCCACCGAGCAGGCCCCCAGCGAAGATCGCAGGCAGTGCCAAAAACTTCATCCTGATCATGGCGTCCCGATGCGGCAGAATTCCAACACCGTCCTACCAGCGGGGCGCGTTGTCGGACAGCCGTTTTCAGCTTTCGCCTCCGCCAACCTCGTGATCAGGGCCAGATAGTAGCGGCCTCTCGAAATCCCGCCGTTGCTGCGCGGGTGCGATCCATGCAGGATTTGTGGTATCAGTGGGCAGGCTTTGCTTGGGAGTGATCATGGCCGCTCCATTCTTTGCAGTGGTTTTGATGACGCTGATGGCGTCGCCGGCGCTGGCCGGCCCGCCGAGCGAGGTGGTTCGGCCGTTCTATCTGCAGCCGGGTCTTGAACTCGAGCGGTCGGCGCGCGGCAATTTCATCGATCCGGCGCGCAAGATTCTGAACCAGAACGACGAGATCCGGCAGGGCGGGCCGGATGGATGCCTCGACCCCGCCCTGCCGTTCAACGACACGAACTACGATCCTGCCGAGGTGGCGAGCACGCTGAAGCTCGAGGAGCTGGTAAGCGGCGGCGAGGCGACGGTGCTGGCGAAGTTCATGGCCGAAGGCCAGGAGCAGGCGGTGCAGTGGCGCTTGAAGGAGATCGGCGCGCAGTGGCGCATCTCCGACATCGTCTCGACCTCCAAGGACTGGGCGCTGAGCCGCTTCCAGTGCGAGTGACTCGCGAGCTTGAGGGCCTTGCGGGAAAGGTGGGCTAGCGGGGCCTCACCAATCCATCACCACCTTGCCCGAATTGCCTGACTTCATCGCCTCAAAGCCCGATATGTAGTCGTCGACGCCGATGCGGTGGGTGATGAGGCCCGACACGTCGAGCGGTCCCTGAACCAGCGCGATCATCTTATACCAGGTCTCGAACATCTCGCGGCCGTAGATGCCCTTGAGATGCAGCATCTTGAAGATGACCTTGTTCCAGTCGATCTCGAAGCCGGTCGGCGCGATGCCGAGGATGGCGATCTTGCCGCCATTGTTCATGGTGTCGATCATGTCGCGGAAGGCGCTGGCCGAGCCCGACATTTCGAGGCCTACGTCGAAACCCTCCTTCATGCCTTCCTGGTTCATCACGTCGCGGAGCTTTTCCTTCGAGGCATCGACAACGTGATGGACGCCGAGCTTCTTCGCCAGCGCCAGACGATTGGGGTTGATGTCGGTGATGACGACTTTGCGCGCGCC